>Ga0315291_10007711_pt1 | contig 13271 bp, 7 predicted proteins | sample YL17G12_20_MG_FD_203070 | JGI IMG/M metagenome (GOLD analysis project Ga0315291, IMG submission 203070) | Sediment microbial communities from Yellowstone Lake, YNP, Wyoming, USA - YL17G12_20 | ecosystem: Environmental > Aquatic > Freshwater > Lake > Sediment | place: USA: Wyoming | collected... | reverse complement strand
GCAATTACTGGGATGTGTCTTTAATAATATCGGAAAACAGATGATGAGCAAAATAGATGGCGAAATTCGCCCGCTCATGGAACGATTTCAAGTGAAATTCTACGGATATATTCCAGAGAATATTGAGTTGAATGCACCCACAGTTGAAGAATATCAACATGCACTTGGTGGACAACTTCTCGTTGGAGAACAGTATTTGGGTAACCTCATTGAATCGGTCCATATTGGTGCTATGAGAACAGAAAGTGCATTGAAAGTTCTGAAACGGTACAGAAATTACGCATTAGTGACTGGCGGCGATCAGTCGGACTTGATTTATCACGCCCTTGAAACAGACATCGGGCTACTCATACTTACTGGAAATCTCTACCCTGATGTTAAAATCCTTGTCCGTGCGGAAGATAAAAAGGTACCTGTCCTTCTCGTCACACATGAAACTGCCACTACTTATAATATTTGCTGGACTGTTACTGCAGGAGTTTCCCCTACCCAGAAGGATAAAATCAACCTTATTAAACAGTTGGTCCATGATAATATCCAATGGCAACAAATCTATGACGATGCTTAACTGCTTTAAAAAAGTTTTAAATTAGGAGTCCCCATGCACCTTGCTCACGTAAGCCCACGCTATTTTCCCGCTATTTCTGGAAGCGAATTTTATATTGAGGAATTATCAGAGATATTACAACAACGAAACCATAAAGTAAAGGTATTTTGTTCCAATGCACTGGATTTTAATGTTTTTGGAAACTTTAGGGGTAAAAAAGTTGAAGAAACCCATTCCAAAATAAATAATATAGATATTTTTAGATATCCAATTAAGTATTTCCCAGGAATTAGCCTTTTTATAAATAATACTTATCCTTCCTATAAAAAGGTTTTAAAACAATTAAATTTATGGCATATATTTCCATTTAATTATTTGAACATATTAACCAATGGTCCCTTTACACCTGAACTCTGGCTACAACTGATGCGGGATCAGCCGGATATTATTCATTCCGTATGTATGCCGTTTGCGACAAATTTGTTTGCCCTTATAGTTGGAAAATTGAAAAAGGTGCCTACAATTTGCACGCCCTTTTTTCATTTTGGGAATCCTAGATATAATAATCCAACATATATTGGATTTTTAAACCAATTTGACAGAATTCTTACCTGTTCTCAAAGTGAATCACAGTATCTTATCATGAACGGAGTTAAAAAGGAGAAGATTCGCCGCATTCATATGGGAATAAATCCTGAAAAACTCTTAAGAGGAAAGGCAAAAAGGTTTCGAAGACAGTTTAATCTAGATGATGACCAGAAATTGATTTTATTCTGTGGCTATAAAAATTTTGAAAAGGGGGCCATTTCTGTGCTTCTTTCCATGAAGCATGTTATAGATAAATTCCCAAATTGTAGATTCATTCTAATTGGACCCGCCTCAACAACGTTTAACAGGGCTAAAAAGAAGTTAGGCGATCTCCGTAAAAATTTAATAAATCTAGGCGTGGTTCCTTATTATTCAAAGTTAAAGCTAGATGCTTTTTCAGCCCAAGACTTGTATGTGATGCCATCGCGTACTGATGCCTTCGGCATTGCGTTTCTGGAAGCGTGGATAAATAAAAAACCGGTGATCGGTGCGAAAATCGGAGCGACCCCGGAAATTATAAAAAATAGGGAAGATGGATTACTAGTGCCGTTTCATTCACCGCTGAAATTGGCGGAAGCAATTTGTTATTTGCTAGAAAATGAGGAAGAATCTCGTAGATTGGGTGAAAATGGCTATCAAAAAATCCAGAATTATACTTGGGAGAACGTTGCTACGAAGGTAGAAAGAATTTATCAGGAGTTGATTCAGCATTAAACCAAAGAATGGAGAAGTACCAAGGACACAATATTCTTATTTCAGTAACAAGCAATTAGCAATTATCAAAGGAGAACTTTATATTGATGGAATGCCTGCAATAGCGTTAATTCAAGAGTATGAGACGCCGCTGTATGTGTTTCTTGAACAGAGAATTCGTGAAAATTGTCAAAACATCTTAAAGATCTCGCGGAAATACCTCAATACACAGATTTATTATTCTTACAAGGCCAATTATCTATCACCTATTTGTAGAATTATCAATGAAGAGGGCATTGGAGCTGAAATTGCTACTGAATATGAATACAATGTTGCACTTCAAAATGAAGTCAATCCCAAATCGATTATTCTGAGCGCACCCTATAAACCAGCGCCTTTACTTCGTAAAGTCATATCCGATGGAGTTGGGCTTATCCTTCTTTCTTACTTGGATGAATTAACTGAACTGGCAAAATACACGAATCCGAATGAAATACAAAATGTAGGTATTCGCCTCCGAAGTCCACGCCCAAACAAGCAATTGGGTTTTAGTGGAACAAGGGAAGTTATTTCGGAAATAATAGACTTATTTGGCAAATCTGAAAATTTTTTGCTAACTACCTTGCAATTACACATTGGAACTCAATTGGACGATCAAATCTTCAAAGAAGGTGTTGAATATTTAATTAACATAGCGAATAAATTTGAGCAAATGGGTATTTCGATTTCACAGTTGGATTTCGGTGGTGGATTTCCAGAAGCGAGTGAAATTACTGAAGAGGAACTTGATAATTTATTTCTCCTTCTATATGAATCCTTAAAGGAAAGGGGATGGGAAAATACTATTAGTATCTTTGAACCCGGCCGTTATTTAGTAGGAGATGCAGGGCTTCTGCTCACCCAGATTATTAACCTTTTCGAGGTCGAAGGCGAACGCTGGATTATGCTTAATACTGGAACGCACCATTGTCCGAAACTTTCGAATAGTAAATTCCGATTCGAATTAATTGATCATATGTCAGAACCTCGTGATACTTCAACTTCAATTGCAGGATGTCTCCCTACTGATCTGGACGTTTTTAGTAAGCGATATCCATTCATAAAATCAGTAAAGAAGGGTGATCATCTTGCCATTTTCAATGCTGGTGCTTATACGCTCAGCTGGTCCACTCGATTCAGTTTCCCATTTCCCCCTATGATTTTAGTGAATAAAGACCAAATTAGCTCCATTGAACTTTCTAAACTACTATAAATAGCCCAAAGGACAGATTATTCTTAAAGAGTAAAAACAATGGGAGTGGATTTGAATAGAAGAATATATATTTAAAATAGTGGTAGTAGGGACATCAGATGAGTTAAAAGCTGAGTTTTTATCATTGATTTCACAGAAAACATGGCATGTTGATGGAGTTAGTGGGCATTTCCGTAGTATCGATGGAGTATCACTTGATATTTGGTTTCCGAAAGAAGATGCATCTTCGAAGATTCTGGTGAGTTTTAGTTTTCGCGGTGTCAATGGGGCTTTAATTGTGATGGGGAGGAAAGACCGTAGAATCTTACGCCGATTTGTGAAACAAATAAGAAATGATAGCGGAAGTATTCCGTTTGTTGGAGTAGTGCTCCGAAAAAGTATGACAGAAGTTGAAAAAGGAGTCAAGTCATTGCATGCTGTTAAGCTTCTTTCTGATAAAATGAAAGCGGTTTCTAGCGAAACAGAACAAGGAGCTTCTATCGAATTAAAGCCACTTACTCCGGAGTATGTTGCCGGAAAATCAACATATACAGTAGATGAATTTGGCTTTATTGTAATGGATTCTTTAGGAATTCCATTATTTTCAAGCGAGGAAGAAGAGGAAATACAAAAGAAGAGTAAAAAATCGTATGAATAATTAAGTTTCATATTTCTTTTCAATTTCAGTAGAATAAATTTCTTCTACAATGCGTTGCTTAGTTTCTGGAATGAAATATATCACAATAGCCAATGCAATCAAACAAATCGTTCCTATTACAAGAAACATATTGCCCCAACCGCCTAAATTCTTAACCAAAAAGAACATCGTAAAGTTGCCAATAATCCCTGAAGTTGATGTTATGACGAACGCCCAGCCACTTCCAATACCGCGTAATTCCGTTGGCCAGAATTCGACCGCCAATATTTCGACAATTAATCGATAAATAGCAAAAGTTAAATTAAGAATAAACAATCCTATAAAAATGAGGGAAATATCCCAAAAGAATAGAAAAACCAAACTACCTATAAAATAAAGCACGACATTTATATAGATTGATTTCTTTCTTCCGAGATGGTCTGCCAAAATTCCCGATAGATAATAGCCAATAATAGAGCCCATATAGATAAAAATTAACCAAGTCCCAATTAGCTGCTCTGTGAATCCCAAACTCGCTCGTTCTTCTTTAAGAAAAATAACGAAGTACCTTTTAATAGTTAAATAAATCCAATCAGTAAAAAAGAGTGCTAATCCACTGAGAGCCAATATTTTGAGGTACTTTTTCTGAAATACTTGAAAAATTGATTGATGCGTGCGGTTTGATGTCTTGCAATAAACAAATCTATTGGTTTCTCTAATTTTAAACCATAAAATTATGATAATGATTAATCCCGAAAGACAAACCGTGGAATAGATATAACGCCACATGTCCATAGATAATCCGACAAATGTGAAAAGATAGGAGGCTAAGATAGAGGAACTCATCCCAATTCCGGTATAAAGTCCAATAGTTTTGCCTCTATACCGCGCAGGAACTTCTTCACTCACAAAAATTGAAGAGATATTGATACCTAATATACCCCCGATAAATGAAAAACAGATGAAAATTATAATATTCGGCGCGAGGGAAGAACCGATCGTGCATCCAAGTAAAACCACATTATTAAGTAAGATTAACGGCTTTCGTCCATAGTGATCCGTAAGATATCTTGGAATTATCGTAAATAATCCGCTGAAGCCAGTTATTGTGAATACAATAAGCAGATCTTCTCTTTGGATAGAGAAAGATGCAGCAAGATTGTTTAGAATAAGCCCGGAAAAAACAATACTAAAAAGGCTATAAAAATTAACAATAGATAGGAATAAAGTTAAGTAAGTATGATATCTTGTCCATTCTTTTGCTTCTAAATTAAATTCAGGGGGGCTGCGTTGAATTTAAATCATCACCTTTGTTAGGTTCATTACCTTTTCAATATCGCAATTTTATAAATATATTTGTTCTTCAGCGTAATCCATTGAATTGCCAAAGAAGAAAATAAGAAAAAGGAAAGGTATTTTATTGAGGTTTTTTCTTCCAGAACTGCATATAGCGGAAAATGAAGGATAGCACACTTTCGTCATTTATATGATATTTTCGAGCGGCGAGGGAGTAATAGCCAAGAAGTTGTCGGGTAACGACCTCAACAGAATATTTCGTTTTTACAGTTTCAAAGCCGGCGGAGCCTAATTTTTTAGATAATTTCTCATCTTGGAGTAAGGAAAGAATATATGAGTATGCCTCGGAATTGGTCTTAAATAATAATCCATTTTTATTGTGATTAATTACATCGCTCATGCCGCCAGCTTTGCGTGCGCAAGCAGGAAGATGGTTTGACCAGTAATTTAAAAGTGTAATATCAAATACTTGGGCGCTGTCCGCAAACAGAATACCTAAATCGCTCAGTTGCATGATATTAGAGAGATCTTCGTCAGAAACGAAACCTGTAAAAGTAATATTTCTTGGCGCAATTTTTTGGGCAAAATGTTGATATTTAGTTAAATAAGGCCCCTTTCCTACCATAAGAAAATGCGTGTCAGGTTCTTCTTTAACAATTTGAGGAACTAGCTTGATAATGTCCGGGATACGCTTTTCAGGACTCATTCGTCCCACATAAAGCACAATTTTCTTCCCATCTAATTTATATCGTTCTCGCAGAGCTTGAATCCGCTCTTTATTGATTCGTAATTGATTTTCAGCCAGATTTACGCAATTCGGTAAAACGAAAACTCGATTCTCTTTAAAGCCACGGGAAATGAGATTTTGCCGCCATTTTTCTGCAGGAGTCAGGATTAAGTCAAATGAATTATAAACTAATTTTTCAGCCCATTGGATAAAGTATGAAGCGCCAAAAGGCATCATAAATTTCGGAATATATTCTATATATTGTTCTCCAGGAGTATGATAGGTGATTAGTTTTGCACAATTTTGCCTTCTTCCCAGCACAGTTGCTAATATTCCATTCATCGGACCGTGGGCATGAATAACATCAAACTTCAAATCCACACCTAGAAAAATGGATTTTAAGGCAAGGGGGACTCTTAAGTCCTGATATTTAGAGAGAGGTAACGAAAATACGCGGTGAATGATTAAATTATCAGCAATTTTCATTTCTTTTGCTTGCCCAAAATATTGAGTCTGTTCAAAAATATGAACTTCATGTCCTAGCTTTAGGGCTAATTCTTTAGTTACGGCTTCTATAAAGGCACTTACACCATTGGGGAGAAACCGGTTGAATGTCGGAACCTCTGAAAAGAAACCAATCCGCATTTTATCAATCTCTAATTATCGAAATTATTGAACTAAGGAATTCTATTTAAGAAAAATCACTTTCAATTTTAAGAAAGTTTCGTACTGTTGGAAATTCGCACTTAAGAATATTATTATTAACTTAGAGTAGCATTAACGATGAAGAGGTTTAAACTGAAGAACGTCTTTGTGCATAAATAATGTTATATTATTCCATTTGCCAATGTTTAAAGAATTAATAGAACGAATTATTCGATAAATTCGTTTAACTCGAAAATCTGGAATTCCTTTTAAACATCCTAATAAATTACATCATGAAGAGATCACAAAGAAACAAATTAATTAAGTGGCATGATTTGATGTTATTTGATTAAAAAATAATTTAATAAAAAGATGGGAAAGAAAAATGCTCGAAAAGCACCCTTCAAAAGCAATTATAGGCGCTGAAAATAACATGTTAATTGGAAAGAAGATTGCACTATGCATATGTGGGAGTGTAGCTGCAGTTGAAACGCCTATTATCGCTCGGCAATTGATGCGTCTTGGTGCAGAGGTGTATGGGGTTATGACACTCGCTGCAACAAAAATAATTAATCCAAATTTAATCCATTGGGCGACTGGGAATGCAGTTATAACTGAGCTGACGGGTGCAATTGAACATGTCAGTCTAGCAGGGAACGAAATTGACCATGTGGATCTAATTCTTGTTTGTCCAGCAACTGCAAATACCATTTCTAAAATAGCCTGTGGAATTGATGACACTCCGGTGACTACTGTTGTAACGACAGGATTTGGACGAATTCCTATCGTGATTGTCCCTGCAATGCATGAAACAATGTATGAGCATCCCATTGTAAAGAAAAATATTGATATTTTGAAATCATATGATATCCACTTTGTTGGACCCCGGTTTGAAGAAAAAAAAGCCAAAATAGCCCATGTCGATGAGATTGTCCAAGAAATTACCGAAATACTGTTAGAAGCCAGTTCTTCACAAAATGATATGAAGGGAATGAGAGTTCTCGTTGCTACTGGCCCGACAAGGGAACTGATTGATCCCATTCGGTTCATCTCGAATCGATCTTCAGGGAAAATGGGCGTGGCACTGGCCGTTGAAGCTAAAAAACGAGGCGCAGACGTTACCCTCATTTATGGGAGAGGAACGACAGCGATCATACCTGAAAATTTGCCAAAATATGAGATTGTTAGTACTGCTGATTTAAATGAGAAAATTGAGCAGTTATTAACAACTGAAAAGTATGATATATTCATCTGCGCATCTGCCATTTGTGATTTCACGCCGGAAGAATATGCCAATCATAAAATTAGCTCAAAACAACCCGAGTTAGTTCTAAAGCTAAAGCCAACACAAAAATGTATTGAAACTGCCAGAGCCGCTGATCCAAATATCTTTTTAATTCCATTTAAGGCAGAATATAATATAGGTGAGGAAAATTTAATAGAACGCGCCTATCAACGACTGCAAGAAACACGATCTAATCTTATATGTGCAAATGATGTTGCTCCAGAGGAGCAGGGGTTTGAATCGGATAAAAATTTAATTTATGTTATAGATTCAGATAAAAATGTCACAACGCTCAATTTAGATTTTAAAACCAAAATAGCCAAACGAATTCTTGACATTGCTTTAGAAAAAATCCATGTTCAAGAAAATTAACACTATTTTGTCGTCTTTAAACCAAAAAATTCACATATCTATTCCCGCCAATTTATGTGAATATGTTTATTAAAGATTTTATTATAGAAAAAGTGAGATTTTTAATCTTTTACAATCATATAAATTTGAGTAAGAATAATGTGGTTTGAGTATTCATTTTCAATGCTGTAAACTTGTTGGGTAGATCAGTAACAATTGAGTAGGTTAAGTGGGTGTAAAATTTTGGATCAGAAGAATAAAAAAGAGGAAGCAACTGAGCCCAAGAGAAAAAGAGCTCCCAAGCGAGAAGCCGGAAGTGAACCTAAGAGAAGAAGGGCTCCTAAGCAAGAAGCCGGAAGTGAACCTAAGAGAAGAAGGGCTCCTAAGCAAGAAGCTGGAAGCGAACCTAAGAGAAGAAGGGCTCCTAAGCAAGAAGCTGGAAGCGAACTTAAGAAAGAAAGAGCCCCTAAGCAAGAAGAACTGGAGGACACTACTGAAATTCCCAATGAAGTCGATCTGGAATCTGAACAGCCAGCACCTGATCAAAAAGGTGTAATTAAGCAAGGGACGATTGCTGAGTTCATGCGAAAGCGAACTCAATTGGTTGGGTTCGATATGGGGTTATACAAGCATACGCAATATATGGCGGAATTTATGGATAATTCGCTTGATGCTATTGAAATAACTTATTGGAAAGACCCGAAACTTTACCAGTTAAAGGAAGATTTTTATTTTGAATATCCGAAACCTAAAGAGTTATTGAAAGATATGGAATTAACTCAAGAAAATGTTATTTTACTTATGCAGGACCTTTTAGCGCCTCTTAAGGATATTATTAATACTGAGCCGCTTCTGGTTATAAGGATCCAAGAAATTGAAAAACCGGAGATGCTATCCGATGACCAATCCGGTCGAGACATTCGCATGTTTTCCTTTGAGTGTTTTGATACTGGCATAGGGCTTGTACCGACCGATCTGGAGAAGTTTGGAAAATATTTAGCTTCTAGTAAAGCAGAACAACTAAAACAGACCCGAGGAAGTCAGGGTTTCGGTGCTAGCTCGGCATTTAGTGATGCACAAAACACAACGGGACGCCCAATCTCCGTAGTAAGCCGACATGTTGGAAATGAGAAAGCCGTGCAAACAAGCTTTTTCACTACATCAAAAAATGAAAAAGATTACACAATCAAACCCACTGAAACCGATGTTCCATTTCAACATGGAACCTATGTTCGATTAAATTATTTAAATGTCAAATATAAACGCGGGTATGCTGACGAATATATCATACGAACCGCTTTACTGAATTCACATGTTTCCTTGGTTTTTATCGATCCCGGTGGTGAAGTAATCGTCTATCCGAGGCGAGTAACGAAGTTCCCGAATGAACCAAAATATGCTAAGCCGCATCCCGCCTCTTCCTCAATTGGCGATTTTAAAGAGATGTTGCGTATATCAGAAGACTCAAGCATCATCTCATTCTTGGAACAAAAATATGTGCGGATGAGTCGGGAAAAAGCTAAAAAAATAGTTGAGACTGCAAACCAGGAATTAGGGGGATTTAAAGGTCTTTTAACTAAAAAACCTGCAGGGTTATCACCGCAAGAAATCCAAATTTTAGTAAAGGTATTGAATAAGCAAAAAACTTGTATCAATCGAATTGCTAAAGCAGATTTAAAGCAATTAGTTACTGATACCGAAGCAAAGCCCATAGTTGATATGCTCGTCGAAAAGTTTCCTGCGATTTCTAAGCCACAATATAGCCAAATTCTGAAAAAAATTAAAATGGAGAAGAAAACTACCAAAAATATAGCACCAGAAGATTTGGATTTAATTCATACTACGATTCAGGAAGAAATTAAATGTCCATCCAAAATATCATTAGAAGCATTTAGAGATTTAATTATAAAATCATGGGATCGCACAATATATGATATTCTTGGAAAAGATTTTTGTAAATTGAACTATAATTTAGTTAGGAAAATTCTTCTTACTGTGGATTCTCAATTAAACTATAAATCTTTGAATTCCATTTTAGCGAAAGACCTAACTGATAAAGAATTAGATAATCTTTACCAATTTTTTTCAGCAACTTTTGAGAGTCAAGAGATTACAAATAAGGATGATTTTACAAATTTAATGCAATCAGGAGGGGGTAAATCCGTTTCATCTGTCCTTCAAAGTATAAAAGGGTTGGGAAAAAGTAAAGCGGGAGATATCATAGAAAAAGCCGATGCGCAACTCCAGTATAAAACCTTGTTAACGCTGAAGGCAAAGGAATTGTCTACTAAAGAAGTAGAGGCAATCTACAAGGCTATTCAAGAATTGCAGAAGTGTTCTGGTGCTATAACTACAGAAAATTTAGAAGAATTATTAAAAGGCGCTACCGAAGCAAACATATCAACATTTTTAACACGAAATCTCCTGGATGTCGATAAAGCGCTTGCTGATCAGATAGTTGAAGAAACCAATAATCAATTAGGAGGGCATATCAGTTTAGAAACTGTTGCGCCGAAGAATTTAATCGAAGATCAGATGAATGCTTTGTATAAGGCTTTTGTTTCAGAGAAATATCTGGCGCCTCCGACGGATACAGTTGTCCCAGTAGGGAGTGATATCCTTGAACGGGTGATCAAGAAAAATTATGAACCCCATTTCGTGGTTGCTGAAACGAGGCCACCGACCTCTGGGAAAGGGCTGGCGTATGAAGTCGAAGTTGCGGTAGCCTATGGGGGAAACATCAAAGAGGCTTCCAAAGCTGCCGATGTCCTCTATCGATTCGTGAATCGGACACCGAAGCTACGGGACAACTCAGATTGTGCAATCTGGAAAGGTGTTACGAGAGTAAATTGGAAGAATTATAAAATTGAAACTTTTGAGAATAATATCCCTCGAGGGAAAGCTCGGATTTTTGTAAATATTTCAGGGCCCTTTGTTCATGTGATGTTTAAATCCCAAAGTAAGCAAGCTTTGGCGGAAGATGACATATTAATACGTGAAATTCAGTTAGGGCTCGAATCCATTGGTCGAAAATTGAAAAGTTATCTATTAGGGAGAGAAACGAGCAAACGAAGAGCAAGACGTGCCTTAACGCTCTTGAAAAATGTGGAAAAATTCGCCGAATCATTATACAAAGTCGAATGTGAGGATTTTACAACCAAAGAACATATTCCTGGAAAACCGACACTGGAAGAAATTGAGGCAAATCTTTCTAAGCCCATTAAAGAAGATCTGAAACCGGATGTAAAAACTGTTCTTTCAGAACAATGGTCAACACTCACCAAAATAATAGAAGATCTGGGACTCGAATCATTGAGAGATAAATTCATTAGAGATTTAATTTTGGAAGTTTTAAATGATTTGACCTCGGAATACAATATAATTGTGCGGGCTTCGCCAGATGATATTATTAACATCTTTAAAAATCAGGATGACTCCTATACCGAGAAATTGATTCTTGATACCCTTAGAAATTATGCAGAGCCGTTTTCAAAATGTAGTTCATGTGAACTGGGAGGAGGTGAAACGCCATGCTCGTCTTACAATGCTGAGGCGCAAGTTTGCGCGCTTGAACAAGAACAGTATAATTCATTTGTGAATTATTTGAAAGACACCTTCAAGTTAGATCCTATAAATGATGAAATTCTGTTGCAATATCTGGGAATGCTGGAAGCTCAGATTGATCGGAATCGGAGATTTAAAAAACCAATTGAGAATTTAGTTAACCTAAAATCCTCATTTATTAATGAATTAAGCGCAAGTCCAAAAGATCAAAGAGGGATTTCAAGAGTTAAAAGCAGTGCAGCTCTAGCATTTTCCGAACTTGTGAAGAAAGAAAAAGAAGATTTGCTTTGGCGACTTATTCGACCAGATATTAAAAAAGTAATTCCTGAAAAGGAATTTAGTCTTGAAGATATCTTGGATATGGAATTTCCAAATATTAAAGGGGGACATTTAACACAAAAAGATGATTTTGTTAGCGAATTTGTTCAAAGCGCCATCGAATCTTTAGTTGATGAAGGACTTCTTACAAATACAAAAAGTGAAGGAAAAGCAATTTATCAACGGATTAAAAATCAATAAAAAGGAGAATCTATATGCCTAAATCTACTAAAAAGAGAAGTGTAACCCCAGTTAAAGAGACAGATCATGCATTAACAGATTTTGAATCATCTGAAGAATCTGCCCCCACGGGTAAGTTACCTCAAAAAGAAAAACCAAAGGCTGTGAAAGTCCATCCCAAATTTGAAAAAATACATAAATTGAAAGGAAAGGGCGAAGTGATAGTTGCAGAAGAGCTGCCATTAGCGGATAATATTGTTAAAGTCGATGATGCATCAACGAAAGAAGCATATACTCGGATTCATAATACAGCAGGGGCAATTTTATCGGAGGTAATAGAAACAGGAAAACCTGCGTTTGAGATTCCCTCCCGAAGTAGTTCGAATATTGTTTGGGATGAGGTCAGAGATTTACTTCTTCTGGGCGATAAGGTACTCAAACGTCCATTTCATAGCCTAACAAGCGTTCTGGAATCAACGAGATTGATGCGATTAATTGAAAAGGTCTATGAATTGCTAGGGAAAGATATTCATGCAACAAAAAGAGAAATTTATTATACGGACGTAGAACTTTTTGAGGATCAAAAGTATAGCGATAAATCAATTGAAGATCTTGCTGCTATGTTGAAGGTGATTCGAAATTCCACACATATTGTAGCATCAGCGAAAGGATCATGCATAGGAAGACTGAAAATTCGTGATTCTGGTGATGAAATTGATTTAGAGCGGCTGGGAACAGGCGGATGGGCTATTTCGCCTTTTCTTGACCGGATTGAAATTAAGGAATCGGATGCTGAATTCATTTTAGTGGTTGAAAAAGATGCGGCTCTCATCCGTTTAAGTGAAGCAAAATGGTGGGAGGAGTATCCCTGTATCATTCTTACAGGAAAGGGAAGTGCGGACATTGCAACCCGGAGTTTTTTACGCATTCTCGCAAAAGAATTGAATTTACCTGCATTTTGTCTTGTGGATTCCGATCCTTATGGGCATTATATTTATAGTGTTTATCTACGAGGCTCAAAACGTCTTGGGTATGAGTCGCCTTTCCTAGCGACTCCAAGACTCCATTTGGTAGGTGTGCTTTCTCGAGATTTAAACGAATACAATATTCCGGATAACTGTAGGCTTAAAATGAGTAAAGCTGATATAACAAGAACTGTGCAAATGCTCAAGGAGCCATTTGTCCAAAAAAATCTTAACTGGGTTGAAG
>Ga0315291_10007709_pt1 | contig 13273 bp, 5 predicted proteins | sample YL17G12_20_MG_FD_203070 | JGI IMG/M metagenome (GOLD analysis project Ga0315291, IMG submission 203070) | Sediment microbial communities from Yellowstone Lake, YNP, Wyoming, USA - YL17G12_20 | ecosystem: Environmental > Aquatic > Freshwater > Lake > Sediment | place: USA: Wyoming | collected... | reverse complement strand
CGACCAGCGCGGAGAGAAATAGAACGTCGGCTTTTCGGCGAGGGCGATCTTGACGGTCTCGCCCTTTCCGTTCTGGGGCTTGAGGTGAAGCATGTACTCGCCCGACTCGTCCGAAAAATAGGCGATGGTCGTCCCGTCGGGCGACCAGGCCGGGTCGCGTTCCATCGTGCCCGTCGTGTTCGTCAAGTTCCGAGGGTCGCCTTTTTCGGCGGGCACCGTGACGATCTCGCCGCGGGCTTCGAACACGGCCCGGGCGGCGTTCGGGGAAAGCCCGGCGACTCCCAGGCTGTCGCCCACGGCCACATATCGCTCGCGCACCTCCGGCATGTCGCCGCTCACGGTGACCGGGACGCGGGAGGTCTTGCCGGTCTTCAGGTCGTAGAGGTTGAGGCTGCCGAACTGCTCGTAAACGATGGCGCCGGGGCCGGCGGAGGCCGACTTGAGGTCCAGGCCGTTGTTTTCGAAAGCGCGGGCGACCTTTTTCGACTTCAGGTCGTAGGCGAAGAGCGACACGGCGCCCTCGCGGTCGGACAGGAAGTAGATCTTATCACCGTCCCATATCGGATTGAAGTCGTTGGAATTCTCGCGCGGCACCTTCTCGACGACCGAGTCGGCGAGGTTGGCGATCCAGACCGGCGTGGCCAGGCCGCCGCGGTACCGCTTCCAGGCGAAGAAGGCGCGGGACAGGGGGACGTACGCGACGCGTTTTCCATCCGGGGAGTAGGCGGCTTCGAAGCCCAAGGGAAGCGGAAGTTTCTCTTCGAGGCCGCCGTCGAGCCCGACCGTGTACAGCTCGCTGAACCGGGAATAGGCGTTGCGTCCGGAAGTGAAAAGGACGCGCTTGCCGTCGGGAGTCCAGCCGAGCGCGGCGTCGGCGGCGGGGTGCCAGGTGAGCCGCCGCGGAACGCCTCCGGCGGCGGGAATGATGAACACGTCCACGTTTCCGTCATATTCGCCCGTGAAGGCGATCCTAGAGCCGTCGGGGGAGAAGACGGGATTGGTTTCGGAGCCGGCGCTCGAGGTCAGCCGTTCCGCTTCCCCGCCCTCGCGGGGCACGCTCCAAAGATCGCCGGCGAACACGAACACGATCTGCGTCTGCGATAACGCCGGTTTCTGGAGCAAGAAGGGGCCTTCGGAATCCGCCGTTTTGGCCGGAGCCGCGGCCAGCAGGATCAGGAGGCCTAAGGACAATCCTATCGTCCAGGACAGATTGCGATTCTTGGGCATGCTCATGTTACGCTCCTTGTTGCACATAAAGAAAAATTATGACGCCGTTGAGTGATCCAAGTCAACGAATTTCTCCGCTCACTTTCGAGACACACCCGTGCCGTCGTTCGGCTCGAGTAAGGCCTTGATTTCATCGTCGAGCCCCGTGATCTCCCAGCGGAGGAGCGAAGCCGGGATGATGCCCCGGGCGAAGTAATCGTCCAGGAACGATTTGAGGCTGAACGAGCCGCCCGCCCGCCTCGCGGTATCCGCCAGCAGTTTTTCGAACTGGTTCTTCCCGACGACGTAGCTCGTCCCGTAGCCGGGCTGGTTGAGGTAGATGGCCATGTCTCCCCAGATCGTCGCGCCGTCGGCCTTTGTCCAGCCGTAAGGTGTCGTCTCAGCGGCGAACTTCACCGCCTCCTCGACCGTCCATTCGTTGCTGTGCAGCCGCAGGTCGCAGAGGGCCCGGATGGCGCGGAAGGCGAGCATGATATAGACGAGCTCCCTCCCCCTCGGGTTCCTGTCGAAGAGGCCCGCCCCCATCATGAATTCCTCGAAGCCCGTGGCCAGACCCTCGGCCCGGCTGTCCCAGATGTTGTAGAGGAGAGGGACCCCGCGGAGGGGATGGGAGTTGAATTTTTCCCGCTGCTTTTCGAGCCAGTGGATGGAGTGGCATCGGAGCGGCAGGACGTCCCGGTAATCGACCTGGGTGAAGAAATCGCGTTGGTCGGGCGGGACGAACGACCCGACCCCGGTATCGAGACGCATGTATTCGGGGACGGTGAAGATGTCCCGTTCACGGAGGAACTTGAAGAAATAGGCGTCTCCCTCGGCCAGCCGCCGCCGCTGTTCCTCCAGCGTTCTCGAGGGTTCCAGGGGCGGCAGGTCCCGGTTGCGGTGCTCCTCGAGCTTGAGATAAGCGAGAGAGCGCTCGAGTTCGCGCTCGGCGATCTCCACCTGCCTGGCCCAGGAATAGGGGACGTAGTGGATGTTCTTCATCGTCCAGTCGAAGGCGGCGACGCCGATGCCGGAGGGCTTTTTCGGAAGGCCGGTCAGGCCTTCGAGCCAGGCACGGAAATCGTCCGCGGCCGTTCTGGCCGCGGCGATGAGGGGCAGGAGGTCGGGGTTTCGGCCCTCCAGGCGCTCCGCGAGCCGGGCGAAGTCCGCCGCTTCGCCGCGCTTTTGCCGGATGCCCAGCAGGCGCTGGTCGTTCGAAAGTCCCGTGAGGTTCGACCGAGCCTGGACGAGGATAGTCGGGACGGCCCGGAGCTTCTCCGCCAAGACCGCGTGTTGTTCTTCGCCCAGCGGGAAGGTGAAATCCGAAAGGCAGATCGCCCCGAAGATCTGAGGGCCTTCACGAGCCGGGACGTCGGGTTCGGAATTTTCGAGGACGGCGTAGAAACAGGCGTCTTTCGCCCAGGGCCGCAGGACACGGTGGTCGAAGTCGAAACCGTTCATCTCGGCCCGGACGAGGTGGTAATCGACCTGCCGTTCGACCGGCCAGCCCGAGGGATCGATCGCGGCCAACCGGGCCAGAAACTCTCCCGTCCGGAGCCGCTGGGCCGACATCGCCTCGGCCGTGTAATCGGGAACGCCGGCGGCGACGTTCGGCTTCTGGGCATCGCGGAACTGCCGCCAGAGCGCGAGGAGGTCGTCGTATAGGACGCTCTTTGCCGCGGCCGGCGCCTTGGCCGGCGGCCCCTTGGCGCCGCATCCGGCCAGGACGAACGACAGAACGAGCAGGATCCCTGCTAACTTTCTCATGATGTCTCCTTCTGGCGGCTCAAGCGATGTTACCTCGAAACCTTAACCGACGCCGTGGCTGTTTTTGCCGGGTCGCTCTCGGACGTCACCCGCAATGTCACTTTGGCCGACTTGGCGCTGCCGTCCTCGCGGGACACGTAAACGGTGACCGGCCGGGTCGCGCCGGCTTCGACTGCGGCCAGGCCGTTGAGGAGCTGAGCGGTCCACCCCTGGCCCTCGATGGACACAGAGAGCCGATAGACATCGGAATTCGCGGGCCCGCCGCCGGCGCCCAGGTCTCCGGCCGGGGCTTTTGCCGTGTTCTTCAGCGCGAAAACGACGGGCGTGTCGGGCTCATTGGCCCGCGGGTCCGGTTTCGTTGTGAGCGTCACTCCCCGCTCCTGAGGGCCCGACCCGTCGAGGGAACGGACGGCCAACTTGTAGATGAGGATCCCGTCCCAGTTTTTTCTAAGGTCGATGACGTAGAAGTGAAGGCGGTTGGGCGTGTCTTCCCATTCGTATTCACTGCCCGAGTCGAGCCCGGCGTGGAAGAGGGCGTCGTTGAGCTGGCGATAGTCGGCCACGGTCCGCATCACTTTTTCGCCGTTGGGCTTGACGTAGTCCACCATACGGATGTCTTCGGGGTGGGCGTCGATGACCCAGATGTAGCTGTTGAATTCGTTGGGGCCGCCGTTCCGGCCCCTCAGGCTGTCCTTGTTCTTGGCGAGGAGGACTCCGTTGTCGGGGGTGAAGGAGTCGTAGCCGATCCTCTGGACGACTTCGAGCGTGTAGAAGGCGTAATTCGATGTCCCCGCCGAGAGGGGATTTACGGCCGGATCGTCCGGCGGGGTCAGGTCGCCGGACTTCTCGCCGTCGAGCCTTATGACGATCCCGGCGTAGGTCCCCGGCAGAGGGGCCACGGCTCGCGCCGTGACTTCCGCTACGGCCAGCCCCGATTTCGCCAGGCCGTCCCGGCCCAGAGAGAGGAGCGCCGATCCATCGATGAACTTATTCTCCAGGCGGTTGCGCACCATCAGGCCCGCGGGCATGGCCGCTCCCTGGGTCGGCGGCACGACCCAGCGTCTGTGCGGCCCCCCCGGTCCGTTGAAGCTGCCCCGGTCCATCATGTCCCATGGTCCCGCGGCCACCCGCCGGTAGGGCTTGACGTAAGGATTATTGTTGAGGTCGGGGAGGCTGAAGGCGAAATGACCGAGCTCGTGGGTGATCGTGCCTGAGTTCTCGCCCTGGCGCATCGAGGACAGGCCCCACTGTTGGGAGCCGGCCAGCCAGCTCGTCCACTCAACGTAGCGGGTGGGGATCCAGCGGGGCTTGGCCGGGTTGGGGTTGCCCCATTCCGGCGGGATGTCCTCTTTGGTGTTGAACTTCATCTCGCCGAACTCCTGCCAGACGCCCGTCTCGTCGTAGCTCGCATAAAGACGCAGGATGGCGTCGAAGTCCTTGCGGACGTCCTTGCCGAGCTCGGCCATCCAAACGGAGTCGCAATCCCTTTCCATGCGGCTGTCCGCCCGGGTGCCATCGGGGGTCTGCTCGTTCTGGCCGTATTCGTTGAGGCCGTAGGCCCAGATGGGTTTCGGCATGCGATACGGACCGAACACCTCGACCTCGGTGATGCCGAATTTGCCCCGGGACTGCTCCATCCAGTAGCCGTTGATGGTCTGGCCGTGGTTAACCGCGCTCGGCTTCATGAAGAAGTCGGCGTAGAACTGGGATACTTTCTCGCGGGCCACGGGGACGATCTGAGGATTACCGAAGGGGTCCGAGCCTTTGGGGAGACTGACGACGAAGGGCTGTCCCGGAAAGTCGATGCCGACGACGGCCAGGCGGAAGCCCCGTTCCGGTTTGATCGAGGGGTCCGCCCAATTGTGCCCGGGGATGGGGCGATAATCGTTCCAGGTCATGAGGTCCTGGTCCTGGACCCGCTGAGGGTCGATGGGGGGCAAAGATCCTCCCGCCGGCTTGCGCGACTGGGATGTGCTCGAGGTCGAGAGGATGAGGGAAACGCAGACAACGCGTAGGATCGTCTGGAGCATGTGTCCTTTTTGTACGGCCATGTGACCTCTTTTCTTCGGATATCGGTTCATAAAGAAATTACCATATCAGGGTCACAAAATAGAAATAATATTATGATATACTCACCCCCGGTAATTTTGCCCTGTGAGCCGCGCGGATCGACCCGCGCCCGTGCGTTCGAGGAAAGTCCTTCAGGGAGGGTATTGATGGCTAAGAGGCCGATCCTCTGCGGGGCCATTTTATTGCTCATCTTGGCGCCCGTCCCGTATCCCGCCGGAACCCAAACCGCGGCGGCAGCCGCGCCCGCGACGATCGAAAAGGGCGATTTCCGGTTCTCCTGCGACGAACGTGGCATATCCGGACTGGCCAATCCGCACGATCCCTTCGGCGCGACCCTCATGCCGGCCGCGGCTCCCGGAGCCCGAACGCAAGGGGTCGGCCAGGACCGAGGCCGCGCGCCCGTCGCCGGCTTCATCGTGCGCTATCGCCCCTCCGGATCCGGGGAATGGGCCGATCTCCCGGCGCGCGGGGCGAAGTGGGATGCTTCGCCCCAAGCCGGGACCGTCTCCTACACGAGCGGCAGCCCGTTGACGCCCCTCAAGGTCTTCGAGACCTTCAAGACCGACGGCCGTGTGCTCGACTGGACGATCGACCTCGAGACGACGGGAAAGCTCGCCGTCCAGGTCGGGGACCTGGGTATCAGCGTTCCTTCTGTCGGGCCGACAGGGGAGAACCCCATCCAGATCTTCGAGCGCGGCTTCCTCAGGCACCAGTTCATCTCTGGCCACGGATCGTTCTTCTACTTCGTGCGCGCCTCGGGCGCCCCGCCGTTCCTGCTGGTCACGGTCCTTCCGGGAACAAAGCTCGAATACACGGCCGGAGGCGGCGGACGCGGTGGGACGCAGGTCTTCGTCCATTCGGCCCGGACGGGCGGAGCCGAAATCCGGGGCACCTGGCGCCAGCCGCACACGGCCCTGGACCTCGCTCCCGCCGGCAGGCCGGGGAGCCATGCCTCCTACGGCTTCCGGATGCAATGGGTCGGGAGCTACGAGGAGCTCCGCGAGACGCTCTTTCGAGAGAGGCTCTTCGACATCCGCGTCGTGCCGGGGATGACGGTGCCCGAAAACCTGACGGCCCGTTTCTCGCTCCACACCAAGGCGAAAATCGAAGAGATCAAGGCGGAGTTCCCCGACCGGACGAAGATCAATACGCTCGAAAGCCCCGCCGCTGGCCATCGCGTCTACGAGGTGGCCTTCGAAAAGCTCGGCGAGAACATGCTGACCATCGTCCACGACGGCGGCCGCCGGACCTTCCTCGAGTTCTTCGTCACCGAACCGATGGAGACGCTGATCAAGAAGCGCGCCCGGTTCATCGTCGATAAGCAGCAGATCAAAGATCCGGCCAAGTGGTGGAACGGGGTTTACGGTCCGTACGACATGGTGGCCAAGGTCACCCGGACGATCGAGGACCCGGATATCTTCCTCGACCGCATGGTCTACGCCCTGACCTGCGACGATCCGGGCCTCGCCAAAGCGCCCTTCATCGCCTCGAAGAACGTCACGTTCCCTGACAAAAAGGAGGTCGAGTCGCTGGAGTATTACCTGGAGCATTTCGTCTGGGGCGGCCTGCAGAGGCGCGGCGACGAGCAGCCCTATCCCTACGGCGTCTATGGCACGCCGCACTGGTATATCAACCGCGACCCGGCCCGCCGCAAGGCCTATGCCGAGTCGCTCGTCTCCAAGGAAAAGGCCCTGAGCGACCTCGGCAGGGAGCACGTCTGGCGCTCGTACGACTATCCGCACGTCGTCATGCTCTATTTCCACATGTACCAGATCGCCAAGATGTACCCCGGGATGTCGACCTATCTCGACGCCGCGGGCTACCTCGACCGCGCCTGGGAGACGGCCCGGGCCTTCTACACCTACCCTTACGAGATCTACCCGGAATACTACGAAACCACTAAATGGGGGCTCTACAACGAGCTCGTCGTTCTCGACCTCATCGACGCGCTGGAAGCGGAGGGCTTTCGCGCGAAGGCGGATTGGCTCCGCGCCGAGTGGGAGAAGAAGGTCAAGTATTTCGTTTACGACGACCTCTATCCCTTCCGCTCGGAGTACGCTTTCGACCGGACCGCCTTCGAGTCGACCTACGCCTTCGCCAAGTACGGCGCGACGCGCGACATGAAGCCCGACCGGGACCTGTGGTTCGACCTCAAGCTCAAGAAATGGTACTCGCATCCTCTCGTGCGCCGCGAGGACTCGCGGGCCTTCATGGACCGCCAGCTCGCCTCGGGACTCGTCGTCAGGGGCTGGCTCAACCCGGCCTATTACACGCTCGGCTGCGACCCGGGCGTGAGCTACATGGCCGCGATGGGCGGCTGGGGGGTGCTCGATTATGCGCTCAACTTCGCGCCGCGGCCCTTCGACTGGCTCCAGCTCGGCTACGCCTCCTACCTCGGTTCGTGGTGCCTGATGAACACCGGCCGGCCCGAGACGAATTACGGCTTCTGGTATCCCGGCCTTGAGAATGACGGTGCGTCGGGCTGGCAGTTCCAGTCGGCCAAAGCCGGAGGAGCCTGGATGGGCTCGAGCTATCCGGGCGGCGTCACCGTGCCGCGCGGGCCGTGGCGCTACGACGGCGAGATCGACCTCGGCTACGGCGGAGCCCTGCGCATGGCCGCGACGGTCGTCACCCGCGATCCGGTCTTCGGCTGGTTCGCTTACGGCGGCGCGATGACGGAACGGGGAGGGGAACTCGCAATCAACCCGAGGGACGGGCTGCGGCGGCGGTTCCATGTCGTCGACCCCGACGCGGCCCTGCCGTTCCCCGAAGACATCCGCCGGCTCAAGCTCGAGCTCGGGCGCGACGGGTTCGCGGCTGACGGAATGATCGTCATGGACAAGAGCCTCGACAAGATCGCGTTCACCGTCGAGAACCGCACGGCGGACGTCCATAAAACGATCCTGCGCCTGTCGCTTCCCGCCCATACAACTTATGAACTCCTTCAGGATGGCTGGCCGGTGCCCATGGTCCTGACGGGCGACTGGGACTACCCGTGGCGCGCCGAACTCGAGGTCGGCGCAAAGCGCGCCAAGGTCGAGCTTGTCCGGACGGACCGCCGGGGCATCGAGAAATAAAACTCAAATGAATAAGGGAGAAACCATGAAAAAGTCCACAGTTTCCCTCGCGATTCTCAGCGTGCTGGTTATGCTTTTGGGCACGGTTTCGGCGCTCCAGGCCCAAAGCCGGGGCGTCGAACACGGCCAACGCTATGACCGGCTCATCATCCGCAACGTCATCGTCATCGACGGCAAGGGCACCCCTGCCCGCGGTCCACAGGACATCGTCGTCGAAGGGAACAAGATCGCGGCGGTCAGGGGCGCCAACGCGCGGCCGGACGCCTATAAGAACGAGAAGCATGTCCTCGACGGCACGGGCATGTATCTTCTCCCCGGCCTGATCAACAGCCACGTCCACCTCCAGGACGAGCGGGCCGGGATCCCTCAACCGTTCGAATACGAATACAAGGTCTGGCTGTCGTGCGGGATCACCACCATACGCGACGTGGGCAGCGATGCCAAGAAGACCCTCATCGAGCGCCGCAAGAGCCAGGAAGGCTCCATCGTCGCGCCGCGCCTCTACATCTACATGGTCGCCAGCGGGGCGACTCCCGAGGAGGGCCGCAAGGCCGTCCGGGCGATCAAGGAGCAGGGCGGGGACGGCGTCAAAATCTTCGGCATGGACCGAGACATCATGGCGGCCATCGTCGACGAATCGAAAAAGCTCGGCCTCAAGGTGGCCCACCACGCCGCGGTCGAGGAGACCGACGCCCGGGACGTCGCCGCCTTCGGAGTGGACACGGTCGAGCACTGGTACGGCATACCGGACGCCGCGCTCAAGGGCTCCCAGAACTTCCCGCCGTCCTACAACTTCAACAACGAAAGCGACCGCTTCCGCTGGGCCGGCCGCCTCTGGCGCGAGGCCGACCCCGCCAAGCTCGACGCCATCCTGACCAAGATGGTCGAAAGGGGAGTGGCCTGGGTTCCGACGTTCAGCACCTACGAGGCCTGCCGCGACATGACCCGGGCGAGGAACTTGCCCTGGTTCAAGGAGTACCTGCACCCGGCTCTCGAGGAGTATTTCAAACCCAGCCCGGCCCGCCACGGCGCGTTCTCTTGGGGCTGGTCGACCGAGGACGAGATCGCCTGGAAGGAAAATTTTAAGATCTGGATGAAGGCCGTGCGTGATTTCGCCGACAAGGGCGGACTGGTCGGCGCGGCCGACGACGCCGGCTTCATCTACACGCTCTACGGCTTCACCTTCCTGAGCGAGCTCGAGCTCCTGCAGGAAGCCGGCTTCCACCCGATCGATGTCATCCAATGCGCCACCGGCAATAACGCCAAGCTGATGGGCCTCGAGAACGAGCTGGGACGGGTGCGTCAGGGTTTCCTGGCCGACCTTATCCTCATAGACGAGAATCCGCTGGCCAACCTCAAGTACCTCTATCCGACCGGCGTCCTCGACATCAAGAACGGCAAGGACGTCGTCCGCGGCGGCATCAAATGGACCATCAAGGACGGCATCGTCTACAACACGCCGACGCTGATCGAGGACGTCAAGGACATGGTCTCCAAGGCTCGCGCGGAGCGGAAAAGATAATCAGGCTGCGATTTCCTTGATCGCGAGTTTGGCCAGGTCCATCCGGCCGAGGCCCCATTCGACGGACTTGGCGATCATCAGGACGTCGGCCGCCCTCAGGTTGACGAGCGTCGCGCCGTAGGCGTCGACGGCCACGGGGTCGGCCCCGAGGATGATCTTGTTGAGCTTACGAAGCTCGCCCGGCCCGGCCGGTCCGTTGGTCAGCAGGAACTCCGTGGCGTCGGCAATGCAGAGGTCCGGCTTGCGCAGAGTGTTGAGGTCGGCCACGCACTGGGCCAGGAAGGGGACGTCGTCGTACTCGCCCTTGGCTCCGGAGCCGGCGTGGAAGAATTGGTTCGAGGCGTTGGCGTTGACGCCCATCAGGTTCTTGAGGTTCCCGGACATGCCCACGCCGACGTGGTGCTTGATGATCGGCAGGTTGACGAAGACGTCGCAGTCGAGGAACTCCTTGACGACGCTCGTTTTCTTGAGCGTCTTGTTCTTCGCGACAGCCGTCTCGATGTAATTCCCCGAGCACTTCTTGACGCCGCCGATCTCCTTGGCGTACTTCGCGGCGAGCGGCGTCCGCTTCCAGAAGTCCGCGGCCGGGTCGATGAGGTAATGGATCTCCTTGGCCCCGGCCTCGAGCGAAGCCAGGATCGCGGCCAGGACGACCTCCGGATGGGTGTAACTCCCCGGCTTCTTCCACCACGACGGCGCGTTGATGAGCAGGCCGACCGACGAGCCCGCGGGGATGTATTTCTTGATGCCGCCCAGGGCTTCGAGGCCCTTGTTCACCGCGAGAAGCGAATCCGTCCCCGTGACCACGGCCAGGTCGGGCATGGCCGTCCCCTGGGCGCTAACAAAGCGCCCTTCCATAAGGCCCCCGGCCAACACAGCCGATCCGAGCACGGCTCCCGATCTCATGAAATCGCGCCTCTTCATGCTTTTGCTCATGTTAATCTCCTGAAGACCTGACGATATTTATAACCCAAAACGCCAACACAGGGAAGGGAAAACTAGGGAAGGGGACATGTACTTGCGGTACGTGTCCCCCGCCCGGCCCAAACCAGCGACAGATAATAGCGAAAGCTTTTTACATCTTGGAGGAGCACGAAATTGGGGACATGTACTTGCGGTACGTGTCCCCGTTCTTCACGGCATTCAGGCCGGGGAGTCCCGGGGTTGACAGGGGGCCGGTCGCACTGATATATCAGCTCTCTTGTCCAACATGCGACGCACTATCCAGCTTGTCCTCATAGCGCTCTTCCTCGCGCCGTCCTCCGCTCTCCGGGCGTCCGCAGCGGGTTCGGCGGCTGTTCGGGAAGGGGCCGTTTCCCAAGACAAACCGGCCGACCCGCGCACCTCGCGGACGATCGCGGCCATGCCCACAGCCGAACCCATGACCGTCGACGGCGTCCTCTCCGAAAGCGTCTGGAAGACGCCCGGTTCCGGCGGCTTCACCCAGCGCGACCCCCTGGACGGCCAACCTGCGACCGAGCCGACGACCGTCTGGGTCGCCTTCGACAAAAAGTATCTCTACGTCGCCGCCCGGCTGGCCGATTCCGAGCCATCCAAGATCGTCGGCCGTCTCGGCCGCCGCGATGAAGAGGTGGAGTCGGACTGGTTTCACGTGGGCATCGATCCCTATCACGACCGGCGGAGCGGGTATTACTTCTCCGTCAACCCCTCCGGCTCGATCATGGACGGCACCCTCTCCAACGACGAGACCGAGGACGCGACCTGGGACGGCATCTGGCAGGGCGCCGCGCGCCTCGATGACGACGGTTGGACGGTCGAGATCCGCATCCCCTTCGACCAGCTCCGCTTCAAGAAGCAGGACATCTACGTCTGGGGCGTCAATTTCGTGAGAGATATCAAGCGCAAGAACGAAGAGAGTCATTTCGCCTGGGTGCCGAAGGAGGAGAGCGGAGTCGTCTCGCGGTTCGCCGACCTCACCGGTCTCGCCGGCATCGCCGCCGGACGACGCCTCGAGATCTCGCCCTACGCCGCGGCCCGGGCGGAGTTCAGCCCCGAACAGCCCGGCAATCCGTTCCGCACCGGACGAGATCTCGCGGCGAGCGCCGGTTTCGACCTCAAGGGCGGCCTGAGCAGCAACCTGACCCTCGACCTCTCCGTCAACCCCGACTTCGGCCAGGTCGAGGTCGATCCGGCCGTCATCAACATCAGCGACCAGGAGACCTATTATCAGGAGAAGCGTCCCTTTTTCATCGAAGGGTCGAGCATATTCAATTTCGGCCGGGGCGGACCCAACGTCTACCGGTCGTTCGGCTGGTATGATCCCGACTTTTTCTACAGCCGCCGCATCGGGCGTACTCCCCAGGGAAGTCCGTCGGGCCCCGGCTACTACGATATGCCCTACTGGACAACCATCCTGGCCGCGGCCAAGGTGACGGGCAAGGTCGGCCGTAACTTTAACCTCGGCGTCATCAGCTCCCTGACCGAGCGGGAATACGCCCAAATCGACAATGAGGGCGTGCGCTCGCAGACCGAAGTCGAGCCCTTCAGCCGTTACGGAGTCGTGCGCGGCCTGAAAGAATTCGGAGAGGGGAGGAGCGGCCTCGGCTTCATCACCACTTCGGTCCTACGCGACCTTCGTGGGGGAGAGCTCGAAGCGTCCCTCGTCCGGAGCGCGCTCGCCCTGGGCATCGACGGCTGGACGTTCCTCGATAGGGACAGGGGCTGGGCCCTGGCCGGTTGGGCCGGCCTGTCAACGGTCCGCGGCAGCGCCGATGCCATAACCGACCTCCAGCTCTCCTCCCTCCATTACTTCCAGCGCCCCGACGCCGGCTGGGTCGAAGTCGACGAGAACGCCACTTCGCTCTCAGGTTGGGCCGGCCGGCTCTACGTCAACAAGCAGAAAGGGAACGTCGTCTTCAACGCCGCCCTGGGAGCCCTGTCGCCCGGCTTCGAGGCCAACGACCTTGGCTACCACACCCGCGGCGACGTCTTCAACGGCCACGTCGAGGCGGGCTACCGGAGCTTGCACCCGGGACGGCTCTTCCGAACGTGGACGGTCACCACTTCCTATTACCGCAATTACGACTTCGGCTGGAATAGGGTGGGCGAATACATCTATCTCGACGGCAAGAGCCAGTTTCTCAACTACTGGACGGCAACCCTCCACCTCGACTACGAGCCGCACAAGTACAGCCATTATCTGACGCGGGGCGGCCCCATGGCCTACTACCCCGAGGGAGCCACGGCCAGCCTCAACCTGGCGAGCGACGACCGCAAGCCCCTCATCTTCCGTCTTGCGGGCATGTACCGCTGGCACCCGACCGGCGGCTACTCCATTTCGGTCGGCGGCGGCCTGACCTGGAAACCGAGCCCCAACTTCAGCCTATCGATCGGCCCGAGTTATATGTTCCGTTACGCCGAGGGACAGTGGGTCAGGAGCGTCGTCGATCCCCTCAAGACCTCGACTTACGGCGTCCGCTATGTCCTCTCCGACATCGACCAGAAGACACTGCCCATCGAGATCCGCGTCAACTGGACGTTCACGCCGCGGCTGAGTCTTCAGGCCTATCTCCAGCCCTACATCGGGACGGGCGATTATTACGCCTTCAAGGAGCTCCATGCCGCCCGGACCTTCGACTTCGACTACTATGGCGACGGGGATTCGACGATC
>Ga0315291_10007708_pt1 | contig 13275 bp, 5 predicted proteins | sample YL17G12_20_MG_FD_203070 | JGI IMG/M metagenome (GOLD analysis project Ga0315291, IMG submission 203070) | Sediment microbial communities from Yellowstone Lake, YNP, Wyoming, USA - YL17G12_20 | ecosystem: Environmental > Aquatic > Freshwater > Lake > Sediment | place: USA: Wyoming | collected... | reverse complement strand
ATGGCAGCGGCTTTGGCAACTACCCGACACGTTACAGCTGCCGGGCTCAGTTATGATTCTTAAGGTTCAGGCCGAGACGTTGGGACCTGCGCTAAATGTCAAGACTACTTGACACTACCAATGAATTAGGGGTCTATCTCCTGCCAGCCACACGCGTCCAGGTAAACCTTACCTCGATAGGTGATCCCCTGAGCCCTTGTCCCAAACTCCACCTCCACCTTGACAATGCGGTGAGGATCAAAGCCTGGGTCCATTGAGCCCCCAAGGGGCGCCACGGTGCTGGGGCGTAGCACGAACTCGAACCACTGGTTACGGACAACCGGCGTGCGTGCGCCATACTCCCGATTTTCGTCCGCGTCTTGGACACGGAACCGCACATAACTGGGTTCCGCTGGATCCCCCAGGCCACAGGCCGGCACGTAGAGCCAGCAACTAACTGGCTTACAGGATAGATCTAGTGGCGCAGTGACGCCTGCTGGTGGATGCTTCTCCAGATCAATGTAAGCCACGCCTTTGCTATAGCTGGCGTCACCTCCGATCAGGTTCACGATCATCGCCAGCGACGCGTTTCTCCATCGGGACTTGAACGTCGAGGTCTGTACATCAATCACCGCCAGGCTAGGCGTGTAAGTAATGTAGTGGTTCCACCCCTCTGTATCGGACTCGAAATCCCACACAGGGTGCAAGGGAGGTGACGGGGTGTACCCTCTCGCTGCCAGGGGCAGAAAAACCTGTTTTCGGCTACAGTCCGCCGAAGGCAGAAAACGGATGTTGTCCAGAAAGAACGTGCCCTTAACCCCGGTATCTGTCGGTTCGATCACCACTTCCAGAGCGTGGATGCAGGTCAAGGCCAGGTCTCCAAAGTGTGACAACCCAATGATGGCCGTCTGCCACTCTGTGGATATGTTCACATAATCCTCTATTCTGACAACTTTCCGCTTGCCATCGCAGTCTATCAGGTAAATGTTAGGTTTCTCTCCACCCCGGACACCTTTGACCTGAAATGTCAGTGAGCCATAGTTGGACACATCCACGTTGCGCAGCTCTGTCCCCCAGATGGCCCACTTGCCAGCAGGGACAGTGTAACTCACGACCAGGCCAGCGCCCGCGTCGCCGTAGGCTTGAGTGATGAACGTAGTGTTCGTGATTTGAGCCTCCGGCGGATAGACACCCCATGAACCGCCCAGAGCATTGATGTGATCTTCGTCGTTGAAATTGTCCACCCACAGGGGAGCACAGGCCGTCTCGAAGCCCACGTCATCCCACCAGGTGGTGCCCCGCGGAGCGCCCCGCCAGGCCTCAAAGGCGATGACGTAAGAATCGCCCGGGGCCCAGTCGGTGACGACCGAAGATGCGGCCAATGGGATTCTGGCCTCCTGCCACTGGTCGGTAATCCCGTCGAGCAGATAGTCCGAAACGGGAATCTTGTCGGTGGGCGTCGTCACGGTTCGGGCGGAGATGGCGCCAGACTGGCCACATCTTTCACTGCGTACCCTCGCCACGAGCGAGCGGTACGGGGTCAGGTCCAACCTCGTCCAGGAGTAATAGCCAGAGTAACTACCCGGCCCGGCCGTAACGTCATAGTCCAGGCGTAGCGTACCGGCCGGCATCGAGCGTGTCACGACGCCGGTGTAGGGAGATGCTGAGGTGAAGTTGCTCACGATGTCGTTGAGGCTGTTGTTTTCGTCGTCGTCGCAAAAGTCGTCAACCAGAAGGGAAGAGGCAATGAAACGCAGGTCATCGAGGAAGATGGTGCCGGTCATCGGCTCCCACTCGAAGACAAACTGGATCTTGGCCAGATCTGTGAGATCAACACCCTGGAATGCTCGTAGTGGTACCCTGACCAGGCTCCAGCCGGTACGGATGGCACCGCCGGGTGCATAGGCTTCTACGTCCGCAGGGGGTTTCCGATCGCCTCCATCCGTGAGGTATAGGTTGACCTTCTCACCACCGCTTGCTCCTCTGACGTAGAAGGACAGAAAAGCATAGTCGGACACGTCTAGCCCAACCAGGTCTGTCTCCCATATCCCCCATGTACCCGACGGCACTGTGTATGAGATCACGTAACCGCCCGGCGAGTCGTCGTAGGTGCCGCTGGCCGCGTAGGCTATCTCGATCGTGGCAGTCGGGGTGCTGGTAGTGATGACAGCCCCACCTCCCAGCGCGTTCGGGTCCGCCCGGTCGTTAAAGTTGTCCACGGTGAGTGGGACGAGGGGCTTCTCGAGCCTGAGGCTGTCCAGGTAGATCCTGCCCTGCGTGCCGGCAACCTCGACGAAAAAGAGGTCGAGGGTGGACGTCTGAACCTGGGTGGAAAATACGGCGAGCGGTACGTTGACCGCCTGCCAGGTAGACGTGAAGACCTGGTTCAGAAAATCGGCCGCCTTGACTTTCATCTCGTGCCCTGCCTGGTCTCGCAGGCCGATGACAACGCGGGCCAGTTCCTGCGCCGTATCGCTCTTCATCCTGAGGGACAACACCTGGTAGGGAGCCGCGTCCAGTAGAAGCGTGGTGGTGTAGCGGGCCGTACACCCAGCGGTAGCAGTCAGGTCATAGTCGAGTTGCAGATCGAAGCGGGTGTAAGTGACGTGAAAGGTGCCGTTGTCACACCCGGGTGGATCTACCTTCCAGCCCGATGGATTGCCCGGCGGCTTGTTTAGGTCGTTATAGGGGTTCGTGTCGCTAAAGTCGTCAATGTGGACGTTGCAGGGCGGAGTTGGCGTAGGGAAGGGAGTGGGAGTGGGTGGAGGTGTGGGGTAAGTGACGGTCAGCGTATAGGGGTCGCTCTCGTTGCACCCTTCAGCGGGATAGACCCGTATGTAGTAGCGCCCTGCTTGATCCAGGTCGCAGGTCAGGTGTTCATCGAGGTTCCAAGGCTGAATTGAGCGGCACCTCTCTACTTGATGCTCGTCGATAACGTAGAGATCGTAATCAGTGCCACGGGGAATGCTCGTCAGATCCACAAAGATACGTGCCGGGCTCTCCAGGTCTATGTAGTACAGGTCGTCGTCGGGAGCGGCCGTACAGCGAATGAAGAACTGATAGTCCCTGCCGGGTGCCAGGGGACCGCAGGCCTGGCTCAATCCGTTGTTGGGTTCGCAGGTATCGCAAGGCTCGGCAGGGCGCGGCGTGGGGAGGTACTCAGCCGGCGTTGCGGCCCCCTCGCCAGCAGCTGAAGACAGAAACCCGGCCAGAAGACCCAACGCAATGATAGCCAGGGCGAGAGACAGGATACCAGGCCATCTAACCCTCATCGAATGTCCTCCTTTCGTGCCAATGGCCGGCCTACGGCTTGACGGTAGGTGCGGGAGGTTTGGGGGTGGGCGGTTTCGCAGGCTCCGGTGTGGCAGCAGGCGGAGCAAGAGTGGGGACAGGGGTTGTTGTAGGTGGCCGGGGCGTCGCCGTAGGGGCCAGGGTAGGGGTGTAGGTTGGCGTCGCCGTTGCCGTGGGAGTCGGGGTCACAGTTGCTGTGGAGGTCGGCGTGTCCGTCGGCGTTGCAGTCGCCGTGAGAGTGGGGGTGAGCGTGTCCGTGGGTGTGCTCGTAGCAGTCGGCGTCAGCGTCGGGGTGACGGTTGGCGTCTTTGTCCAGAGAAATACCCCCAGCGGTCCCCGCCCCGTCGCCCATCCTAAGAACAGCATGCTGAGAAGAGTCACACCAATCAGTGCCAACGCCGCAACCAGAACCCATTGCTTGGGAAATGCTGTAGGTGGTCGGGCACCTTGCGCGCGGCGCAATTCGGCAGCGAAAGCCCCCGCCCGCTGAAAGCGATCCTCCCGCCGCTTCGCCAGTGCCTTGAGCAAGACTGGTCCCAGCCTCGGTGGCAGGGCAGGGTTCAGTCTAGTAGGTGCAGGTGGCGCTTCGTGGACGTGCTTGTACAGTACCGCCGTGGACGATTTCCCGATGAACGGCGGCCGCCCTACCAGCATTTCGTAGGCCACCACCCCCAGCGCATAGACATCGGCACGCCAGTCCACATCCGCTGCACCCTCTGGTTCCGCCTGCTCTGGCGCCATATACGTTGGCGTGCCCAGCACGGCCATCGTTTTCGTTATCTGTGTCCCCTCGGCCGCCCGCACGATCCCAAAGTCCAGGAGCGTCGCCTGCCCTGCATCGTCCACCATGATGTTCCCTGGCTTCACATCCCGGTGCACCAATCCCTGCGCGTGGATGGCATCCAGCGCCCCGGCGATCTGCTCCACGATGGAGATGGCTTGCTCTGTGGGTAGCGGCCCCCCAACAAGCCACTTGTCCAGCGTGCGACCGGGGAGCAGGGTCATCGCCAGGTAGTACTGCCCAGCCTCCTCACCTACGTCGTAGATGGTGACGATGTGGGGGTGCTCGATCTTGGCCGCTGCCTCTGCTTCCTGATGGAAGCGCCGGACAAACTGGGGGTCTGTGGTCAATTGGGGGTGCAGCACCTTGAGCGCGACGATATGATTCAGCTCGGTGTCACGCGCTTTATAAACGACGGCAAAGCCGCCGCGGCCCACCTCGTCAAGTATCTCATATTTGCCGATACGTCTAGGTTCTGATATCATTCCCCTCCCTCAGCCGGCTCAAATCCTCTGCCATCACCTTCTGGCAGCAATGGTGCAGCACAAGTTAGCCACCGGTGCCAATCATGGCCATCGAATACTTCTATTGGGGTTATGGAAAGTATCGAATATGGCGAAAGTACACGGTCTCGGCTGGAGTACCTGGTTCGAAGACAAATTCGACCACTGCATAGAGCCGGGTCCGATCAGCCGTTGTGAAGGCCGAGAGAGGAAAGGTGAACTTGCGCCATTCCGTAGTCAGGTCGGACACCAGGACCTTGGTCTCTAAACCATTGTCGGGGTCAGTGTTGTCCTTCAGGCCGATCCGGATATCCTCTCCTCCCACCTGCCCACGCAGTTCGAGCGAAAGCGTCCTATACCTGGATAGGTCCTTACCTGGGCGTGGAGGATTCCTGGGCGGTCCTACGGTAATGAACACGACTCCCCACTGCTGACCGCTGGGGTAAGCCATGCGCATATAGCCGCCCATATCGGTCACCCAGTTCGTGAGCCCTCCGGAAGTGTTTACCCCCATATTGTACCCATCGGCCAGCCTGGGACCATAGTAGATCGAGTGAGGTTGGGGGGGAATGTCCACATTGAAGAGATACTGGATGTCGTCCAAGTAGAACGTCGCTCCGGCGGGGTGGTCCTCGCTGGCGGCCGCCCACAGAAAACCACCCACGACGTTGCTCAAGGTCAGGTCGCTGCTTAAGGGGATCGTATACACCTGCCAGGTGTTGGTCAGGCTGATTGGCGCAGGATCGAGAATCTGGGCCGGGCACAGCGAGTCGGGGTATGCGGCTGTTCCGCATCCGACGCCACCTGCTTTGAACGATATCCACTCTCCACCTGTTTCGCCCCTGGCCCAAAAGGTCAGGCCTCGTGCTCCTGTGAGGTCGTATCCTCCCGGCCGGTCTCCCCAGTTGTGGGCCGGATCTTGCCAGTACACGCCGGCCAAGTTGCACGGCGATAGGCCACCGCATCCGTAATAAGGGCCGGTGCCCTGGGCGGTGTATTCCACTCGTACAGCCGTGCTTCCCGTATGGGTATTCTCCCTCCAACACTCGTCGAGCCCAATGTCGCCTGTGTCACCCATCCAACCGGATGGCTCATAGTGGTTGCCAGCCACGTCTCGGTCGCGATACACATCGAAGGTGTAGGGCGTCGCTGGTGTGGGTGTTGGGGTGGGCGCGCCGGGATCACCACCCAACACGTAGTGGATGCTATCCAGGTAGAAGGTAATGGGCTCGGTGTTGAGGCACTGATCCGTCATAAAGCCAAAGCCACCGATGACGCGGCTCAGGTCCCGGCCGCGCAAGTCAATCGAGTACGGAGACCACTCTTGCGTCAGCGTGATCACGTCCGTCGAAAGCGCCGGTTGTTGCGAATCAGGGTACGGCCCCCAGATGCCGCCCGTGATAAACCGGACTTGCTCGCCTCCTTCCTCACCTCGGGCGTAGAAGCGCAGCGTCGTTGCCTCGTCCAGGTTGTAACCGGCCCCATTGATCGTGCCCCAGTTGTTCTCCGGTTCCTGCCAGTAGATGCCTGCCCAGCCCTCTGGCCCCTGGGGCGTGTAGGATATTCGAAGAGAAACCGTTCCGCTGTACGGGTTGGAGTGCTCGCACTCGTAATATTCAATGTCTCCCCAATCCCCCATCCAGCCCGACGGTGCGAAATGGTTCTCCGCTGTGGCATACTCGTCGAAAACAACGAACTTGCCTTCGGACGGCGCTTCCGGCAGCGTGGCGGCACGGGGCTGTGGCCTGGTCTGCCAGATCGCGGGTACTATGTGGACAGCAGTGGCGGTCTGTCCGCCTTTGAGCGCCAGGGGCAGATAGACCGAATGTGGAAAAAGGTGGCGGGCTGGAATGAGCACATTCTGAACCTCGTGCTTCCCGGTGCGGTCGGCATACGTGTAGCCCCAGTGACTACCCACGCCGCCCTCCCGCTTCCACATTTCATCAAAGGCATCGAAATAATAGAACTCGATGCCGTGTCGTTCAGCGGCGGACAGGAAGCCATAGAAGAAGCGTTGTTGATTGTCCAGGCTCGGGATAGCCTGGCCTCGGGTTGGCCCATCGGAAGGCCAGCCCGTCTCGCCGATGATCACACGCTTGTCCGGATATTCCTCCCTCCACCTGAGATAGTCTTGGACGACATAGTCTACTGCCTGGTCAATGGGTCGTCCATCCCAGTACGCATAGAGGTGGAACATGACTAGTTCCACGGCATTCAGCACGGCAGGGTGCTGGCGCAAGACAGCGCTTATTTCGGCAGTGGTCACGGGGACGTTCACCGCCGCTTTGACTTCCTGGATGTAGGCAATCAGTTCAGCCTCCGTCAGGTCGCTGCGCAGCAGGACCTCGTTGCCCACGATGACGCAGTCCACCGGCACAGCCTTGGCAATGTCAATCAGCGCATCAATCTCCTCGCGATTCCTATTGGCCACAGGATCACCCTCAGCGTCCTTCTCCCGTCCCAGCCAGGCGCCCACACAGACCGGCAGCCCATACCTGTGCGCGATAGATGGAATCTGGCCGGAAATGTTCAACGTAGAGTAGGTACGGATGCCGTTGGCCATGTGAACCAGGCGGGCCATGTCCTCTTCCGCTTCGGCTTCGGATGGGAAGGGGCCCCAATCAGGATTTTGGCAGTCTCGAAAAGGGCTATAGGCGATGCCCCGGAGCGTTTCCCACATGGGATAGAGGTCAACAGTGATCGTAGAGATGTCCCAGGCAGTACTCACTGGAACCTGGAAGGCCAGCGTATGGGTGATGGACTGTGTCAACACGGCCGTTGCCAGGACACTCCTCTGTTGAGCCGCATAGTAGTTGCCGGATGTGCTGGCGTCCCTGGTGTGCTTGGCCCAGATAGGCACGCCGTCCCAGGTGATCGTCGCTATCTGACCTTGTAGTGGCGCATAGATCCCCCTGCCGTTCTGGTCAGGCCAGGAGACGGAGAGCACAGCCACTGTTGGTGAGACGATGTCGCCAGGATAGATCTCAGTCGCGGCAGACCCGCCATCCCAGTCATTGGGGTCACAGGAGGCCGGATCAACTCCCAACAGAATGGTTCCCGTAGGCACGCCGGTAAACCGGGCGACTACACAACCTTGCGCATTGTCTCTGGTGGCAACGTCTCCCACCAACTGCATCTGGTCGGGGACGACAATGATCGAATCCAACGGTTCAACATACGGCTTGAGTTGCTCTGGTCCTTTGGGCGGTTCCCAGCGCTCTTGGCTCGCGTGGGTAGAGAGAAACAAGCCAGCGGCCAGAACCAGGGCAAAGGAAGATATCCAGAACAGAAGAAGCCTCTTGCCCATCACACACCTCCTATGAGTACTACTTCACTTGCATCTGGTCTACCCAGACGACAAGATCAGGATATTGGGCGCATTGGTCCTGTCCGCTCAGAGCCTTGATCCATACTTCGGAAACGGCATCAAGGTCCAGGACTTGGTTTTGGGCATTTTCCCATTCCCATGGAGGGATAACGAATTGGTTCTGGGTGGCGAAAGGATCCCCCTTACCATATCCGACCAAAGAAATCTCAATCCATCCCTCGAAGTTGGGACTCAGCCAGTTTGTCGCCTGCCAGATTTCCCGTTGCGATGATCCCTTGTCAACCAGAACAATGGAGAACTCACCACCATTAGGCGGCGGGTTAGGCCCTACTTTGACCCAGAGCTTCAGCGAATTGTAAGCCCTCCAATCCTGTGGCTCGCAGAAGCGAGCCTCTAGTTGAATCCAACGAGGGTTAGCACAAGGGACGTGACTTTCGATCCTGGTTGAACGGTGGTTGCCCGATACTGGAGCAAAAACTGTGTCGTCCGTCCTCAGGGTTACGGTTCCGGTACCCCTGGTGTACCAGATATGCCTGATTTCAGCATCTGTGCTGTAGTCGAAAGCATCCACTATGGGCGCTATGGAGGGCAGGTATCCCCACAGGTCCACCGGTTCTGTGGACAGTACGATGGTGTCTACCCAGATGTGAAAGTCAGGCTCAGCGGCACAGTCATCCTGGGAAGTCAGGGCCTTGATCCAGATTTCTTTGATAGCGTTTGTATCCAGCACCCCGTTGCGTCGGGCTTCCCAGGAAGGTATGGCCAAGTCCTGCGAGTGCTCCCAGGGATTCCCCTGGCACTGGCCCGAAAGGGAAATGCGTAGTTTCGTCCATCCACTACGGCGATCAAACTGCCGGGATGACTGCCATATCTCCGGTTCTAGTGAGCCTTGATCAACAAGGACGACGGAGAGCTCACCTGCCGTGGGCTGCTGATTCAGGCCGTCTCCTCTTACCCATATCTCCAGGGACTTGTATGAACTCCAGTTCTGGAGCCAGCAGAAAGGATACCGGAGTTGCATGAAGCGGGACTGCGTACAGGGAACGTGGCTCATGACCTCCATGGAGCTCGTACTTCCGGCTATCGGTGCATGTGTACTCGCGTCCATGGCGACGGTGACCGCGCCTGAACCCTGCGCCTGCCATACATTCTCAGCCTCAGCATCGGAAGCATATTCGAAAGCGTCAACCACCGGCGGCGAGAGCAGAGGGATCGGGCGGCACAGTGTGACCGGCTCAGTGCCTCCATATCTTTTGGCCAATACTCTGCCGGCTGGCTTGCAGGCCGGTGAGTAATCGTTGCACTGGCAGGCTCCCAGGTTGTCGGATGTTCCCTGCGGTTCGAACTGCCACCAGTACACTCCTTTCAGCCAGGGCTTGGTGGACAGGTAGCGAAAAGCAGCTTCATAGGCATTGGCCTGGCAATCGCCATTATAGACACTCAAAGTGCAACTCAGCGCGCCCCAGGCCCAGGGTTCTTGAGCACATTGGTCGAGACTGCGATAGCCGATCTCGCCGAAGATAACCGGCTTCTGGTGCCCTGCCTGCCAGGCATCCAGCCTGTCTCCATACGCCTGCCAGGCCTGGAAAAGTCCATCAACTGTAGGAGTTGTGGCGTCAGAGAGTGGATAATAGACAGTGGTGGCAGCGTAGTCGAAATTGTCCCAGAAGGAAGAAGGTATGGGACTACTTCCTATCACTTCGTACTCGTGGGCAGAGTAAATGACATCGCCGGCGTAGACCTGGCGCACCTGCTGTACCAGGTCAGCCCAGCGCTGGCGTTTTGCTTCGGTATCAGTGCTGGTGATCATTTCAGTGCCAACACAGAAGAGTTCGACGTCGTGTTCTGCGGCTATGCGGGCATAATGTAGCACAAAATCGGTGAAACTGTCGAACCACGCATCCCAGTCAGTGGGTTGGATGGTGCCACGCCACGTATTCGCCGGGGACTCCACTTCCAGGTGGGGTTTCAGGAGCACAGTCATGGAAAGGGAGCGGGCATAGTCAATGATAGCCTCCAGACTAACATCGGTGGGGGTTGACAAAGGATGTGAACTTACGATCGTCGAAGTTGGAGTCTTCAGATACCAGCTCGTTATGATAGCGACCGAGTTGGCCCCGACATTGTGCAGGTAGTCCACGATGGCGTAAGCATTGGGTGATTCATAGGCATCATGCCAGTAACCGGCCAGGCTGGCCCCTTCATAAGGCCAGTCAAGTGGTAGACAGTCTTTGCAGACGATCGGGAAGAAAGCTGTCCTGGTGAGGGTGTTAGTGGCACCTGTGGACGACGTCCCTTGTGGTGGTGGCAGGGGATAGGTGGCCGTTGAAGAGGTAGTATGCAAGAATATGCTGCTCAACAAGAGCAGTCCCAGCCCCAGCAGGCCGGCCAGTGCGACCCGCGGCCATTTCATTTTCAGTTTTCCCCCCTTTCCTTGCAAGCAGAGCTATCGGCTCTTTATGAACACTTTGTCAATGCAAACGTATCCTTTATAGGCACCTCCACTAGTCCGACGTACTTCGATACCGAATAGGTGTAATGGTTGCACCCAGCCAGAGGTATTGACCCTCCAGGTGATCAGGGTCCAACTTCCAGGGGGCAAGCGGACCATCTGATCGGCCTCATGATAATTCCAGGGCGAATGGTCAAATTCCATGGCAAAGAACCTGGCCTGTAGATCAGCAGGTGCATCAGGGGGAGCGTATACGTAGGCTGAGGCCTGGCCAGCGAAGGGCATGTTGTACAGGATGACCTGGCCTCGGTGTTTGGATATCTTGGCGAGGTCAAAGGCGAACCGAAGCGAACCGTCACCGGGATAGTAGGCCAGTTCCGTCGTCAGCGTTGGTTGTTCCCCCTGGGCTTCCTCACTGTCGTACCTGACAGTCCAGCACCCGTTGGTGCCATCTTCAAAGTCGTACCGGTGGGAGGGCGCGGTAGACTCAATACCATAAGCCATACTCGTGATCCACCATCGCCCATTGGGATCTCTGCGGAAGGTCCACCGGTCACACTGGGGGCAGTTGTAGTCACGCCTTCCTCCTGTGGCCGTTTCTATGAGATAGCCGCAGCTATCATTGGTGGCCGTGGCTACGTCGCCCGCAACGATGACGTTAAGATTGGCATGGGTAATCTCGATGTGCTCTTCCGTCATGAATGTCTCAGCGTAATGTTGAATGGCATTCCATGTTTGGGGCTTGGCCGCGTCGGTCTTGGTGGCACCGGGAGCAAAGATGGCCCTTATGAGGTCCATGTCCTCGAACAGGGCGGCCTTCTTCTCGGTTTCCACGAGATTCACGATAGTCGCCTTTGCGATTGGAGTAGGAGTTGGCGTAGGTGTCGAAGTAGGAGTTGGTGTGGGCGTTGGTGTGGGTGTAGGCGTTGACGTGGGGGTAGCCGTTGGCGTCGGTGTCCAGAAATATATCCCTAATGGCCCTTGTCCTGTTGCCCATCCTAAGGACAACATGCTGAGAAGAGTCACACCAATCAGTGCCAACGCCGCAATCAGAACCCCCCGCACGGGAAACGCCCTGGGTAGTATATGTTCCTGGCTTGGGCGGCACAACTCATTGAACGATACATGCAGTGCAGATAGTGCGATCTCGTTCAATTGACCGATGATTTCTGCACGTACAGCACTACGCGTTTCAGTATTACCATATCGGCGGGTCTGTTCAATGTTCTCAAGCAATCGTGATTGATAAACGAGAACTTCAGAGTAGCGAGGATGCCTTGGCCCCAGCCGTTTCAGTAACTCATCCAGTCCCATTTCATATCGGGCGTAAGGATCACGGCGGGGGGCACGAACCGGGGGCGATGGGTGTTCTCTCTGCTCCTCCTGCTGGACTTCCCGCAGTCGGGCTACGAACGCACCGGCAGAGGCAAAGCGCTCTGCCGGGCGTTTGGCCAGCATCTTGAGCAGCGTGGCGGCCACGGCGGGCGACAAATCCCGCCGGATGCGTCTCGGATCAGGTGGCTCCAAATTGAGGTGTGCGTTAAGCGTGGCGGGAGTATTACCGGGGAAGGGTACCCGCCCGGTGAGCATTTGGTAGGCCACGATGCCCAGGGCGTACAGGTCAACGGCAGGGCCGATCTCGGCCGCCCGCTGCGGATCGGCCTGCTCAGGGGCCATATACTCCGGGGAGCCCAGGAGTGTCCCCTGGGAGGTGAGGGCGGAGCTCCCTGTCATTGCCTTCACCAGTCCGAAGTCTGTCAGGGTCACGTGGATGCCCTGCTCGGTCTCTTCTACGATGATGTTAGCGGGCTTGACGTCGCGATGGACCACGCCCTGCCTATGGGCATAATCCAACGCGCCGGCAATCTGCTCCAGGATGGGCAGTGCCCGCTCTAACGATAGTGCTTCCCTGTCCTCCAACAAGGCTTGGAGTGTACAACCAGGCAGGTGCTCCATGGCGATGTACAGTTGGCCGTCGGCCTCGTCTGTCTCATAGACGGTGACGATGTGGGGATGGCGCAGCCGGGCGGCGGCACGCGCCTCGTGACGGAAACGGACCACGAAGTCGGGGTCGGCAGTCCAATAGGGGTGCAGCACCTTGAGCGCGACGACGCGATCCAGTGTAGGATCGTGCGCCTTGTAGACCGTGGCAAAGCCGCCCCGCCCAATCTCGTCGAGGATCTCGTACCTGCCGATGCGTGTAAGATCTGCCATCATCCCCCTCTCCTCCGCTGGCGCAATCCTCTATCGCAATCCTGTGGCGAAAACAGTATAGCACAAATTGCCCACCTGCGCAACACCAAAACTTGCCCCACCCGGTAGCCTCCTGGCGCTTGACGTCCCGGCGACACGGCGTACAATACAACAAGATAGGGCGTAATGCGTAATACGTGGAACGTGTTTCGTGGTGCGTGTTCCGTCTTCACGCAACACGTACCACGCCCTACGCCTTCACGTTTCACGTTTCACGTTTCACGTTTCACGCAACCCGTTTTCAGGAGTCATCCAATGCAAAACGCTCCCTCTCCCTCCACCCTCTGGCCCCCTCCCGCGGGCTTTATTCCCGTACCCTCCAGGATAGACGGCATCGAACTCTACGCCCCTGCCCCCAAGGAGAAGCCAGACGAGACGCGCACCTTCAAATGCCGCCACTGTGGCGGCGCCATCGCCTACAGCGCCACCCAGCGCCAGCTGACCTGCCCCTACTGCGGCCACGCGCAGGACCTGGCCGCCGAGGAGGTCGGGCAGGCGGCGGACGAGTTCGAGTTCACCCTCGAGACCATGCAGCGCGCCCGCTTCGGCTGGGGGGAGGCACGGCGCGAACTGGCGTGCGAGGCCTGCGGCGCGGTCGTCGCCGTCGCGCCAGACGCACTGACCGACACGTGCGCCTTCTGCGGCTCCCACCGCGTCCTGGCCCGCGACGCCGCCGGCGACGTCCTGC
>Ga0315291_10007706_pt1 | contig 13276 bp, 15 predicted proteins | sample YL17G12_20_MG_FD_203070 | JGI IMG/M metagenome (GOLD analysis project Ga0315291, IMG submission 203070) | Sediment microbial communities from Yellowstone Lake, YNP, Wyoming, USA - YL17G12_20 | ecosystem: Environmental > Aquatic > Freshwater > Lake > Sediment | place: USA: Wyoming | collected... | reverse complement strand
TCCGTTCATCCGCTTGTAACGCGCCACTACATCGCCGATAGTGTAGTTCCTCACATGGCCCATATGAATTTTCCCGGACGGATACGGAAACATCTCCAGAAGGTAGTATTTTTTCTTGTCAGGATCCTCTGTTACCTTGAAAAGGCCCCCGTCTTCCCAGATTTGCTGCCATTTCTTTTCAAGTTCCTGGGGCTTGTACTTTTTCTCCATAAATCATCCAGCCTCCAAAATGCTCAAGGACACCCTTTCTTCAACGCCTGTTGTCAAAACTTAAGGATAATATCATCATGAATGAGAACTTCCGGTGAGTCCGTTTATATTTTGACCTGCTTCTTCTTTGTACAATTTCAGGTATACGGCATCGAGAATACCGTTTATGAAAGAGCCGGAATTTTCAGAGCCATACAATTTGCCTAAATCTATAGCTTCGTTCAGCGTGACTTTGGGGGGTATGTCCGGACAGCATAAGAGCTCGTAGACGGCCATGCGGAGGATATTCCTGTCGACCCTCGACATTCGCGCAAGGGACCAGTTATCGGAACAACTGCTTATGAGACTGTCTATTTCCTCTTTCTTATCGCAAGCACCTTCTATCAAGAGCGTAGAAAATTTTCTGGACTCTTCCGGCGCGCCAAAGTAATTCCAGAAAATCGCAATAGCCTCTTTGGCATCGATATCTAAAACATCCAGCTCGTAAAGAACTTGTAAGGCAATCTCTCTTGCCTTTCTCCTTTGATGCATTAATTCCTCTGGATCTCTTGCATCAGACGCCGTTCATGACGGGTCTGCCAATAATAAAAGATAAGACATAACAGTCTTGAAAAAAATTTTGCCTTGTCATTTCGATCACCGTGCTCGCTCCACGCCGTCGCGGGGACAGGCTTCGCTTGCGCTCTTTTCGAAATGACATCAGATGAAGATTTCAGAAGGCATCAGGCTATAATTTCCTGAAGAGATCCACCATTTCAATGGCCGACATGGCGGCATCCCACCCCTTGTTTCCCGATTTGGCTCCCGCCCTTTCAATTGCCTGTTCAATGGTGTCCGTGGTCAATACGCCGAAGGCTACAGGCACCTCCGTCTCCAGACCGACGCTCGCTATCCCTTTGGTGACCTCGGCACTGATGTATTCAAAATGGGGTGTCGCACCCCGGATCACTGCACCAAGGCAAATCACAGCATCAAATTTCGCAGTCTTTGCCAGCTTCTTGGCCATAGCGGGTAACTCAAAAGCACCGGGAACCTTATAGATAAGGATGTCTTTATCATCCGCGCCTGCCCTGGTGAGCGCATCAACAGCGCCATCAATCAGCCTTCCTGAGATAAAATCGTTAAATCGACTGGCGACAATGCCAAACTTCATTCCCTTGGCTGTAAGCTTTCCTTCTATGATTCTTGGCATACTCTCCTCTCCCTCGTGTAATCCTGGAACCTGACCTCCAGTTCATGTCCGCGTACCATAATAAAAAGGATCTATATCTCCAACAAATGGCCCATCTTTTTCTTTTTTGTCTTCAGATATTTGATGTTACTCTCATTTGGTTTTATTTCAATGGGGACACGGTCGGTAATGGTTAAACCATACCCTTCAAGACCTACAATCTTCTTGGGATTATTGGTCATCAGTTTCATCTTTTTGATACCCAGATCTGCAAGTATCTGGGCGCCGATACCATAATCCCGCAAGTCCGCCTTGAAACCGAGAGAGATATTGGCTTCAACAGTGTCCTTTCCACGTTCCTGCAATTCGTAGGCCTTGATTTTATTGACAAGGCCGATACCCCTGCCTTCCTGATGCATATATACAATGATACCTTTCCCCGCCTCATCCACCATTTCCATGGCTCTATGGAGTTGGTAGCCGCAGTCGCACCTCTCCGATCCGAAGACATCACCGGTAAGGCATTCTGAATGAACCCTCACCAGGACCTCGTCTTCCGGCTCAATATCTCCCTTCAACAGGGCAACATGTTTCATATCATCCACGTCATTTTCGTAAACAATGACTTTGAATTGACCTCCGTAGAGGGTGGGAATCATTGCAGTGGCTGCCCTCCTGATCAGGGATTCGTGCTGCATCCTGAACTGGATGAGATCGGAGATGGTTACTATCTTGAGATCATGCTCCTTTGCGAAGATTTCCAGGTCAGGCATTCTGGCCATAGTGCCGTCGTCCTTCATGATTTCACATATGACGCCTGCGGGCTTCATCCTGGCCAACCGCGCGAGATCTACGGAACCTTCTGTCTGACCCGTTCTTACCAGCACACCGCCTTTTTTTGCGCGTATGGGAAAAACATGCCCCGGGCTGACGATGTCGTCAGGCGTAACGTCATCTGCTACGGCCGTTTTTATCGTCGTCGCCCTGTCTGCCGCGGAAATGCCGGTGGTCACTCCACGCTTGGCTTCTATGGACACCGTAAAGGCGGTTCCGAAGGAGGACCGGTTATCCACCACCATGGGGTGGAGGTTCAATTTATCGGCAAGATCTTCACTCAGGGACAGACATATAAGTCCCCTGCCGTATTTTGCCATAAAGTTAATGGCCTCAGGCGTAACAAATTCTGCCGCCATGCAGAGGTCGCCTTCGTTTTCTCTATCTTCATCATCGACCAAAATTACCATTCTGCCACTTTTGATAGCTACAATGGCCTCTTTTATTGTACTTATACCCATCTTTATACCCTCAATAATTTGGTTCCAAATGCTCTGCGCTCTATTGAAATTCCCCATGCCCTGTGCGAAAGAGTATGGGGAGGCTATTCATTTCAAGAATCCATGCTCCGCAAGGAAATTCATGTCAATCCCTTTGCCGGGATTGAGAAATTTCTCCACATATTTTCCGATTATATCCGTTTCAATGTTAACCAGATCGGCCACTTTTTTAAATCCTAAAGTTGTACTCCGGGCCGTATGCGGAATTATATTAACATAAAATCTGTTTTTTTCACAACGATTTACCGTTAAACTTATGCCGTCGACTGCGACCGATCCCTTTTCTACGATGTACCGGGCCAATTCTACATCAATTTCGAAACCGAACTGGATTGAGTTGGCCTTACTTACTTTCTCCTGAATCTTTCCTATGCCATCCACGTGGCCAAGGACCAGGTGTCCTCCCAAGAAACTGTTCAGCCGCAGGGACTTTTCCAGGTTCACCTTATCGCCTGTCTTGAGCGATTTAAGATTTGTCCTGGCCAGGGTTTCCGCGGACACGTCCGCGGAGAAGCGCTTGTCCCCTTTCTCCGTTACTGTAAGACAGGCGCCACTGACAGAAATGCTGTCGCCAATATTAATGTCATCCAAATTCATTGACGTATCGACAATGAGAAGGGCATCTTCTCCCTTCCTCGATATCCTGTTGACTGTCCCTAAGTCTTCTATAATCCCTGTGAACATGACCTTTCTAATTTCCCGCCGATAACTTTTTTGTCAGTCATTTGTGTTCATCTTTTTTTACATTGAGGAGATCCTTCAGTCCCTCCATAAAATCGCTGACGTCACGAAACTCCCTGTATACCGATGCGAACCGAACATAGGCAACGTCGTCTAAATTCTGAAGTTCTTTCATGACCTGCTCACCAATGACTGATGAAGGGATCTCTTTATCCTGATACTCCTGACAGTGCCTCTCGATTCTATCCACGATGCTTTCAATTGCATCAGTGCTTATGGGGCGTTTTTCACAGGCCCTCTTGATGCCGGAGCGTATTTTCGTTCTATCGAATGGTTCTCTGCGTCCATCCTTTTTGACCACCATCGGAAGAACTTCTTCCACGAATTCGTAGGTCGTGAAACGTTTTCCGCAGGCGATGCATTCCCGTCTTCTCCGGATGGCATCTCCATCTTTGCTGATCCGGGAGTCAATAACCTTGTTTTCTGCATTTGCACAAAAAGGACACTTCATAACTGAGACACCGTGACACCGGCTTCCTTCAATATATCTGTCGCCAGTTTATCCCTGTAGTCTGCCTTTACAACCACCGTGACTATACCTGCGTTGATAATCATCTTGGCGCATATTATACACGGATGATTGGTGCAGTAAAGTGAGGAACCGTTTACACTTACTCCGTGGAGTGCGGCCTGAATGATGGCATTCTGCTCTGCGTGAAGTCCGCGGCAGAGTTCATGACGCTCACCGGAAGGAACACCCAGTTGTTCGCGCAAACAGCCGACATCCAGGCAGTGGTGAAGGCCAGAGGGGGCGCCATTGTAGCCCGTGGCGAGTAACCTGCGATCCTTCACAATAACAGCGCCAACGCTCCGTCTTAAGCATGTTGAACGTTTCGAGACTAGATCAGCAATATCCATGAAATACTCGTCCCATTCCGGCCTGCGCTTTTTCCGTCGTGGGACTTCCGGCTTTGAACGTCCGGCCTTAGCCATCTCTTGCTACCTATTAGCCTCTCCGTACTCTATTAAACCTATATAATCACTAATTCTTATTTGTAAAGTCGCTTTCCGAGGTCCGCAATTTTATCGAGCCTTCTCTGATGGCGGCCGCCCTCAAATTCGGTATTCAACCACAATCGGGTAATTGATTTTGCCGCTTCCTCCTCCGTTCGCCTGCCGGCAAGGACGAGAATATTTGCGTCATTGTGCAGCCTGCTCATGCGTGCCGTCTCTTCGTCGAGGCATAGAGCCGCTCTCACTCCCGGGAATTTGTTTGCGACAATGCTCATGCCGACACCGGAACCGCATACCAGGATGCCCCGGTCAAACTCCCCGGCGGATACCCTTTGGGCCACTATGGCGCCAAAATCCGGATAATCCACATTGGCCGGACTGTCAGTGCCGGCGTCCGTTACGGCATATCCCAATTCAGCGACGTACCGTTTTACAGTTTCTTTTAAAGGGAACCCCGCGTGGTCGCTACCTATAATTATCTGGGCCATTTTATCAAAGTTTATCTGATTTCCTGAATATCAGGACAGCGTTGGCTCCGCCGAAACCGAATGTGCTCGACATGGCCGTATCGATATTTTTCTTCCGCGCCTTGTGGGGAACATAATCGAGATCACACTCGGGGTCAGGGTTGTCCAGATTGATAGTCGGTGGAATAATGCCTTTGTAAATAGACATCGCCGATATAATAGCCTCCACGGCGCCTGCAGCTCCCAGGAGATGACCGGTCATGGATTTTGTAGAGCTGACAGCAAGATTTAAGGCATGTTTGCCAAAGACCTTTTTAATGGCCTGTGTTTCATAGAGGTCGTTCGGAGGTGTCGATGTGCCATGCGCATTTATGTAGTCGATGTCGGCTGGTTTCAGACGGGCGTCTTTCAGGGCGGCTGACATGCATCTGGCTGCTCCTTCATGTCCCGGAGGAGGTGTCGCCATGTGGTAGGCATCACTTGTCGAGCCGTAACCGACCACTTCCGCATATATCCTGACGCCTCTCTTGAGAGCTGAAGTCAGTTCCTCCAGGATCAAAATACCGGAACCTTCTCCCATAACAAAGCCATCCCTCTCTTTGTCAAAGGGACGACTCGCTTTCTCTGGCTCGTCATTTCTTACGGATATGGCCCTCATTGCGTTGAAGCCGGCCACACCTAAGGGCGTAATAGCTGCATCAGTGCCTCCGGCGATCATGACATCTGCATAGCCGCCGCAGATGATTCTCATGGCGTCTCCGATGGCATTTGTGCCAGAAGAGCAGGCAGTAGTAGGACAATTTATTGGGCCTTTGGCCCCGAATCTGATTGATACATGGCCTGCGGCAAGATTTGCAAGCACGGCAGGTATGGCAAAGGGAGACACCTTTCTGGGGCCGCCACCGAGTATCGCTTCTTTTGCTATTTCCATGTTCCCAAGACCGCCAATTGCTGATCCGATAATTACTCCCACCCGTTCTGCATTCGTTTCATTAATGCGCAGTTTCGAATCCGATACAGCCATCCCGGCGGCAGCCAGGGCGTAGACGATAAAGTTATCGAACTTGCGAAGCTCTTTCTTGCTCGCAAAATTGAGGGGATCAAAGTTCTTCAGTTCACCGGCGATCTGTGTCTTGTGTCCGGTGGCATCGAATTTTGTTATTCTCCTGATTCCCGATTGTCCCCTGCAGATTGCCTTCCATGTATCCCGGGCAGAATTGCCAAGAGGTGTGACTGCACCGATTCCGGTTATAACGATTCTTCTTTTCAAAGAGGCCTGCTTCCTTCGCGTCATGTTAATATTATGTTACCCCTTTTTTCTTGAGGAATTCGATCACGTCTTTTATCGTGCGGATTTTTTCCAGCTCTTCATCGGAGATTTGCAATCCGAAATTCTCTTCCATTTCCATGATCAGTTCAACCAAGTCAAGGGAATCGGCTCCCAGATCATCTATAAAGGATGCCTCCGGCACACATTCTTCTTTTGTGACGTCCAGGCGCTGAACTATAATTTCTATGACTCTATCTTCGAGTTTCATCAATACTTCCTCCTCCACGCATAAACTAATTTGTGACACCGTTTCGCACAAATAAAGACCGCGCCGTTGACGCGGAATCTTAAAAAATCCATCTGCTATGGATTCTTTGTTGCCGTCGCAGTCCTTAAGAGATCTTTTCTGTCGGAATTACCTGCCGGCCCTTATACGTTCCGCAATTCGGGCAGACGTGATGAGCAAGTTTAGGTTCACTGCACTGTGGGCACGCGGAAGCCAGTGACGGCTTGAGAAAATCGTGCGACCTCCTCTTATTTCTCCTTGTTTTCGAATGTCGTTTTACTGGGTTTGGCATTGTTCTTTTCCTCTATATTAAATTTACTTGTTGTCTACTACTCTGAATTTCTGTAAAACTGCCAGCCTTTCGTCGATGAACCCGGTATGGCAGCCACAGTTTGCCGTGTTGAGATTGATCCCGCAATGTGGACATAGACCTTTGCAGGTATCTGTACAAAGAACCTTGATAGGAATTTGCAGCATGACCTGTTCAAATATGAGAGCATCGAGGTCTATTACATCATCCTGATAATACCCGTATTCAAGGTCCTCCGCACCGAGTTCGTCTTCCTGCTTCGACCTGTTTTTCTCCGGAACAAAGGTGTATCGAAAGTTAATCTTTACAGGCAGATGGGTGACTTCCAGACACCGGCAGCAATTTGAAGCAACGGTAGTCTCCAGGATCCCATCGATAAACACAGTCTCACGGATCCTTTTAGCCTGGCAGAAGACTTCAAGCCTTTGAATGGAAAAATCCTTTTTTTCCTTCTCAGGGAGGAGCTCCCGAAACCAGTCGCCATCCTTGTGCAGCGATATTTTCAATCCCTCATCAGGGATGTTATTGATAATTATTTTCACTGTGCTTCTTTAATTATATGCGTCGGATTCTATTCTTAAAATGTATCCCAGGCATGCGATGAGCTGTTGCTGTAAGGTGCGAAGTAGATTATAAAATGGCCTGGTTGTCAAGTATAATTTTACCCTTCGAAATCCGGCTTGACAAGCGAAAGTTGCAGCCCTATAAGAAGGTCATCAATGCAGTGGGCACGGTAAAACAAAATGACTGAAAAGGAAAATGTCAGGACCCGTTTTGCCCCATCTCCGACAGGCTTCTTGCACATCGGCGGGGCGAGAACAGCTCTTTTTTCCTGGCTTTATGCCAGGCACTACGGCGGGAAATTTATTCTCCGGATTGAAGATACCGATCAGGTTCGGTCGACAGAGGAATCAACAAAGGCGATTCTCGACGCCCTGACATGGCTGGGGTTCCACTGGGATGAAGGGCCGTTCTTTCAGGCGCAACGCGTAGATATACATAGGGAAATGGTAAGAAGGCTCCTCACTGAAGGCAAGGCCTATTACTGCGTATGTACTCCTGAGGAGCTGGAAGATAAGAGGAAGAAAGCCCTCGCTCACGGGAGAAAACCAAAGTATGACGGCACGTGCCGGGATAAGAACCTTCCCAGGTCGGCCTATGCCGTGGTGCGCTTCAGGTGCCCTGACACTGGCGTGACCGTCGTAAATGACCTGATTAAGGGACTGATTACATTCAATAATGAGGAACTCGATGATCTGGTCATAGAAAGAAGTGATGGCTACCCCACATACAACTTTGCCGTCGTCGTGGACGATGCCCGGATGGAGATAACCCACGTGACCAGGGGAGATGACCATTTGAACAATACGCCGAGACAGATCCTTCTCTATGAGGCGCTGGGATATAATGTTCCTCAATTCGCACATGTTTCCATGATCATGGGCTCGGATAAGACGCGACTGAGCAAACGTCACGGGGCGACATCGGTCATGGCCTACAAGGAAATGGGCTATTTGCCCGAGGCCGTGGTCAATTATCTCGTCAGGCTCGGCTGGTCTTACGGGGACCAGGAGATATTTTCTTTAGATGAACTAATCCGTATTTTTACCCTTGAGTCCGTCGGAAAATCCGCTGCTGTATTTAATCCGGAAAAACTTCTCTGGCTGAATCAGCACTACATCAAGGAATGTGAATCCAAAAGACTCGTGCAGGAGACGAGGCCATTCTGGCAGAAACGGGGAGTCGATATTTCGGATTATGATCTTCTGAAACGTGTCGCTGATGACCTGAAAACGAGATCAAAGACTCTTGCAGAGCTTGCCGATGCAAGCCTCTTTTACTTCACGGATGATATTGTCTATGACAGGGAGGCAGCTGATAAATATCTCAATAAAGAGATTGTGGATCATCTGGCTGCCATAGCTCTGCGGCTTCCCTCGCTGCAGGATTTTACGAAGAAAGGCATGGAAAATTTTCTACGCGCCATCGCCGGAGAAAGGGGCGCAAGTCTCAAGGTGATTGCCCAGCCCCTCCGGGTCGCCCTCACGGGAAAAACCGTAAGCCCTGGCGTTGATGAAGTTATGATCACCCTCGGCAAAGAGAGAGTCATTAAACGCATAAGAAAAGCAATCGCGTTCATTAACAGCAGAAGTTGATTTTGACCTTGACATTTCGGGGGTGATTGACTAAAAAGTCACTCTCCAATTATGTCGTCCGCGGTCCCATCGTCTAGTGGTTAGGACGCTGGCCTCTCACGCCGGAAACTCGGGTTCAAGTCCCGGTGGGACCACCAGATAAATTGAAGCTCTCCGCAGCAAGCTGCGGAGAAGCTTCAATTCTTAGGGAACAGTATCGTTCGGCATTCGCTCGCTTACCCCGCAGCAAGCCGCGGGGAATGCACTCGCTACCGAATTCAAGGGGCTATCAATTCATGGTAGCCCCTGTTTTTTTACGTGTTCCTTTTCCTAAAATCTTGATGAAATCATCGGAGGGCCTAGGATATCCCCCAAAAAATAAGCCGTAACTTGAGGGCTGCTCTTTCAGCGGCGCCTGCTGCATTTTTTAGAAAAACTCTCTTGACATACAAGTGCCGAGCCTCTTATTCTCTACCCGTCAAATAGGAGTTTTTTATCATTATCAAAAAGGCGCTGGAATATCCGTTATGCCCTTGTTTCTCTCAGCTCCGGCGGGAGCTGATGGCGCGCTTCGTTTTTTGCGAGGGCCAATTATGGTATATCTGATGTTGCTCTAATGTAAAATCCAAATAAAGGAGGGGTATCATGAGCTTTACGAGGATTTGGCACAAGAATTATCCGGCTGGTATACCTGCAGAAATCGAGTTTGAGAAAATAACCATGCCTGAGGTTCTCACCCGAACGGCTAAGAAATTCCCGAACCATACGGCCCTCATTTTCATGGGTACGCAGATCACCTATCAGGAGCTCGAAAGCCTGGTCAACAGGTTTGCGAAAGCGCTTCTTTCACTGGGTGTGAAAAAAAGCGACAAGGTGGCCATGGTTCTCCCCAATATTCCACAGATTGTGATCGCTGATTTTGCCGCATTGCGCATAGGAGCCATTACGGTGATGAACAATCCTCTTTATACGGAGACCGAGCTTTCCTATCAATTGAATGATTCAAATTCTACATTCCTGGTTACGCTGGACGTGATGTTCCCTGTGGCCAAGAAATTGCAGGAAAGGACGCAGGCAAAAAAAGTCATCCTCTGTTCTTTGAGTGATTATCTTCCGCCGCCGCTCAAACCCGCGTTCCCGCCGGCAGAGGTTCCGCCGCAAGAGGGGGTATACCATTTCATGGATTTGCTCAATGCCCAAAGCGACACACCTGTGCGCAATGTGCCGACACTAAACGACCTGGGGGCCCTCATCTATACAGGGGGCACGACGGGGATCAGCAAGGCGGCCATGCTGAGCCATGCCAATATTTCTTTCAACACGCAGCAGTTCCGCACCTGGTTCAGCGCCGGAAAGGACGGGGAAGAGAGGATGCTGGCCATTTATCCCTTTTTTCACGCGGCGGGCTGGACAGGCATGCACAATACCTGTGTCTATGCCGCATGGGTAGATATCCTGGTTCCCCAGCCGGAGCCGGGCCAGATCCTTGATCTCATCGATAAGTTCAAACCCACCTTGCTGCCCGGCGTTTCCAAAATTTTTGTTGCTCTTCTGAATAATGAGAAATTTGTCAATATGGATCTTTCCTTTGTGAAGGCTTATGTTACCGGCGCGGCTCCCATGGCCCTGGATACCATCGAGAAGCTGAAAAAAGTGCGCAATGTGCCCTTGATCAATGTATATGGATTGACCGAAATCACCCTCATGGGAACAGCCACCCCCTGGGGTGGAAAGGAAAAACCGGAAACTGTGGGGGTCCCCCTGCCGAGCACGGATCTGAGAATCGTGGACCTCGATACAGGGAAGAGGGAGCTTAAAATCGGCGAGATCGGGGAGATATGCTTCAAATGCCCTCAGGTCATGACGGGCTATTACAAGAGGCCGGAAGAAACGGCATTAGTCATGGATGACGGCTGGCTCAAGACAGGCGACGTCGGTTTCATGGATGAGGACGGATATGTCACTATTGTGGACCGCAAGAAGGATGTTATCAATGTCAGCGGCTTCAATGTCTATCCCAAAGAGATCGACGAGCTTCTGATCACACATCCGAAGATTCTGGAAGTGTGCACCATCGGCGTTCCCGATGCCTATCACGGAGAGACCGTAAAGATCTTTATCGTTACAAAGCCAGGTCAAACCATGACGGCGGAAGAAGTCATTGACTTCTGCAAAGAAAAACTTGCGGGATACAAGGTGCCGAAGCTGGTTGAGTTTATAGCTGCTCTTCCCAAGAGCGTCGTAGGAAAGATTCTGCGCAGGGAACTCCGGGACATGGAAGCGAAGAAAAAAGAAGGTAAATCTTAGTTGGGTTTCATTTCATTATTAAGGTGTCATATCGACCGAAGGGAGATATCTTTTAGTGTTACCCCTCTACTAAGATTTCTCGCTACGCTCGAAATGACAGCCGCCGTGCCAGGGAATAATTATGAACCTCACTCACAGGAAGCTTGGGTGACGCTTGCCCTTCTTTTCTGCGATAGAATTTCTTGACAGGACGGGCGCGATCTCTTAAGTTTGCCAACCATGTGCCCCAAGACAACCTCCGATACCACCACCGGGAAACCCATTCTTGCCCTGGCAGTCATGAGCGTCATCTGGGGCTATAACTGGGTAGTCATGAAGGAGGCTCTCCGTTTCTGCGATGCATTTGTATTTGCCGCTATCCGGGTATTCCCGGCCGCTATCTGCCTTTTCGGAATACTTCTCTGGACGAAAAAGGATTGGCGTCCGCGACAGGTGAAATGGACAGTCCTCCTGGGATTACTTTCCACGACACTGGGCCTTGGTCTTCCCTTGTGGGCTCTCGTGAGCGGCACTGCGGGGAAAACGGCTATACTCCTTTATACGATGCCGTTCTGGGTTATCCTCCTGGCCTGGCCTATACTGGGCGAGAGGATGAGGGGACTTGAATGGCTGGCCGTCGTTCTTGCATTCGCGGGACTTGCACTAATTGTTGCTGTCGATGCCGTCGGGGCAAACCTCTGGTCGAGTATCCTTGCGGTGATGGCCGGAATATCATGGGCGGGAAGTGCCATTATCACCAGGATAATGAGGCGCGATCCCGAATTCGACGTTCTATCGGTCACGACCTGGCAGATGATTTACGGTGTGGGGCCTCTCATAATTATTTCGGTTCTGGTGCCGTCACCCCCCATCCAGTGGACACCCGTATTTATTGCCGCCCTGCTATATAATATCATTCTCGTAAGTGTCGTCGCATTCCTGCTCTGGTTTTATATACTGGAGAGGCTTCAGGCGGGGATGGCGACTATGGGAACGCTCGTTACTCCGGTGCTTGCCCTTGTCTTAGCCCGCATTCAGCTCGGCGAAATCCCGTCTTCACGTGAAGCCCTTGGCATCATTTTAATCCTGTCAGGAATAGGTCTCCTCGGCGCCATAGCTTTCCTCAGAAATCGCCGGGTGGAAAAGTAAACCGCCACGGCCTTTTCGCCGGCATTTGAGATTACGCGACCAACTATCTCTTGTACGATAGAGTGATTCACGCTGGAATTAAGCATGATGTTCGCTGAATTACCAGATATTATGAAGATCGTGCCATGTGTATTTTTTAGCTTGATATATGTATAATTATGTGTATAATAACTGTAAATGAAATTTGCCTGGGATGAAACAAAACGGAAGTCGAATCTCATAAAACACGCCCTCGATTTCATTGATGCGATGGAAGTGTTTGAGGGTGCTACTATCACTATTGAAGATAGTCGTTTTGGATATGGAGAATAACGATTCATTACGATTGGCATGTTAAGAAGAAGGGTTGTCGCAATTGCTCATACAGAGCAGGGTGACGAGATACGAATTATTTCCATGAGGAAAGCAACAAAAAATGAAGAAAATTTCTACTTCAAAGAAATCGCGGACGGAATGGAAGCGGATTGATCTAATGCGAGAGAAGGATATCGATCTGAGCGATATTCCGGAGATCACGAAAGACATGGCTAAGAAAGCGGTCTTGCGTGTCGGGGGTGAGCGCGTTTCCAAAGGCAAGGTCAGGGTGAACATACTCCTTGACGCCAATGTGGTATCTTATTTCAAGGCCAAAGCGGGCGGCCGCGGTTATCAGACGCTAATCAACGAAGCGCTCAGGGAAGGCATAAAAAATGTCTATCTGGAAACTATCTTGAGACGGATAATCCGAGAGGAACTGGCGCCACAGTGAGCAAAATGTCGGATAGCGTTAACATTGAAGCCCTCCATTCTATAGATCAATTCGGTGGCTGTTCTCGATTCTACCTATTGTGGTTCAGTTTGAAAGTCAGCATGATTACAACTTTGATTGCATCAATAATCAAGCAGGCTGTCCCGGGGAATTTATGTAGGTTTTCGCTCCCACCTACTACACGGAATGGATGAGATAAAAGTATTGAATATTAC
>Ga0315291_10007705_pt1 | contig 13276 bp, 6 predicted proteins | sample YL17G12_20_MG_FD_203070 | JGI IMG/M metagenome (GOLD analysis project Ga0315291, IMG submission 203070) | Sediment microbial communities from Yellowstone Lake, YNP, Wyoming, USA - YL17G12_20 | ecosystem: Environmental > Aquatic > Freshwater > Lake > Sediment | place: USA: Wyoming | collected... | reverse complement strand
TGGTGGTGGCCGAACAGGTGCATCACTACGCCATCGAGCACGGCGTGAACCTGGTGCACATGGCTAACGAGTATCTCGGCGGCCAGGCCATGAAGACGCTCGGCAACGTGCTGAAGACCCGGCGCAAACAGGTCTACGTGGCCGTGAAGGACACCTTCCGCGACATCGACACGGTGCTGGAAACTCTGAACACCGATTACATCGACTTCCTGATGTTCAACCGCCATAGCGGACCTTCGGCAGCCGATCCCGGCATCCTGGAAACCTTCGAGAAATATAAGAAGGCGGGCAAGGTGCGCTTCGCCGGGCTGACCAGCCACGCCGGCGTCAAAGAGGCCACCGGAGCCGGCATCCGCAGCGGGATGTACACGCTGGCCATGCCGGCGCTGAGCCAGCCGAACCTGGAAGCCATGGACGAGGAACTGCGACAGGCCCAGGAAAAGGGCGTCGGCGTCATGGCCTTCAAGACCATGAGAGGCCTGAAGGACCGCGACCTCGAGGTGGCCTACCTGAAGAAGCTGCTGCGGAACCCCGGCGTCACCACGGCGCTGAAAGGCATCGGCTCGTTCGAGATGTTCGATGCCTACCTGAAGGGCGTCAACGAGCCGCTTACCTCGGCCGAGGACCGCGCCCTGTATCGCTATGCGCAGGCCAACCGGGCGCTGAACTGCATGATGTGCGACGAGTGCCGCGCGGCCTGCCCGGCGGGCGTCGAGGTCTCGACGGTGCTGCGCTGCAAGGATTACTATTACCAGCAGGTGGGCGACACGCAGACGGCGCTCGCCACCTACGCCGCCATCCCGGCGGGAAAGACCGGCGGCGAGGAATGCCGGATCTGCAGGCGGTGCGAGGGTGTGTGCCCCAACGGCATCCGGATCGTCGAGGGGCTGACCGCCGCCCGCGCCCTGTTCAGGCAACTGGCCTGATCGCCGGCAACAGAGCCGCGACCGTTAGGGAGCGGACCAGCCATCCGGCCGTTGCCAAGGCGCAGGCACCGCCCATGCCTCGAGTGCGGTCCGCTCGCTTACGCTCGCGGCTCTGTTGCGAGGGTGTGGTGAGAAAAAGCTCGCGACAATGACGCATCACTTGTGTTTATTTTGGGCAGCTCTGCTGCTCGGCGCGCTGGTCACGACACTGCCGGCGCAGGAGGAAGAAAGCGGCGCGCGCCAGGCGCCGGCGCAAGTCCCGGCCTCCGAAAAAGCCAGACTGGCGAAACTGCTGCCCGCCCCGCGCGGCCCCGGCGCCAGGGCCGAAGAACCGCGCTTCTACGCCGCCGATTTGTACCAGTACATCGACGGCGCCGCCGAAGCTTTCCACATGTATGACCTGGTGGCCATGGTGCACCGGGAGTACAAGGCGGGCGACGCGGAGATCACCGTGGACATTTACGACATGGGCGAGCCGATTAACGCCTTCGGCATCTATTCGGCCGAGCGCTCGCCCGAGAACCATTACATCCAGGCGGGCGCGGAAGGCTACATCGACGAGCACGTGCTGAATTTTTTGCAGGGCAGTTTTTACGTCAAGTTGTCGGCTTTCAGCGATAAGGGATCAGCCCAACCGGCGATGCGCTCCTTTGCCGGCGAAATCTCGAAGCGCATCGGCGGCGCCGCGGCCTTGCCGGCGATTCTGGAGACCTTCCCCGCCGCGGGTCGCGTGGCACGTTCCGAGAAGTACGTGAAGAGAGCGCCGTTGGGCCACGAATTTTTGGCGCCCGCCTGCACCGCTGACTATCGCTTCGCGGGGAAACAGAGCAGCCTGCTGATTTCCACCTCCGCGGATGCCGCCCAGTCCAAAAAGAAGCTGGAACTGCTGAGGGGCTATTTCGCCAAGAGCGGGAAGGTGGCTGACGAGCCTGCCCTGCCGGGCGCGTGGCGCGGCTCGAGCAGCCGCGAAGGGGAAACGATTTTCTTCGCGCGCGGCCGGTATACGGTGCTCCTGCTGAATCCGCCGGCCGATGCCGCCGCGTTTCTGAAGGAGGTCGCGTCGCGAATGAAAGACTGAGAAGAATGGGACGCAGATGAACGCAGATCAACGCAGATCTAGTCTGTGTAATCTGCGAAATCTGCGGATGGGTTCCCAGGCATGATGAATCGAAGAGATTTTGTGAAGAGCGCGGCGGCGGCCGGCGTGGCATTGCTTGGTCCGCGGCGGCTCGAGGGGGCGGCGCCCGCGCTGGCCATCGCTCGGTACAAGAGCAGCCCCACGGCGCCCGACGGCATCGTCGAGGAGGCCCGCCGCCTCACCCGCGCCGGCATCGACGCCCTGGGCGGCATGGGCCGTTTTGTCTCCAAGGGCCAGACCGTCTGGATCAAGCCCAACATCAGTTGGGACCGGCGCCCCGAGCAGGCCGCCACCACCAACCCCGACGTGGTCGCCACGCTGGTCGCCATGTGCTACCAGGCCGGCGCCAAACGAGTGGCCGTCAGCGATAACCCCTGCAACTCCGCGCAGCGCACCTTTCCGCGCAGCGGCATCCAGCAGGCCGCCGAGAAAGCCGGCGCGCAGGTGTTCTTCATGGACGAGCGCAAGTTCCGCAAGATGGCGCTGAACGGAAAGATCCTGAAAGAGTGGCCGGTGTACGCCGAGGTGGTCGAGTGCGACGTCTTGATCAACGTCCCCATCGCCAAACACCATAGCCTCACCACGGTGACGCTGGGCATGAAGAACCTGATGGGCGCCGTGGGCGGAGCGCGCGAGCGCTTTCACCAGAACACGGAGTTGACCCTGCCCGACCTGGCCGCCTTCTTCAAGCCCAAGCTGATCGTCCTGGATGCCATTCGCGTGCTCACCGGCAACGGGCCGGTGGGCGGCAGCCTGACCGACGTCAAGCGCAAGGAAACCGTCGTCGCCGGCACCGACCAGGTGGCCGTGGACGCTTACGGCGCCACGCTGCTCGGGCACAAGCCGCAAGCGATCGAGCACATCGTGGAAGCCAGCCGACGGGGATTGGGCAATATCAACTTCGAGGCCCTTTCCCCGAAAATCATCGAGGTGTAGCCAAATGCGGAATTCGGAATCCGGAATGCGGAATGGACCGGCACGCCCCACTCCCCATTCCGCATTCCGCACTCCGCATTTGCTTGTCTGGGCCAGACGGACCACGCAGGCTGTTGTGCTGCTTCTGTTTCTTTACCTTTTTCTGGAAACGGTCTACCATCCCATCAACGTCACCGGCGGGCACACCGGCCTGTTCTTCGAGCTCGACCCGCTGGTGCTGCTTTTCTCCTGGCTGGCATCGCACACCCTGGCCAAAGGGCTGCTGCTTTCGCTGATTACGGTGGCCGCCACGATCGTTTTCGGCCGGTGGTTTTGCGGCTGGTTCTGCCCGCTGGGCACGCTCCACAATTTTTTCACCGCCATTCGGGGCGCCCGCAGGAAGGCCAAGCTCGAAATTGGAGGCTACGGCCGCTGGCAGAAAGCGAAGTACTACGTCCTGATCGTTTTGCTGGCCGGCGCCCTGCTGGGCACGAACCTGGCCGGCTGGCTGGATCCCGTCTCCTTCCTGTACCGGTCGCTGGCCACCGCCGTCTTCCCTGCCCTGAACGCGGGAATCGGCATGCTGTTCGGCTGGCTGTACGCGGCCAATCCGGGCGTCGGAAGCCTGCGGGTGACCGCGGTGAGCGAGCCGGTCTATGAGCTGCTCCGCAAATACTTCCTGGCGGTCAAGCAACCTCACTATTACGGCGGCATTTTGATTGGTTTTCTGTTCGCCGCCAGCCTGGCGCTGAACTTCTATCGCCCGCGATTCTGGTGCCGGTACGTCTGCCCGCTCGGCGGGCTGCTGGGCCTGGCCGGCAAGAATCCCGTTGTCCGGCTCAAGAGAAGCGAGGAGGACTGTGACAGTTGCCGGCTGTGCCTGGTCGATTGCCAGGGCGGGGCCCGGCCCGATTCGGTGACGGACTGGAAACCGGCCGAGTGCTTCTACTGCTTCAACTGCGAAGCCGACTGCCCGCGCGACGCCATCACCCTGTCCATACTCGAATCGAACAGTGCCGCGAGCGTAAGCGAGCGGACGCAGGCAACCGCGGCTGTGGGCATTAGGGGAAAGGAGGAAGCGCCATGATGGGCCGGCTTCGCCGCTGGGTCGCGAGTTTCTTCCGCCCGCCGCGCCAGGAGCGGCTCGACCTCGGCCGCCGGCAGGTGATTGCCGCGGGCCTCGGCGGCCTCGGCGCGGGCCTGCTGTTCCGCGTTCACCCCCAGGCTTCCAAGCGCTCATTCAATGCCGCGCTCATCCGCCCGCCTGGCGCGGTGACCGAGGATGAGTTCCTTTCCAAGTGCATCCGCTGCGGCGAGTGCATGAAGGTGTGCCCGACCAACTCCATCCACCCCACCTGGATGGAAGCCGGTCTGGAAGGCATCTGGTCGCCGGTCCTCAAGTTCAACATCGGCTTCTGCGAGTACGAATGCACTTTATGCACGCAGGTTTGTCCCACCAAGGCCATTCGGGAACTGACCGTCGAGGAAAAGCAGAAGGTAAAGATCGGGCTGGCTTTCTTCGACAAGAACCGCTGCCTGCCTTATGCCTTGGCCCGCACCTGCATCGTCTGTGAGGAGCACTGCCCGACGCCGAAGAAGGCGATCTGGTTCGAAGAAGTTGAAGTGACTGGGCGCGGCGGCGAGAAGGTGAGGGTCAAACAGCCGCGCATCGACCCCGAGCTGTGCATCGGCTGCGGCATCTGCGAGAGGAAGTGCCCGATCAAGGACCGCCCGGGGGTGTACGTCACCAGCGCCGGCGAAACCCGCAATCCCGAGAACAAGGTGCTGCTCACCGATGGCTCACCCTACGGCAGCTAATAAACAAGAAACGGGATACGGATAAACGCACATTTTGCAGCGGCGGCGCCTACCCGTCCCGGCACTGGTCCCGGTGCCGGCAACCCAGTTCCCTTTCACCAACTCACCAAGGCTTGGGTGCCTTTGCGCTCGGGTGGTTCCACAGGCCCCGGCAGGCCACTTTCTCTACGGCCACTGCACCTCTGTGGCTGATACCTGTTCCGGAAACACCTTGACTTTACCACCAGCGAGGAGTAGAAGTAGAAGTTGGTAAGTCAAAGTGGGAACCCGCCGCGCCACAAAGTTTTTCTTTAGGAGGAGCGCATGACACGCCTTCTCACCTCGTTGCTTCGCTTTTTTCGGCAATTGTCCCCCCCAGCCAACCAGCCATTGATCTCGCCTGAGCAGATGCGCGAAGTGTTCCGCCAAATGTTGTGTGATCAGGGAATCAGGCTGTCGCTGAAGAGCATTATGGGGGAAGCTGAACCGGCATGCGTATCCGCGAACGACCCTCCGGCCTCCGAGGTGGCCGGGGGCGACGAAAATGGGAAGTTCGGCACTGTGGCCGGCGGGCCGCGCAACTACACCTTCTCCGCCGATGCGGCTACCAGGGTTCCGCTCACCGTGCAGGGCTTCGCCGGCCAGAGCGCGCCGTTGCAGAACTGGAAGAATTCGGCCGGCGAGGTGCTGGCCACCGTGCAAGCCGGCGGCAAGGTCGGCATCGGGACGGCGGAGCCCGACGTGACGCTCGACGTGAGCGCGTCGGATCACTCGGCCTACAGCGCCACTGCGGATCTGAGCTCCCCGATGGCGTCCGTGGCGGCTCGCCTCGTCAACAGTGATGACGCGGCAGATTTTGCGGCCCTCCAACTGGGCTGCCGCACCACCGGGCGCTCCCTTTGGCAACTCGCCAACGTCCGGCAGAGCCCCGACATCGACCGGATCGGCGACCTGGTCGTGGCCGCACGGAACGGTGTCAGCAGCTCTTCCGAAATTATGCGGATGAGCCCCAAGGTGGCGCCAGTCAACGCGGCGGGCACAGTCTCAACATCTCCCGCGCTCAGCGGCACGGTTAAGACAACTGCTAACTCGAACGCGGTCACCGGCTACGGCACATCGTTCTCCAGCCTTCAGGTGGACGTCGACCAGATCAACGTCAACGGCGAGATCAAGACGGTGGATACGATCACGGACGACACCCACCTGACTGTCAAGTCGAACTTCGTCCAGACCAACGATCCGGCCGTTCCCTGGGCGAAGTTGTCGCCATACGTGACTGGAAGCGGCACCAGTTTCACGACCGAGCTTTCCGTGGGCGACCGCATCTTGATAGGAACGGAGAACAGAAAGGTCATCGAGATCATCAGTGACACGTCGCTGAAAGCCGACTCGCGCTTCACGTACACGAATTCCGGCGCGACGATGACCGTCTATCCACCGCAGAACCAGGGCAATGTCTCAACCGGCCAGATGAACAACATCGTCTTCTTGAGTCCTCTTGGAGGCGGGCAGGACGACGGCGTTGCCATTACCGAGGCTATCAACGCATTAGGCGGCGACGGCGGCATTATCATGCTGACGCCGGGCGTCTATCAGATCCACACAACGATCTGGATCACCCGGAACGGCGTGAAAGTCCGCGGTTACGGCGGCAACCGCGAAACCGACCCCGCCTCGGTCACGCTGCTGCAATGGGTCGTCGATGCGGGCAAGCCCGCGAATCAGGCGGTCGTGAGACTCGGAGGCGTGGCCGACTACATCCAAGGCATCGAGATTTCCGACCTGACTGTGGACGGGGCGGGCGGAGGCGCCCCGGATAGCGGCCAGGCCGAAGTGGGCATTGAACTGGCCAGCGTGATGAATTGCGTGTTGCGCAATGTGCACGTCAGAAACTTGCGCAAGAGTACGAACCCGTCGATCGCCGGCGGGGTCGGCATACGGCTGACGACATATGCCATCAGCGAGGACCAACTCCGTAACTGCGACTGGAACTACTTCATTAATTGCTCGGCCTGGAGTTGCGCGCGAGGCGTCGTGCTCACCAATAAGGATGGCGGCCCGCCCGCAGGAAGGAGCAACACCAATCCGTCCCACAATATTTTCATTGGTCTCGACATCAGTTTTTACGGCGACACTGCGTCCGATTGCGGCCTGCATCTGCAAGTGTGCGACGGCAATATGTTCTATCGCATCTGGATGCAGCGGCAGAAGCAAGACGACGGCAAGGGTTGGGGCGTGCTGCTAGAGCACCCGGGCCCTACCGCGAGCAACTACTTTCACCAGCTTATCCCCAGCATTGGCAAGTCAGACGGACAAGGTGGCAGCTTCCTGGTGAGAGCTGTGGCATCCGATCCGCCTCTCCCGGACCACTACCACAAGAACTTCGTCTTCGGATACGCGATGGGAGACCTGGCAGAGGCCCCCCTCGCCGAGCTAAACGGCGCCCGCGTCGATCCTTCCAGGTACCTGTACTGGCTCGACGAGGAGTCGCGTAGCCACGGCCTCGCCAAGCTGGCGACCGTCGGCAGACCAGGCTTTACTCCGTTGAAGTCGCAGTTCACTGGCGAGGACTACCACGTAGACGTGTCCGCCCACTCGACTTTGGTTCAGCAGACCCCACCACCGCCACCGCCAGCGCCACCAGATCCGCTGTACGAAGCGCGCTTTCTGGCGCTAATTGAGGTCGGCGACCGAATCAGCATCACCACCAGCGATGGAGAAGAAACAAGGACAGTGGTGGAGGTCACGGATAACACCCACTTCTCGGTCGACGTTCCTTTCAATGGCTCCGCCAGCGGCGCCGCGATGAACCTGTTTCCCTTTCTGCTGCGCATTGCCGATTCGTCCGATGCGGCGAAGCTCTTCGTTTCTGATCTGGGCGATATCCGCGCGTCCGGTAGCGCGGATTTCGGGTCGCTGAAGATCGGCGGTACGGAGGTGATCACCGGCGGGCGGCTGCTGCACGACGTTCTGATGTCCCATAAGTACCCTGAATGCGTACCTCGCCCGCTCGTTGACATTCTCGGCGACTTCCCGAGCGTGCTCGACTGGGGCGCGACCGGCGATGGGGTGACCGACGACCGGGCCGCATTCCAGAACGCCATCGACAACTGCGCGGGCAACCTACTCGTGCCGCCCGGCACCTACATGCTGAGCGACTATCTGGAGGTGCCGTCGAACATCACTATTATCGGCATTGGGCAACCCTGCCTGAAGCTGATGGCGTACAGGCCCTTCCGCACGAACCTTACGCCACCAACTGAGCCCAATTTCAACGCTGTCATAACCAATGCCGATCGCGAGAATGGGAACCATCACATCCGGCTGATGGGGCTGAAACTGGACGGCAACGGCGATTCCCAATACCAGACCGAACCCGGCCCACCGCCTAACCCGGCGCGCGGCGCCAACTTGGGGGTTGTCCTCTTCAACTATGTCTCTTTCTTTGAGATCGTGGATTGCGAGCTGACCGGAGGCGTCAGCGAGTGCTTCTACGCATTGGGCGGGTCGATCGACCCGTGTTTTGGAACGACGCACGGCATCGTCTCCAACTGCCACATCCACGACAGCGGCCAGCCTGATGTTGACTCTCTGGGTGTCCACGGTGATCGGGTGGACGGAATGGTGGTCAGCGGTTGCACCCTCCAGAACATCGGCCTGCGGGCCATTGGCTTCTCGAAAGGCACCAACGTTAGCGTGTGCGGTTGCACGGTCACAAATGCCCAAGGGGCGGTTCAGTTGGGCGGAACCCTCCACGCCAGCATCAGCGGAGTGAGCGGCAAGCACATCAGGAACGACGGCATCACGATCGCCCTTGCCCCCGACTCAACCGCGCCGCTCAACATAACCGTCGCCGCATGTTCCTTTCAGGCGAAAGCCGGAAACGCCGGTTACGGCGTGCGCATTGCGGGCGGAAACTTCGTGTCTGTCGGCAACGTCGCTGTCAGAGGGTTCGCCCACGATGGGTTCCGCGTCGAATCCGGCTACAACTCGCTGTCCAACGTCGTGGCGTCCAACTGTGCGGGATTCGGCATACGGCTGACGGGCGGGGAGGCCACCGGCTGCACGGTTGGCTCGTACAGGGCATTTTCGTGCGCGCTGGGCAGCGAGTCCGAAGACGGCGGGGCGGCCGGCAACGAGTGGCATTCACCCCGGATGATCGCCGAGGCCCTGGCCTTAAACATCAACGGAGAGCCCTGCATCGGAAGCAGCCGGGACATCGACGCCCATTCCATGAGGGTGGGCACGCTGACGGGTGGCAAGCCGGTATTCGCGGGCTCCGATCTGGTGCTGGCCTCGCAGGACCTCGATCTACTTGCCGCTTACATCGTCAATCAACTTCCCGTCGCGCGCGGCGGCACCGGGGCCGATAACGCGGCAGGCGCGCGCTGGATGCTGGAGGTGTACGGCAAGTCGGAGGTCTACACCAAGGCGGAAGTAGACGCCCTGCTGGCCAATTACGTCCCGCTCGCGACGTACAACGCGCACGGGCATTGGTTCGGTGTGCCCGGTCATGCGCACGGAGGCGTAACCGTTGGGAGTGGCACCTCTGGCGAGGCCGGCGCCTATGGAAACAAGACTGGAGGTCCGTACTAGAGCTGGCTTCTTCCGCCTTCGTGCAAAACTACAGGGGGCGTTGAAGCTCCGCTGCTCCGAGCGGGCTCCGGGGGGATCAGTTTCCAGGCGCCCCGTGGGGGCTTGTAATGCCGTCGCCCGGGACGGCACCAACTCTGGGCCGCTCTATGGCGATGGAGAAACGAAATGGAGATGGCAGCGAACCCACGTCGTGTGACGCAAGAACCCCGGGCCTCGAACGGGCGCACGGCAGGCAGGTCCCGCGGGCCGGCGGCGGTGCTCCTGCTCGGCCCGCTGGCGCTATGCCTTAGTTTTGTTAACGGTGCTGCCGGGCAGTCCGCGCCGCCGTTCAAGGTCCAGTCGCTCGCGGCCGGGCTGAAGCCGCTCGGGGTAGCCGTCAATTGGACGGGGAGCTTTGCTGGTGGAGGTTTTGCCGATTATGTCGTTTGGGTCGCTGTAGCGAATTCCGGCGACAACTCGGTATCCGTTTTCCCGAATCTCGTATCCCATCCCACAGTCATCGGTGGTATCCCTTCCCCCTACTCGGTCACTTCCTGCGGCACGGGCACGGATGGTGGCCGGTTCCTGGTTACCTCGCCCTCCGCCAACTCCGTCTCGCTGATAGATGCGCGTAACGGCAGATTGATTGCCACTTTTCCAGTAGGGCAACAGCCGTACGCGGCGGACTGCACGGGATATGTCTATGGCCAGGTGATCGTTTCCAATTACGGCGATAGTTCCCTTTCAGTCATCAGCGTGTGGCCTGACTCATTCGGTGTCACGAAGACGATCCCCAATGTGCCCGGCAGCCGCGGCCTGCACGGCGTCGCGTCCGCCTCCCAGGGTCGGATAGCGTGGGTGGCTGGTACCGATGCGGACGTGGTCACCAAAGTGGACGTGAACACCTCGACGGTGGTCCTGCGCCTTCCCGTTCGCCGACCCACTCTGGTATACTTCTATTCTTCGGATACGTCTCCGTCTCTCGGCATCGCCAGCTCTTTTGAAAACAGCACCATCGGAGTTGACACGTCAAGTCTGCAAATAACGGGGACGAGAATTGTTCCCACTCCGCAAGATCTAGCCGGTTCGCGCCTGGGTGGTTTTGTCAGCAGCGGCCCAGGGACCTCCCTGACGTGGATTAGCTCGAACAACGTCACCACCACCATTCCAGCAATTCAAGGCCCACTAGGGCTGGCAGCCTTTGATGCAGGCACGGGCTCACGGTACGACCGTCCCAGCAGCCCTCCGTCATCGGTTCTGGCCACCAGCCCGGACTCTAACAGCGTCTACCTAATACAAGAGCAGGAGCCGGCTCCGCCGTTGCCGAGCCAATTCGGTGTTGCAGACGCGGCGCGCTTCGGGGCAGCGGTGGCGCCAGGGTCGCTCGCCAGCATCTTTGCCACCACCGGCGCCAGTCAGAGTTTCAGTGCGGGAGCGCTGCCGATACCCGTCTCCCTGGGGGGTCTTTCTCTCAATGTGGGTGGCAGCCTGAACCTCGACTCAACTAGCAACAAGTGGACGTATTCTTCCGCTGGATCGGTTCAAGGTCGGCTGTTGTTCGTGAGCCCGAGTCAAATCAATTTCCAGGTACCCCCGGGGATCGCGGTGGGGACCTCGCTGGCCGTGCAATTGACAAAACCCGACGGCAGCAGCTTGCTCACCATCGCGACCTTCGTGGCAAGCGCACCGGGTATTTTTACGCTGCCCATGAATGGGCAGGGGCAAGGCGCAGTCCTGAATCAGGACAATACCGTGAACTTCGGCACCAACCCGGCCAGGCGCGGCAGCGTGATCCAGATATTCGCGACCGGGGCGGGGGAGACGACACCGGCGCTGGCGGCGGGCGAGGCGGCGCCGGCCGGCGGCAATCCGCTGGTGCTCACCAAGGTCCAGCCGACGGTGACCATCGGCGGCAAGAATGCCAAGGTGCAGTTCAGCGGGATGGCGCCGGGCTTCGTCGGGCTGTGGCAGATCAATGCCGAAGTGCCCGCGGACGTGACGCCGGGCATGGCCCTGCCGCTGGTGATTACCGCCGCCGGCGCCCAAAGCAACACCGTGACCATCGCCGTGCAGTGAATCAGGCGTCAGGTCTCAGGTGCCAGGTGTCAGGTGAGGCGCACGCCCATCGCGGGGATCGATTGCAGGGTAGGCGGCCGCCGTGGAGCACCGGAGGGCGGCAGCCTGAAGGCTGGCTGCAGAGTTGAGGCTTGCTGGCGGGACGCCGGAGGTACAACGCTTTTTCCAATTGAATCATTGACGATTGACAAGGGGAATCGCCTCGTCAGCATGCGACCAAGAAGCCGTCAATCAGACAATCGTCAACGATTCAATCCGTGTTCATCCGTGTTCATCCGTGGTTCATTTTTTCTTCCACGGTGAATTTTCGCCGGTCGTCGCCCAGGTCTTCGATACGAATGTCCCAGCGGGGGCCGGGAAGCGGCGGCCCCAGCTTCTCACCCCATTCGATCAAAATGACGGCGGGGCGCTCGTCGGACCACAGGTCCTCCAAGCCGAGCGTGGCCACCTCGCGGGCGTCCTCCAGCCGGTACAGGTCCACGTGATAGACGGGGAAGGGTCCCTGGCGATATTCGTGGACCAGGGTAAACGAGGGACTGGTCACGTCCTCCTCGCGCGCCGCCTGCAGACCGGCCGCGATGCCCTTGGCCAGCGTCGTTTTGCCTGCGCCCAGCTCTCCGATCAGCAGCACGAGCAGCGGGGGGCGCATCTGGCGCGCCAGCTCCCGGCCCAGGTCGATCGTCTGATCGTCCGACGCCGTGATGAATTCCTTCTTCAAGGCTACAGGCTACAGCCTGATTTCCCGCCAGACGTGCGGGAGGAAGCGGATCAAATCCGTGGCCACCAGGGCCTTCTCGCCGGTTTCGACAACCGCCAGGTCGCCGGCGCGGCCGTGCGCATAAACGGCGGCGCACAGCACGTCGGCCAGCCGCAACCCAGCATACTGGGCCATCAATCCGGCCACCAAACCCGTCAGAATATCACCGGTGCCGCCGGTGGCCATTCCCGGATTGCCCGTGGGATTCACCCAGACCTGGCCGCCCGGCTCGGCGACAAGCGTGCGGTAACCTTTCAGTATGACAAACAGGCCGCGCTCGGTGGCCAGCCGGCGGGCTACGGCAACGCGGTCGTCTTGCACCTCCCCGGTCGAAATCCCCAGCAGGCGCGCCATCTCTCCGGGATGCGGAGTAATCACCAGCGGCGCAGCGTGGCCCTTCAGCAATTCCAGCCGTCCGGCAAACGCATTCAGGCCGTCGGCGTCGAGAACCGCCGGCAACTGAAATTCCTGGATGACACGGTGGACGAAGTTGACCGTGTTGGGATGCGTGGTCAGGCCCGGGCCAATGGCCAGCACGTCTTTGCCCTGGGCAACGCAGGCGAATCGGCCATATTCGAAAGCGCCCACGGAGATGCTGCCTTCCTCGGTCTCGGCCAGCGGCTCGGTCATCAGCTCGGGGGTGAAGCCCGCGACAACCAGCAGGGCGCTCTGTGCGGTGGCGACCGTGACCAGGCCGGCGCCGGCCTTCAAGGCGGCCTGCCCGGTCATGGCCGCGGCCCCGCCCTTGCCACGCGAGCCGGCCACGACCAGGACATGCCCGAAATCTCCTTTGTGCGCGGCTGCGGCGCGCGGTTGCACGAACGGCGCCAGTTGCCCGGGGGTGATCAGGTTCAGGTAGAAATCGTCGCGCAATTCGTAGATGTTCTCCGGGGTGCCGATGGGCCGCACCAGCAGTTCGCCCACGCGGGTGCAGTTCGGGGGCAGCACCTGCCCCACTTTGGGAGCGGTGAAGGTGACGGTGATGTCGGCACGGAGCGAATCGCCCGCCGCGGCGCCGGTATCGCTGGGCAGGCCCGAGGGAATATCGACCGCTACCATCGGGATGCCGGCAAACGAAGCGTTTATGTCCCG
>Ga0315291_10007704_pt1 | contig 13278 bp, 11 predicted proteins | sample YL17G12_20_MG_FD_203070 | JGI IMG/M metagenome (GOLD analysis project Ga0315291, IMG submission 203070) | Sediment microbial communities from Yellowstone Lake, YNP, Wyoming, USA - YL17G12_20 | ecosystem: Environmental > Aquatic > Freshwater > Lake > Sediment | place: USA: Wyoming | collected... | reverse complement strand
AACGGTCAGAAGATTGCGGAATACCTACAATCTCATCCCAAGGTGGAAAGGGTGTACTACCCAGGACTGAGCACGCATCCACAGCATTCGCTCGCGAAGAGGCAGATGAAGGGGTTCGGAGGAGTTCTGAGCTTTGAGCTGAAAGGCGACTTGAATCACGCGGTCAGATTCGTCGACAGCCTCAAGCTAGCACTCATCGGGGCGAGTTTGGGTGGAACGGAGACGCTGATCAGTCAGCCTAGCACAGCCTCCCACTATTTCATGAATCCTGAGGAAAGACGGAAAGCAGGGATAGCTGACTCACTAATCAGACTGTCACTGGGAATAGAGGACGCAGATGACGTGATCTCAGACCTAGCGCAAGCATTCGAAAAAGTGTAGGCCGCTGTCCCCTTGAACACTGCACCTCATGTAGGTCTCATACAGCGTTCGGTGGCATGATTCTACGCGGATTTCCACGGTGATTCGGGCGCAGATCAAGGGAGTGTTACCCACGAACCTGATCTGTGATGATTTTGCAATCTGTCATCTTGGTTTGAGACGGTGGGTCCGCTTGGGTGACAGCTGACGTTTTGGACCAACGAAATCCGGACTGACAGAAACTCCGCCAGAAGCCGCAAGAAATCTACCCGCATGCAGACATCAGATGTGTGCTCTAGAGCACACATCCAAAACGGGGGACCTCTGTCGTCGTGTCGCCGCGCACAAAGTGACCCACACACAGGAAGATCCAGCTCATGCTTAATGGCGATGAATTTCTCAACAACCGTCAAGGGATTGAGGAGAACGGTTCCCTATGGGGAGCAGATGCCTGCAACCTTTGGGAATGGTCTGGCCGCCCAGATCGACTTCAGTCCGCATACATATCTTGTGAGCCTTTCCACGCCTATTCCGAAACCTGCACTCTCAGGTACTCCGAGCTTCAGCATTTCCATGTACCATTCGTATGATGCAGGATTCTCGCCTCCTGCCCTCATCTTGCGGGCGACGATTTCGTAATCGTTCTCTCTCTCGGCTCCTGATGCTGCCTCTCCGTATCCCTCGGGGTAGATCATATCGAAATCTCTCAGGATGCCAGGGCGGCGGGGGTCCTCACGATCGTAGAAGCCTCTGGATCCTCTCGGATAGTCGTATACGAAGAAGGGGGAATCGAACATGCTTGAGATCGCCTGCTCGTTCCTCCAAGTCAATTCCTCCGAATGGCTGGCGTCGTGTCCTTTTGATCTGAGGAGCTCAACGGCTTCGTGGTGTGTGAACCTTTTGAAGGGGATCTCAGGGACAGCAAGTTTCCTACTGAGGCTGGCAAGGTCTTTCTCATGAAGCTCAAGAGTTCTCTTGAGAACATGGTGGAGAAGTTTCTCTGCTACGGAGATGGCGTCTAGGTAAGAGGCGTCGGCTTCTTCGACGTCGACTTGGAAGAACTCGCAGAGATGTCTTCCGGTCTTTGCCGTTTCAAGCGGCTCCATCCTGATGTTGGGCGAGAAGAAGAACATTTTCTTGAGAGCCGCGACAGCCATCTGCTTGTAGAGTATGGCACTGCTCATCACCTTGTACGTTCGCCCGAAGTAGTCAACGGTCGCCTGTCTTGCTCCCCTTATTCCGGGGTCTGTGCACGGGCCTATGATCGGAGCTAGAACTTCAATGAAACCCTGTTCGGCTAGCGATTCCCTGAGCGCGTTGCAAATGGTTGCCTGAATGGTTAGAACGGTCTTCATTCTGGGGTGCCTTATGGTAAGGAACGACTTTGGGACGTTTTCGAGGGACTCTGGCTCTTTGAGTGCTTCCAAACACTTTGCCTCGCCCTAAGTGGCAGCGGAATCGTTCATAGACTTTATGCAATTTTTCTCGTGAATAGTGCAAATACATACCCTTTTCAGCCGGGAATCCTGTAATAATTACAGGATGACACTTGAAGCTCGATTCATCGGATATGGCATTGCTAAACCTCTTGCAGCATGATTCGAAAAGGACGGCCAAGGAGTTGGGGGGCGACCTCGACATGCCTGTGACAACAGTATATGCAAAGGTCAAGAGAATGGAAGACCTCGGTCTCGTGCGGCAATATGCCGCGATTCTCGATGGGCCCAAGCTTGGATTTGCTGCAACGGCATTTGTGCTAGCCACTTTCTCGTACCGGTCTTCGGGAACCACCGAAAAAATGCTTTCGCAAAGGGCAGTAGCTAGAGAAGTGGCGGGTTTTCCTGAGGTCCAGGAGGTCCACGTAATCAGTGGCGATTGGGATCTACTCATCAAAGTGAAGACGACAGATATCGACGCCGTGGGCAGGTTTGTCGTCGACAAGCTCCGAACTGTCAGAGGAATCGACAAGACCGTCACGTGCATGGTATTTGACACGGCAAAGGACACTCCAGAAATCGACCTCAAGGGGCATATGGTGACTCAGCATCAATAATCATGTGATGTGAGCCGCGTAGCTTGCATCGCGAAGAATCCGCAGATAGCCGAAAATAGATGGCGGGCCCGGTGGTGCGCGCACACACAAACGAAACGATGAAATCGCCTGACGAACACCATCAGAAGGCCACGGAGTCTTCTCGGCTGAACGCTCCCGCAAATCACTTTATCTCGTTCGGGTCGTAAGGAGTCTCCTGGTATACATAGTAGTTAAGCCAGTTTGAGAATAGAAGGTTGGCGTGGCTTCGCCATTTCACTGTAGGTTGCGAACTAGGATTATCGTCAGGATAGTAGTCTCTGGGTACTTTGATGCCAAGCCCTTTTGCAGTATCACGATCATACTCAGATTTCAACGTCAGCGCATCATATTCGGAGTGCCCAGTCACAAACAGTTTTCTTTCGTCCTTACTTGCAACAATGTACACTCCCGCCTCCTCTGACTCCGAAAGTATTTGGAGGTCTGGAACCTTTTCTATGTTACTTCTTCGGATCTCCGTATGACGCGAGTGGGGAACGTAGAATACGTCGTCAAAGCCCCTGAGTAATTTGACATTCTTCTTATTCACAGAATGGGGAAATACACCAAACATCTTTTCTTTCAGAGGATATTTGGGTATTCCGTAGTGATGATACAGTCCAGCCTGGGCACCCCAGCACATATAGAATGTGGAAAAAACATTATGGACGGACCAATCCATGATTTCTTCAAGTTCATCCCAGTAGTCCACTTCTTCAAACTCAAGGTGCTCCACAGGTGCCCCAGTTATTATCATTCCATCAAACTTTTGGTTCTTGATGTCCTCAAAATATCTATAGAACGTGATCAAATGTTCTCCGGGAGTATTTTTGGAATTGTGATTCTTCGGGTGGAACAGAACTATATCCACCTGAAGAGGAGAGTTTCCAATCAATCGTAGTATCTGAGTTTCCGTGGTTATTTTCGTGGGCATAAGATTTAGAATAGCTATGTTCAAAGGTCGAATGTCTTGATGGTAGGCTTGGTCTTCAAACATTACAAATATGTTCTCATTGTTCAAGACTTTTGCTGCTGGAAGATCGTCTGGTATTTTGATTGGCATAAGGCATCATCTGGCTCATACGGTTTGGTCGTGTAGCAGGTCCACTTGATAGATGCCGAGCTTACTTCACTGCTTTTCTCAGGGCCTGGTCAATATCGTCTTTTATGTCCTCTACATCCTCTAGGCCGATGGATAGTCGGATGTAGTCTTCGGTTACTCCTGTCTCCTCTTGTTCTTCTTTGGTTAGCTGCTGGTGCGTCGTTGAAGCTGGGTGGATGACGAGGCTCTTTGCGTCGCCTATGTTCGCGAGGTGGGAAAGAAGCCCCACCGATTCAATGAACTTTCGTCCAGCTTCTAATCCGCCTTTTATTCCAAAACCTATGAGGCCGCCGTAGTACCCGCGAAAATATTTGGTTGCAAGTTCATGGCTTGCATGATTTTCCAATCCTGGATAGTTTACCCATTCGACCAATGGATGATCCTTAAGGTACTTCGCCACTTCTAAGGCGTTTTCAGAGTGCCTTCTCTGCCTCAAGGGCAGTGTCTCTAGTCCTTGCATGAATAGGAAGGAGTTGAAGGGACTCAAAGCCGGTCCGAGGTCTCGGAGCAGCTGCACTCTGACCTTGGTAATGAAAGCAATATTTCCTAAACCCGGGAGATTCCCGAAAGCTTCCCAGTATTTTACTCCATGATAGCTGGGGTCTGGTTCAACGAACTCGGGGAATTTGCCCTTGCTCCAATCGAATTTTCCAGAGTCGACGATTACGCCACCGATAGATGTGCCATGTCCACCTATGTACTTGGTCGCCGAATCCGCTACTATGTCTGCGCCATACTCGATCGGCCTCGCCAATCCAATGCCCACAGTATTGTCGACAACTAACGGGATGCCCGCTTGATGTGCTATCTGCGCAAGGACCTCGAAATCCGGGACATCCAGCTTGGGGTTCCCGATCGTCTCGGCGTATATTGCTCGCGTCTTCTCATTGATTGCTTTCTTGAATTCGTTGGGTTTGGTGGAGTCGACGAACCTCACTTTTCTCCCCAATTTCGGGAAGGTGTAGTGAAACAGTTCATATGTTCCACCATACAGGTTGTTGGCGGATACTATCTCGTCACCCACCTGTGTAATCGCCAATAACGAGAGAGTCTCTGCCGCCTGTCCTGAAGCCACCGCTAACGCGCCTGTACCTCCTTCTATAGCAGCGATTCTTCGCTCAAAGATGTCAGTGGTCGGATTCATTATCCGAGTGTAGATATTTCCGAATTCCTTTAAGGAGAAGAGGTTGGCAGCATGCTTAGTACTCTTGAAAACATATGACGTCGTCTGGTAGATGGGGACCGCTCTTGCTCCAGTCGCTGGGTCTGCGCCCTCTTGGCCAACGTGCAACGCTAGTGTATCCAATCTTCTTGGCAATTTTGGCTACTACCCAACCCGCTCGATGGATATTCCAATAGTTATACTTTCATGTCGACATTATTCCAGTAGGAATATTCCAGTTGGAATAACCGGGTCGAACAATCTTGAGCCTTTGGCTAAGGACTAGAGGGCCAAAGAAGATTGAGGATTTTGATCGGCTCTCATGTTCATAAGCGAAGGTGGCAAACGATCTGTCTTCGGAAGCTGAGTTCCTAGAAGGGTTTGGCGGGCCCGGTGGGATTTGAACCCACGACCTCTGGCTTTCTGCCGAGTCGTCCGCAGGCTTCCGCGAGGAGGTTGCGTCTCCGCTCAACGTCATGATCCTGGCTAGACTACGGGCCCGAGCAACCCGAGATGCGAAATCTATCGCACCTAGAGCGCATGGGTTTGCTAAGTGATCGTGTTGAGGCTATGTGGTTTTCGGAATTCACTTCGCCTGGTCTGCGCTGGCGGAGCTTAACGCTCGTTCCAATGCGTCGGCGACATTCTCTCGCCCCATCGCTTCTATGTAGGGGCCCAGTCTAGGTCCCTTCGGCGATCCAAGAAGGATCCCGTAAAGCATCTTGAAGAAGTCCGGGGGGTCGATCCCGTGTTTCTTCGCAACTTCGAAGATCGAGTTCTGGATAACATCGCCAGACGCCTGTCCTCTTATTATCGCGCTCAGCTCGCGGACAGCATCTGCCTCTGTACCCTTGAGTGTCGGGATATGTTCTGATATTTCCACGAAGTCTTCCGTCCAGTTCTGTGCATATGCTAGGCGTGCGTCAATGCCCAGTGGTTCCTTTCCGTGAAGGTAGCTGTACTCCTCCAGCTTCGCGAGGATGTACTCCTTCTCCTTTCCTCTGGGTGCAACCTTCGCGAGATAGACCATTAGATTGTAGGGAATGTGCGCCTCTGGCTGCTGAGGCGGTTTCAAACGCCAAACGTACTCGTAGAGGCCCCTCAGTTCCATAAGTTCGAACTTGTCTTCGACTACTTTCTTTCCAAAGTAGACGTCCTCAAGGTTGTCGAGTTCCATCATGTATACTGGAATGTCATCCGCGGAAAGCGTTCTAGCACCCACAATCCGCTTCAACATCAGTAGGATCAGAGACTCAGGTGAGGCGTATCGCAACCAAATCTGAGGCGTGAAAACGTTGCCCACTGATTTTGAGATCTTCTTTCCTGACTTGTCAAGGAACATCTCATAGCGGACGTGGTATGGTGGAGCATAGCCGAGTATCTCTTGACAGATCCGATCGTTGACTCGGACTGAGTCCAGTATGTCCTTGCCATATGCTTCGAAGTTGATCCCGAGTGCTTGCCATCGCGCTGCGAATTCACTTTTCCAGCTGAGTTTTCCGAGGCCTTCGAATACGTCAGTCTCGCCTCTGAATCCGCATCCTTGAAGCTCCTGCCCATGGATGTCGACCTGTCCTTCACATGAATAGAGGACCTTGTGTTCGTCTGGTAGATACTTGTACGCGCGAGTCGTGTAGATTCTTCCGCAGCCGCCGCATATCGGGAAGTATGGAAGGACTTCAGTGTACTTCTCTTGTCCCAGATCTTCCTTTATGATCTTCGCGACTCTGTCGGCGTTCTCAAGGATCTTCACGATTTGTTCGTTGAAGAGGCCCTCACGGTAGGCCTTCTTGGCAGAGTAAAACGTGTACTCGATCCCGCACCTGTCCAAGGCGTCGCGGAGGAGTGAACTCATATGATCTCCGTAGCTTTCATGGCAGTTGAACGGGTCCGGTATGGAAGTAACCGGATAGCCAAGATATGTCGCAAGCGACGCCGGCATGCCCGCCGGAACTTTCCTCAATCCATCGAGGTCATCCGAGAAAGCTATGTACTCGGCTTTCCTGCCAAGCGTTTCAATCGCAAGTTTGATGGCGTACGACCTAACGCCATCGCTCAGGCTACCCACGTGGGGGATTCCGGAAGCGCCCAATCCACTCTCAGTCCTAATCACGGTCGGGTTCCTGCCCAGCTGATCCTCCCTCTCGATGGCTCTATGGGCGACAAGGTCGAGCCAGGTCCCCCGTCCGATGATCTGTCTCGACATGTTATGCGCTTCCGAATTGCGCAGTGCTATGCGTTTTGCAGATCATAAAGGTTTGAGGCGAATCCTGAGCTGACATCGAGAAACGCTTTTAGCGTGGCCCAAATGCTAGCTGCGGACATCTCACAACGAGCGGAGTGAGATGAGGACCAGCCGCAAGAATCCAACTCTGGAAGGACAATGAATTGCATACAGCAAGAAGCGCCCGGAATTGGCTCACTATGCTCATCTTTGTCGGAATCGTAGCCGTGATGGACTACACGCTCTTGAGCTACCTGATGTCTCATGGTCTTGAGGCAAAGTCCTATCCAGTGCAGATCGGCAGTTATTCGCTTACCATCCCCCTCCTTGGTCTGACTTTCCTAGGCGTGTTGATCGTGGCAATCACAGCTTGGCAGCACATGTCAGGCACGATGCCCATCACGGCGCTCAAGGAAATGTCGCAGCTCGAGACCATTCGCATCCTGAGGACGGCTGGAGTTGCACTATTCTTCTTCAGCGCTGTGCTCTTCGCACCCTACGTTGTCGGTGCCAGTGGCTTCTGGGCGCAAATGTCCTCTTTGAGTAGAGCCATTCCGCAACTGGCAAGCCCTCTTCAGGGGCTAGTGTCCTCGATCCGGCCTATGATGGATCTGGATGCTTTGACAAAGCTCGCGATATCCCAGAATACCGCCGCTGGAGCGCTGGTTGTGGTCTCTGGGCTGATAGGTTACGCTCAACGTCGGATCAGGCGGGCACGATAGTTCGCTCGCACGTGCGAGAACTAGCTTTTATGAAACGCCTGGCCGAGTAATCCCTTCGAGCTAAGGATGACCCAGTTCACCTGCCGAACAATTGACATCCTGACCGGTCACCGCACGGTCCTGTTGAATCGAGAAGACTGCGAGCGCGTTGACATTCGGGCACATGACCGAGTGAACCTCAGAAAAGGCGAGAAGAACGTCACTGCAACCGTCGATACTACCTCAACGATAGTGGGCACCGGCGAGATCGGGATCACGAGCGACATAGCTCCTGAGCTTGGTGTCAGAGAAGGCGACAGCATCGAGGTCTCCTTGCTACCTGCACCTAACTCAACTCTCTTCATTCGAAGGAAGATAATGGGAGAGAAACTCACCAAGGATGAGATTTACTCGATAGTTCAGGACGCAGTCAAAGGCATGCTCAGCGACGTGGAGATGGCTGGGTTCCTAGTTGCCCAACAGTTTCACGGCCTGACAGACGAAGAACAGGTATGGCTCACGAAAGCATTGGCCGATACTGGAGAGGTTATCGCCTTTGAAAAGCCCGTTTATGATAAGCATTCGGTAGGAGGCGTTCCTGGAAACAAGGTCAGTCTCCTCATAGTTCCGATAGTCGCGTCTGCGGGATTGCTGATTCCGAAGACGAGCAGCCGTGCCATTACCAGTCCATCCGGCACCGCTGACACCATGAGTGTTCTCGCTCCCGTTGAATTCTCTGCCTCCGAGCTGAAGAAGCTGGCCCTGAAGACAAGCGGAGCAATCGTGTGGGGTGGAAGCCTCCATCTCGCACCTGCAGATGATATCTTCATCGGTGTTGAGCATCCACTGCAAATCGATCCCGAGCCTCAAATGATCGCAAGCATAATGGCGAAGAAACTCGCGGTGGGAGCGGATTTCGTGGTTCTCGATCTGCCGGTCGGTCACGAGGCGAAGATTTCATCCTCAGACGAAGGAAGGAGACTCTCATTTAGGTTCATCGACATAGGAGACAAGCTCGGCATCAAAGTGCGATGCGGGATCACTTATGGCGGTCAGCCGGTCGGATACACCATAGGTCCAGCATTGGAAGCTCGCGAAGCCCTCGAAGCGCTCGAGGGAAAAGGCCCCACCAGTCTGATCGAGAAGTCAACCGCACTTGCAGGGATGCTGCTAGAGTTTGGCGGGAAGGCGGTTCGCGGAGAAGGCCAGGCTCTTGCCAGACAGATCCTCGCTTCAGGAAAAGCATTGGAAAAGATGAGTCAGATAATTGATGCTCAAGGAGGAGACGGCAAGGTTCGATCCACCCAAATCCAGGTCGGTCAATGCAGAGCTGCGATCCTCGCCCCATGTGACGGCTACATAACGCGCGTCTCGAACGCTGCCATGAATCAAATCGCACGAGCCGCAGGAGCACCAATCGAAAAGGGAGCAGGCATAATGCTCTACGGAAAGGAAGGACACAAGGTCTCAAAGGGAGAGAAGGTCATGGAGATCTTCGGAGAAAGGGACTCCCGCGTCGACGAGGCATATGGTCTGGCCATAAAACGGGCGCCGATCAGCATCGAGGGCATGCTTCTGCAAGAAGTCTCATCTGACTAGTTCAAGCTAACGGTTGGTCTAGGGCATCTGGTTGTCTGGAATTGAATTGTCGGGGATTGGATTGCCAAGCAATGTCCGTAGAGCTGCCAGAAGGTCGCCTGGACTAGGATCGCTCGCAACTTTTCTGAAGATCATCTCACGGTTTGTGACCTGTTCCGCGAACTCGTACTTCTTCAGGAACTCCAAGACTCTGGTGACGGATTCCACCGGCTGTTCCAGACTGTTTGCCAAATCGTTAGGGCTGTAGAACTCATCCTCTTTCATCGCGGACCAGACCCTGTCAACCATGTCGAGTTCCATCCGGAGTCACGTCACATGCATGCTTTCTTCCGCGACACGAGTAAGCATCGTGTGACGGTCTTAGCCAAACGTGCGTGACAGAAATCATCGCGAGTGTTTTACACCTACAGAGGTCGAATATTCCAAGTCTGGATTAGCCGACCGCCAATTGTCAGACACTCACGGTGACAGTATTGCTGGGATGCGCAAAATTACCTGCAATGGGATAATTAGGAAACATGAACCCATTGCACGTCGTGAGAAACAAGTACACGAGCATATTTCCCGTTGACAAAGAGTGGGGACGTGCAGACCTGTTCGAGTTCGCTACAGCAACACAAAGGAAACGTAGTCCAACTGACCAAGGACGAGATACGGCAAATACGAGGGCGAGCCCTCAGAAAAGAGCCCGCAATGACAATACGCAAGACTGGACACATCAGACAGCAACCTGATTGAGAGGTCAACAAAAGGCCCGATGATGAATATCCATGCAAGCGACCTGCCCGATCTGTAATAGTCCCACAGTCGAGAAGTCTCGATTCTGCAAACGCCACTATCGAGCCCACGGGCAGTTGGAATCCGCCTTTGCGAAATGGAGATCGGCATACGGGGGTGAACTGGATAGGAAAGCATTCCTCGAACGGGTACTGCAAGCACCTGAGACAGGGCAGAAGGTGCGGGAAGTCATCCACTTTCTCCTAGAGAAGGAACCACCTTGACTACTACGCTTGTCGTTGCGGAGAAGCCGGATGCTGCGCTACATGTAGCGGAAGCGCTTGACTCCAACGGGGAGCCCAAGAAGTTCAGTTTCAAGGGGGTCCCGATGTACGAGGCCCAGCGTTCCTCAGAAAGGGTCTTAGTATGTTCAGCGCTCGGTCACCTGTACAAAGTTGACCAGATCCGCAGTTCTCAGCGTGGACAGTACCCTGTCTGGGAGTATGAATGGAAACCGATCCACGCGGCTGAGCGCGGGCGTGAAAGACATGAAAGATGGCTCAATGCTATCGCTGAGATTGCCAAACAGGCTGATGCGTTCGTGAATGCCTGTGACCTTGATGTCGAGGGCTCGCTCATTGGATACATGATCCTCAAGCACGCATGTGCGGGAGCCGACACCAAAGCGAAGCGAATGAAGTTCAGCACACTCACGCGTGAGGAGCTGCAGTACGCCTACGAACATATGCTTCCGCAGCTTGATTTCCCGCTCGTTAACGCTGGTCTTTGTCGCCACGAACTCGACTGGCTCTACGGAATCAACCTCTCCCGCGCACTGACGGAATCAGCGAGGAAATCAAGCGGAAGATATGCAACTCTAAGCACGGGACGCGTCCAAGGACCTACGCTACGATTCGTCGTGGACCGTGAACAAGAGATTGAGACATTCGTCCCCGTTCCGTATTGGGAGATTCAGGGCGTTGTTGAGATCAATGGAGAGACGCTGCGCGCTCAATTTGAGATCGAGAAGTTCGATGTCAAAGCGGAGGCCGAGAACGTCGCGTCACTCTCAGATGGCAAAGAAGGATTGATCGAGGAGATCGAATCCAAAATCGCCCAGGTTGCTTCTCCGTTTCCCTTCGATCTATCATCACTCCAATCAGAGGCATACAGACACTTGGGAATGACGCCACGCTACAGTCTGGGAATTGCCGAACGTCTCTACCTTGACGCTCTAATCTCCTATCCCAGGACCTCGAGCCAGAAGCTTCCCGTATCGATCGGTTACAAACGCGTTCTTCAGGGCCTCAGTGCGAATTCGAATTATGCGCAGTCTGCAGCGAAGCTGTTGAATCTGCAAAGCCTTCGCCCAAACGAGGGAAAGAAGACTGACCCCGCCCATCCCGCAGTGTATCCAACCGGCACGCTTCCGAAGCGATCTCTCGAGCCAAGAGAATCCAAGCTGTACGACTTGGTCGTCAAACGCTTCATGGCAACCTTCGCGCCGCCAGCTACCCGTGAGACCGTGAAGGCCACAATCAAGGTGAACAATCTCAGATTCTACTTGAGGGGTTCCCACATTCAAGTCGCAGGCTGGATTGACTTCTACAAACCGTACGCAAGATTCGAGGATGTGAACCTCCCTTCACTCAACAAGGGGACTCTCGTGAAGTTTCTCTCCGTGAAGGCCGTCGAGAAGTTCTCGCAACCTCCGCCGAGATACAATCCAAACAGTCTACTTCGAGAAATGGAGGCAAACGAGATAGGAACGAAAGCCACACGAGCTGAGATTATCGAGACTCTGATCCGAAGATCGTATATCCGGGGAGACAGGATCGAAGTCACCCCTCTCGGCATCCAGATAGTTGACGTCCTTGAGAAGTTCTGTCCAAGGGTTCTCGATGTCGCATTTACCAGAGAGCTCGAGGAGATGATGGAGAACATCGAACTCGGAAAGGAAGAGAAGCAGCGTGTGGTCAACGAAGCGGTCAATCACCTGAAACCGATCATGGAAGAATTGAAGGCTCACGAGCAAGAAGTGGGCGAGCAGCTCAGTAACATGATCAAGCAGGCACGGACTGAAGAGTTGACTCTGGCAGTCGCATGTCCAAAATGCGGTCGCAAGTTACATGTCGTCAAGAGTCGGAAGAGCGGAAAGAGATTCATCGGATGCCTTGGAAAGTGGGAAGGGGGATGTAGCTTCACGCTTCCGCTTCTGCAGCTCGGGAGATTGACCCTGCTCGATCAAAGATGCGGCAAATGCGGATTTCAGCTTGTCAAGGTCGCGTCGAAAGGAAGGCGTCCTCTAGTCACATGTCCGATGTGTTACGTCAAGAAATAGCGTGATCACTTGGTAGTTGTGATTCTGTTCCATATTGCGTGCTGTCTGCCAGTCCGCAGATCCAGCCAAGCAAGCAGTCTGACTGCAACCTCAAGTTCCAGCAGGAATAGGGCGCGAATAATACTCTGCGGGTGCGAGGCTGCCTCGTGAATCATGGTCCGCGCAAGAATTAGAGTGTGATCAAGGGCCATTCCCTCAATGTTCGCGAATCTCCCCATCTGATCCTTGATCAGCAAGTGGCCGAAGGTCACTCGACGCCGCTGCGCGACGTAATCTGGAACCGACGAAGGTACCTTTAACACGAAATTGGCTTTGGCCGCATGAGTGACCTTGAAGCCTCTGTTGCGGGCAAATGTGGCAATGTAAGCATCGTCGTTCACGACCTCAAGAGGGATCCGTTCAACAAGATTGGTTCTGAAGCAGTACAGCTCACCCATAACGAATGATAGCTCTCTTCTCGAGCCCAGCTCGGTCATCGCCTGCCTCATCACTCGCCATATGATGGTTGCGGATTTGGCGACCGTTCCGCTCTCGGAGTTCTCAACAACTGGCAGTCCTCCGACCACAGCAATACTCTCATCTGAGATTGCCTGCAGGATTTCACTGACGGAATCCTGAGGGAGTCTTATGTCGGCGCTTACCAGCACGAGGAGTCCGGCTTGGCAGGTTGCCAAGATGAGGTTGATTGCGTTGGTTTTGCCGGTTCGGGTCTTCTCTTCAATGAGTTCGACTCTGCGGTCACCGCTCATGATTTCGCGAACGATGCCCACCGTATTGTCCGTGCATCCGGATGCCACTACTATTGCTCTGACGTTTTGGGGTAGGCCCTTCTGATTCAGAATATCTCCGAGTAGTGCCCTGATGTTCCTCTCTTCATTGTATGCGCAGACCCCGATAGTCAAGTTCATGGGCGTGCCTCGGCGGCCAATCGTTTCTTATCCGGATTCGATGAAGAAAAGAACGCCAACACGCTTATCAAGAGAACTCAGACGCAGCAGGAA
>Ga0315291_10007702_pt1 | contig 13278 bp, 11 predicted proteins | sample YL17G12_20_MG_FD_203070 | JGI IMG/M metagenome (GOLD analysis project Ga0315291, IMG submission 203070) | Sediment microbial communities from Yellowstone Lake, YNP, Wyoming, USA - YL17G12_20 | ecosystem: Environmental > Aquatic > Freshwater > Lake > Sediment | place: USA: Wyoming | collected... | reverse complement strand
TCCACCTCGTCCGGAAAAGGGGTCCTATTGTCGGGAGGGCGGCACTTGACGATGTTCGTGATATAGACCTCTTCGCGCCTCCATTTCATGGCTTCGATGATCTTCGTCAGGAGCCTGCCGGCCCGCCCAACAAAGGGACGCCCCGCGGCGTCCTCATCCCTGCCCGGGGCTTCGCCGATGAACATCAACTCCGCCTTCTTATCCCCCTCTCCGGGAACCGCCCGGGTCCTCAGAGAGGACAGGGGGCAGAGCCGGCAGGACAGGACCTTTTCCTCGAGCTCTGGGAAGGAGACCTGCGGCGGCGGGAAGGCACCGGCCGGCACCGGGGCGACGCCCGGCTCAGGGACACGGACGCGTTCGGCCGCCCGGACGGCATCGCCGGTCATCTCGAGCACGACCGTCGGCTTCTTTCCCCGGCGCAAAACAAATCCTCCGCCCATTTCCTGGAGAAAAGCCAGCCTGTCTCCCGCAGCCTTCAAGAGGTCATTTTCTTTTTTCTTCAAGGACGGCCTCGATCTGGTCCAGGACGACCCGGCTGATCTCGCGTTTGCTCATTTTTTCCGTGGGCAGGACCTTCCCGTCCGGACGTATGATGAAGACTTTGTTATCGTCGGACTCGAACCCGATCCCCTCCTCCCCCACATTGTTGGCCACGATGAGGTCAAGCTTCTTTTCTTTCATCTTCCGGACGGCATGGGGGACGGTCTTCTCGGTCTCCGCCGCGAATCCCACGAGCACCTTTCCTTTCTTTTTTGCCCCGAGCGTTTTTAGAATGTCGCGCGTCTCGACCAAGTCGACCTTCCCGGCCAGGCCCCGCTTCCCGATCTTCTGCCGGGCCGTCCCGGTGAACCGGAAATCGGATACGGCGGCGGCCATGACGACCAGCCCGGAAACGGGGTAGGCCGCCAGGACCTCCTTCTCCATCTCGGCGGCCGTGCGGACCTTGACCACCCGGACCCCCGCTGGAGGAACGAGCTGGACCGGTCCTGAGATCAGCGTCACGTCGGCACCTCGGGAGGCGGCTTCCCGGGCGATCTCGTAGCCCATTTTGCCGGAGGATGCGTTCGATAGGAAGCGGACGGGGTCGAGGTACTCCCGGGTCGGTCCCGCCGTGACGAGGGTTCGTATCCCCTTCAAACTTTCCGTCCGGGCCAGGATCCTCAGACCTTCCTCAACGATCCGCTCCGGGGATGCCAGCCTCCCCCAACCCTCGTCGTAACAAGCGAGGTATCCCTTCTCCGGCTCGACGAACTCCACCCCGGCGCCTCTGAGCTTACGGAGGTTCTCCCAGGTCCGGGGATGGCGGTACATGGCCTCATTCATAGCCGGGGCGACGAGAACCGGGCAGCGGGTCGCTAAGTAGAGCGTCGAAAGGAAATCGTCGGCGACACCCGAGGCGAATTTGGCGATGACGTTGGCCGTAGCCGGAGCCACGCAGAGGAGGGAAATCTCCCGGGCCAAGATCACGTGTCCCACCCGGCGGGAGACACGTTCATCGAAAAGATCCACGATGGCGTCCTCGCCGGATAGGGCGCTGAAGAGCAGGGGCGAAACGAGCCGGGCGGCGTTCCGGGTCATGACGACACGGACCCCGTAGCCCTTTTTCTGGAAACCCCTGAGGACCTCGCACGCTTTATAGATGCTGATGGAGGACGTGACGCCCAACGCCACGATCTTCGAATCGTTATTCCCAATGGGTTTCCGTTCTTTCATCTCCGCCCTCCCTCCGGGAAAAAACTGTGGAAGATCCCATCGATCCTTTCCTTCCGCGACCCCGGGCGGCACCTGGAGGCGAGGATGATGGACTTGAGATCCGCCACGGCCTTCTCCAGGTCCTCGTTGATCACGACGAAGTCGAACTCCGGATAGGCCTGGATCTCCTTGCCGGCGTCCGCCAGCCGCTTGGAAAGCGACGCCTGGTCCTCGGTTCTCCTTTTGAAAAGCCGTCGGCGCAGTTCCTCGAATACGGGCGGCATGATGAAGATGAAGGAGGCCGGGCGGCCGCTCGCTCGGACCTGGCGCGCCCCCTGGACATCGATATCCAGAAGAACCTCCCCGGTCGTGGCCTTCTCATCGACCTCGGCTCGGGAAGTCCCGTAGTGCCGGCCGTGGACGATGGCCCACTCCAGGAACCGGCCCTCCCGGATCATCGCCTCAAATGCCTTCTTCGAAACGAAATGATATTCCCGTCCGTCGACCTCGGTCGCCCTTCTCCGCCGCGTCGTGAAGGATACAGAGAACCGGACGTCCCCGAGGTCCCCCATGACGCGGCCGATGAGCGTGGATTTTCCGCATCCCGATGGGCCGCTGACCACGAATAGCATGATGCCCCCTGCGCTCCGTCACTCGATGTTTTGGACGTGCTGACGGATGCTCTCCATTTGGTTCTTGATGGCCAGACCCTCCTTGATGATCTCGATGTCCTGGGACTTCGAGCTCGAGGTGTTGGCCTCCCTGGTGATCTCCTGGGCAAGAAAATCCAGCCTCTTCCCCACCGGTCCCTGACTTCCGGGGCCGATCAGCTCCCTGAGAGTGCCCAAGTGGCTTTTCAGCCGGAGGATCTCTTCGGCCAAGTCATAGCGCTGCATCAGATAAGCGGTTTCTTCGGCCAGCCGCTCCTCGGAGACCGAGGCGCCGTGGTTCAATTCCGCGAGCCTGTGCCTCAATTTCCCCCGGATGAGCGCCGGCTGTCGCTTGAAGAGTCTCTCGATCCGGGCCACCGAGCGCCCGATTTCCCGGATGTGGAGGCCGAGTTGCCGGACCGTCTGCCGTCCTTCCCGGACCCTCTGTTTCACGACCTCGTCCAAAGTGGCCGCGAAACATTTCTCGATAAAGGCGACATCAGCTGCCGTCATCTCCTTTCGGCTCAGATCGACGATCTGGGGGATCTTTAGGATCTGGTCCAAGGAAAGGTCGAAAGGTTTCTTCAGCCTCGAAGCGACCCTCTCCAGGGAAGAAAGGACTTTCTCGAGGAGGGCCTCATTAATCGAAAAATTCCAGATCTCCGGGTCGAGGAAGTTCATCTCTAAGAAAACCTCGATCCTCCCGCGCTGGAACCTCGACCGGCAGATGGCCCGGAGCCTGTTCTCCACGTCACCCAGGGGAGTTCCACGGTAGGTCCAATCAAAGAAGCGGTGGTTCAGGCTTTTAATGGTCACTTTGAGGCGCAGAGACCCGGATACGTAATTCTTTTCGGCGAAGCCGGTCATACCTTGGATCAATGGGATATCTCCTCATCTTCCGGGAATTGAAGGTCATAGAGCTTCTGGTAGAGTCCGTTCCTCCGGCAGAGTTCGTCGTGCGTCCCCGTTTCGGCGATCCGCCCTCCATCGATGACCAGGATGCGGTCGGCGCTCCTCACCGTGGACAGGCGATGGGCAATGATGATGGTCGTCCGTCCCTTCCTGAGGTACGTCAGGGCTTCCTGGATGAGGTGCTCAGACTCAGTGTCCAAAGCCGAGGTGGCTTCGTCCAGGATCAGGATGGGCGGGTCCTTAAGCAGAGCCCGGGCGATGGCCAGCCTTTGACACTGTCCCGCTGAGAGCAGGCCGCCTCGCTCGCCGACCTTGGCGGCATACCCTTCAGGGAGCTGAAGGATGAAGTCGTGGGCCTTGGCCGCCTTGGCGGCCTCGATGATCCTGTCTTGGGCCGCGTCCGCCAGGCCGTAGGCGATATTGTCCCGGATCGTTTCGTTGAACAGGATGATCTCCTGGGTCACGAGCCCGATCCTGGCCCGGAGGGAGGTCAGGGTCACATCCCGGATGTCGATTCCGTCGACCAGGATTCGGCCGGAGGTCGGCTCGTAGAAACGCGATAGGAGATTGATGATCGTGGTCTTCCCGGCGCCGCTCAGGCCGACGATGGCCACGGTCTCCGTCGGCGGCACCTCGAAGTCGATGCCGTCCAGCACCAGACGAGTCTGGTTGTAGGAAAAGGAAACGTTCTCGAAGCGAATGCGGCCCTTTACCGGCGGGAGCGGATAGGCGTTGGAACCGTCCTGAACCTGGGGAGGGTTATCAAGGACCTCTTGGATCCTGGCCTGGCAGACCACGGCCTGCTGGATGACATTATTGGCTTTGCTTAGGCGCTTGATCGGCATGTACATCAGGAACATGGCGGTGACGAAGGCGCCGAAGTCACCGGGGCTGATGGCCCCCTCGGCGATCCGCTTCGTCCCCACCCAGAGGATGAAGGCCCCGGCAACGCCGCCCAGGAATTCCATGAATGGCGAGGAGAGGCTGCCGATCCAGGCCAGCTTGATGCTTGTCCGCAAGTATCCGGCCGTCGCCTTGAGGAACTTCTTGATCTCGAACTGCTCCGTCGTAAAGGCTTTGACGATCTTGTTCCCGGTGATCGTCTCGTGAAGGATGCCGTAGATCTGGCCCATCTTGACCTGGGCTGAAAGGCTCTTCCTCTTGAGCTGGCGGCTGAAGACCGCGAGCGGGAGCGCGGCCAAGGGGGCGACGACGAAGGACACGACGGCCAGGCGGAAATCCCGGATGAAGATGCCGATGAGCAGGGCGATGAGGATAAAAATCTCCTCGATCATGTCTCCCATGCTCCCGGACAGGGCCTGCTGGATCTTCTCGACGTCATTGGTCAGCCGGGACATCAGGTCTCCCGTCGGCGCGTGGTCGAAGTAGCTCGTCGACTGGTAGATGACGTGTTCATAGAGGTCGTCCCTCATCGTTTTGACGACCTTGTGGCCCACGGCCTTCATGAAAAAGGCCGAAAGGAAGGTGAACAGGCCCTTTCCGAAAATGACGACGATCAGGATGACGGGCAGGACCCTGGTCACATCCGCCTCGGTCACGTTGAACGTCCTGAAAATGAAGTCCATCAGCCGGGCCTTTTCCGGGACCGCGGGAGCGGGCATCCTGAGAAACATCCTGTCCATGATCGGCTGGATCATGTCCACGAAAAGGTAGGTGAAAAAGGCCACGAACAGGGATGATCCGAAGGAAAGGAAGAGGAGCTTCTTCTCTTTCAGGGTGAGTTTAAAGAGCCGAAAGAGGTCTTTCATGCCTTCACCCGGGAAACGGGAAACAGGGAACGGGCGATGGCCATGTCCCGGAGCGGATCCGTCCCGATGAGGGCAAATCGATATTTCCGGGTTTTGATCATTTCGTTCCGGGAGAAATCAGAGGGACTTCCTGTACTCGAACATCATCTGGTACATTCTGTCTTTGAGGATGAGCTTCTTTTTCTTGAGTTCCTTCTCCTCGAGCTCTTCTTCGTTGGTCAGGAAAGGCTTCGCCGTCAGCGTTTCGAGGGCTTTTTCGTAGCGTTGGTGCTCCTCGAACGCTCTCCTAAAATCCAGGCTTTCCTTGGCTAGAAGTTCTTTAAGCTCTTTCTCTTCCATAGAGCGCTCTCCTCCGCCGGAAAGGATACCATAACAGGTGGACGAATGCAATTTCAGGGGTTACGGAAGATCCCCTCGAGGCGGGCCGCCAGGAATTCCCAGGTAAATTCCATGATCTTTTCCCGCCCCCCCCCGGCCAGGCGGCGGCGCAAGGTCTCGTCCACGATAAGCTTCCGGATCCGGCGACGGAGGAGGAACGCGTACGGCCTGGGAACGACAAGGGCGGTCCGGCCGTTAAAAGCGAAATCCCGCGTCCCGCTCGGCGTGCAGACGACGGGGAGACCGCAGGCCATGGCCTCAGCGGTCGTATTTGACCATCCGGCCTTCCGCTCGGCATTGACGAAAACGTCGGATCTGGAGAAGAGCCAGGCCAACCGGCCTTGGGGGAGGTCGATGTGGAACTCATGAGGGACGCGGGTCTTGATGAGGGCACGGGGGTCACACCTGTCTCGTCCGACGAGGGAATCGAAAAAAACGAGGCGAATTCCGGGGAATTCCTCCAAAAGGCCCTCGACGGCCCGGATGACGCGACCGACTCCCTTCCTCCGTTTATAAATCCGGCCATAACAAAGGACGCGGAACTCCCCTTTGGCCGGCCGCTCCGCTTCCGGGACGACGACGGGGTGGAAGAGCTCCGGATTTATCCCCCCGGGGGCCCGGTGGCAGACGATGCCGTATTTCAGTTCCACGCGACGGCAGATGCCTTCGGAATTGCCCAGGAAGCGATAGGACCGCCGGGCGACATCTTTTTCCATCTTGTGGCCTTCCAGCACGAAGTAGAAGAACATGGTCCCCGCCCGAAGCCGGTCGAAGGCGTCGAGGATGGAATACTCGCTGCAAAGGCCGAGATCGAAGGGCTCCTCCCCGAGGGCGGAAAAAGGCCTGACGGCGCCGGAGAACTCGAGCCACGCCGGGGGAACGCCTTCCGGCGTGAAAAGGACGAAGCGGTGGCCCCGGCGGACGAGCGCGTTGCCGAGCTCAAGGTACCGGCGCACGCCTCCGAACACCTCAACGTGGGGAAGGAGGGCCGCGATCTTCATGGCGGTTCGAACGTAACACGGGACCGGGACTACGTCAAGGCCGGGATGAGGCGATTTTGCGTTTGACTTAGGCTCGGGGGATAACTATACTATTTGCGCCCGAGCGGTCCTTCGGGAGACATGGCCAGGTAGCTCAGTTGGTAGAGCGAAGGACTGAAAATCCTTGCGTCGACGGTTCAATTCCGCCCCTGGCCATTTTTTATTTCCGCCTCAATTTCCCGTGTAGTAATCGATCATACGCGTGATCGCTCTCCGGCAAACAAGGCAGAACTCCTGCTTCGGGCTCGAGATCATCAGGCAGTCGACCATGGGCCTGAAGAGTCCCTTGGAGGCGTAGCCTGCCCCCTCGAAGACGCCGACCTTGTCGGTGACCGAAGCGTATTCCTTCCGGACAGCCTCGATCTTCGCCTGAATGTCTTTGACGGCCTGCGCAGACCTTTCCTGGACCTTCTTGATCTCCTTCTCGCTCAACCCTTTGGCCTTGGCAGACTCAACGTCCCGGGCCGCTTCCTGCAGGACCTTCCGGGCTTCAGCCTGAAGGGCTTCGATCCTTTCTTTCCCATACTCCGTGGGGACCTGGATACCGGGCGACAGGAGGTCCGCCCACTTCACGCGCCGCGGGTCAAGGAGGGCCGTGATATTAGGCTCGAGGGGCTCGACGCCCTTGGGGTAGAAATCGTTGTAAGAGACATCGGAGGCGTAATATTCGTCGGCCAGACCGGCGAAGGAGTGTCCGAACTCGTGGACGAAGACGGCCTTGCTCCTCTCGTTGTCGACGGTGGTGACGCAGTAGTCGTTGTAGATCCCTCCTCCGCCGTACCTCTTGCTGTTCACCATGACCACGATCGCGTCATAAGGGACCTCGGCGGCGACCTCGCGCAGCCGGTGGCCGTCCTCGATCAACATGTAACGGTCGAGATCAAAGGCGTTGAAGGAGGCGTTAAGGCTCGTTTTCTTATAAGCCCCCTGCCTGGGTTCGTCCATGGCCCGCTCGGGGGATGGCCGCATGATTCCGATCACATTGAACACGGCCTTGGCGCTTCTGTAGGGCTCGATCTCGAAGAGCCACCTCGTGAATCGGTCCACGTCGGACCTGAACTTATCCTTGTCCTCAGCCGTGTAGCCTTCGGCCACGAAGACGACGTCTACGCTTTTCCGGGGGGGGCCGTTCTTCAACGCTTCGTAGATGATGGCCCCGCCTGAGGTCGTTTCCGTGATGATGTGGTAGTCGGAAGGGTCAACCGTCTCGGTGAAAAGCGGATGCAGGATGTTTTTCCTGTCCCTCGCTTCGATCACGAAGAGCACGGGGCGGCGCGGAGAAGGAACACGCACCGACCGGTTGAAAACCCTCTTCAGGCCGTTGAGGGCAGGAGTCGTGGTCTTGTATTCCCCGAACATGCTGTCGAACCCCCGGGAGTAGATCAGACGGTTGGAGGCCACGTCGTAGATCTTGACGGCGTAGCGGCCGTTCTCAAAGGGCTCGACGAGCCGGGTCGGGGTTTCCGGCCATATCCCTTCCTGGTAGATGTGATCGATGGTGACGAGCTCTTCCCTAGAATCCCCGATCAGGAATAGGTCGACCCGCATGGCCTTGTCCAGGAAGAACTCATCATAGTCGACCTGGGCTAAGAGGGGTATGCCGAGGGCGAACAGAAGCCCCGCTAAGATGAAATAGGACCTTTTCATGTTAGAACCTGAAACCGACGGAAACGTTCGGCACGACGAGGTGCATCTTGAACGTCCCGGGCATGGCCGATTCAAAGGCCGGGTCCGTGACGGTCTTCATGTAGTCAACGTTGCGTTCCTTCCCTATGAGGTATTCGAGCCCGAAGTCCAGCTGGAGGCCCGCGATCTTATAGCCGACGCCGAACGTCACGTTGTTAAAAGTATAGCTGGGGAGGAGGACATTGATCGTCGTGTCGGGCGAAGGGGTCGGGTCATAATAATAGCCCGCCCTCAGGGCCAGAGAGCCGCTCAGAAGGTATTCGGCCCCGAAACGGAGCTGGGCTTTGTCCGCCCAATCCATCTTTCGGACGTCCTGGCCGCTGAGCCGCATAAGGGCTTTCCAGGCCGGGTCGGTGAAATCCGTGTTCAAGTTCTTGATCGTGGACCATTTCGTCCATTGGAGGTCGGCCGTAAGCAGCAGTTTGTCCATCGGACGGAAGGCGACACCGCCGGCAATCCAGAGGGGGAACGTGAGGTCCCTTTTGAGGGCCGAGGTTCCGCTGTATCCCAGCCGCGAAAGGTTCGAGATCTGGGCGTCGCCCTTGAACTTCACCGTGCTCGGTGTCCGGACCGTGAGCCCGAAGCTCACGGCCTGGGACGGCTTGACGAGGACGCCAAAGGTGGCGCCGAGGCCCCATCCGTTCATGCTTTCCTCATATTGCCCGAGATCGAGAGCATAGGGCGGGACCGGGAGCTCGGCTTCGCCGGCGTGCATCTTGATGGAGAACATGCCGTAATTGACGTTGAGGGTCGCGCCGACAGAGATCATGTCATTGATCTTGTAAGCGATGAGCGGGGAGATGCTCACCATCCCGACCTTGCTGGTCCAATCGTAGGATTTGTTCCCCGTGAGCGCGGCGAAGTCGGATCCCTCCCAGTTAGCGCCAAGGCCGGACGGCGTGTAGATGCCGACCCCCAGGACAAGCCTATCGGAAACGGGATGATAATAAGCGGCCATTCCGCCCAGGTAATGGCTCATCTTGGTCTTGGCGTTGACAAGGGTCATGCCGCTCCCCCGCAAGGGGACGTCCAGCCTATATTTATTCGTAGGGATCACGTCGGTCCCGTAGAAGCCGAAGTATTTCGATTGGAAACCCGCCGCTCCGGCCGGGTTCCAGAAGACGACGCTGAAGTCGTCGGCCAGCCCGACGAAGGCGCCTCCCATGGTCAGGGCCCTCGTCCCGAGGCTGTTGAGGTTCAGGCCGTTGCTCCAAGCGAGCGGGACCAGGGCCAACAGCGCCAGGAGCGCTGCGAAAGATAGTTTTCCATTTTTCATCTGGGCCTCCATTGATATTTCCTATATGTTTACTCTATATGAGCAGGCTTTGTCAAATGCCGTCTTTGCGCGGGTTGTCCTGCTTCTTCCCGAAGACGAACCCGTCCTTCCCGTCGACGTCGACCGCGACCGTATCCCCTTCCCTGTAATCCCCGGCCAAGATCTTCATGGCCAGGGGGTTCTGGATGTCCCGCTGGATCGTTCTTTTGAGTAGACGGGCGCCGTAAACCGGATCGTATCCCCTCTCCGCCAAGAGCTCCCGGGCTTGCCGGGAGACAGCGATTCCGATCTTCCGGTCGGCAAGCCTCTTCCTCAGCAGTCCGATTTGCAGGTCGACGGTCCTGAGGATGTCGTCCTTGGCCATGGGCTTGAAGATGATGACCTCATCGACGCGGTTCAGGAATTCGGGCTTGAAGCTCGCTTCCTGAGACATGCCGGTCAGTAAGAAGGGGTCAGGTCTTGACATTGGGCAAAAATGTCCAATGTCAAGACCTGACCCCTTCTTACGCTCCCGCGATCGACTTGACAATTCGGGAAAAATGGATATTTATTCTCTTAGGGAGCGTGATATGGAAGAGATCGAAGTTTCGAGCTGGCTGACGCTGGACGCCGTCAAGAAGTCCGCGGATGTCGTCGAAACCGTGGGCAACATCCAGACGGGACACAGCATGTCCGTCTTTTGCGAGATTGAGGAGGACTGTCTCGAACTCTGCTACAGCGACTCCGCCGCTAATTATCTGAGACGGTTCGAAGATAGGGACGAATTCGACGTCGCGCTCGAGAAAAGGAAAAAGGATGTCGGCGACGCTCCCTTCGAAGAGGACGAAGAGACGGAAGACGAGGAGCAAGATGCCGACGAGACAGAGGACGGTTTCCAGATCAAAGGGGAATCGGACGATCTCTAATCTCTTCCCGCCTTTTTCAACCCGGTTTTCATCTCGTTCAAGAGGTTCAACGCTTCAAGGGGGGTCATCGCGGCCGGGTCAAAGCTCTCGAGCCTGTCTTTGATCTCTTCGAGGGCCGCGAATTCCCGGTCTTCGGGAAAGAGCAGCCTCTGGGAGCGGTCACCGCGGCCGGGTGAGCGATAGGCCATCCGGGGCTGCCCTGATTCGTCGAATTCCTGTTTCTCCAGGTTGAAGAGGATCTCCCTGGACCGGTCGATTACTTCGCGAGGAATCCCCGCCAGCTTGGCCACGTGGATTCCATAGCTCTGGTCAGAAGGCCCGGGAACGATCTTCCGCAGGAAGATCACATCCTCCTTCCATTCCTTGACGGAGACATGGTAGTTCTTGATCCGCTTGAGGGTCAAGGCCAACTCCGTCAGCTCGTGATAGTGCGTGGCGAACAGCGTCTTGGCCCTGAGGCTCTCCTTCTCGTGGAGGTGCTCGGCCACGGCCCAGGCGATGCTCAAACCGTCGAATGTGCTCGTCCCGCGTCCGATCTCGTCAAGAAGGATGAGACTTTTCGGGGTGGCGCTGTTCAGGATGTTCGCCGTCTCCAACATCTCGACCATGAACGTCGACTGGCCGGCGCTGAGGAGGTCCATGGCCCCGATACGGGTAAAGATCCGGTCCACGAGGCCGAGCGAGGCGGCCGACGCCGGCACGAACGACCCCATTTGAGCCATGATGCTGATGAGCGCCACCTGCCGGAGATACGTCGATTTTCCGCCCATATTGGGCCCCGTGATGATCAGGATCTGGTCATCACGGCAGTCGATGTGCGTGTCGTTCGGAATGAACGGCCCGGCGCTCGTGACCTCGATGACCGGGTGCCGGCCGCCGGTAATACCGAGGGTATCGCTTTCATCAACCGTCGGTCGGCAATAGTTCCGACAGGAGGCCAGTTCGCCGAGCGCCAGGAGAACGTCCAAACGGGCCACGTCCGCGGCAATTCTCTGGAGCCTCGTCGTCTCGCGCGCCACGGCTTCCCGGGTCTCGAGGAAGATCCTGGACTCCAGTTCGGCCATGCGCTCCTCGGCGTGAAGAATCTTCTCTTCATGCTCCTTGAGTTCGGGCGTAAGAAAGCGCTCCGATCCCAGGAGCGTCTGTTTGCGAATGTAATCGGACGGGACCAGGTCGAGATTGGGCTTCGTGACGTCGATGTAGAAACCGAAAACCTTGTTGTAACGGACCTTGAGAGAGGAGATGCCCGTTCGCTCCCTTTCCCTCTTCTCCAGGAGCGCGATGAAAGCCTTTCCGGACCTCGACACCGTCCTCAGCTCGTCTAGATCGGCGCTGAAACCCTCCTTGACGATCCCGCCTTCCGTGGTCAGGAAGGCCGGTTCGTCAAGGATCGTCCTGTCAATGAGCCCGGCGATGTCCCGGCCGTCGTCCCATCGCTCCAGAACCTCCCGGAAGATCCCCGCCGAAAAGCCCTTGGACTTTTCCCTTATCCGCGGCAGCGGCTCAAGGGATCTCTTCAGGGAGACCAGGTCCCTCGGGTGGGCGGCCGCGAGAGAGATCTTGCCCGTCAGCCTTTCCAAGTCATGAATCCCCTTGAGCTCCTCGCGGACTTCCTGCCTTTCGATGGTCAAGCGCAAGGCTTCCTCAACGGCGTCCAGCCTGGCGTTGATCATTCCGGCATCGCAAAGGGGCTCTAAAAGCCAGCCGCGGAGCATCCGCCCCCCCATGGAAGTCATGGTCAGGTCCATGACCTCGAGAAGCGTGTCTTTCTGCCGTCCGTCTCGGATATTCCGGACGAGCTCCAGATTCCTCACCGTCGCCGCGTCCATCACGAGATGGTCACCGGAATGAACGAAGCGGATCCTATGAATGAGGCTGACGGAGTCCTTCCTGACCTTCCGGACATAGTGGAGGAGCGCTCCGGCCGCTGAGATCGCCAGGTCCATTCCATCCAGGCCGAAGCCCGCTAGAGATCTTACCCGAAAGTGCTCCTCGAGCAGTTGACGGGCTTGGGATAGGTCGAAGGCCCACGCTTCCACGGCGCTCGTGGGAACGGCAAAGGCCCCTTGTTGACGGAGGACCTTGGAAACGGTTTCTTCCTCCCCCTCGGGAAAGAGGATCTCATGGGGAGAGGTCTTGAAAAGTTCGTCGGAAGCGGTCCGCTTGTCCTCGGGCCGACCTTGGAGGGTCCGGATCTCTCCTGAGACAAGATCGACAAAGGCCAGCCCCCATCCATTTTCCCTAAAGAGGACGCTGGCGATATAGACGTTCTCCCGGGCCTCGCCGTTCTCGACCTCAACAGCCGTCCCCGGCGTCAGGACCTTGATGACCTCACGACGGACGACGCCGCGCGCCGCCCGCGGGTCTTCCATTTGCTCGCATACAGCGACCTTGAAACCGCGGCGCAGGAGCTTGGCCAGGTAGGAGTTGACGGCATGGTAGGGGACGCCGCACATAGGGACCTTCTGACGCGAAGTCAGGGCGATCTCGAGGATCGGAGACGCCGTCTTGGCGTCCTCATAGAACATCTCATAAAAATCGCCCAGGCGAAAGAACAGGAGGGCGTCCGGATGCTCCCTTTTGATCCGGAAGTACTGCTCCATCATCGGGCTAAGGGAGTTCTTATCGGTCATGACAATTTTTAACTATACCCATAGCCGGGAGCTTTTTCAAGGACGGCAGCGTCGTCATGTCAGCAGGTCTTTGGGTCGGCCAACCGGGGAGGACACTTTTCGACCATCTGCTTTGCCGCCTTGACGGCATGATTATGGGCGTTTTGGCAGCGGAAGCATCTCTTTTCTTGTGATTGAATCAATAACGGCCAAATTCTTACTTGGCGGCACTGGATGCCGCCCGAAAGCCCCCGTAGCGGAGGGGGGACCCGTCGGCTTATCCGATGGGGGGAACCGACGGGACTGGTTCCCCGGGGGCCGGGGGCCAAGGGCGGCTCCAGGCCGCTCGCACTTCCCC
>Ga0315291_10007699_pt1 | contig 13280 bp, 12 predicted proteins | sample YL17G12_20_MG_FD_203070 | JGI IMG/M metagenome (GOLD analysis project Ga0315291, IMG submission 203070) | Sediment microbial communities from Yellowstone Lake, YNP, Wyoming, USA - YL17G12_20 | ecosystem: Environmental > Aquatic > Freshwater > Lake > Sediment | place: USA: Wyoming | collected... | reverse complement strand
GAACCAACCCCGACTCCAACACCCACTCCGGAACCAACGCCCACGCCAACACCCACTCCGGAACCAACGCCCACGCCAACACCCACTCCGGAACCAACGCCCACGCCAACACCCACTCCGGAACCAACGCCCACGCCAACTCCAACCCCGACTCCAACACCCACGCCAACACCCACTCCGGAACCAACGCCGACCCCTACACCCGCGAGACTTTGTGATAAACCGTTGGGTAATGCTACTACATACGCCCTATTGGCGCAAGGATTTATTGAAAATAATTTAGCGAACGCAGTTTATGTAGTTGGAGATGTTGGAGTTTATCCGGGTGTTTCTTCTTTAGTAGGTAACTTTTCGGTTAATGGTACAATTAATTTAGCTAATAACGCTTCGAGAGATGCGATTCGAGATGCGGAAATTGGATACTATTATTTCCGCTCTTTGGTTTGTAATACAACTTACATGGGTGCAACCGATATCGGAGGTTTAACTTTCTTTCCGGGTGTCTACTGTTTTAACACTACTCTGATACAGACTAGTAACGTGACTTTAGATGGATTAGGAACCCCGAATCCGTTGTTTGTCTTTACAGCAACTCTCTTAGATATTAAAACTACTGCTACTACATCACCTAACGTTAATTTAATCAACGGTGCTAAAGATTGCGGAATATTTTGGTTAGCAAGAACTACAATTATATTCTCTCTGCCTTTTCCAGCCGCCGGCTTAATTTATGCCAGAGGTAACTATTTGGCCACCGGAACTGTTTTAATGAGAGAAAATTATATTTTATTCGGAAGCCTTACTTCAATCGATAGCAGAATTTTTCTCTTCGCTAACAATATAACTAGTGTTGGCACCTGTGGTAATCTTTGCGATTACCCAGTCAAACCTAATCCTAACAGCCAAACGTGGAAAAGTGTCATTAATTTATCTTTCGGAATTGTTGCAAAGAGTAGAGTTTTGAGCGACGCAATCTTTTCGGCCCTTAATTCGTATATTCACGTTGTCGGTGCTGCTGGAGATTCCACCGGCGACGCTTGCAATTATTCGCCTGGATCTACTTCAGAGATTATGCCTTCGATTATAGTGGGTGCCACCGGAAATAGAACCGATGCGAAAACTGCAACTACTAACACCGGAACATGTACTAATTTGTACGCACCTGGTGGAGGAGTATGGTCAGCAAGTCATCTCAATAATACTAATTTTTACAATGGTACTTATTTTACTCTACTCAACGGTACATCGGCATCAGCAGCATTAGTTTCTGGGATAGTTGCAATGAATATGGGAGTGTTTAATTATCCACCCGACGTAATGAGACAACTGATTCTGAACTCTAGTTGGTTAGTCAATTCGAGTTATTTGATTGCTTCTTATCAAAATCTGCTATAAATAAAAAGTTAGCGATTTTTACAGCTCTGTAAAAAATGTTATTTTTCCTACTAGCTCTCCTAATTTCTGTTTTTGGAAATGATTATATTGTAGTCTTGAAAGAAAGACACAAGCACCAACTTCACGGTTTCGTTAGTGAAATTAAAGAAATTGAAAGTTCGAATATTAAAAACGTGTGGAATATGCGTAGTCTAACTGCTTTTCATGGTGATTTTGATTCGAAGACTTTGCTGGCTTTATCTCAAGATTCTAGAGTTGAGTATATTGAGAAAAATCAACCACTAAAATTAGCTTCCTCGACTAATTTTACGAACACTTCGCCGTATTATAATTGGGCGCTCTCTCGACTATCATTTAGTCCTTTACAAACTCCGCCTTCTGATCGAACTTATGCCATTCCAGGCAGCGGGCAGGGTAACAACACACATATTTATGTAATTGATACAGGAATTCGATACGATTATAACAACACTGAATTTAGCGGAAGAATTGGAAACGGTCAAACTTGCATTCAAAGTTTAGCCTGCACCAACGCGCTTCCGACTGATGATAACGGACATGGTACCTCAGTAGCTTCACTTGCCGCCGGAGCAACGGTAGGCGTTGCTCAACGTGCAATTATACATCCAGTAAAGGCATTTTTAAACGGAGTAGGCACTACAGTTGATGTGATTAATGCAATCAATTGGATTATTAACGAAGTCGAAACAAAGAGATTATAAAATTATATCGATTAATATAATAAAAAAACTATGTATCGAATGGAGAAACCTTTTTTCTTTTCTCTGACTATTGCGGTAATTATCGGAGTTTTCGTGTGCGCTTACTATACCCCGTATAAAGCTGACGACTGTGTTATCGTAGAAATTCCGGCAAAAAAGTGCTATTATAAAGAGGAAAAGTGGATACTGCGATTAGAAGCTCATGTAATCGGTAAAAATACCCGAGAATCCGGCAAATTATTAATACTTTGCGATTACGGTTGCAAGCATTGCGATTTAATGTACGCAATTAACACAACGCATAAGTGCTATGTTTCACTAAGTGGTATCAAATTTTAAAACATATAGAGGTATATGTATCGCATATTCTTTTTTTTTCTAGTATTCAATCTGCTAAAAATTCTCAAAATGTCGTTCAAAAGAGAAAATAGCGTTCATTTGATTACTGGTTGCATGTATTCGAGAAAATCTTCTACTCTATTGCCCGCTATTGAACGATATGATTATATTTCATGTGCAAAGGTTTTTCTTCTTAAACCAGCGTGTGATACTAGAGACGATTCAGAAGACAATACAACTTCTCGCTTAAATATTAGTAGAAAAGTCGACGCAAGAATTAAAACTGGACAAGACGCTTGGGAGTACATTGAAAGAGAAATTCTAAAATGTTCAAGCGAGAAGAAAATAATTGTCGTAGCAATCGACGAAGCACAATTCGTAGAAAATTTAGATTGGTTCGTTAGAAAAGTTCTAGGAGATCCAAATTCCTACACAATTATTACTTACATAGCTGCTTTAGACAGTACTTTCGAAGCAAAAATGTGGAATGAAATAGTTAAAATAATACCATATTGCACGGAAATTACTAAATTGACTGCGATATGCGGAATCTGTCAACATAATACAGGCATTTTAACTCGCAGAATCGGCGATTCGAATAATCTGATAGAAATAGAAAATTCGGGTGAATCAAAATATGTTGCAAGTTGTTTCCAATGTTTCGAGAAAAAGTTATAACTTTTTATAGATATATAAAAATGTCAGACGCATTGCTGGAAATTATGGTTTTTATGAATTTAGATGATGTTCAATCTTTTAAATCTACTACCTACGAAATTCAGTATTTTATGGAAGAAATTGAGAAAAACCCAAACTATTGGAAGAAAAAACTAGAAAAACAATTCGAAGTTTATTTAGAAGAGTCGTATTCTTCAAAAGACTTAAAGTTGTTATATTTAGAAGAATTAATCAAAAAGAACGATTTAAAGAATGGAAAATATTTAGTAGGTATTTTTGAATCAGATCAAATTTTGGATTTGATAATTAAGTATGATGCTGACGAGTTCCTTAAAATCGATACAATTGAGGAAGCTTTATCGAACCACGAATATGCCAAATTAGCTCGGAAGATTGTCAAATTCGGTGCTATAAAAATAGCGAGCCTTGATACTAAGTTTGACTACAGAGTGGGTATATCAACCTTTATACTTAACGAAAAACTTACGCAAAAATCTCTCGATACCATTGCTTATTTTCTAGTTAAAAATTCGGGAATTATTTTTAAGTATCAGGGAAATTCGTTCAATAAGTTCCAGCGCGACTTTGTAAGCACTTTAAGAAAGTTGTCGAAAGAAGAGATAGGAAAATTGGATTTAGAAAATTTTATCACAGTGCTCAAAAAAGGTTTCCGTTTTTCTATGGATTATGACTTAGAAAACTTTCGAGTTAAAATCAACGAAATTTTGCTTTAATTTTATAGATATATAAAATCTACCGCTACAAATTCGTAGTGAATTTCACAAAATTTAAGAGTTACTAAAAAATATTCTTCTAAAAAATCTTAGAAATCCTATAGAAATCTGTAAGAATTATAAAAAATATTCTTCTAAGAATTTCTTAGGAAACCCTATACAAAATATTCGAGTAGTTTTACTAGAAAATCTGTAAAAAATATTCGAGTAGTTTTACTCGAAAATTCTATAAAAAATATTCTTCTAGAAATTCTTAGAAATTCTTAGAAATCCTAAGAATTATTCGACTAGTTTTACTCGAAAATTCTATAAAAAAATATTCTTCTAGAAATTCTTAGAAATTCTTAGAAATCCTAAGAATTATTCGACTAGTTTTACTCGAAAATTCTATAAAAAAATATTCTTCTAGAAATTCTTAGAAATTCTATAAAAAATATTCTTCTAGAAATTCTTAGAAATTCTTAGAAATTCTTAGAAATCCTAAGAATTATTCGACTAGTTTTACTCGAAAATTCTATAAAAAAATATTCTTCTAGAAATTCTCAGAAATTCTTAGAAATCCTATAAAAAATATTCTTCTAGAAATTCTCAGAAATTCTTAGAAATCCTAAGAATTATTCGACTAGTTTTACTCGAAAATTCTATAAAAAATATTCTTCTAGAAATTCTCAGAAATCTACTAAAAATTATTCTTCTAGAAATTCTCGAATAATTCTTAGGGTTTCTAAGAATTATTCGACTAGTTTTACTCGAAAATTAACTTTTTAATTTATAGATTCTATAAATTTTTATTTAGCGTATCTAGATTGCATATCTTTAATCATTTTTAAATCTTCTTTATTCAGCCTCCAATTATTATTTTCTAGACCTACTTCCATCAGTTCGATAGCTCTATATTCAATCACATCTTCCAAATCTAGAAATATTTCGTGCATTACTTCTCCTTCTTCAGTTTCGTCGCCTATCTGTTGCTTATAGCTTAGTCTAATAAAATCTTCTATAATTCTTTTCCAGTTTCTAAGTTTATTCGATTTCCAAGCCAAGTATTTTGCCGCATATTCCTCCCAAAATCTGTTGTCTAGAATTTCGATGTTTATTTGATCCCTCAGCATTCTTAAAATATCTTTTAAATTTTCGAGTTCTGTAGAAAGTACCAGTTCTTTTACCACTTCAACAGAATTATCCATAGTTCGTTCGAGCTATTTGATTTTTATTCTCCGAGAAAAAGGAATTCTTTTTCCAAGTTTTTATGAGAGAGATGCATTTTTTCTTGCATTTCCGACATGGTTTTTAAATACGGTTCGGTGGCTTTAGCATGGTCTTTTAAACTAGTAATAAATTGTTCTCTTCGGCTTAAAGCAGCTTTAAGCTCCTTGTGTCGCTCTGAATTAGGATTTCGTTCGGCTTCTTCGATTATTTGCGTTTTCAATTTCTCGGTAGATTTGATCAATTGTGACATCATAGAATGCCAACCATCGACATAAGTATTATGAGCATCATTCAAACCCGCGAAGGCATTCTCTAATTTATCAACCACATCAGCGGAATAAAGCACTGGTTCTTCATATATTCTAGAATGAACCAATTCAACGTTATTTAAAATCTCTTTGTTATTTGATTCGATCTCGCGAAGATGAACTACTGGCGAGATTCGCTCTTTGCTTCGATGTTCTTCTGCAGTCGGGGATGCGTAATTGTAGTGGATAACGGTACCATCGCGAATCAAACAAGCGCCATTTTCACACGAAACCATCGCACCAGTTAAATTATCGACTAAATATAAAGCTTTCTGTAAAAGCTCTTCAGGAACTACATCTTCTTCCGATACCAAATATCGGTGTTTCTTTTCTTTGTATTTGGGATCGTCTACCACAACTTTCACTGAAATACCGTGTGGATTAATACAACTTAAAATATTTGTTTCTTCTGCATTTAACCAACCATGACAGGTATAACCGTAAGATTCTAGCTTCTTTTTAACTTTTTCCATTTTATCCTCCGAGAAATTTTGTTTATATTTTTTTCTTATTCTAAGACTAGAATAAATTATTGTGTTTTCTGGAAAGAAGCCCAGTATATTCGCTGCCATCCTTTCGGCATACTATTTTTCAAACTTTCGAAACCTAGTTTCTCTATCATACTTTTGCAAGAATTCAAAGACATTAAGTGCAGAGGATCGTAATCTTCTTTTTCTACAATGTACCAATAGTTATGGTATATGTCTAGACTTGTGTACATTGCGGGAGTTTCGTTATAATCATGTTCTTCGATAATTAATCTTCCGCCTGGTTTAAGAATTCGATGTAATTGAATTAGGATATTCTCTCGATCGGCCGGATTGATATGATGGAAAGTTTCTAAAACCGTAATCAAGTCGACACTATTATCAGGAATATCTTCGTAGTTTTTAAGCACGGTAAAGGGAAAGTTTTTCGCTTCTAATTTCGGTTCTACAGCATAAGCTTTCTCAGTTTTAAAGTGTTTGATCATTCCCATTAAAATTTCTCCAGATCCCGCGCCGACGTCCAAAATGTCAGTTGGTCGGTAACCTTCTAAAATTTCTTCGATATCTGCGATCTTTCTAGCAACACGGTCATCTTCAGATTTCTTATCTTTAGTGTTGGCGATGATTTTCGCGAGTCTTTGAGTATTTTCTTCTCTAGTTTCGTAACCATAATTCTCAACCAAGCTTTTAATTTCTGCTTTAGATCGTTCTTCGTGTTCTGTAAAGTCTCGATATTTACCGATTGCATAGTGGACGGTGTTTGAAATCTCTTCCATCTTTATAGATTTTAGTAGGAAATTAAAAGTTTTCTTTAATTATTAATCTATCGATCGATAGATGTTTAAAATTTAATTAATCATACTATAACATTTTTGGTAGTCTTCCTCGCTTAAACTTTCTTTGACTCTAGAATCCGCCAAGAGCAATTTAACGATATCTAAATGATTATATCTTGCGGCTCGTTCGATCGCTCTATTATCCCGATCTGCTGGATTAACTCGTCCATCTTGTAGCAATAACTTTACAATTTCGGTGTTACCATTTTCCGACGCTATAGCAATTGGTTCATTAGGAAGACGACCCCCGCCGGGATTAACTTTTGGATGTTTCAGTAACATTTCGACTATTTCCGTTCGACCTTTTTCGGAAGCTAATTCTATGAGATAATTTTCATCGGCGGAAGGATCTACTCTGGAATCTTCTAATAATAATTTCATTACGTTAGTAGAACCAAAGAGACAAGCAACCTGAACGGGGTGATTTTTATCATCTGCAGGATCGAATCCTTGGACGATTAGACCCGCGAGGATTTCTGCGTAATCGAGTTTTATCATTTCGTAAGGATCTTTCTCGTACTTTATTACTTTTTCGTACATTTTCCTCCAAGTCTTACCAACTTTATCATTAACTTCAAATCCTAAATATCTACTCAACTTTCTCCTCCAATACTCTTCGTCTTTTTCAACTTCTTCTATGAAATACTGAATTTCGTAAGTGGTCGATTTGAAAGACTTAACGGTCTCTGAATCAATACGTAATAAAATTTCACTCAGAATTTCCATTTTTATCAATCGAGAAAAATTACTTTATTTGTTTTTGATATTTGATCAAGTCTTCTTTCGATAAGTTATTTTTGACTCTTTCATCTTGTAATAGTAATTTGACCGCTTCTAAACGACCCTTCTCGGAAGCCACTTGAATAGCATAATTATCGTAGGTACTAGGATCTACTCTTGGATCTTGTAACAATAATTTGACTACTTCTAAACGACCGTTCCCAGAAGCCCATCCAATAGCATGATTATTGCGGACACTAGGATCAAATCCTTCTTTAATTAAACCTCCAACAATTTCTGTGTAATTTAGTTTTATCATTTCGTAGAAGTTTTTCTTGTATTTTAAGACATTCTTTGTACATAATCTTCCAACTATCACCAACGCGGCTAAAAACTTCAAATCCTAAATATTTACTTAACTTTTTCAACTTCCTCTACCAAATATAAAATTTTGGCGGCAGTTTATTTTAGATTATTCACATCCTTCGCTTAGTATTTCTTACGCATCCATTTTCTATCAATCGATAAAAATTTAACTAATATGTTTCTGATATTTGTTTCTGATATTTCAGCATTTCTTCCACATCGAGACTTTTTATTACTCTTGGATCGTTCAATAAAAGTCGGGCTATAGAAAGAACTTTTCTACTAAAGGCTTCGCGTAAAGCTTTATTATTTTGCGCGGTAGGATCGATTTTATCAGATAAAGATTCTTTTAACAATAGCTGAACTATACTTTCATGACCTGCTTTTGCTGCTGAAATTATCGCTTGATTATCTTGGGCACCTGGATCAACCCTTTGATCTTTTAGCAATAATTTAACCACATTAAGATGATTATTTCGACATGCCATGATGAAAATATAATTATCATCGACGCTCGGATCGGCTCTTCCGTCTTTCAGTAATAATTTAACCACATTGCCACGGCCATTAATCGATGCGATTCTGACAGCCTCATTATTTCGAGCGGTCGGATCAACTCTCGGATCCGCCAACAACAATTTGACTACCTCGTCATGTCCATGAATCGACGCCACTCTGATAGATTTGTTATTATTATCACTCGGATCAACTCTCGGATCCGCCAGCAACAATTTAACTACCTCATCATGTCCGCCGCCTGATGCCTCTTCGACAGCGGCATTATTATTAGCACCAGGATCGATTCTTTCGACGGTTAACAAAAATTTGACTAAACTAACACGCCCTGAACCAGACGCCGTTGCAAAACTTCCATCGAGATCATCGTCGCTCGAAATAGGCAGTAATAATTTAACTATTTCCAACTGTCCGTTTGCTGCAGCCCAGTATATTGCGTCCTCTGGATCCGATCTTCCGTCTTCTACTAGCAATTTGACTGTTTCGATGTGACCGTATTTTGCTGCATCGGCCAAAGGTTTATAAGGCTCGAGCTCTTCGTCTTCGATTTTCGGACTAACTCTTGGATCTTCTAGCAAAATTTTGACTATTTCATAATGGTTCCTCTCGGCAGCCATTTGAAGTGCAAGATTGTCTTCTTTACTAGGATCGAATCCTTCTTTAATAAATCCGTTGATTATTTCCGGATAGTTTAGCTTGATTATTTCATAGAAGTCTTGTTCGACTGCGAATGCTTTTATGTACATATCACTCCAACTTCTTTCTCGCCGATCAAATACTTCAAAACCTAAATAATCGCTCAACTTTTTTCTCCAATACTCTTCGTCTTTTTCTATTTCTTCCACCATTTTCGAATATTTTTTGCTAGTTTGTTTAACTACATTTACATCTTCCAGATCCAATCTCAGTAAAATTTCACCAAGAACGTCGCTTTCATCCATTCTTTTTATCAATCGATAAAAATTAAATTAAATGTTTTTTAATCTTCTTCCTCAGAATAGTCAGAATAATCACCTTCCGAATCAAAATCCATATACCCGCCGTATCTTCCCTGAGACTCTGCTATATTCGCCGCGATTCTAGCCGCGATTTCTTTCTCCATTTGATCATCAGTTAATAAAGGATAGTCTTTTGGAAGTTTATCGGCCAATCGTTCTGATAGCATCTGCTTAGTTTTACGTGGTAAATTTTGTACAGCTTTTGCTGCTGCGTTGTTTAGGGAAATAACTGTCACAGATCTACAAGCTCGAGTGATAATTGTATAAAGCATCGGTTTAACGAAGAAACTACAACCCTCGATTCTTCTTTCAGGATCTACAAAAAGTACTACATCGTTCCATTGAGAACCTTGTGATTGATGCGCCGTGAGACAAAAAGCTAGATCCAAATCCGAAGTATCGTATCGACCTCCGTCTGGCTGATCGTCGTTATTAGGTATATTAACAATTTTACCTTTTCGAGCCAAAGGTATCTTAAATATTCTTTCTCGACCGAAATCTACTGTTAAATTTTCTTCATCCAAATCAGTAACTACACCTTCGCAACCGTTCATAATTTTAATCTCGTAGTTGTTGTGTCTCATAATTACTTTATCGCCGATATGGAAACATTTTTTTGGGGTTGTGCAATCTGTTTCGTTAGTCAAAGTATATCCCTTTCGTTTCTTCCAGTCGCCATCTTGGAAAACTACATAACCTTTGGTACTATTAAAGATTACTTGTGCCATTCTATTAATCTTATCCATCGGCGGTACTGATCTCTTTCCGTCTGGATGCTTAAATCCGCTCCTCCAAGGAGTAATTATTACGAAGTCGCTTAAATTCTTCTTCTCTCGTCGAAACTGTAAAAGCAATTTGAGTACAATTGGCAAAGAACCATCGATCACTTTGAAATTATTCCCTTCTACGAAATCAAAAAGTGTACTGGCCTTCCAATAAATAATTCTCTTGGAATTCTCAATAATTCTATCTAATTCGCCTTCTTTTGTGATCACACGATGGATGGTTCTTAGTTTAACAATTGGGATACATTCGCTATTGATTAACTCGTTGAAGATGTCGCCCCATCCGATTGCTGGTAGCTGATTAGGATCACCGATTAAAGTAATCCTTATCCGATTTGTAAAAGCTTTAATTAAACGATAGAATAAGTACATTTCGGTCATACTAAACTCGTCCCAGATTAAATGCACGAAATCGTAATTCTCTGGAACTGCCAGCATCATATGAATAGTTGAAGCAGCTACTCCGGTACATTCTTCCATTCGAGAAGCAGCCTTTCCGGTGAAGGAAGCGCAAACAAACTTCGTATTATTGGCTTGCAGAATTCGAATTAAAGTCTTTACACAAGAAGTCTTTCCGGTACCGGCTTGACCTGTGATGATACTAACATTGTTGGTTAATCCAGATAATAAAGCTTTTTTCTGTTCTTCGTCTAAAAAATGTCCTTCTTCGTCGGGTTGATCAAGTAATTCAAAATTCGTAGGGGAAGGTAACGGATCGGCTTTTACTAAATCGATCAAATAATTCGCGATTCCCGCCTCGATTTGATGCACTTCCTTTAAATATAATTTTTCCTTCTCTAAAACTACGTCGCCGGTTGATAGAATAGTTTCGCGCAGATTATAATCGTCGTTTTCTTTAAAGAACTTCTCTGCCTTTACGCAGACATCGCCCATTTCAATAGTAGAATTTCTTAATTCTCTCATAAAAAGACCAATTAATTTATCTTCATGCGAGTAGTTTTTCCCGACGATTTTAGTTATCTCTCTGGCACTTTCTTGCGGTAAAGCAGCGACCGAATACGGATTAGTGGTAATTTTTTCGTAAACTGTTCCGGGATATTCATAAAATTCATCCATCTGATCGTAAGTTATCCCTAAGAGCAATAAAAGTCTGCGATCATGTTTTCTATACCATCCGGTAAGCAACTTGACAATTTCTTTATAACCGAATTCTTCTAAAGATATCTGCGATTGTAAGTTTCCGCACGTTAATTTTCGATCGCCTCCCCATGCTTCTCTAGCTTTTAGTGTCAAAAACTGACTGACCGATTCGCAGATAGTGTTACCAATTACGTTTCCAATGGCAATTTTTAGAAGTTTGTTGTATAATGTTTTTAGTTTACCCACCGGAACCGAAAGCGTATATCGACGATGATCTTTATTCCAATAGCTATATATTTTGATGAAGGTTTCTATGATTACTTTCTCGCTGCCCAGTTCTGTAGTAATGAAAGGGTGACGCGCGAACTTGTGAATTATATCATCTTCGGTGTCTTTGTCTTTCAGAATCTTTAAATGACAAGAAATCAAATCGCCAGCCTTAGCTTCTTTCAGAGATGGCAGAGATTCTACGAAAATCAGTTCCTTTTCATCGGTCTCGATTCGAATTACTTCGTCATTTTTTACCTTGATTTTCCCGACTATCGGCTTACTCATTTTATTTTTTTCTCTCCTCATAAAAAATAAAATGATGAATATAGGATTAGAAGCGGCTCGCGGATGTGATTCTAAATTGATTGAAAAATTGCGAAATGAGATAGCCGGGAACGATTCGATGTATGCAGAATATACCTTAAGTCTGACGCCGGATATGAAAATGGTTTGTACGTTTGAAGAATTGAGGAATGTTCTATCGGACGCGATAGAAAATGACGGATTTAGTGTTCTATATCTAGGAAAGATTGGTGAAGGTGCCAAATTATCCAAGAGAGACATTCGCGATCCTAATCCAAAGTGTATAGCAGTACCGCCGTTATTTAAAAAAGAAAAACTCGAACTGAATGACAATCGCGCAATTGTAAAACACCAGAAAAAGGACGAAGGAATTGGGAAAATTTTTATCGCTGCGGCGATTTTCTTTTTCTTTGGGTTTTTAGCGGTAATGATGGTAAAATCCAGAAGATACAAAAAATACTAAAAAATACAAAAAATCCCGAAAAACTTTTTTTGTTTTAAAATTTCTTTTCGATAGAAAAGAGAAATGAGAAAGAACAACGCGACGGCTTTTAGGGGCGACAATAGAAAGGTTGTTAAGAAAGCCGAAAGAGTTAACAATTTGTTGGTCTTAGCTAACAGTTTTACTTCTAACAAAACTACTGACGAAGACACTGAATACATTTCATTTCCAGCAGTAGCTGAAAAGAAAAAGACTAACGCCGTTGGAACTTGGAATGATTCTGATGCAGACAACGAATCTGGTTCTGAAAATAATAGCGAATCTGGTTCTGAAAATAATAGCGAATCTGGTTCTGAAAACAGCGAAGAAAATTCCGATACAGACACCCAAGAAGAAATTTTTGAAGGCTCAGAGTCTAAAGTCGCTAAAGTTGCTGTCGAGAAACAAAAGAAACAAAAGAAAGCTAAACACTGCGATGATAGTAGTTCTAGCTGTTCGTCATCCGAAGAAGAACATTGCGGACCCCAGGGACCCCCCGGGCCTCCGGGTTGTCGCGGACCACCAGGTAAATGCGGTAAAGATGGAAAGTGCGGAGCACCAGGTAAATGCGGTAAAGATGGAAAGTGCGGAGCACCAGGTAAATGCGGTAAAGATGGAAAGTGCGGAGCACCAGGTAAATGCGGTAAAGATGGAAAGTGCGGTAAAGATGGTAAACCAGGATGTCGCGGACCCCCAGGGCCTCCAGGTAAATGCGGTAAAGATGGATGTCGCGGACCGTGCGGAAGACCAGGTAAAGATGGATGTCGCGGACCGTGCGGACCTCAAGGTAAACCAGGTTGTCGCGGACCAGCAGGAAAAGACGGATGTCGGGGACCGGCAGGAAAGTGCGGTAAAGATGGTAAATGCGGTAAAGATGGATGTGAAGGACCTCGAGGTAAACCAGGATGTCGGGGACCACCAGGCCCTCCAGGTAAATGCGGTAAAGATGGATGCGAAGGAGCACAAGGACCATGCGGAAGACCAGGTAAAGATGGTAAACCAGGATGTCGCGGACCCCAAGGCCCTCCAGG
>Ga0315291_10007697_pt1 | contig 13280 bp, 8 predicted proteins | sample YL17G12_20_MG_FD_203070 | JGI IMG/M metagenome (GOLD analysis project Ga0315291, IMG submission 203070) | Sediment microbial communities from Yellowstone Lake, YNP, Wyoming, USA - YL17G12_20 | ecosystem: Environmental > Aquatic > Freshwater > Lake > Sediment | place: USA: Wyoming | collected... | reverse complement strand
GAGTGCGGTTCAGCTGGGCTCGGTGGTCGTGGGCCTCCGCGCTCCCAATGCCGACTCCACCCCGTTGGAGTGGGACTCCAGCGGAGCCAACCATTGGTCCGTGGTGGATGAACAGCCGTTCAGCGACGCCGACTACATCCAGACGGCGGTGAATGGGGAGAAGGATCTGATGACCGTCTCGGATGATGGCAAGGATTACCAGCCCTACGGGGTGCGGTTGATCGGGCGCATGCTCAAGACGGACGCCGATAGTTGTCGGGCCCGCCTCATCATCAAGGATGGGGCGAACTACGGCAGCGGCACGACCCGCGACCTCTCCGCTGCGGCGGTGTACTACCGTGACTGCTTCGAGGTACGTCCCGGTGGGGCAGGAGAATGGACCCAAGCGGCGCTGGACGCGCTCGCTGTCGGCGCAGAGAAAGTCGCCTAACCACTCACGTTGGAGAAGGAGAACGACCATGAAATCCCAAGGATTCGCCGGCGACTTCCTCAATCTGTACTTCATGAACGTGGACATCGCCAACGTCGGAGATGCCGCCGGCCTCCAGAACAGCGTGGCCGCCGGCAACCTCTACCTCTCGCTGCACACCGCGTACCCTGGCGAAACCGGGGTCCAGAACACCAGCGAGTGTGCCTACACCAGCTACGTCCGGAAGTCGGTGGCGCGGACGGCCGCTGAGTGGACGCTGGCGACCGAAACCATTACCAACGACAACTCCATCGCCTTCGCCGCCTGTACCGGCTCGTCGGAAACGGCCTACTTCGTCGGCATCGGCCGGCAGAGCGCGGGCGCGACTGAGCTGGACTACATCTGCCCGATGGGTGTCGAGTTGGGCGAGGGCACGGCCAAGACCACGGATACCATCACCATCCCGGGCCTCTCCGGGGTCAGCGTGGATGACCGGATCGCCTTCTTTGTCCTCCCGAAGATCGCCATTCCGACCGGGATCACGGCGGGCACGATCTATTGGGTCAAGACGGTCAGCAGCGATGACATTACCGTGAGCACGACGCAGGGTGGCGGGGCGCTCGACATCACGGCGGTTGGCTCGGTCCTGGCCTACAAGATGATCGGGCTGGCGATCAGCAACGGGATCACGCCGACGATCTCGGCGGGGCAGCTGGCGATCCGCGAGGAGTAGCACCACCCGCAGCAGCCGGCCCCTGCATGGCTGATTGGCTGTGCGGGGGCCGTTGCGTAGGGAGCGAGCATGGCATCACGGTTTTACCTCGACAACACCGCCGCCGCCGCGATCACGCCAGGATTCGCGGCGTGGTCCCGCACGGCCGATGCCGACCGCAAACGGATGCACACCACGAAGGACGCGAGCGCGATGGCCTCGCGGACCTTCACCACGATCACCACCGCAAACAACACCGGCCTGATCCGGCAGTACATCAGCGATCCGCTGGCCGGCGGCATCGCCTTTGTGACCTCCGACACCTTCACCTGTGTCATCCGGGCGATGGAGTCGGCAGTCAACGACAACATCAACCGCCAGCCCATCTGCGTCAAAGTCATCAGCGAGGACGGAGCCACCCTCCGGGCCACGCTATTCGGATTGGCCCACGCCGGGCCGAACACCACCGAGTGGGGCACCGCCCTTCAGTCTGAACTGCTGTCGAGCGCCACCGGCACGGCGCTGACGGCGGGCTACACCACGGTCAACGGGGACCGGCTGTGTATCGAGGTCGGCGGGCAGATTAGCAGCGCAGGCGGCACCACCGTCACCGGCACGATGTCGTTCGGATCGGACTCGGCCACCGACCTGAGCACCACGGAGCATGTCGCTACCGCGAACAATCCGTGGTTCGAGATCAGCCGCACGATCAGTTGGAAGGTACTACAGGCTGTAGCGGGCCAGACGCGGGGCGAGGCCCGGACGGGCGTAAAGGTCGCGGTGGCTGTCCGGGGTGCTGGCTCGGGCATGGGGCGGGCGGTTTGCCGAGTCCTCGCCGTAGGAGCCGTGCTGGCCTCGGCGCGGGGCGAAGCGCGAGCCACGACCTCCAACATGTATGGGGCGGCGGTCGGGCCTATTGTGGCCTCGGCACGGGGCGAAGCGCGAGCCAGCTGGTTGAAAGCTCCGGCCGCTCGACTCAGCGGGATCGCAGTCGAAACCATCAGCAAAGGCACCGGGGCCACCCAATCCCGGGTCAGCGGGCTCGCCCTCGAAGCCCTCAGTAAAGGCACGGCGGCTCCGCAGGCCAAACTCACCGCTGTCGCCATCGAAACCCTGTGGGGCATCCCGCTGGTCAGATCGACCGTGCGCGGGGAAGCCCGTACCGTTGTCTCGGTCAACGGAGGGTTCACCCCGGGACCGGTCGCTGGCGGCACCCGAGGCGAAGGCCGAGCCACCGTTCGAGTGCTGGGAGTCGGCGCGGTGGTCGCGCGCGCGCGGGGAGAAGCTCGAGCGGTCAGTCGTGCCGCCGGCCCAGGTGTCCTCCGACCCACGGCTCGAGGGGAAGCCCGTGCCATCGCCGGGGCGGGATCACCCCGCTTTGGGAGTGCCACGCTGCGGGGCGAGGGGCGGGCTGTGGTCCGGGTGGCCGGGGTGGGAAGGGTTGCCACTACCGGTCGGGGCGAGGGACGCGCCAAGGCGCTCCTGACGGCGCCTGGGGCGGTCAAGGCCGCGGCCCGAGGCGAAGCACGGCTCACCGGTCGGATCGGCAGCACCGCCGGCTTCAACGGCACCGGTCGGGGCGAAGGACGCGCGGTGGTGCGCGTCACCGGGGTTGGGGCTATCCACACAGATGCCCGAGGCGAGGCCCGGGCGGTGGGTCGAATTGGGTCGCCGCTCTACACCAGCTCGACCCTACGAGGGGAAGCCAGAGCCTCTGTACGCACCTACGGGGAAGGGGCGGTCCAGGCGGCCGTCCGGGGTGAGGCCCGGGGCCAAGCCTACGTCGAAGGGTTCCGTGTTGTTCCCGCCAGCGGCAGGGGCGAAGCGCGGGCCACCGTCCTCGTCACCGGCATCGGCCAGCTGGTCGCCAGCGGGCGGGGTGAGGCCCGGGCCGACTATGGCCGGCAGCGGTTCGTGGCCGCCTCGCATCAGTCCCAAGCGCGGGGCGTGGCGATGGTGGGGGTGGGCAGCCCGCCATTCGGTGCCCAGGCAGGGGGCCAGACTCGCGCCCAGGTGCGCGTTACCGGCCAAGGTGCCGTGCGGGCATCAGCGGGTGGGATTGGACGGCTGGAGAGCCACTTCATCCCGATCCCGATTGCGACTTCTGCCGGCTCGGCGCGAGCGGTGGTGCAGCTACTCCAGCTGGGCGCGGTGGTCGGCAACGAAGTCAGCATCCCGATCCCCGAAATGCTGATGATTGAGCGGATCGATCTCCACCGTATCAAGGACATCGACCCAATCACCGGCCTCGAGATCCCGGTGGATGTATGGGAGCAGCATTGGTACGTCGAGTCGCAGGATCAGGCGGGCAGGACGAATCCGGCCTTCCTCCTACGGGACCGGGAAGTGCGACTGCTCAACTACCAGACGGATTGGGATGGGTGGTACGACCAGATCACGCTCCGAGGAGTGCGCTCGCCCCTGGATGACGAGGACTTCTGGACCGGCTTGCTCACGCCAAACGAGCTGCTGGGGCCGCTATTCTGCACGTGCCTCAAGCTGGAGTGTGCTCGGCTCCTGTCACTCCATGCGGGCGAGTTTGACAAGGCGATGCTGTTCCTGCTGGAACGCCTCACGGTCGAGCGGGATCTGGTCGCCCAAGGTGCCGCCCACAACCGCACCCTGTCGATTCGAGGCGCAGGCTTCCCACACCAGCCGGGGTCGCCATGAGTACCGCTCGCGTCACAGGGGTTACCGCCGAGACACTCAGCAAGGGCACCGACGCCCCCCAAGCGAGGCTGACGGGGATCGCCGTCGAAGTCCTGGCGGTCGGCTGGCCGCCCTCGCCACCGCGCGTTACCCTCAGTCGGGTCGCCCTGGTCGGGCTGGACGGAACCGGACCCGCCCGCGTCACCGGGGAACAGGTGCAGCTGGCCGGCACCCAAGACCCGGAGTCGTATCCCTCCGACGAGGCGACCAAGGCGAAGGTGACGTTCCAGCAGGTCCAGCTGGCCGGCATCGCGGACCCGGAACAATGGCCCGATACGACCAAAGCCGACTCGGCTCGGATGACCTGGCTTTCTATCCAGATCGCGTGGCAGCATCGCCACGTACCACCGGGGCCGGTCATTCCGCATCGGCAGGCCCCCTGTTCGATGTACGGGGTCATCCGGGCGGGGGAGGAGGAGTCGGGGATCTCCGCAGAGCGCGGCACCTATAAACGGCTGTCAGACGCCATCTTCCTCTACCGGCGGGAGTTGCTCCAGCGGACACGGCTGGCCTACTATGACGCCGAAGACTACATATTTACCGTACAGATCCCCCAGGGGTTGCCATGACGCGAGAGGTTGTGAGTGTACCGTTCGGATCTGGCCTTGATCGGGCGACCGGGGCACTTGCTACCGACCAAGGGCAGTTCACCGACCTCCAGAATGTCATCCTGAAGGAAGCCAAGCTCGAAGTGCGCCAGGGCATGACCGCGATGCCCCAGCCGTTCAGCGGGGTGACGGACATCGTAGGCATCTTCCCCTTTCGAGCCATCAAGGGCGGCGTGGCGGTCGGCTACAACCGCACCACCCGCGTCCTGACCGTCTGGAAACTGGATGGCAGCGGAGCGGTGCTGGGCCAGATCGGGGATTGGGCCACCCTGCTCGAAGGTGGTTCCTTGCCGTTGGTGTCCGGGGCCGAAGGGAAGGGGAAGCTCTTTCTCGCCCACGACGAGCCGCTGTACAACCTCCGGGCCCAAACCGTCTACTACGATCCCACGGTGGTTGGGGGCCTCGTTCCGGCCGAAATCGGGTTGGTGCCGCTCACCGCGGATTTCAACGGCGATACGGTGCAGGAAGCCGTCCATTTTCGAGGCGTCCACACCTACCTCGCCTACATGTGGGGCTGGGGGCATGGGGTTGCCACGCGTCCCAATGCGCCCGAAGTGGTTCGGTTCTCCGAAGGGGCCAACCCGACCGTGTGGCCGAAGCAGCACTACATCCTGTGTGGTGCAGCCGACGAAGCCATTACCAACATCGGGGGCGCGGGCTCCGTCCTCCTCATCTGCAAGGGAGCTGAAACCTTCCAAATCTTCGGGGACAACCCGCAGAACTTCGGCATCCGACCCGTCGAGCAGGTTCACGGCACCCTGAACGCCCGCCTGGGTGTGGAGTTTGGTGGGGCCTTCTACTATTGGAGCGAAACCGGTCCTCGCGTCTCCACCGGGGGTATTTCCACCGACCTGGGGATTCCGCTCGACCTCGATGCGCCCGAACCGGCCGCGCTCACCGCTGCGGGGGAAGACCGGTACGGCTGGTGCGTCTACGATCCGCTGCGCCGGCTGATCCTGTGGGGATTCCCGGTCCTGACCGCTGCAAGCGCGACCACCCGCGTCTACGCGCTCTCGCTCCGCGACCCGACGTTGTATCGCTGGAGCTACTTCGAGCTGGGCGCTGACATTTACTCGGCCGGTATTGTCACGCTGGGCGCCCCCATCGTCGGCACCGAGATCACGGCGTGGGCGAGTAACGTGTTGGCGGTGGACACCGGAACCAGCGGCACGGGCCGGAAGGTGGACATCAGCTGGACGAACAACGCCCTGATCGGTGGGGAACGGGTGCTATTCTGGCGCCGGATCGAGGGCGGCGAGTGGGAATCCGCGACCGCCGCCGTGGTCAACACCTACGCCACCGGGGCCGCGCAGACCATCACCGTCCTCTCACCGCCCTGGCAGGCGCTTGCGGATTACGAGTTCGCGGTCAGCTACATGAAGGACTATGCGGTGACGCCGGGGTTTGAGGGTGATCCCGACAACTGGACGAACGCCCATGCCGCTGCGGGCAAGGGAACGGTCATCACCAGCTGCGCCGCGCCAGTCATCACGGACGCCTCATGGTCCCGCCTGTCGGCCGATACGATGCAAGTCCTGTTCACGGCGACCCTTGGGGAAACCGGCATCCAGTTCGACCTCGAGGAAACGACCGAACCCGTCGCCGCCTGGAGTCAGGTGAAGACCTGGGTGGAGCCGAGCTATCCGGCCGACAATCGGCCCGCCCTGCTGGTCTACAACCCGACCATCGACAAGATCGACAGCTACCGCAACTACCGGATGCGGGCCGAGCGGGATGGCAAGTATTCCGCGTACAGCAACATCTGGCTCATGTGGCAGGGACCGGTGGAGCCGCCCAGCGTCACCAGCTGGGTGTTCCAGAACACGGCGACCAACACATTCCTCGTCTTCATCAAGGAGCAGCCCGCCAACGGGATCTCCTACTGCATGATCGAGGTCGAGGCCCGCCAGCAGAGCGGCACCTGGGAGCGAGTCTACCTCGGGGGTGGTGGCGCCAGTCCGGTCGCCATGCCCATCGAAGATCTCGACAGCCCCGCGACCTTCGACAACGTGGTGAAGACCGGGGTGCGCTCGCGTACCGCCCTGTCGGTGGGTGGCGTATGGGATTGGGGCCCGTGGAGCGCGGAAGAACTCATCCTCCTGACCAACGAGGCATGTCCCGCCACGCCAGCTGCGTTCACCGGCGTCACCTACTCGCCCTCGGACATTGATGTGAGCTTCGCCGCCGGTGGCGCGGTGGGGCGGCTGATGTACTACCGCACCAGTCTGCCGTTGCTGCTGCCCGAGCATTACAGCCTGATCGAAGTGGATGGGGCCGCGACCGGCACCAATTTCGGGGATCTCGGCCACTACCCGCCCGGGGAGCAGCAAGGCCGGATCAGCAGCGTCGGCGCCCTGGTGTCGCTGGGCCAGCTCGATGGCTACGACTACAACTACGGCCTCGTGACCGGAGTGCAGTCGCCCCCCGAAGCAGTCGCCAGCTGGGCCATCAACCGAACGGGCAGTCGAGCCAAGATCAGCACGACCCCACGCGCCGACCAGATCCCCAAGGCATTGAGCAATCCGCCTAACGGGATCTCGGTGACGAAGGAGGGGAAGGGCCGGCTGAAGGTGCAATGGACGAACAACCGCCCCACCGCGTATCGGACCTTCGTGCAAGTCCTCTGGGTGGGGGCGCTGGCTGATGTCTGCAACCCGCTGGGCCCGCCGGTGCTCTACGCCGGATACCAGCTGGTCGGACCCAGCAGCGGGTACGCCGTGCTACCCAACGTCCCGACCAATATCGTCGTGCGGATCTGGCAGTCGGAGCTGATGCCGTGGCTGACCGGCACCTGGGAAGTGTTCACGACCTATGTTGATACCGCGCACACGATGAGTTGAGCCACCATGCCTAGCGTATCGGTCCTCCTGGGGACGGCGAACGACACGGATGCCTCGATTCTGCGCTTCAATGAGGGCGCCGATGACGCTGGCGCAGCCTACGATTTCGTCGCGGAGAGTGTGTGGGTGCCAGCCCACCCGGGCGTGACCGACTATGCGTTCTATGCGGTCTTCGTCACGCTGACATGGACGATGCCGGTAACGGTCGTGGTGAGTGCCCAGGTGGACGCGGATCTGGCGAGCGAGACGATCAACGGCTGGTCGTTCGCGCCCTTGGGGCCCGCGTTGACGCTGACCAGCAGCGGCACCCGCCAGACGCAGACATTCGAGTTCCCGATGATGACCACGATGACGCGAGGTGGGAAGGAAGTCAGTCGGAACGCGATGCGGGGCCGGCGAGCGCGTATCCGGATCGAATCGACGGGCGGCGTGGGCGCTGGCACCCTGATTGTCGATGGGGTTGGCATTGACCGGGAGCCGCTCAACGAGAGCATCGGGCAGGAGGGACCATGAAACTTCGGACCCTCCAGGCCAAGGTCTTCAATGCGCTCCTCGCCACCGACCTCGAGCTGGCGATGAACACGTGGTTCGCCACGCTGGAAGAAGGCGAGCTGGTCAGCGTTGAGTTGGTGTCCCACACCGAAGAAGACGAAAACCAAGTGCCGCAGGATTACTTGGTCGCCACCGTGATCTACACCACCGGATAGGAGTATCCCATGTTCGACATCACATCGGTTCTGGTCGAGGGCCAGGTCTATCCGGTCCACACCGCGATTGCCCCGCTGATTGCGATGGGGGCCTTGAGCCTGGGTAGCAAGTTGCTGGGTGGGATCTTCGGTCGGAAGAAGAAGACCAATGCCCAGCTCCAGGCCGCGAACCCTTACGACAAGGAGTTCCAAACGGCTGTCGATCAGGCCAAGGGCCGGCGGAACACGCTGGAGGGCAACTACGACGCCTCGATGGGACAGGCCACGCAGGGGTATCAGGATGTCGCGGGGTTCACTCCGGGTTCCTACGATGCCGGCGCGGCCTACAAGGAGTACGCCGGTGGGGTCATGTCCGACTTCAACCGGACGCTCGGGGAGTCCGTGCGGAAGATGAAGGAGTCGGGCGCGGGGGCGGGTCGGCTCGACACCGGGATGTGGGAGCAGGATACCGGCGATGTGATGACCGAAGCGGCTCGGGGGGCCAGTTCCGATCTGGCCCGTCAAGCGATCTCGGCGGCCGGCATCACCAGCGCCAGCAAGACCAACGCTGACCAGATGCGGCTCGGGGCGCTCTCGACCGCTGCCGGTGGCTATGGGTCGCTGGCAAACAACCAGCTGGCCGCCTCCGAAGGCGCCAGCAACCGTTACCTCGACACGCTGACCGGCGCCACCAACCGCCAGATTCAGCTGACCAACGCGGCGGAACAGGCCAAGGCCAGCAAGCGGAAGGGGTGGATGGATTTCCTCGGTGGGGCGGCGAAGACGGCCTTGCCCTACATCCTCAAGTCGAAGACGCTGGGAGCCTGACATGGGCCGCTATGACTTCGTAGACCCGTATGTGGCGCCGAACATGATGGAGCATGTGGGTGCCACCCTGAACGATGTTCTGGAAGCCGAGCGCCTCCGTCGCGCCGAGCTGGAGCAGAAGCGGCGATTCGATGAGCAGAACGCCACGCAGAAGGGCTACCTGGGCCTCGCGGGGAAGAAGGACTACCGCGAAGGCGTAACCTCGGGCTTCGATCCAGCCACCAACGTCTGGAATCCGGACCAGAGTGTCGAGGCCCGGGCCCAGGTGCGCGGGGCCGGCTTGCAGCGCGGCACCATGCAGTTCGGGGACATCATCGACCAAGGCAAGGAAGGCCGCATGCGCGGCTATCAGGCTGAGGACCGGGGCCGCCAGCAGGGCTACTTCCGCGACATGGGCTTCACCGCCCCGGGGGAAGCTGGGGCACTCAACGAGCAGTTCCCGCAGTACGAGTACCTGAAGGGGCCGAGCCAGCCCACGAAGGATTGGGAGAAGGAGATGCTCGACATCCGGGGCCGCTGGGCCACGCGAGCGGCGGGAGCCAATCGGAGTGGCAGCGATGCCGCCGACGCGCTCTGGCGCCGGATGGGTGGGCTGCGTTCCCGCATTGATGATGTCGGTGCGGAACAGCAGTTCCTCGAGAAACAGCCGGTGCCCACGCGGGATTACAGCAACAACGTCCCGGGAACGGCGGCCTTTGACAAGTTCACCGGCGACAGCACCAGCATCATGGGTGTGCGGGAACGCCGCATCAACAGCCTGATGACGCAGAGGCGCACGTTGGGTGTCCAGCATGATGTCCTGACGGAAGGAGCGTTGGGCCTCCCCGAAGGGACGCTGGTGCCCCGCTCCGAGTATCAGCCGGGACCGTGGCGGGAAGGACTGCGGCCCCACCCGGGGCCCCGCGGCCGGCCCCTCCCGGCCACGGTGAATCAAGACCGCCTCAAGTCCGATGCGACGTACCGCAACTGGCTCAAGACGAAGGGGTACGAGGTTCCCTAATGCAAGATCCACAGCGCCTCGAACCGGACCTGAGCTACGAAGCGTTCCAGCGGAGCCAACAGGAACCGGACCTCTCCTACGAAGCGTTCCAGCGGAGCCAACAGGAACCGGACCTCTCCTACGAGGCGTTCCTGGCGGCCGAGCAGCATCGTGCCCCGGTGGCCCCACCAGCTCTGACGCCCAGCGAGGCCCTGCGACGGGTCCGCGCGGTTCCCGGCGGGGCGCTGGGCAAAGCGGGACTCACCCGCGAAGGGACCAATCCCGTCACCGGTATCGGGTCGGATAGCCCGGAGGTACGGGTTGCGGGATTGCGGCGGCGGCAGGCAGAGATCGCCACGGGACAAGCCGAAGGCGAGGCAGTCGCTCGAGCGAAGCCAATCCAAGATCCCGGCCTTCCCCGGGTCTTCGGGCGCGGGGTCAAGCAAGCCAGCGGGATCGGCCTCCAGATGGCGGGCGAGCTCGCGGATCGGTATACCCCTGACCTGGGCCCAGGTGGGGCTGCCATCGAGGCCGCCAACCCGGAACGGAAGATATTCGAGCCGGCCAAGACGCTGCTGCGGCGGGGCGCGGAGGTTCGCGCGGCGAATCCGGTGCCGGTGGAGGAATTGAGCCAGGTGCGGGGACCGGATGGGTCGATCCAGCCCCGCAAGGTGGCACAGTACGTCGCCGGGGCGCTGGGGAAGGGTGTCGGATACATGGCGCCCTCTATCGCTGCCGGCATGATGGGTGGGACACCGGCGGTTGCTGCCTCAAAGGCGGTCTTCAACTTCGGGGAGAACCTGGGCGAAGCCACGGAGCTTGGGGACAGCAGCCGTGGATCGGAGCTGCGCGGGCTGGCGATGGGCGCGGTCAACACCGGCCTCGACATGCTGACGCCGATGGCGATTGTGAAGCGCCTGAAGGGGGTCAATGCCGGCGCGATCATTGAAGCCACCCATGACGTTGTACGGCGGGCCTCCGTGGGCCAGCGGCTCCTGACAGCCGCCAAGGAGATCGCCGGCGGGCTGGCACTCGAAGGGTTGACCGAAACCGCCCAGGAAGTAAACACCTACCTCGGACTGCGGGTGGGCACCGAACACCCCATCGAAGCCTCCGTCCTCGCCAATCGGGCCCTCGAAGCGGGCGTCCAGGGCGCCCTGAGCGGTGGGGCGGCTACGGCTGTCTCAGTCGGGGTGGCCGAAGGCCGGCGCACCTACCAGCAGCGGAAAGCTGACGCGCTCCAGCGTCAGCAGGAGGTTCCGCCCGCCGCGCCGGCGCCTCCCGCCCCGCCAGCGGCCCCCGCCGCCCCGGCAGCGGCCCCGAGTCCGGTGGGGGGTGTCCCAGCCCCAGCTGCCCCGGTCGAGGCCCTCGAGGCCCCAGCGGGCTCCGTAGCCAGCCCCCGCATCGTTCAGATGCCGACCGACCAGCTGGTGTTGAAGCCCGACGAGATGCAGTTCAAGACCACAGCCAGCAAGCGGCCCCGGATCGAGACATGGAATCCGGAGTTGGCCGGGGTGGTATCCGTCTGGCAAGACCCTGCCACCGGCGAGGTCAAGGTGGTGAACGGCCATCTCCGGGTCGAGGCCGCCCAGCGGCTCGGGGTGCCGGCGATGGATGTGCAGGTCATCCAGGCGACCGATGTGCAGGAGGCGCGGGCCAAGGGAGCCATCATCAACCTCGGGGATGGCCGGGGCGACCCAACCGACTTCGCCAAGTTCCTGCGGGACAGCAATCTGTCCCAGCAAGACCTCGCGGATCGGGGCATCCGGCTGACCGAAGGGGTGGCGGCGAAGGGAATTGCCCTGTCCCACCTCGCGCCCGAAATCTTCCAGCTGGTGACGGCGGGCAAGATGCCGGAAGCGGTCGGGGTGGCGATTGGGACGGAGCTGGCCGATCCCGACCTTCAGCGGCAAGTGCTGACGCTCATCAAGGGCCAGAAGAAGATGTCGCCCGACGAGATCCACGAAGTCGCGCGTCAGGTGCGCGTCGAGGCCACGGAGAACGTGTCCCAGGAAACCCTGTTCGGCACGGAAACGGATCGGGTCAGTCTGGTGGTCCCGAAGGCGCGGATCGTGGCATGGCTCCGGAACCGCCTCTCGGCTGACAAGCGGCTCTTTGGGTTTGTGGCCCGCGAAGGCCGCGCGGAGCAGCTGGCAACCGCCGGGGAAACCTCGATTGATGTCGCGGCCGCCAGCCAGCGGGCGCAGGAAAGCGCCCTGGTCACGGAACTGTTCGACCGCCTGTACGAGAAGGCTGGACCCACCGCCAAGATGATCGAGGATGCGGCGCGGCTGCTGGCCCAGCATCCCAAGTCTGGTGTCCCCTCCATTGCAGGAGACATGTATGAAGATGTCCGGAACGCCCTCATCGCAGAGCGGGAAGCCCTCTTTGCCCGAGGGCCCGCCCCTGCCGCCGTCGCCCCCGCCCCAGCGCCAAGCGTGGAACCGCCAGCGGTGGCTGGGTTGGCTGGACGAGGCACTCCAGAAGGGGTGGCTCAAGCCGAACAGCCCCCGCCCGCCCCAGCCGTAACGGTTCGGCCGCCCCGCCCGGGCGAGCTGGTGAAGGTGGAGCCCAGCGACCTGCGAGCAGCGGAAACCGGCAAGCCGTGGCGTGGACCGCTGTGGCGCGGCGAAGGGGGCACCGCGCCCATGCCGCGTGGGGAAGACGCCATCCTGGGTGCGGGTCGCTATGGCGCGACGGAGGAGGCGGCAGCGGCCGACTTCGCCAACGATGCCAGCGGCCAGCGCGTGGGCCGCGTCTTCCAGTATGAGGCGAACCTTCAGAACCCGCTGGTCATCACCAGCGACACCCAATGGAAGGCGCTGACCCAGGAGGCCGGCTGGCCGTTCCCCAATCCGGGCCCGCAATACACCGACGAGACACGGGCGAAGATCAAGGCGTTGCGGGCGCTGGTCGAGGCGCAGGGCCATGACGGCATCGTGGTTCGCATCCCGACATGGATGGCTGGCAACACCCGGATGATTGACGAAACGACCGGCAAGACGCTGGGCCGCGTCTTCGGGCACAGCCAGGTCATCGAGTTTGCCCCGCAGCAAGAGACGCCTGCGGCCGAAGCAGATGATTGGAGCGACCCCGCCCATCCGGTCTTGGCCGGGATTCGGGCCGACTTCTTCTCCGGAACGCCCGAGAACTACATCGCCTGGGCGCGGCAGGGCGATCAGTACCTCACCCGAGACACCACCACGGGGCCCACGTGGGAGGCGACCGACAAGGCCACCTACGACACCATCTATCGGATGCACGCCCAGGAGCCTACGCCCGCTGAGGAGTCCGAACCGGCCGAGGAGGAGTGGACCGCCGAGGAGGAGCAAGCGTACCAAGGGCAACAGGCGGAACACCAAGCGCGGCTGGATGCCGAAGCCGCGATCTTCAACGAGGATACCGGCGTGGTGGGCGATATGCCGGCCATCATCCGGGCGGCCGGCCAGCATTACGACACGTTGCTCCGCGAGGTCGATCAGGCCACGGAAGCGGTGAACGACGCCAAG
>Ga0315291_10007696_pt1 | contig 13281 bp, 9 predicted proteins | sample YL17G12_20_MG_FD_203070 | JGI IMG/M metagenome (GOLD analysis project Ga0315291, IMG submission 203070) | Sediment microbial communities from Yellowstone Lake, YNP, Wyoming, USA - YL17G12_20 | ecosystem: Environmental > Aquatic > Freshwater > Lake > Sediment | place: USA: Wyoming | collected... | reverse complement strand
CTGGTGATACCCGTCCGCAACAACCGTTGCCTGGTAAATGCTCTTGTTGGTACCACTCTCCATGCGACACCACTTAACACTTAAGCCGTAACTGTCCGCACCCTGTACGTGAATGGCCGTATTTACCCCAGCCCAATTCGTTTGATTTGAGATGAAGATATTGCAGTTGTTGGTGACCAGAGCAACATCAAACGTACTCACCAGGTTCGTTTCGTAATTGGGATGCTTTGAGCCATCCAGCGTCTGCCAGTGCTTCATGAGAATCTGGCCTTGGAAAGTAACCAGACCGTCATGTCCAGGTGTTTGGGATGATTTGATGACCAGAGGAGCGTTCGTCAAGCCTTTGTCAGGAATGACCCAATCGGCGAAACTGGCCAGGCTGTACTCTCCACCTGAAAACTCGATGGTGTCTCCGGCACTGACCGGACTCCAGTTGATCGAGACGAGATTACTGAACGCATTTGCCCAGGAAGTGCCGTTGTTCGACCCGATTGCATCGTGATCGACATACCAGGTTGCCGCCCAGCTTGTCTGGGCCAGCAGCAGCAGAACCGCTAGGAATCGAATCATGTTCATGCAGGATTGTTTCCTGGGTCGGTTGCCGAGACTCGCACCTTGTCAATGATCACATCCATCTGGCGCGCGAGCCCGATGTAGATGGTGTCAACATTCGTGTTGCCATCACCTCCGCTTACCGCGGCGTACTTGGTCCCGCTGCCGAACTTGATTCCGTCGGTGGAAAACTCGACCGAGTTAGTCCCGTCGTTCTTCCAGTGCATCCACAAGTGGTATGTCGTGTTGATGACCATGCCGTCCGTCGTATTAGCGGACGAACTACCCTGGTGAACTTTGATCCTGCCGCTGCCGACATTGAAGTCTGTGTACATATTACCAGCAGTATCGCCCCACGGAGCGAACCCGCTGCCATCGTTAATACTGTTGTACCGTACCAGACAGTACCACCACAGTTCTGTGCTGGATACGAAATGGGCATGAGCTCGCGACCCATCCTGCACACTGTTGAATGAGTACGAACCAGCCAATGCCAAGCTACTGTAAGCCTCATTCGGGTTTCCATCTTCGACCCACCCATTCGCGTTACTATTGTCATAGCCAGGACCCTCAAGATTCTCCTCCAGCAGATTGGTGCCTCCAGCCGGTGGTGCCGCCAGGCTCACCGTGCCCTGGCCGCCGATCGTGCCGGGACCAAAAATGGTCTGCGCACGCAATAGCCGCGGAATCAATAGAGCAGGTGACGCGATCCACAGACCATTGCGGAGGAACAGGCGGCGATTGGTTTTCATTTGAAGTACGAGAAAAATACGTAGCAGTTAGTCTGGAGAGCCTCCGAGTACGTTGGGCCACCGGATTCCACAATCATTTTCGTGATGGTTCCGTTGGTCAACGCCGGCGGCACAGCCGAGAGCACATTTGTTCGCCAGTTGGCTGGGATGGCGAGTGTCTGAGCCGAACCGCTGCCGTTGAAAAACCAACGCGTCACGGCCTTATAAACCAGGTCAGCTCCATTCGTCGCGTAAAGAATTGTGAATGTTCCGGTGACAGAATTCGTGGCAGCCGCGACGTTCATATCGACGTAGGTGGTCGAACCGACTGAGAGTAGCGCCCCAATGTTTCCGGCTACGGTGGCTTGGCCTGTAAGTGCCGGTGAATCCGCTCGCACGGGAGCGCCAGTGCCGGTAGCGGCAATGTCATTCGTGAGGTTTTTCTCTGAATCGTACATTGCAAACCGGCTGCCTGTTGCCGACGGTTGGTTGAGGCTATTGCTGTACACGCCCCGCAGCGCTGTCACATTCGTCGCGATGTTCAGGCTGGCCAGCGCCACGATGCTGGTGCCGGTGCCCGTCAATATCAGGTTCGGCGCGAGCAGGTTTGTCTTGATCGTCATGTTCCGAGTCTCCGCGACGTAGGCATTGTCGGTGATGTTGCTGCTGCCAGTAGCACCGCCAAGCGCCGTTACCACGAACGCGGTGGTCGCGATGGAGGTATCGTTATCGCCCGGCGTGGGGGTCGCGGATTTGGCATCACCTGTGAACGTCGGCCCGGAGAGACTGGCTTTCAGTGTGTCCAGTGAGGTCAGTTTGCCGGTGATATTTGTGCCACCGGCCGACACGTAACCACCCGTGGCGAGAAAATTGGTACCATACAGACTGTCAATCGTATTGCTGCCGCTGCCGGAAAACTGGACAGGACCGGTGAATGTGTTGCTACCGGTCCAGGTCTGATCGTTCGCCAGGCGCCCAATCGTGGCACTGAGGCGGGCGTCCGACACGGTGCCGGCGGTGATGTTGCCGCCGTCGATTCCACTGCCGATTTTGCTGCCCGTGAGACTGCCGTCCGCCAGATCCGACAGATCGGCGTCGTACCCCTGCACATCGTAGCCGATCGCCAGACCGATGGCCGCCCGGTAACCGGTCGTGTTCGTGGCGACCATGTGTTTGGATCCGGACCCGAGCAGCGGCATCGCGTTTGTGAGCGTATTATCCGCCGTGACGTCACCTCCTCCCGCCGGAGTTCCCCAGGTGGCGTCCCCACGCCAGAAGGTGGTGCCGCTCGCGCCCGTGCCGCTGTTGAGGTTTCCGACGGGCAGGTTGCCGGCCACCTCGCTGACCAGACTGACGGATGAACCCAGCAGACTCACGTTGACCGACAGTCGCCCGTCCGGCAGCGTGCCGGTGGTGAGATTGGCGGCATCGTTGGCGCCAATTGCCGCGCGATAACCGGATGCATTGGTCGCGATGATGCCCGTGGTGCCCGTGCCGAGGATCGGCATTGCGTTGGTGAGATCGTTCACCGCCATGACATTGCCTGCGCCGGTGGGCGTTGCCCAGGCGCCATCCCCGCGCCAGAACGTATTCGCGCTCGCATTCACTCCCGAATTGAGCCGCGAGACCGAGAGATTACCACTCGTCAAATTGTCCGCGTTGTCGGTCCCGATGGCCGCCCGGTAACCGCTCGCGTTGGTGCCATACAAGCCGCCGCCGCCACCGCCGAGAATCGGCATGTCGTTCGTGAACGTGTTGAGGTTGGTGACCGATCCGGAGCCGCCCCCGCCGGTCGCGCCGACGACCAACGACTGACCATTCGTGCTCAACGTCACGTTCGCACCGGCCTCGATCCGATGGCTGAGGTTGGTGCCGGTGAGTTGGAGTCCCACGCCGACGGAGTAACTCCGGATGTTTTTCGATTCATCCGTCCCAGCCAGCAGATTGGAACTCAAACCGTCAATCTGAACGCTGCCATTGGTGTAAATCCGGAGCGGGAAAATCGGGTACGGTTCCCCGGCGGCGTTGTATGGCTGGAACTGCAGGGTGCCGGGATGCACACCGCTACCGTCGTCAGCGGTGAATGCGCGGAACCGGTTTGTTCCACTCTCGGTGAATAGCAGCGTCCCTGAGTACCCGGGCACCGCGCCGCGCACATCGAACTGCAGGGCGCGGATAACGCCTCCATCCATCGCCAGTCCGTTGGTGCCAATCTCCAGCGGAGCGGGCACTATGAGATTCCCCGCCGAATCGTACGGCTGAAAGAACAACGTGCTGCTCTGTTCCGAGTACCCATTGCCGGTAAAGAGCCGGAACCGATTGGTTCCCTGATCGCTGAAGCGGATCGTGCCCGAGTAGAGCGGCGTGGCCCCCTCCACATCCAACTCGAGACCCCTGACATAGGTGGAGTAGCTGTTCGTCGAGACAATACGGCCGGCGTCCAGCCGTTTGGTCACTACGTGGTCCTCAGGGCCGTCGGCCGTATAGGCCTCGACCAGGGCGCCGCGGAATGTCCGGTTGCCGACCGACCAGACGTTGGTCGCCTCGGGGCGGCACGAGATCTGATCGCCCTCCGCGAACACATTGTTCAGGATGCCGATTCCGTCTCCGTTCAGGATGTTGATCTGGAGCCGGTCCGGGCGCACGCTGGAGAGCGGAAACACGTTGCCGGCAAACAGGATGTCGTGCAACCGGCTGTTGTCCGCATCGCTCGAGGTCAACACGACGGCGATGTTCGTGCTGATCATCACGTTGTCACGGAAGGTGAGCTGGCTATAGTACCCGTCCACCTCCGGGTTGGAGGGACTCAACCGGACGCAGACATTGGTCGATTCGAGGATGTTGGCGCTGAACAGCAGGTTGCTGGTGGACGTCCAATCCCGATAGATCGAGTTGGCAGGTCCGGTCACGATGTTCCGGCTGACGATCGTCCGGTCGCCGCCGATGTTCAGTCCGATCAACCATTTGCCCGATACCATGTTTCCGGAGATATTCGCGTTCCTCGCCGCAACGTGAATTCCCGAGCCGGCATCGCCAGTCCCGACCGTGCAACCTGCGATGTCGTTGCCAGTCACCTCGACGTTTTCTCCACTCACGTTGATCCCGAACGATTCCCGGTATGCGTCCGGGTCGGTCGCTTTGGAGCCGCGGACGCGCACGTCTCGGACCGTGATGTTCGTCCCCTCACGGACGTAAACACCCACGGTCTGCACCGGTGTGACCGGAGTGTAGGTGCCCACGTCAATGTCCAGATCGGCGATCAACACGTTGGACACTCCCGTGCCGGTCAGGATTGCGACCGACGGGAGATTTGTGCTTTCCAGTTGCAGCAGTGTTTTGTTTTTGCCCGCGCCCACAATGGAGATGTTCGCCGCGTTCGTGCCGATCCACCACGCGGTTTGCCCGCCCGTTTTGTACGCGCCCGGAGCGATCCGGACCATGACGTTCCCAGCGCCTTCGCCCACGATCGCGGCCATCCGTGCGTCAAACTTCGCCGCCGTACTGACGTCATACGGGTCAAGGGCTTTTCCCTGTCCCACTCGTCCGTCGGTGCGCTGGGCGAGAAAATACTCGTGCTCCCAGTACTGCGAGCGATCCGCGGCAACGCTGGCAATTGGTTGGTTGGTCCATTTCCCAACAATGGTGTCGAACATGAGCACCTCGGTGTCGGCGCTATTCCCGATCAGGACGTCGCGCAGACTGGCGAGTGTGGATGAGCTCGCCGGCGGCACCAGGTAGGAATAGGTCGTGTTCGACACGGTGACGTTCGCGAGCGAGTAGGTGCCGGCGTCATTGGGCACGGAGATCAGCAGTTGATTCTGTCCGTCGATCAATACCCGGTAATCCCCTTGGGCCAGCACCACGGAGAACACTCCATTTGTGGCCGTAATAGATTTCTGTTTGCGCGTATAGACAATACCGCCGTTCAACTGTGGATTCGAGAGCGGCCAGAAAACGCAGGTCGCGGTGTAGGGAGAACCATTGATGTCCGTGACGGTTCCGGTGACGGTGGCCGCTGTGCCGTCTGACGGCCATAGCAGACAAATGGCAAATAGCAGAACGGTCCATCGTTTCATGATTGGGTCTCCTCCGGTCGCGGATTCATCCCTCCGACGGGCGCCTGGTCCGCCACCGGCTTGGCGTCGGCAAATGGATAGCCGCCCGGCATGGGCACGCGACCACGGGTCGGTCGCCGCTGGAAAAGCGCGCGGTGAAATACCGGGCGGCGGGCGAACTCGGTCTGCTGAGCCAGGTCAGGTTTCGGCATATTTGGCATGTTTCGTGAGGCCGCCGACGGTGCTAGCCGCCGGCGGCCCTGAGCCGAATCGCGCGGGACCAGTCGCTGTGATTCGGCACGCTGCGTTATGGATCGTAGCGGACTGCAGCCGACTGGAGAGTGCAGGCGGCCGTTCCGATCACGCGTACCATGAGCGGCATGCGGATCAGCGATTTTTTCAGACACTCTCCGGTCCAGGCGACCTGGTTGGTCGTACCTGGGAGGATCGTCTGCACGTCGGACATCCGATAGATTTTCGTGCCGATCGCCAGCGTGGCGCCCGGCACTGCGGTCAACTCGATGTTCGTGGTTCCTGTCACGGAATTGCATATCCGTGTGGTGAGGGTGTTAGCCGACGTATGGATGACCAGCACGTCATTCGCCGCGACCGTGCCTACCGATCCGACGGGCAGATTGACCGTGGCCGAGGCCACCGTCATCGTGTGTGCCTCCGTTCCGCTGAGGAGGAGGATGGGCCCAGCCGCGAGATCCGTGGCCGCGCGCACGCTCACGAGCCGAATTTCCTTGCCTACCGAGGCGCCGAAAATTGCGTCGCTGTTCGTCGTGCCCGTGCCCGTCCCGGACTTGGAGAGGTAGCCGCTCCACTGGGCGGATGCGGGGAGCGCGAGCGCGAGCAGGGCGGTGACTGTGAGGAGAGACATGATTCGTTTCATTGTTGTCTTTCTGTGGATCGTTTCGGTTTTTGCGATTGGCTATCTGCTATTGGCTATTGCCGCTGGCTAGGCAGCCGGCAGTTTCAGCACCGATGCAGCCGCCAGAGCCTGATAATCCACGTCCATCTCCTCGATGAACCGCGTGGCGATCTGGTCGTACTCGAAATACCGGTCTGAACTCTCGTCGATGCGGGGGCCCGGCCGGGTGGCGAACAACCACCAGGAGAGATCACCGAACAGGAGCGGGTAGGTGCTCGCGGCGGCGCTCTCGGTGTAGGCCTGCATGACCTCCACCCAGGTGATCGGGTAGCCGAGCAGGAACGCCTGGTTGCTCTGGCCATACCGGAACGTGTACTGGTTTGCCGTCGTGTTGAACTCAGGGAGGTACGGCTCCCAGGTCGGGTTCATGTACCATTTACCTTTGCTGCGCGCGCCCGAGTTCACCGCATTGACCATGCTGCGCAGGTGCTTGACCTCGATGTCGCTCGGGCTCGTCTTGCCCGCATCGGTGTTGACCTCATAGGTGCCGTCCACGTCGAGGACCTTGCAGATGCCGCTCCGGCCCTCGTATGTGGCGGAGCCGTCGGCGAGGAACGCGACCGTATCCTCAATGAGCGCGAACCGGGTAGAGGCCATCTTCGCGAAGTACTGGCCGATGTTCACGATGGATTGCTCGCGCAGTTCGCGCGGCGTGAGGATGATCCCGCCGTACTTGTGCGACGACAGCGTGCAGAACTCGATGGCCGGCGATTTCTCGGCAAACAACCCGCTGATCGCGACGAGCGAGAACGTAAACCCTGTCTTGCTACGCGGCGGTTTGTCCGTGCCGCCCGAGAGGGGCCAGGGCGTGAGGGTGCGCCGGGCCACACCGTATTCGGCGATCAACTCCTGCAGTTCGGCATAGTAGCTGACTGGGAGCGGCACGTCGCTCGTGGTGAGCGCCGCCTTGGTGAAGGACTGCGCCTCGCCGAGCATCCGCTTGTACTGATGCGGCTCGGAAAAACACCGCCCCAGCATACCTCCACGCTCGAGGTTGAGCACGAACGCCGCGCCGAGAGCTTCCGCCGCATCGTCGCTGAGGTGGCCAGGCTGGCGAGGGCTGCGCAGGCGCGGCTGGAGGACGGCTCGGCGCACATCGTCGAGCAACTTGCGCTGTTCGCCGAGGTCGTCGGTGAGTTTTTTCTGGGTGTCCTCGATGAGTTTGAAGTTGCCGACCGAGGCCTCGATGGTTTTCAACCGGGCGCTGGTGGCGGCGATGCTGGTCTCGATCGAGGCCAGACCGTCTTCGATTTTTTTGGTGACTTCAGTTTCCACGTGGTGCCTTTCATGCCCGCGCATTGCGGGCGATTGTTTGGAGTCTCTGCGCCAACCGCGACCAGTCAGCCGCGCGGACCCGGTCGCTTGGGTTGTCCGCGGGGCTCTCGTTGTTGGAAAATTGTCGGAGCAGGCTCAGGACCTCCGCCAGGTCGCGCCGTTCGATTGCGCCGCTCCTGAGCGCCAGGCCGATGGTCGCGCCCGGGTTCGCCGGCACGGCGACCAGGCTGATCTCGATGAGTTCCTGCCGGGTGAACGTGCGCCGGGGCTCGCCCTTGTCCGGATCACCGCGCTTGCTGGAAATGGGAATGAAACCAACTGACTCGGAGCGGATGAAGCCGCCCCGCGAGAGCGCATGCGCGAGCTTGCCAAGGGGATTCTCGAGCGCGAACTTCACGCGGTTCAGCAGTTTCCCGTTCCGCACCTCGGTGATGAGCGACTGGCCGATCACGCGGCTGATCGAGCCGTAATCATGCGAGTCCACCACCACCGGATTCTTCCGGTAGTTGGCGAGTTCCCAGCCGGTCTGCTCGATCACCTCATCATAGCGGTCGAGTGTCGCGTCCGACGCGACGAAATCGAGGATGGCATCCTCGGTGCCGGGCATTGAGACCTTGACACTGAGCTGGCTGCGCAGACCAATTCCGCCATTGGCCAGCGTGACGGCCCGGGGGCCCCACTCTTTGAGCATCTGAGCATGCGCTGGGGTGTCTTGCAAAACGCCGGGGTACTCTTGCATTTCGGCTTTGGTTTCGTTCATGGGGTGTGAGAGGGGTGGATTTGTCCTGGGGCATCCTGGAGCGTTTTTTCCCGCCAGGCCTCATAGGTTAGAAAGCCCGGTTTGCTATTTGCGATTTGCGATTTGCTATCCAACACAGCGAAGGTGAAGCACCGGCAATTGATCACGTTCCAGGGACTGCCTTTCGGATCCCCCGGATAATCGAGTTCCTCGCCGCCCACCTCGAACGGTTCGTCGATCGGAATGCCGTCCTTATATTGCTCACCGGCGACCTCGTGGGCCGGGCGGACGCCATCGAGACTGCTGGTGGCCCAGCCTTTCTTTTCCGCGCCGGCCGCTTTCATGGCCGTGTACCGGCCGCTGTTGATGGCGATGTTCGTCTCGGTGACCGCGATGGTGTGGGCGCGCGAATCGGTCGCCTCCCGGTAGCTGTCCTTCACCCGCTGGGCGAGCTGGTCATAGCTCTCACCACCCGCCAATCCGTCCTGCAGGCCGGCCATCAGATCGTTGAACGTGGTACGGTTGATCTCCTGGACCATGTTCTCGCGAGAAAGCATGAACGCGATGGCGTCCGACGGCGGCACCTTGAAATCGTCGAGCCCGAGTTCCTTGCCGATCTGCGCGACGCCGAACTCGAGATCGCCGTGGAGCAGTTTGTTGAGCCGCTGCCACAAAATCTTGTGCTCGTCCAGCAGGTTGAACACGTCCGATAATGCGCGTTGGAGGTGTTGCGGTTTCACAGGCAGATATAGAGTAGGGCGATCTCCTCCTCGAATTCGTCCCGATCGATCCTGTTGGACCAGGCGGTGGCTTTGGCCTGCGCACGCCCCAGAGGAATGATCATTCTGCCGGGCACGGAGACCGGGTCAAACGCCCGCGCCGATGCGCGGGCGAAACCGACCTTGAGAATCTGATCCGGGATCGGTGGGATTTCCCGCGGTTCATGCCTTCGCGGTGCTGGGGGCGTATAATGGTAGCCGCCCCCAGGGATGACAGTGATGGGTCCAAATTCCTCGGAGATCGTGACTCCACCAGCCTGGATGCTCGCCGAGAAGGCCCCGCCTACCGCGGCAGCCACACCCGGTGTCAGGGTCACCGCCGTGGTCCGACTGACCTCATAGGCGGCCGCCGTCGCCTGGGCGTAGGTTGAGGTGATTGTGACGGGTCCGGGTTGAATGCCGGCCGCGTAGGCACCTCCGGTGGCGGAGGCCGCGCCGGGGACAATCGTGACTCCACCAGCCTGGATGCTCGCCGAGAAGGCCCCGCCTACCGCGGCAGCCACACCCGGTGTCAGGCTCACCGCCGTGGTCCGGCTGACCTCATAGGCGGCCGCCGTCGCCTGGGCATAGGTTGGGGTGATCGTCTGGTTCTCACCCACAGCCGTGATTCCGGCATTGTAGGCGACCGCCGTCGCCGAACCGAGCCCAAGCCCAAGGGAGACCGCGCCGGCAAGGATGGCGGCACTGTAGGCCGAGGATGTTGCCGGGGCGAAGCCGGGCGTTACTGTGGCATTTAGCGGGAGCGTGTTGCTGAACTCGATCCATGGGCAATAGTCATTGGTGTCTGTCTGGTTCTCGGGATTGTCGTTGGCGTTATTGTCGCCATAGCGGAGATAGATCGTGCGCGAGGTGCCTGTGTTGGAGCGGAACCCCACCTCGATCACGAGGTAATCTCCGCTGGTCGGAGTCTGTGGGGTGAGAGATATGCTGGCGCTTTCGGCGGTGTTGTTGAATGACCGGTTCGCCGCACCAGTGTTCGGCGTGGTGCCGACCAGCATTTCAGGCGGGCGAGTCGAGTCCGCATCCGATGCCACAGGGGAGAGGAGAGTTGCACGGTCGGCACCACTGGGCTGGATGATTTTTATCGCCACTGCCAGAGTGGCCGCCGCGCCATCGTTGTTCTCCGTGCAGCGGAACTGGCCCTTGATCGTCCCGCTGATCTGCGTGGCCCCGAGCGGCCCGATGACCCAACGGCCTACTCCCCGCAGATCCAGCGTGGTAGCGGTCGCTCCACTTTTGGTGGCGAAGGCACTGCTTATTTTGGTCGCGACGGCCTTGTACGTGAGCGGGCTGCTGACCTGAGAGGCGAATAGCCAGGTGCTGGGCGTGACCGGCGCCGCACCTGACGAAGGGAAATAGAGCCGCGTGGCCATGCGTCTAGCAGGTTATCGTGCCGATGCCGCTACCGTTCAGCGTGATCGTGATGTTGCCGCCGTTGGTGGGCGTGGATGTGCATTCCAGCCAGGCCACTAGCGGGCTCGTGCCGGGGGTTCCGCTGTCCCAATATATAATGCAGGCCACCACGGTGCTGCCCACGGCCACGCTGTTCCAGGTCAGTCCGGTGTCCGCGGCGTCCAGGGTTGCGATCGCGGCGCTCGACACGAATGTGACGCTGGAGAGCCCGATTGGCGTGCCGATAGCACCGGCGGACACGTCGTCCCAGAAATCGTGGGCGTTCGAGTAACTGGTCCCGGTGTTGATCAATGAAATCTTGAGCGAATCATTGTCAATGTCCCGGCCGCCCTTGCACAACTCCGTGAGTCCCTTTGGATACCATGCTGATGCCATAAATGCCTTTCGCTATTTTTTGTCTTGCAGTGCCGTAATTGCTCCTGTCCGATTTCGCTCCACCTGGACGATGACGGAATCCTGATCTTCCCGAATGCCGGTCATACGTCCGGAGCCGTCGCGCAGAATCTGGATGCTGCGACCACTGCCGCGACTGAGGTTCAGGTTCAGATCCAGTCGATGGCCTATGGCGCCGGGCTCCATGAACGGCTCTGTACGTTCCAGTTCCCTGGCCCGTGCCATGATCTGCGCAAGTTTCTCCAGCACGCGGTTCCGCTGCTCGAAAAAGAATTTTTTGAGCCGGCCCTCTTTCTGATGGATGGCCCCGGCGATCGAGCGCGCGTATGCTGTGTCGGCGGAGCAGAGATGCGCCGGCACTGCGGATTGAGGATTGAGGATTGCGGATTTGAGGAGGGCCAGACCTTTGGCGGCTGAGACATCGGCGGCGGGAGGAATCGGCGGCAGCGCGGCTGGCTTAGGCTCCGGGAGCCCGTACTCCTGCATGCTGAACGGGAGGAAGCTCGCGTCACCATGCGGGAGATCGTCCGGGAGACCGAGATCGAACACCTGGTTGAGCGTGTTGACCGGGATGCCGATCCCGAACGCGGGCACGGCCGTCGCATAGCGCGCGCGACGCGCGCCCTGCATCACGGGGAGGCTCTCGCCATCGAACCAGCCCCACAGATCCGCGCCAAAAACTTTGACCACCGGGTCCATGCTCGCCTCGATGCGTTCGCATAACGGCAGGATCCTATTCTCGACGAAATTGAGGCGGGCGGCATCGCTCACGCTGCGGTTGGCGTCCTCGCTGAATCCGAGAATCTCCTGGGGCACACCATAGACCGCGAGAATTTCCTGTCGATTGAAGGCCCGGTTCGCGAGGAACTGCATGTCGGCCACGCTGATCGTGGGTGGATCGATCTTGAGCCCGCCCTCGAGAATGAGCGGCTTGTCGGCCCGGCCGGCCATTCGCTTGCGATTCCGGAGCGCCGACTCGATCTGTGTGCGCTGTTCATCACCCAGTTTCTGGTCCGTGCCTACCACCATTCCCTGGTCCGCATTATTCGACATCATCCCCTTGATGAATTGAGCGCTGTGGTAGTCCGTCTGCGCGGCCAGGGCGGCCACGAATAGCGGGTTCTGCCCGTCGTAGAAATTCGCGATGCCAGGCAGCCGCAGATAAACCACCTCCTCGGGCAGGAACGCGCGCGTCGGAATCATGTCATCGTATCGGGACGTGTAGATCCAGCCTCCAAACCCGCCGCTGGCCTCACGGCGCATCTGATCGGGATTGAGGAACCAGAGTTGCGCGGGGACCTGCTGGCCGAACCGCCATCCCCAGTTGACCACCTCATTGGATTTCGTGAGCCCGACGACGAAACAACGGCCACGCAACATGAGCCAGGAGATCAGCAGTTCCCAGAACTCGAACCGTGAGATCATGGGATGCGGCCGGTTGAACAACTCCACCACGGGTCCGGTCTCCAGAATGTCCTCGCCCATCCGCGTGCCCGTCGAGAAACGAAACGGGACATTGGCCACGCTCTCGGACAGGACGCGCACGGCCGCATAGATCCACACACTCTGCTCCTGAGCACTGGCGAGCGAGAGCGACATGCCATCATCGCTGAGGTCATCCCCTCGCAACCAGGCAATCGTGCTGGCAGACATCCCCTTCTCGCGGGTGAACCAGGATCGGATGGTGGAAATGGGGTTCATGCCTCAACGCAATGCGCGGCCGGCATCACGGCCGGCATCTTCGCCGCGTGGACCGCGAGCGCTTTGGCCCAGAATCGGTCGCAGTGGGAATCCTCAGATTCGCCCACAAACCGGATGTTGCCGCTCGCGGTCGTCTCTTTGCGGATACCACGCAGGTCCGCGCGCAGGCGCGCGTCGCGCGCGTAGCGGAGCGTGCGGTCCTCGTGCGCGGCCCGGAGCGGATAGGCAAGGTCGTCCTTGACCGGCGCGCTGAACTGGACGGCCTCGACCTTCCAGCCGAACCGGTCTTTCGCGCGCTCGGCGAACTGCATGCCCAGCCCCGTGGAATCGATGCAGGCGCGCTTGACCTGGTTGAGCGCGAGGACGCGGTGGAGCTCGAACTCCTGTTCGGCAAACGTCCGGCCGCTCATCTCAATCCGCATCCGTTCCCAGAGCACGTCTCCCATCTTCTCCTCCACGTCGATCACGGTGAGGTCCTTCTTTCGGCCGACATCCACACCGACGAAACACGGACCGGCACAGACGTTGAGATAGTCGAAATCCTTGGCGGCCTGGTCCGACTCACAGGCACTGATCATCTCATACGAAATGAACGCCGCGGCGTCGTCTGCAGGGATGCAGCAATACTCCTGCAACCATTGTTCCTCGTCCATGCACTCGGCCCGCTGACGGGCAAGCCAACCCTCGCGCGTCTCGCTGCCGCCCGTGG
>Ga0315291_10007695_pt1 | contig 13281 bp, 18 predicted proteins | sample YL17G12_20_MG_FD_203070 | JGI IMG/M metagenome (GOLD analysis project Ga0315291, IMG submission 203070) | Sediment microbial communities from Yellowstone Lake, YNP, Wyoming, USA - YL17G12_20 | ecosystem: Environmental > Aquatic > Freshwater > Lake > Sediment | place: USA: Wyoming | collected... | reverse complement strand
TCCACCAAGCCAGCCAGAAGCGCCCGTACCTGGTTCGGATCGAGACGAGGATTCATACCGTATGCCATACAGACCTTTCGCGACAAACCTGTCGCTGCGCGGTCGCGCGCTCGCGCCGCAAAAGAGAGGAAACACTTCGTTGATCGAACCTCGCACTTGAGGTCGGCTAGCCGAGGGAGCGACGACACCTCGCGCTTGAGGTGGCGGCGGTCTCGCGGTCGAGCCCTCGCGCACCGTCACTCACCAAAAGCGAGAGATGGTACGTCAGGGCCAGATCGTGAGATCTGTAGTGACAAAGAACGGAAGAGTCGTGATCGAGTTACGGTTGCGCGGGTGCGTGCGCCGCAGCCTGCATGCGCTGGACGATGGCCGCCATGTCCTGATCGTTGAGGTCGCCCGCGCCGACGTAGGCGTCGTAGTAGTCGCCCTTGACCGGAGGTGGAGCGCCCGCACCGTGCTTCGGCCAACCGTTCTCGTACGGCTGCGTCCACGGATGACCGCCGCCGCCGAACGGCTTGCCGGTTTCCTTCCAGCGCTTGCCGAAGGCATAGCCCGTCGCCGCGAGATACGAGCCGACGAAGCCGTTGCCGAGGTTGTTGAAGTGCTCGCTGTACTTCTCCAGTGCCGGCGAGTTGGTCGAGGCGAAGCCGGCGGCGAGGAAGCCGGCGCCGAGGAGCAGGTTCAGCGGCAGCGGGCCGATGGCCTTGCCTCCCGTCCCGCCTTCGATGGCGCCGCCAGCCCACGCGCCGAAGCCCGTCTCCAGAAGGCCGAAGCTCTTCTGCGCGTAGCCCGCGATGCTCGCCTTGATGGTGTCGAGCCGTTGCATCGTCGCGTGATGGCGGCGCGCCATGTGATGCAGGTGCTCTTCCGTGATGTTTGCCATGAAAAAAATCCTTTCGAACAGCGGACGAAAACTGACTCTTCTGATCACCTAAGGCCCGACCAAGGACTTCTCGGTACGGGCCTCGGCGCGTGAGCGCCGCTTGTGTCGATCGTGAGCTAGTCGTACCAACCAGACATCGGGGGCGGGGGCGGCGCCGTCGGAGCGGGCGCGCCCTTCGGCCAGCCGTTCTCGTACGGCTGCGTCCACGGGTGTCCGCCGCCGCCGAACGGCTTGCCGGTTTCCTTCCACCGCTTGCCGAACGCATAGCCGGTCGCCGCGAGATACGAACCGAGAAAGCCGTTCCCGAGATTAGTCAGGTGACTTCCAAGAGTCGACTTTTTTGCAGTGACTCGGCTGAAATCGGGACCGACCTCACGCGTGATCGTGATGTCCTCTTTGTTGTCGAGGATCGCGCCGATAGCTGCGAGCGCGAGGCCGATGCCGAGATTGAGTGGAATCGGCCCAAGCGCCTTGCCGGACGTACGCCCTTCGAGCACGCCACCGGCCCACGCACCGAAGCCGGTCTCCAGAAGGCTGAGCCCCTTCTTCGAGTAGACCGCCATCTTCTCGTGGACCGTGTCGAGCTTCTGCATCGTGGCGTGATGACGCCGCGCCATGTGATGCAGGTGCTCTTCGGTGATGTTTGCCATCGTTCAGGTCCCTCTGATCGCCCAAGGCCCGACCGAGGACAACTCGGGACGGGCCACGACACGAAGTGTCGATGTACTTGGGCAGTGGTGTGTGGTTGCGCGACTGATCACCAGCCAACGGCTGGTGCGCCCGGACCAGGAGCGCCCGGAGGCGGCGCGCCCGCGCCGCTCTTCGGCCAGCCGTTCTCGTACGGCTGCGTCCACGGGTGTCCGCCGCCGCCGAACGGCTTGCCGGTTTCCTTCCAGCGCTTGCCGAACGCGTAGCCGGTCGCAGCGAGATACGACCCGACGAAGCCGTTGCCGAGGTTGTTGAAGTGCTCGCTGTACTTGTCGAGCGTGGGGCTGTTGTGCCCGGCGTAGCCCAGCACGAGGAAGCCCGCGCCGAGCAGCAGGTTCAGGGGCAGAGGGCCGCTGGCCTTGCCTCCCGTCCCGCCTTCGATGGCGCCGCCGGCCCACGCGCCGAAGCCCGTCTCCAGAAGGCCGAAGCTCTTCTGCGCGTAGCCTGCGATGCTGGCCTTGATGGTGTCGAGCCGCTGCATCGTCGCGTGGTGACGACGCGCCATGTGATGGAGATGTTCTTCGGTGATGTTGGCCATTGGGTTCCTTGATTGGCTAAGGCCCGTCCGAGGGCTGCTCGGTACGGGCCACGGCGAAGGCGCCGCTCGCGCTTTGTCGCTCGGAGCTAGCGGTTGTCGACCTCGACCTTGGGCTGATTGGCCATCACTTCGAGCTGCGTGAGCACGGTGCGGCCCTCGTCGGTGAGACGAATGCGCGGGTGCTCACCCGGGCGCTGGATGACCGTGACGAGATTTCGCTGCGCCGCGTAGGCAATACCGGCTTTCGCCTCCGCGGTGTCGGGCATCGCGTACTCCCCGCCCGTCTTCATGAGCAGCGTCAGGAGCTGGATGTCGAAGCGGGTCAGCGCGACCTGCTTCATGTGTGCGCGATCGATCTGGCTGTTCACGGAGTCTTCTCCAGTGCCTTGAGGATCTGGTTCGCGAACTCGCGCGTTGCGCACTCGGTGCGCGCGTTGCCGCCGTCGGTGACGACGTAGATCGTCTCCCCCGTCTTGGGATGCGCCGCTTCGACGATGTAGAAGTGCGGTTTCTTGACGGCCGGCACGGCGGCAGTTGCGGCTGCTTTCGCAGCCGTCTTCGGCTTGTCCTTGGGAGAGGACGCAGGCGTGTCGATCACACGGCGCTTTGTGCGCTGCTCTTGAAGCTTCTCTTCCGTCTGCTTGCCGCGGTTGAGCACGCGCGACGCCGTGTCGATGGCGTTGTCGAAGCCGTCGAAAAAGCGATCGATTGCTCGGGTGGTTGAATCCGGCACTGCATCACCTTTAGCCGATTCGTAAGTGCAGATCGCAGATCTGCCTAAAACTTCCATGTCTCCACTATTAGAACTAGAATTAGAAAGCTTGGCCAACAGACCCACCCCCACGACGAAAAAACCAGCAGTTAGCCCAAAGAAAGGGCAGCAAGGGGCGACGAATCCGAAACAGAAAGTTTTTTTGGCGCCCGCCGCCGAAGTCGTTCCAGCGGCCCCCGTAGTTCCAGAATCGCGCGACTGGTTGACGCGCTACGAGGCGTCCGATCGGTTGTCGTGCTCTCTGCAAACACTCGCCAACTACGAGCGAAAAGGCCTGCTGCACCCCCAACGAAGCTACCGCGTCGATGGTCGCGGGCACGAACGGCTCGTAATCGTCTACAGCCCGGACGACGTCGGAAAGCTCGCCGTGCGTATGAACCGCGGGACGATTTTTCCCCGAGACGCGGGTGAAGTTACTGGGCGCGCGTTCGACCTCTTTGAAGAGGGCAAGCGCGATCGAGAAGTCATTCGCGAGTTACGCCTGACAGTCGAAGCGACACAGGACCTCCGTGAAAAATGGAAGGACGCTGGCGCCACGGAGATCGTAGTCACAGAAAAAGCGAAGGAAGCCCTTGTGAAGATCGTTGGACCGTTCGACAGCGTCACAGATCTCGTCGACTGGCTTCAATCGGTCGTTGTGATCGCACCAGGCACGAAGCGCGCCTTGGAGCGTCTCGTGGGTCCCTTCACAACGGCTGTCGATCTCGTCGAGCGCGTCACGGCACTGAAGAGCCCGACGGCATGAAGGGCACCTGTCGTAAAGCAGCAACGCGCTTCGCGTCGAAGGGCACGTCCATGGATACGGGTAATTTGCTACCCACATCACGATACGGTTACTTGCACGGCCTCAAGCTCGGCACACCGCGTGCTCTATCTCAGACCCATGAGCAAGACCCGCAGCCGCAAAGCCCGCGCGACCGCTGACCGCTCCGCCACCACCGACGTCGTAACCCAGTTGGAGTGCGCGATCCGCCGCCCGCAGGCGACGCTGATCGGTGCACTCGTCGGCGGCATCGTTCCCTGGTTCGCGCGCACGCTCGCGCACGACCAGCTCCCCGCCGCGTGGTCGGCCGGTAACTCGGCGCTGGCGGCCGTCATGCTCGCCGTCGTGTTGGGCTGCGCGCTCTTCTCGGCGATCACGGTGTACAAGTTCGGTCGTGCCACGTTCAACGACACGCGCAAGGCGCTCGGTTTCGTCGCGGCGATCGAGGGTGTGATGCTCGTGTCGACTGGAGCTACCAGCAACGTCGCGCTGTTCGTGCTCATCCTCATCAACGCCCTCGCGAACGGTTCGGCGATCGCGCTCGCGCGTGAAGCAACCTGCAAGCGTCGGGAAGCGGCGGCGCGTGCGTCTGCAACGCGCGCTCGTAGCAAGAAGCCGGCTGCAAAGTCCCCGATCGAGGTTGTCGAGGTTGTCGACGCGCCTGCGTCTAAAGGGCGCTCGGCGCGCGTTAGTCAGTCAGTGGCTCCGCACTGGTGCGGCGCGGTGGATGACGTGATCGACGCCGAGATCGTGTCCGAACAGAAGTTCCTCGCGTAAAAGGCCCCTCTCATGCCAACGAAACCAGCTTTGCGTAGACAACCCCTGAAGCGTTACCAGGGCGGTAAGCCCGGGACAAAATATTGGAGACTCGCGGTCTGGTACGACCTCGCCAAGCACGCGTGGGGAGAACCTGACAAGGCCATTGCCGCTGCGCTCGGTCATCCTGATGGTGCGGGCACAGGACTCGGACAACGCGACATGGACTGGGCGTTTTCAGACGAGGGCTCAGCACGCGTAGCGCTTTCACGCGTTCAAAAAATCATTGGTCGAAAACGGGGCTTTCACACGGCCCTCGACGCGTTCACCGAGGAATGAGCTGACGTGGGAGCGAATAACGGTACCGGCATCCCGATGTTCTTTGCCTGCACGAAAGCGCGACAAGAGCGAGCGTCCGCAGGCCGCGAGCGTCACGTGGTCGAGCTGACGGGACGTAGCAAGGCGGCTGGGCGTAGAGGCGGCATTCGAAACTCCGACCGCTCACGCGAGTACACGTGCGCGTGCGGGCACACCGGCTGGTCTCGGCATGTCGATCTCGAATACCGCGCGAAGGCGCGCGACAAGAAGCACGATGACAACCCGTAGTATTGTCGACGATCGCACGCTCACCGCCGCGCGCGCGGTCCGGGCCAAACTGCTCGCGCGTTCGACCGTCGAACGAAACCTTGCCGGCTATTGCGGGCTCGCCTCGATGCTGATCGCTGACGCGCTTGGCGACGTCGACGTCGACGTCTTCCGGTTCGGCTTCTTCATGCGGCGCGAGACATTTCTCGGCAAGCGCGGTCGGTATCCGAACTCTCACGCGTGGTGCCAGGTAGGCGCTACGATCATCGACGTGACCGCGACGCAATTCGGAGGGTTCCCTGCGATTCATGTCGTTGAGGCAACGGACACCGATCGCTACGTCGAATGCGCCAACGGCATTCAAGCCGTGGACGAGATCATGGCCGCTTGGTGGTGCGACAAGGAACCGGAGTACCGGAAGATCTACCGGAGACTGCGGGCGATGGACGATGAAGGACGATTCCGACGAGTTGCGTGAGGCTCGAAGGGCCTTGCACCGCGTGGGCATCACGCCTCCGTGAGCTGGTCACGCCGCGCTCGCGCAACCGAGGGCTGATCGCCGTTTCATCGTCACAGCGCTCACTTTTCGAGCGACCGCGCCCGTCCGTCACAGCGCCTCGACCGGCGCTTTTCCAATCTCAAGGCGGGTAGCCTCGGCGGCGAGCTTTGCGTCGCCGCGCCGATCGTAGATCTCGGAAGACTCGACGACGATCAAGGTGTTGCGTTGAACGAGCCGCCACCGCCAGCCGCCGTCCTCGCTCTTGAGCACCTCAAACTTCCACATGCCTGATCCTATTGACGCGCGGCGACCAACGCGAGAAATCGGCCGTTGGCACGTTCCCTGTAGTCAGGTCCCAGGCGCGCGCGATCGCAAGACTGTCGCTGTGCGCTTCAGGAGGAACTTCGTGAGATTCGCGAAACGATCAGGTCAACACACCGCTGCGATCCACGCGGAAGTGCGCGCGGACAGCACGCGCTGGAAGTCGCTGCCATTCGTCGGGTTTCAGCAGTGCGGCGAACCGCACGATCCCAACGACGTTATCGAGCTGCGCAACTGCACCTGTGGCAGCACGCTGGGCCGCAGATCGCGAGAGAAGGCAGAGAAGTAGCTGTCGACGCGCTGGTGCGGCACCCTGTCGAAAGCATGCTGATCTATCTACGGCACGGCGACGATCGAGGCGAGGACGCCTACCGGCACGATCGCCGACTGAATGACCGTGGGCGAAAGCAGGCCGGCAAGAAGGCCGGCCAGTTGATCCGCAAGCATGGTCATCCCGACACCGTGTTCGTGTCGCCGTTTCGGCGAACGATCGAGACCGTGAACTGCATGACCGCCCGGTTCGAGCGGCTTGTCGCCGTGCACTGCGACGCCCGGATCGCGCAGCTGCTCACGGAAAAGCACCTGCGCGACCTCAGCGTCGCCCCCGACACCCTCGACGCCATCCACACGGAGGAGAATCGAAAGCTGTTTCAGCGCCGCGTGAAGGACCACGTACGCGACGTTCGAGCGCGTGCAGCGAGGGGCGCCGTGATCTGGTGCATCACGCATCAAGTTGTCATCGAGGAAGTGGCCCGACGCTTCGAGGTGAAGATCTCCGGCGACCTGGACTTCCTAGACCACGTCATCATGCTCAAATAGGCTTCTCGGCGCTGCTAGTTATCCGGCTTCGCGGCAGGTGCCAGGTGCCAGGCCGGATCAGTCCAGGACAACTCACCTGTCGACCATGACGTAGTTATGGCTCCCACTTTCGGGCCGCGATAACATAGAGCCATGAACGAACGCGGCCACTACGGCCACTACGGCCATCCCAGGATCGGCGCGGATCCTTTCACAGCCGCAAAAGACTTCTTAACGTCTACGGCATCAGCAATTGCGTCGGCACCTGCCAAGAAGGCTGCCGATAAAGAGGCTGCTGAGAAAGCTGCCGTCGAGAAAGCCAAAAAGAGCGCGCTCGCACACTTGGAAGGCTATCGATACGGATCGCGAGTGCGCGCCCCAGGCAAGCTTGCTTTCTGGGGTGAAGCCCACCTGGATGGTGGCCGCATCCCTCTTCAGAAGGAGAGCGCTGATCCTGCGGAGATGGAGCATTGGTTGCTTTCGAACAGCGGCGCTGACTGTATCTGGGCTGGGTACTTCGACGTGAAAAACGGCCGTCTCATACGTGAAGCGATCCGAAGCAAGATCATCGGGACACGGCCCGCGTTGGAACCTTCACCACCAATACCTCCGTCGCTGCCCGCGAGCATGTTGCCAACGAGTCCGCCGCCTCTGCCTCCGGAAGAGGCGAAGTCCTCGACGGGTCTCTACGTCGCCATCGGCGCGCTGGCCGTTTTGGGTGTCGGCGGCGCGCTGTACTTGGCATCGCGCAGCTCCAAAGCGCACGCGTACTGATCTGTCTCGCGAGAGCTGCGCCCGTCGAGCGGATCGGCCAGAACTCAGATAGGCGCCGAAAACTGTCCGAGTCGAGAACGAACCGGGTACCGTTAGCCGCGAACGCCATGCACTCTCTCCAACCTGCCTACGTCGGAACAGTGCTGCCAGTGACCGACGACATCGAGTTCTGGAGCCGGCAGCTCGCCGAGCACGCGCTCTTCATGCAGCTCGGCCTCGACGACCCGAAGCTGAAGCAGCGCTGTGCCCAGCTCCATCAAGCCTGGGAGCACTTCCGTCATGGACCGCGGCAGATTCCGACGGCCATTACGCTCGTGCACCATCTACGGGATCTCCAGTTGGAGGTCCATGCCCGCCTCGGACGCGGAGAGTGGCTGGGCTGGATCTGGCCCCTGTTCGTCGACCACATCCGACGCGAGGGCGACTACTTCCTCGGTGCGCTCCAGGGAGCGAAGCTCGATCCCGTCGCCGAGGCCCAGATGTGGCTGACGTTCATGGCCGATCATGCTGCGTTCGCGGCGCACTTACTCGACCCGACTGAAACAGCGCGTATTCGTGAAGCACTTACGCTTCTCGATAAGTTTGGAGAGCTTTGGCACGGATGCGGCACTGCGGTTAACGATCAACTGTTGTCGCTAACGCTGCGCAGCGGCACGGACCTCGACAGCTATCTCAAGGGGCTCGGGATCGGAACCCCGAATGGGGCGCGATCGATTATTCATCCAGTTCTTGCCGAGCATGTCGTTCGCGAGGGTCAGCGTTTTTTGAAGGCAATGTCCGCGCTACAACAGCAGGCTTCAGCTCTTAGCCCGCAATAGACGCTTTTGTCGACGCGCCTCAGCGCGCTTCGCATGTATCCGCGCCACATGCTCGCGGAGCACTTCTTCGCGATGCGTCGGGCAGTATTTGCCGCTGTAGATCTTGTTTTTAAGCGGCACGTCGCAACGAAGGCACCGCAAAACAGGACGGTTTGGGAATCTGTTTTCGCTGCTACGCTCCCGATGCTCGAAACAGTAGCGCGCCGAAGATCGCCGATCGCAAATCAAAGCCGAGCACACCTTACAGCGTCCAGGTTTCCACGGGTCATCAGGAACTTTGTAGGCGAAGCTAGCAACCACGTGAGGTCTGACAAGATTCGCGAACTTAACAGCCTCACGATGGAACATCGTGAGAATCGGCTGCCCCCGCCAGTGGCTGATGGTGCATTTGATGGCGAGATGTATACGAAACTGATCTCGGAGCCACGCGACGTCTTCCTCGGGAAACCCGTTGGTATGCAGCTTGATGGTTAAACAATTCTTGCGTGTTGAAGCACTGCCATCGCCCATGTGCCAGAGGGCAAGAGCTACGGGATTCGTGACGTCAAAATCGCGGGGGATTCGCTTCTTATTTTCAGTCGTGTACCACCGACGGCGTTCATCAAGCAGCTCTCGATAAGATCTGGTCGCAAGCTTTACAGAGGGTTTTGCTCTCAGCAGTGCGCCTGCGTGTTTGCCGCGACGCACCCACCTTTTTCCTGCCGGAACATCCTTGATCGCTGCTGGCAGGCCGTGGCTGCCAAGAAGCCTCCTTACCCAGACGACCCAATCGCGGTGAGCCGCAGTTGATGAAAGGGACAAATAGGAGGACAGACCGCTTGCTGTCCTTGGATACGAGCCGTCGCCGATGACGACGCCGTCCAAAAGGACGCGCAGGCCACCGTCGATCTCACAGTGGTTGGCGGGTCGGCCAGTAGACGGTCTCACCAATACAACGATAGCCGAAAGGCTGTGCGCTGTCACGAACACGCGACATTAGCCGCACAGGTGCTTGATCCAGCGGCGGTGCTTCAGAAGTCAGTGTGACGGCGGCGCGTGTTCGATCCATTGCACTCATCACGGTAAGCTAACGCCATGGCACGACAGTCGACCAAGAAACGAAGCCACCAGCTGGATCGCGACATCGCGCGTGTGCTGGCCAGCCGAACGAAACGCGGCTACCACGCGACGATTCGCGAGTGCGCGACGTGGGCCCCTGAAGCCACCGTCGAGCCGCTCACCGAAGCGAAGCGGCAGTCCGCGAACGAGTTCGAGCGCTGCTATCTGATCAACCTGATGGCGAAGGCCGGAACGGTCTCAGAGGCCGCGCGAGCCGCCAAGCTCGACCGTTCCAACTTCAAGAAGCTCCTGCATCGTCACGGTCTGCGCGTCTCCAAAGAAAAAGACCTGTAAACGATCGCAGGACCGCGACGGAGATCTCACTTCCACGGCCAGGATCTCAAACGCTAGAGCAGCGCTTCATGCGTGCCGGCGCCACGTGAGAGGATCGCGGCGTGAACCCGCACATCTTTCGTGAGTACGACATTCGCGGAAACGCCGAGCGCGATCTGCCCGACGATCTCGTTCGTGCCATCGGGCAGGCGATCGTGCCATCGGGCAGGCGATTGCGGAGACGGCGTACGGGAAACCTGGCGGCTCGATCGTCGTTGGCCGTGACTGCCGGCTGCACTCACCACGCCTTCATGCAGCGCTCATCGACGGTCTCCGCATTCTCGCGAACGTCACGGACATCGGCATCGTCCCGACGCCTGTCGCGTACTTCGCCCAGCAGCACCTGAAGTCGGCAGCAACCGTGATGATCACCGGCAGCCACAATCCGGCCGAGGACAACGGCTTCAAGATCATGGTGGGCGCCAAAGCGCTGCACGGCCAAGCGCTCACAGATCTCGGCAAACGCGCCGACGACATCACGCGACTCGGATTTGTCGCTTCGCGCGTCGGCGAACACTCCGTCGTCGACGTCACGGATGACTACATCAGCCGCGCGCTCAGCGAACTGCGTTTCGGATCGCGAAGGCCAAAGGTCGTCGTCGATGCGGGCAACGGTGCCGGCGGTCCGACGGCCGTGGCGCTCTACAACGAGCTGGGCTTGGAGGTCATACCGCTGTACTGCACATTCGACGGAAACTTTCCGCACCATCATCCTGACCCGACACAACCCGAGAACCTTCGATTTCTGATCGAAGCCGTACGAGTCACGGGCGCAGAGATCGGTATCGCGCTCGACGGTGATGCGGATCGCATCGGTGCTGTGGATGCCACCGGTCGTATTCTCTGGGGCGATCAACTCATGGTGCTGCTCGGACGTGCGGTTCGTGAAGAAGTTCCTGACGCGAAGTTCGTCGGGGAGGTGAAGTGCAGCCAGGCGATGTATGACGCGCTGCCGAGCTGCGAGATGTGGAAAGTCGGTCACTCGCTGATCAAAGAACGGATGCAACAGATCGGCGCGCAGCTCGGCGGTGAAATGTCGGGGCATCTCTTCTTTGCGCATCGGTGGCTCGGCTTCGACGATGGAATCTATGCAGGCGCCCGCCTCTTGGAGCTGTTGTCGAAGTCCGACCGCACCCTCGCTGATTACGCGGCGGAGCTTCCGGTAGTCGCCAACACACCGGAGATCCGCATCGAATGCCCGGACGATGTGAAGTTCGACGTGGTCGCAAAGGTCACCGAGAGCCTTCGTCACGATCCGTCGGTGAAAGACGTTGTCACGATCGACGGGGTTCGAGCGAAGTTCGCCGATGGCTGGGGTCTCGTGCGCGCTTCGAACACGCAAGCCGCGCTGGTCATGCGCTGCGAGGCGATCGATCCCGTCAGCCTTGCTGCAATTCAACAGACGCTAGAGCAGCATTTGGCTGCTGCGCGAAATGCTCTTTGATTCGCTCGACTCCGTCGAACAGCGACGAGAAACATGTCTCGAACACGTCTTTTTCGGGTCCGCAAGTTTTCGTCAAAGCAGTCGTGGAACCCATCAGAACTGCGCCTCGTAAAAAAATCTCAGCCAAAAATTCGACCTCTCGGAACGCGGTCCATAGACTGGTCCCATGTCGTGCAAATGCAAATCCTCCAAGCATGTGAAGACCGCCTGTGTCGACAAGTGTCGTCGCCGTTGCCCCAAGATCCGCCGCTGCAAGTTCAAAGCAGCGAAGTGGACCTGTCCGTGGAGCATCTGCGCGGGCGCCAACGTCCTGACCTGCTGCCGCTGATCGTCGCAGGCACGCTTGTCACCCGACATGGGGGCCTGCCACGACACCACGCGCGCAGTTTCGCGCGCGTAGGCTCGGTGCCATGTCGGTCAAAGACGAGCGCGTCAACGCGAGCTGCTGCTGCGGTCATGACGTAGTTGCCTTCCTTGGCGACCACGCGACTGCGCTTCTCGGCTAAACGCCCGCGGCGTGATCATCACGCCGTCGGGCTATTCGTCGTCGAGATAAAAGCCGACGGCGTTTGGTCTCTTCGCGCAACCCACCGATCCGCACGAGCTGCGGAGCGGCACGCGTGGGATCTACTCACACGCGAAGCCGATGCGGTACGGATCCGTCAGGGTCATCGTATCGTTGCCGAAGGTGCGCGGACTGCCATCGCGCGTCCGTAAGCTGCGACGGGCAACGGACGAAGGCTGCCCGAAGTTCGAGCCCCCCGACCAGCTGCGGCTCCCTTTGACAAAAATTCGCGCGACTCCGAGACCAGGTGTAGCGTGAACGCATGGCTGACTTTTACTCCGCTTTCTCCTGCAACTCCTGCTGCGCTGCCGCGGACTTCTACGGCGCGAAGCTCATCCTCTGCTGCGAGAACAAGCAGTCGTGCTGCATCATGGGGCGCAGCCGTCGCCGCTGCTGCAAGAAGAAGCACCGCAGGTAACAACCGCAGACACCCGGCCGCCATGGTAGGATAGGCCCTATGGGTCGTGGCGAATACAGGACGTCGTACACCAACGGACGTGGATGCTACGGCTCACCATGGAGCCCGCCACCGATCGTCGCGCGAGAACTCTCCGATGAAGAAGTCCGCAAGGCGACCGAAGCGGGCAACCGTGCGGCGCAACCGCTCATCGACGCGCACAACCAGATGATGCGGGGCTGGCCGGCGAGCAAGCCCCTAACGCGCGATCAGATGACGACGATCATGACCGAGGCGCTGAAGGTCGCCAGAGAGACCGAGAAGCAGCTCGTCACCATGATCGACAAGGTGCCCAAGCACTGGGAGACCATGCTGCGCCGTGACGGCGGTCTCAAGCATCTGCGCCAGGGCATCGACGAAGCCCCAAAATTCCAGGGGCTCGTCGACAAGGTTACCTCACCGACGGTCATCCCCGACTTTCGGCTGTGGATCGATCACCTATTCGGCCGTAGCGAGAGCGCCGTCATCGCGATGGGCGCTGCCGGTGACATCCTGCCAGACTGGCTGCGCATGCGAGCTATCCTCTCGCGTATTCACGGCGGTGCGGTCGCCGCGATCAACGGCATCCTCGCGCTCGGGGAAGCAGCCGTGAAAGTGGTGACAGGCTTGCCGAGCTTCGTGAAAATTGCTGGCATTGCCGTGCTCGGTCTCGGCGGGGTATGGGCTGTGTCGAAGCTGGCGACCACGAAGCGCCGAAGCGGACGGGCGCTCGCGGAGAGTCAATGAGGCCGAATGAGTGCGCGGTCGCGAAGTACCTCGAAGTGCTGTCGCACGAACTCGTTCGCTATGACATGCAGACGAGCGCGCGTGAAGCCAAGCGCGGTCGCGTGAACATCTACCGCCTGGGACATCTCATGGGAGCCCTTGGGCGCGTTCGTGATGCGGTGGGCAACCGAACGTCAGATAGCGAGGCCGACAAGGCCGGGTTTCGCATGGCCATGTACCAGAACTTCGAGCGCGACTTTCAGCCCGTGAAGAAAGTCGTCAAGCAGCTCGAAGCCGGTACATGTAAGATCAAGTGACTAAGGGGTAGATCATGGCTAGCCAACAAGAGGTAGCGCGCGAAGCGAACGCGCGGTTCTGGATCACGTCGATGTACAAGCCGGGCGTTGCGCTCAGCAAGAACGATTCCGCGGACAGGGTCATGGCAGGACGCTGGCTCACCATCT
>Ga0315291_10007694_pt1 | contig 13281 bp, 11 predicted proteins | sample YL17G12_20_MG_FD_203070 | JGI IMG/M metagenome (GOLD analysis project Ga0315291, IMG submission 203070) | Sediment microbial communities from Yellowstone Lake, YNP, Wyoming, USA - YL17G12_20 | ecosystem: Environmental > Aquatic > Freshwater > Lake > Sediment | place: USA: Wyoming | collected... | reverse complement strand
CGCTGGTTATGGTACAATTCGTCCGTGAACGCATGGCTTCCTCCGTGTAAAGACCCGTAACACAAGTCATTTACACCAGGAGCCTTGCGTTCACCTATAGCAATTCAGCCGAACTTGGAACTACTGTCACTACAATGAGGGGGCTGGCCGACAGTGCCAAGAGCCGAACGGTTGTCGATCCAGATGCGAAAGAGAATCACCGTCAATGAACAGAACAACAAGACATACTCTCGTAGCCTTCACCGCCGCCCTGCTGCTGGCGCCGCTGGCCGCGCTGGATGCTTCTGACGCGCCGAAGGCCGCAAGCACCCCCAACGTCATCCTCATCCTCGCCGACGACCTCGGCTACATGGACATCGGCGCGAACAACCCGAAGACGTTCTACGAGACGCCCTGCATCGACCGGCTCGCGGCGCAGGGGATGCGGTTCACGGCCGGATACGCGGCGTGCCCGGTCTGCTCCCCCACCCGTGCCAGCATCATCACCGGCAAGTATCCGCCGCGCACCGGTATTACCGACTTTATCGGCGGTAACCGCCCAGGCAAGCTGCTGCCCGCGTCCAATCAGGACCATCTCGCGCTGGAAGAAGTCACGCTGGCCGAGGCGCTGCGCGCCGCGGGCTACGCCAACTTCTTCGCGGGCAAGTGGCACCTCGGCCTCGGCGACTATTCGCCGAATGCCCAAGGCTTTGGCCCCGGACTGACCGGCAGTGGGCAGTTCTACTATCCCAAGTCCGAGGTTCCGCCACCCAATCCGACGGACGATCCCAAGTCCACCGATCGCATCGCGGACGAAGCCGTGCGGTTCATCGAGGCGCACAAAGACAAGCCGTTTTTCGCCTACCTGCCGTTCCTCGCCGTCCACATCCCGATCGGCGCGAAGCAGGAGTGGATCGAAAAGTATCAGCGGAAAAAGGTGTTGGGCCCGCCCGACGCCTGGGGCCAGGAGCGCGACAGCAAGGTGCGGCTCGTCCAGAACCACGCCGCCTACGCCGCGATGCTGGCACAAATGGACGCCGCCGTCGGCCGCGTGCTGGCTGCGCTGGACCACAACGCTCTGGCCGAGCGCACCGTCGTTGTGTTCATGTCCGACAACGGGGGGCTTTCCACCGCCGAGGGACATCCCACGTCGAATCTCCCGCTACGCGCCGGCAAGGGCTGGCTCTACGAGGGCGGTATCCGCGAGCCGTGGATCATCCGCGCCCCCGGCATAACGAAACCCGGCAGCGTTTGCGACGCGCCGGTGGTCAGCACCGACTTCTACCCAACCATCCTCGAGCTCGCCGGCCTGCCGCTGATGCCGCGGCAACACCAGGACGGCGTCAGCCTCGTTCCCTTGCTCAAAGGGGCCGAATTGAAGCGGGGCCCGCTCTTCTGGCACTACCCGCACTACGGTAACCAGGGCGGCGCCCCCGGCGGCGCCGTGCGCGACGGCGATTGGAAACTCATCGAGTGGTATGAAGACGGCAGCCGCGAACTGTTCAACCTCCGCGACGACCTCGGTGAAAAGAAGAACCTCGCCGAGGAGTATCCGGAGAAGGTGATGGAACTCGCTGCCCGGCTCGCCGCCTGGCGCAGGGAGGTCAACGCGCTTATGCCCACGCCCAACCCAGGCTTGGACCGCCCGCTGGTCCCGCCGCCTAAAGCCCGCAAGAAAGGCCGACAACCATGAAACGCGGCCAGCGGCGTGCTCTTGGCCAAGCTGGAGGGCGGCAAGGTCGTCCTGACTCTGCGCAGCGACTATGGCGGCGGCGTCCCGCCGCAACTGGAGCCCTTCGGCGGTGACTGGCGGGCCTTGGGTTGGTTTGCCGACGCCCGCGATGGCCTGGAGCCCTACGCCGACGAGTTCGCACGCCTCAACGAGGTCAAGCTCGACGGCCTGCACATCGGCATGGCCACGCGCCAGACGTATCCCAACCGACAGTACGTCGAAGACAAGTTCGGCGACGCGGGCTTCGAGTTCTGGTCGAACCGCATGATCCCGCAAGTCTCCGGATTTCGTCCGCTATCTTGTGCAGCGTCGGATGACCCATCTACACATCTTCTGGCTCGCCGTTTAACGGGAGGGCCGTTTACGGCCCTTGTCCGCCGCAGGCGGTATTCGGCCCGGCGTTTACGCCGGGCTGCCTGGGCGACCCAAACTATTCTCCTCTCCTATAGGCCCGTTTACGGGCCTTCAACAAGGGCTTTAGCCGCAATACCGTTGAATTAAGGGCCAACCCAGCCTGGACACAGTGGCACCGGCGTCTCGCCGGTGTTTTCCGGCCACTATGTGCCCCCCTGTTGTCTTCCACCGGCGAGACGCCAGCACCACTTCCCTCCTGGAATCGTGCAAGTCGATTCAGGTCCCCTACTACTTTGGCAAGGAGTAGTCTGCCGGCTTCGCCGGCTCAGTTTGCGCGGACGTCGTATACGAAAAGCTGCTGTCCGCACCTGAGGTAAAGCCGTCCGCCGCAAACCACGGGGTGCGCGAGGTAGGAATTGGCGGGCCGCCTTGCCAAGTCGAACTGGCTGACAATGTCGAACCCGTCGGGAGTGATGGCCAGCAGGGACATGCTGCCCTGGTGGTTGAGGCAATAAAGCATTCCATCGGCGCAGGTGATGCCGACCTTCTCGAGCGAGTTGTCGAGCTTCCTGGTTTCGCCGGTGAGGAAATCGACGCAGTAGAAGTTCTTTCCCCCCTGCCGGCATCCGCAGCCAAAGAGTTTCCCGTCGATAAGAATTGCACCGCCGTGGCAGTTGTCCAGGTCTTCGCGATGCCATACGGTGGTGGCGCGGCGCGACTGCATGTCGATCTTGAACAGGGTGCCGCCCGTGCGGTGACCGCAGGCGACAAACACGAGTCCGTCGTGGAACACCGGCGTCAGCGCGTTCTGCGGAGATCGCGGGACGAAGGGGGCAGACCAAAGCAGCCTCCCGGTCTGGACGTCCACGCCGACCACCGACTCCTGGGTCATGGTGATCAACTGGCGCACGCCGCGGTGGCTGACGACCACCGGGGAACAGTACGCGGCCGTGTGCTCGATCTCGGTATTGGCCCAAACAGTCTCTCCCGTCTGCTTGTCCAGGGCGACGACACGTCCCTTCGGCCCGCCCGGCATGCACAAGACCTTGCCGCTGTCGACGATCACATTCTCAGCCAGAGACCAGACGCCCCATCGGGCGTCGAACCGGGACTTCAGATCCACGGCCCAAAGCGGTCTGCCCGACTGCGCTTCGAAGGCTGCCAGCCTGCCCTTGGGATTCATCTGATACAAGGCGCCGTCGTTGTAGGTGGGCGTGGTGCGCGAGCCCGGGCTCGCTCCGAGCCACGCCTCGCCGTTGGGCGACGTCCAGAGCCGATTGCCGTCCATATCCAACGCCAAGAGCATTTCCACGTCGTCGAAGTCGCCGGCCGTGAAGATCATCCCCTGGGCAATCGACACTCCCGAATACCCTTCGCCGCACTGTGAGTACTTCCAGACCAGCCGTGGGCCTCCCTCGGGCCATTTCTTCAAGAGGCCTTTCTCCGGGGAGATGTTCGTCCGGCCGGGGCCGTGAAACTCGGGCCAACTGGGACTGCTGCCGACTTCACTCCCCGGCAAGAAGGGAACGTAAACGAGCATCGCCGCGAGGATCGCCGCCGCGGCCGCACCGATAAGCCGTTTCACTTTCATGACTTCTCCATTTTCCGGGCTGCTCTCTTGACGGTCATAGGAGCACGAACATGCCCACCCATCATCCTAACTCGGGCGCCAGCGTGACGCAATCCTGCGGGGATGTTAGCGGGGCGAGTATCCCAACCACAGTAGTTCCAAGTTTGGCTGATGCAACTTCGGGTGGCCGGGGTCGAGCGCCAGCGAGCCCCCGGAAAACCGCGGGTCTGGGGGCTCACTTCGTTCGATCCCAGCCACCCGTCGCCACCAGAACCAACACGATCAGATGCCGGTGGCTGGCGACAGCATTCACGTGACGCTCGATCAGCGATACGACATCCGCTTCCCGAGCGTCAACAATCCATCGGCGGCAGGATAATCTCCTCCAGCCAGGAGCGGCGAAGTGACTTGACCACGCCGATGAACTGGTCGAAGCTGATTGGTTTCGTCATGAAACCGTCGACGCGGAGCTTCTCCCCTTCGAGGATCGCCTTGTGAACACCGGAGGCGGTCAGCACCACGACCGGAATACTCTGGAGCTTCTCATCGGCGCGGATTTCGGTAAGCACCTGGCGGCCGTCCTTCTTGGGCAACTGGATGTCGAGCAGGATCAGGTCGGGGCGTGGGGCCTTGGCGAAGATCCCCAGCCGGCTGAGGAAGCTCATCGCCTCCTCACCGTCCTTCACCAGGCTTACGCGACACTGAAAGTCGCCTTGCTTCAGGGCGCGGATCGTCACGCCGGCATCCTCCATGTTGTCCTCCACCAGCAGGATTTCCATCGGCCTTCCCACGGTGTCCCGGCGCATGGCCAACTCCTCACCTGTTTGGGAATGCTGAAATGAAGGATGGCTGCCTTGCAGGCTATCCAGTTGCAGCGGCTCGTCCGGCGTGGCGCTGGACGACCCGTTGGGAGCTGTCCAGTCCGACGCCAACGCCAGCATAGTCCTCCGAGGGGGTCAACTCGGGGGCCGCACGCATCCGCTACGACCTTCGGCCGGGGGCGCCCCGCATAAAGAAAGGGTACCGTACACCGGGAGATCCGGCAAGGAGGAAAAAGGGGACAGGTCCAATTTGTGCGAGGCCGGGGCACCCACGCTTCGTGGGTCCCGACCGGAGGTTGGTCGCGGGCCGTTCCGGCAAATTGGACCTGTCCCCTTTTTCCCAGAATCACGCAAGGTCATTTAGCTTTCGAACCCCGCCGGGCGGCCGAAAAGCTTCTCGCGGGTCGCCCAGAGCCCGGCAGACGGCGTGGGGATAAAGAAGATCCGCTCGCCATTGGGCAGGTCGTTGAAGCCTTCTCTGAGCCGATCGGGAGCATACTTCGCCAGGGTCTCGCCCAATTCGGCGTACTGGAAGTTGACGCCCTCAATCTCTTCCCGCGACATGTGGCCCGGGGCATAGGTGGTCGAGAAGCGACCCTCGGACGAGCCGTGCATCAGGTGGGCCGCGGCATGGGCAAGGTCCTGGAGGGCAGGGTCCTTGCGGTAATGCTCCATCACCTTCCGCGCCCCCACGTAGCCGTACTTGCGTATCAGCCGGTCGACCTCCGGCTGCTCGCCGAACCGCTTCAGCCCCGGGGCGATCACCACCAGCTCGCCGCCGTCGGCCAGGGCCATCCGCGTGCGATAGATCGCCTTGTTGGCCACCCAGGTGCTGAAAAACTCATCCCCCTGCATCACGCAGACCACCTTCTCAAGCGGCTTATCGAGCACCGTGATGTTCTGTTGGCGCGACTGTCGGGCCGCCTCCAGGTACGTCTCCAGGTCGTCGCCCACGTACAGGCCCGTCTGTACCAGCTCGCCTTGCTCGTTGCGGGCCATCACGATCTGCACGTACAGGTCGGGCAGGTCGCCGAGGTAGTCCTCTTCGGCCTTGTTGAAACAGGCCCGCAGCGGCGTGATCAGCGTGCCCAGGTTGTTCTCGATCCCGTAGCAGGCGGCCGCCATGTGGGCCGCGCAGATCATCTCCTTGCCGGCCAGCCCGATGAAGTAGTTCTTGTTGTGATTGGCGAACCCCAGCACCTCGTGCGGCACCACGTGGCCGACGTTCACAACCAGGTCCCACGACCCCTCGATCAACGTGCGGTTGACCACCACGGGAATGGCCCAATCGGCGGCCCCGCGGCTGACCTCCCGGACAAACTCGGCCGGGATCTCGCCCAGCCGCACGCAGCCGCCCCGCCAGTCGTGCGGGTGAATCCGCTCTTCGGGAATCGCGCCGAACATGCGGCGGTTCTCTTCCGCCGCGTGCGGCACGTGCTGGCCGAGCGTGGGGATCACGTGGACCTCGGCCTCTTCCGCCAGCAGGTTGTAGAGGATCTCCGTCAGCCGGCCGGCACCCGAGTGCGCCCGGGTGATGTCCGGCGGCAGCAGCAACACCCGCCGCGGCCGGGCACAAATCCGCCGGCGGGCCTGCTCGACCGTCTGCCGCATCAGCTCTTCGAGCCGCCGCGGCCCGATCCGGTCGGACTTCTCCACAAACCAGGGCATGAATCGCCTCCCGCGTGCAGTACATCCCGCTCTTGAATTCTGTAGTTTACCAGACCGCGCCCGCCTCGACCAGCCGCAAAGCGAGATTTCTCGCACGCACATCGTCAGTAGATCTGCCGGGCTGGTCACTTAAGTGACCAGCCCTCGGACGCGAAGAAGACCATCGGCATCGTACTCGAGTCCTTTTCTCCGTGGTCTCCGCGCCTTCGTGGTGAGGTTCCTGGCAGAAATACGGCTAACCGCGCTGCCGAAGGGCCTCGTAGAAGAGCACCGCCGCGGCGGCCGAGACGTTCAGGCTGTCGGCCGCGCCGTGCATCGGCAGGCGTACCCCAGTGACGTCGCCGCCCGACCAGGCGGCCGAGAGTCCCTCGGCCTCGCTGCCCAGCACGATGGCCGTCGGGCCGCGGTAGTCCACCTCGGTGTAGGGCAGCGAGGCGTCGACCCGGGCGGCGTACATAGCTAAATGTTTCCGACGGAGCCAGTCCAGCGTATCGGCGGAGGTGGCGGCGCAGACGGGCATCGTGAAGATCGTCCCCAGGCTCGCCCGGATCGCGTTGGGGTTGTACAGATCGGTCCAAGCGTCGGCCACGATCAGGGCCGACAGGCCGGCGGCATCGGCGCTGCGGAGCACGGCCCCCACGTTGCCCGGCTTCTCCACGCCCTCCAGCACCGCCACCAGGGGCCGCTCCGGCAGTTGTAGCTCCTCCAGCCTCTGTCGGGGCATCTCCGCCACGCCCAGCACGCCCTCGGCCCGATGACCGAAGCTGAGCTTCTCGAAGACCGGCTCGGTCACCCGGAAAACCTCGGCCCCGCATTCCGGCAGCCAGCCCAACAGCCCCTGCGCCTCCCGGCTGCTGCACAGCGGCTCGCAGACGAACATCTCGAGCATCCGGACGCCGGCGCCAACTGCCCGGGCCAACTCCCGGGCGCCGTCGATGATGATCCGCCCCTGCTTCTCACGGTGCCGACGGTCGCGCAGCCGGACGGTCTCCTTGACCCGCGGGTTTTGCAGGCTCGTGATGATGGTCATGGCGTCAAGTCGTCGTGCCGACGACCGCTAAACGTTTGCCTGCCAACAGACAACCACCCCGCTGGGCAACTCTCCTCCAGCGGCCGAACGGATGGTCAGTGGCCGTGCCGTCACCGTGCCCTCGCCCGTCTCTCCCAGGGCCTCGGCCATCATCGCTTCCAGCCGTGCCGGGTCGAAACCGGGCGTGTGGCACGTCAGCAGCATGAAGCGCCGCCGCCCGGCCGTCAACTGGCCGCAAAGCTCAAGCAACTGCGGCAGGTGTTTTGACAGCCGCCAGACTTCGCCCCGCGGCCCATGGCCGTAGCTGGGTGGATCGAGCACTACTGCGTCGTAGCGGCTACCCCGCCGCAATTCGCGTTTGACGAACTTCAGGGCATCCTCGGTGATCCAGCGGATCGGCCTGTCGGCCAGGCCCGACAGCTCGGCGTTGCGGCGGGCCCAGCCGACTGTGTTCCCGGCGGCGTCGACGTGAACCACCTCGGCGCCTGCGGCCGCGGCGGTCAGCGTGCTGCCGCCGGTGTAGGCAAACAGGTTCAGGATCTTCAGTGGGGAAAAGGGACAGGAAAAGGGGACAGTCCCTTTCGACAAGAGGGACTGTCCCCTTTTCCCGACGGGGACAGTCCCTTTCGACAAGAGGGACTGTCCCCTTTTCCCGACGGGGACAGTCCCTTTCGACAAGAGGGACTGTCCCCTTTTCCGGAGCTGCTCAGCGATCCAGTCCCAATTGGCGGCCTGTTCGGGAAACACGCCCAGGTGCCCCGCGGGCGCCCGCTTCAGCTCGAAGCTCAGCAGCCCGTGCGCGATCGTCCACTGCGCGGGCAATTCTCGCCCAAGCGACCACCGCCCCTCCTCGCCCTCGCTGCGGTCGAACCGCGCGTCGGCCTCCTGCCAGGCGTCCGGCTGAGCCCGGGCAAAACCCTCCGCCGCCGGGCAAGGCCGGTCGAGCCGCCACGGCCCAAACCGCTCCAGCCGCCGCCCGCCGCCGAAGTCAATCAGTTCGTACTGGTCGGACGCAAACATAAAGGCCCGCAGCGTGCCGCGCTCAACCGCCGACAATTTCCAGGAGTCCCTCGACGACCTTGTTGAGTTCCTCGGGCGAAAGGCGGCCCAGTCTCTTGCCCAGCCGCTCAGTCGAGAGCGTGCGGATCTGGCTGATCTTGACCCAGGACTGCTTGGGGAGCTTGGCACTCTGGATTTCCAGCGTCAGCGGGAATCCCACGCGTCTCGGTTGGCTGGTAATGGCCACGGCAATGACCGTCCCGGAGCGCTGGTTGAACACCTCGTGGCTGAGCACCAGGACTGGCCGCAGCCCACTCTGCTCGCGTCCCCGTGCCGGATCCAGGTCGGCCCAGAGGATGTCGCCTCTTAGTATTCGGGCCATTGGGCCAACTCTCCCGACATGCCTTCTTCGGCCATGGCTCGCTCGAAAGCCGGGTCCAGCTTGGCGCACTCCTCGGCCAAGCGAGTGCGGTGCAGGCGGGCAATCTTTTCCCGCACCGCTACTTGAATTGCCTGGCTGCGGTTGGCAAACACCTTCTGGGCTACCAGACCATCAACCTCGGACAACAGATCGCAGTCCAACGAGATGGCAACTTTGGATGACGCCATGGCTTCTCCTTCAGTATTACCAATAATCATACCGGAGCGCCCGGCAGAAGTCAAATGGTCAGCCCATTCCTCTTGCCGGTCGCTCCTTCGCCGTCTTCCGATGGGGCCGGTAACCGGCTGTTGTGGGTTTGGTGGACGGCCTGCGGGGGCGTGGGCGGCGTCGTGTCTGCGCACCGACTTCTTTGGGCTGGTGGGCGGGAATCAGGCAGCTTGGGCCGTCGCCGATGAGGTCCAGCCGGTCGGCCTGTTCCAGTGCCCGGCGGACGTCGGCATAATTCTCCGGCTTCCAGTATTGCAGCAGGGCCCGTTGCAGCCGCCGCTCGCGGGCACCCTTGGGAACATAGACCGATTCGCCGGTGATCGGGTCGAGGCCCGTGTAATACATGCAGGTGGCGATGTCCATCGGCCCGGGGATGAAGTCCTGCACCTTGTCGGGCCGATAGCCGCTCCGTTTCAGCAGCAGCGCCAGGTCGATCATGGCCCCAAGGTCGCAGCCCGGGTGGCCCGCCATGAAGTAGGGCTCCAGGTAGATTTGCTTCCCCACGGCAGCGGCAGCGCGGCGGAACTCCCGCCCAAACGCCTCGAAGTCCGCAATCGGCGGCTTCTTCATCCGCCGCAGGACCTCCGCATCGCTGTGTTCCGGGGCGACCTTCAGCCGCCCGCCCGTGTGATGGCGGGCCAGGTGGCCGAGGTACGCCGTGCTCCGCCGCGCGAGGTCCATCCGGATCCCCGAGGCAATCAGCACCTGCTTGACCCCCTTCTCCCGCCGGGCGGCCTTCATCAGCTTTATCAGCGGCCCGTGATCGCTCCCCAGCAGCTTGCAGATCGTCGGATGTAGGCAACTCAGACGGCGGCATTTCCGGCCGACCTCCGGGCGGGTACAGCCCATCTGATACATGTTGGCCGTCGGCCCACCCAGGTCGCTCACGACACCCGCAAAACCCGGCTCGCCGGCCATCCGCCGGATCTCGGCCAGGACCGACTCCTGGCTGCGGCTCTGGATGATCCGGCCTTGATGGACGGTCAGCGAGCAGAACGTGCAGCCGCCGAAACAGCCCCGCATGATCTGGATCGAATCCTTGACCACTTCGTACGCCGGAATCCGCTGCCGGCCGTAGCTGGGATGCGGCCGGCGCGTAAACGGCAGGCCGTAGATGCGGTCCATCTCCGACTCCGACAGCGGCAGCGAAGGCGGATTCACCACCACCGCCTCGCGCTGGTGATGTTGCACCAGCCGGCGGGCGTTCTGTGGATTCGTCTGCTGGTGGATGATCCGCGTCATCCGGGCAAATGCCTGCTTGTCGGTCGAGACCTCCTCGTAGCTGGGCAACGTGATCGTGTCACACAGTGGTTTCAAGTTCGGATGGTCCCGCTTGGGGTGGCCGGGGTCGAGCGTCAGCGAGCCCCCGGAAATGCGGCGGTCTGGGGGCTCACTTCGTTCGACCCCAGCCACCCCTTCCCCAACCTTGGAACTACTGTCGCTCGCATTGCCCTGCGGCGGTTGAGCCTCACCCCCGCCCTCTCCCAGAGGGAGAGGGAGAACGGTCTCGCTGGCGCCCAGCCTATAGACCACGCCGCGGACCTCCCGCAGCTCACGGACCGAGCAGCCGCCGTCGAGCCGCCGGACGATCTCCACCAGCGGCCGTTCACCCATCCCGTAGACCACCAGGTCGGCCTTGGCGTCGAGGATGATCGCCCGGCGTACCGTGTCGCTCCAGTAGTCGTAGTGGGCCAGCCGCCGCAGACTGGCCTCGACGCCGCCGGCGATGATCGGCACGCCCGGGTACGCCTCGCGGGCCCGCTGGCAATAGGCCAGCGTGGCCCGATCGGGCCGCCGCCCGATCTGTCCGCCCGGGCTGTAGGCGTCGTCGTTGCGGACCTTCCGCGCGGCCGTGTAATGGTTGAGCATCGAGTCCATGTTGCCGGCACTGACACAGAAGCACAGTCGGGGGCTGCCGAAGGTCTGCCAAGCCCGGCAGGAGTGCCAGTCGGGCTGGCTCAAGACGGCCACCCGGTAGCCCTCCGCCTCCAACACCCGACCCAGCAGTGCCGCAGCGAAGCTCGGATGATCGACGTAGGCGTCGCCGGTCACAAAGACCACGTCAACGCCGTCCCAGCCGCGGGCGGCGACCTCCTCTGGGGTCACGGGCAAGGGCCGTAGGCAACCGGAACGCGAATCGTGCGGGACTGCGGCCATCGGAACACCGGACGGACACTTCGGGCGAAAACCCAAACACTCCATTTTACCTGTGTTCCCCCCTGCCGGGTACACCCACCCGGAGCAGGTCGCCACCACCGTTCCCGCCCCACGCGCGGCAAGCATCCGACCGAAAAAGTGAGGTCGCCACTTCTCTGCGAAGTGTGTACTCTAGCCGGACCTTGTCGGCCACCCAATCCGCCGGGTGGCCGGGGTCGAGCAAAGCGAGCCCCCGGAATCCAAGGTCTGTGGGCTCACTTCGTTCGACCACAGCCACCCGAAATTGGAGGACATATTCCTGCGCTGACCCTTAGCTGGACCCTTTTTGGCCGCCCACGTCGGTCGAGCGGTCATTCCGCCACCGAAATTGATCTTCCCATGGCCACCGCTGCTGTCACAACCCCTCTCCAAACGACGATCCGGTCTGAACGCGAAGACGACTTGCCGCCTGCGCGGCGGATTCTCCGGCTCTTTCTGCTGGGGCATCTGGTCGCCTGGACCTCGGTAGCCGTCCTCACCCAGCCGAACGCCCCAATGGACACGGTGGAGCTGGTCTATTGGGGCCACGAGTGGGAGTGGGGCTATCACAAGCATCCCCCGCTGCCGGGCTGGACCTGTGAAGCCGTGATGCTGCTGACCGGCGGGGCGGTCTGGGCAACCTACCTGGTCGCCCAAACCGCCGTGCTGGTCTGTTTCTGGGCGGCCTGGCGGCTGGCACGAGAGATGGTCTCGCCTCGGGCGGCCCTCCTGGCCGCCTGCCTGCTGGAGTGCTGCTACTACTACAATTTCACCAGCATCGAGCTGAACAACAACGTCGGCATGTATCCCTTCTGGGCCCTGGCCGTGTTGTTCCTCTACTGGGCGCTGAAGGACGACAAGTACCGATACTGGCTTGCCACCGGGGTATGCCTGGGGCTGGGCATGTTGAGCAAGTACTCCGTGGGACTGCTGGTGTTGTCGATGCTGGCCTTCAGTCTGCTCAATCGCCAGGCCCGCGCCGCCTGGTTCCGCCCCGGTCCCTACCTGACGCTGCTGGTCGCCCTGCTGATCTTCAGCCCCCACGCCTCCTGGGCAATCGGCCACCGGTTTCCCGGTGTCGGCTGGGCGCTAGAGTTCACACGGACCAACGCCCACTGGACGGGCCGCGCCTTGTATCCGGCCGAGTTCATGCTGGCACAACTCTGGGCCTTGGCGCCGATGATCGTGGTAGCCCTTCCTCTGACGGGCTATCGCTGGAAGCTGCGAAACGTCCCGCCCGCCCAACACTTCGATCGCGACTTCCTGATCGCCATGGCGCTGGGTCCGTTTCTCGTTCATCTTGCCGTCTCGGCGGTGTTCAAGATCCGCCTCCACAGCATGCACGGCGCGCAGTTGTGGACGTTCGCCGGCCTGCTGATGCTGTTCTGCCTGCAAACCCAAGAGGTCCGTCTCGTGTGGCGCAGGGTCCTGGCCGGCTGCGCCACCATGGCCGTGGTGCTCCTGGCCGCCCTGGTGATCCGCAACGTGGCCGCACCGTACCTGCGAGGCAAGAGTTCGCGAATCCACTTTCCAGGACGTGCCCTTGCCGCCCAGGTCGACCAGCTCTGGCGCCGGCGGTTCGACCGGCCCTTGCCGATTGTCGCCGGCGAGGGGTGGCTGGCCGGCAACGTGGCCCTTTACGGGCCGAGCCGCCCGAGTGTCTACGGCGGCCGTCTCGCCGACAGCCTGGACTTCGCGCCCCGTTATAGTCCCTGGACCAACGACGAGGATCTGTGCCGTCGGGGCGGCGTGATCCTCTGGGACTGCCGGCGGCAAGGCGACCTTCTACCACCCGAGCTGCGCCAGCGGTTTCCGACCGCCGAAGTGCTCCCTCCGCTGACACTCTCCTATCAGACCGGCGCCAAGATCCCTCCGGCCCGCATCGGTGCGGCGATCATCCCACCCGAGGGCGACCAACACCAGACCGCCCGTCAAAGCCACCCGCCCGGTCGCCCCATACAGAGATGAGAATGCGACATGCCGTTTAGCGGGGATTATTCGTCGCACCGTGGTCGAGTCGGTTATCGGGTGCCACGGCTGTATCAGCCGTGCTCCAGACTCCCACATTTGCCCATGGTTACACGGCCGACACGGCCGTGGCACCCGCATGAATAATCCGGGTTTAGCGGCCGACGGTACGTCGGCCCGGAGAAGCGCCCCCGTCGCTGTGCCGGCGACGGCTAGCCCGCATTTCTCACCAACACCCCACGTTGGATCACAGTGTGCCACTGCTTCGCAGAAGCAGTGCGGGGCGGAACCCCTCAACACTGCTTGCCTTACGTCAAGCAGTGGCACACTGTGGTG
>Ga0315291_10007691_pt1 | contig 13284 bp, 15 predicted proteins | sample YL17G12_20_MG_FD_203070 | JGI IMG/M metagenome (GOLD analysis project Ga0315291, IMG submission 203070) | Sediment microbial communities from Yellowstone Lake, YNP, Wyoming, USA - YL17G12_20 | ecosystem: Environmental > Aquatic > Freshwater > Lake > Sediment | place: USA: Wyoming | collected... | reverse complement strand
AGCTTGCCTTTTCCTAAAATATGCTCCTGGCCTACAAACTCATCCAAAGTCTGCGGCCGCATACGCACAGCCAGCGGTTGGCCCTTGTTGGCTGCCTTCTTTTCTTCAAAAAGTTCGGTAGGCATATGTTTTACGGAAAGCGCTTTCGATTGCGAGGTAAAAAAAACCCCCGCAATGTGCCGTTGGAGAGATAGTCTGAACCAGTTTGGTTTCAGGTGGGCGCCTCTCTTGAACGCCAAAGCGTCTAAGAAGGTTTGGCTCCCATGATAATGATGTTGGTTCAAAAATTATCAAGTTTCCAACGAGCACCGCAGGGATTTTTAAATTCCGTCTGCGTTACAAGTATAACACATAGAACGGGATAAATCAACCCTGCCCCTTCTTGAGCCTTTCTTAAGCTATACGAAAGAAGGTGCAGGACAAGCCTTACCGGATCTTTGCCCCGAAACGCTCCGTGAGCACGCTGATCACGCCGGCATGCACAGGATTCACCTCGGCCTCTGTCAGGGTCCGCTCATCAGAGCGATAAACACAGGCCACGGTAAGGCTACGCAGGCCCAAGGGGATCTGCTTACCTTTATAATAGTCTACTATCTTTGCCTCGCGCAGTAACGGAAGACCCTTTTCCCGCACGCTGACTAAAATATCCTTTAGCGAAAGACCCTCTTTAAGGACAAAACTTATATCGCGCGCAATCCCCGGATATTTCGGCGGCGCGGCGAATCTCTTTTGCAGGTCCGCGGCCGCGAACAGCTTATCCAAAGAAACCTCGGCTATGAAGACATCCTTATTTTTGATATCAAATTTGTTTAAGGTGGCTTCTTCCAGCCGGATCATCTTGCCCGCTATATCACTTTTCACGACGATCTCTATCATATGCGCGCCAACCGGATTAAAATCGTAATCCTTTATCCCTAAGCGCTCAAAAAGTTTTTCCACAATGCCCTTTACATGCAGGAATCCCGCTTCTTCTTTCACCAATCCCTGCTCAAGCAATAAAGATTTTGTCCCGCTTAAGGCTATCCCTAAGGCCAATTCTTCTCTCGGCACCTTCGCCCCGGGAGAAAACACATTCGCCACCTCAAAAATATTCACGTAATCCTGTTTCTGGTTCAAATTATAGGCCACGCAGCGGGCGAGGCTTGGCGCTAGGCCCGTGCGCAAAACCTCCTGCTCCTTGCTTAAAGGATTCATGATCGCCACTGCCTGCGATTCGCCCCCCGGGAATCCGGTCGACAGGTCCCTGTCTATCAGGCTATAGGTTATTACCTCATATAAATCTAAACCAACAAGGATATTTTTTGTAAGAGAGACTAAATCTCTCACCTGGCAAGCGCTTACGCGCGGTGAAACCATCGGGAGGGTCTGGCGGATAGCTTCGTAGCCATAAATCCTGGCGATCTCTTCAATAAGGCCCTCTGGGTTTTCCACATCTTCCCTGAAAAGCGGAATATTCACGGCCATTTTGTTCTTTGAAGGACCTTTCACCCCGAAACCTAAATTCACTAAAATCTTCTTAATTTTACCCTGCGGGATCTTCAGGTTAAGAATTTTTTCTACCAAGTATAGATCCAGGACAATGCTTTTGGCTTTAGGCTTAGGCGAACCTACGCTCTTGGCCAGAGCGCATTTTGCGCCGGCCAGCTCTTCGATCAGGCTCACCGCCTTCCAAGAGGAGCCTTCCGCGGTTTCAAAATCTACCCCTCTTTCAAAACGGTACGAGGAATCGGTGGATAAGCCTAATTTCTGCCTTCCCGTGCGGACTACCACAGCGTTAAATACCGCTGCCTCCAATAAAATATTTTTTGTGCTTTCAGTGACTTCGGTATCTTTCCCGCCCATCACCCCGGCAATCGCTACCGGCTGTTTGCTATCGGCGATAATCAATATACCGGAATTAAGATCGCGTTGGATACCGTCTATAGTAAACAGCTTCTCGCTGCTTTTAGCGCGGCGTATAATAATTTCATCGCCGCTTAACTTATCTAGATCAAACGCGTGCAACGGCTCCCCCCAGGTGAATAAAACGTAGTTGGTGATATCTACAACGTTGTTGATGCTGCGGCAGTCGATAAGCTCAAGGCGCTCTTTCAACCACTTTGGCGACAGCCCCACTTTTACGCCGCGGATAATTTTCCCGGTGTAAAGCGGGCAGTCTAACTTGTCCTCGATTTTGATTGTTAGCCTGTTTGCCTGTTTGCCTGTTTGCCTGTTTGAACGGGATAACGGGGTAACGGGGTAACGGGATAACTTTTCCCCGGTGATCGCCGCTACTTCCCGCGCAATGCCGATCACGCTCAGCCAATCCGGACGATTAGAGGTGATCTCCATCTCAAAAACAAAATCACCACCCTTTCCTTCAAGCGCAGTCACTTCAAGGCCGGCCATCGTCAATTTTTCGGCCAGCAGCTGCGGGGTGATTTTGATATCCACGAAATCTTTTAACCAATTGTAAGTGAATTTCATATTAAAATTGCCTCAAGAACCTCAGGTCATTCTCAGCGAATAACCTTATATCATTTATCCCGTACTTGAGCATAGCGATGCGCTCAACACCCATGCCAAAGGCAAAGCCGGTGAATTTCTTTGGTTCGATCCCGACGTGCCGGAAAACATTGGGATGGATCATCCCGGAGCCCAGCACCTCAAGCCAGCCTTTTCTGCCGCAGACAGAACAACCTTTGCCTTTACAAATAATACAAGATATATCAACCTCTGCGGAAGGCTCGGTAAAAGGAAAAAAGTGCGGGCGAAAACGCATCCTGATATCCTGCCCGAAAACCCCCTTGGCAAAAGTTTCCAAGACTCCCTTTAAATCCGAGAATTTAATATCCGTATCCACCATGAAGCCTTCGATCTGATGGAACATGAAAGAGTGCGAGGCATCCACCGCGTCAGGCCGGTATACGCGCCCGGGCACAACAATCGCCAGCGGCGGCTTACGCGATTTCATGGCGCGGATCTGCACGGGTGAGGTGTGGCTGCGCAAAAGCAGCTTCGAATAATCTTTTAAATAAAAGGTATCGAATGCGTCGCGGGAGGGGTGGTCTAAAGGGATATTTAAACCGGTAAAATTATTGAATTCAGTCTCTATCTCCGGGCCTTCGACGACGGAAAAGCCCATCTGCGTGAATATCCCGCAGATCTCATCTATTATCTGGGTGAGCGGGTGCAGCCGCCCCAAATCTTGAGCGATCCCCGGCATAAAAATTTCGCTTCCGCCGGCGGCTGAGCTGGCGGCAGTATCGGCCTGTGACAGCGCTTTAAGTTTGTCCGCGATCAACGCGTTGACCCGATTTTTAAGCGCGTTCACTTCTTGGCCGAATCTCCCGCGCTCCTCTTGAGGAAGGCCGGGTATCGATCCGGTGAGCTCGGCGATGACACCTTTCCTGCCCAGATATTTCAACCTGAACCCCTCGAGGGTTTCGGCTGAAGTAACATTCTGAATATCAGCTTCTACTTGCGCTTTGGCCGCATGAATATCCATAAGAGGATTAAAGCTTAACCCTTGGCTATTTCCACCAGTTTCTTAAAAGCCGCGGCATCCTTTACCGCCAGGTCCGCAAGGATCTTGCGATCCAGCTCGATCTTGGCTTTTTTCAGGCCGTTGATGAACCTGCTATAGGTGACTTCATTAGCACGGCAGGCAGCATTGATGCGAGCGATCCAAAGCGACCGAAACTCGCGTTTTTTGACGCGCCTGTCACGGTAGGCGTAGACCAGCGCATGCATAAGCGCGCGCCTTGCCTGCTGGTATTGCTTGCTGCGGTCCCCCCAGAAACCCTTCGCCGCCTTCAGCGTCCTCTTTTTTCTTCTGCGAGTTGCTACACTATGCTTGATCTTTGCCATTTCTTACTCCTTCGTGTGTTTAACCGTATGGTAACATGCTCTTGATAAATGCCGTGAATTTCCCGGGCTCAAGCGTGTCTGCCCTGCGCAGCTTTCTTTTGCGTTTCTCTCCCTTGCATGTCGCAAGGTGGCTTTTGCCTTCGTGTTGGTATTTGACCTTTTTATTCTTTGTCAGCTTAAAGCGTTTTGCCACGCCTTTTTTTGTTTTCAGTTTTCCCATGATTAACCCCTCTTTCCTTCTATTTAGGCGATAACACGAAAGACATGATCCTGCCTTCCATGCCTGGCGATTTCTCTACCATACCTTCGCTTTGCGTATCGGTGATGAATTTATCTAAGACCTTTCTTCCCAGGTCCACATGCTCCATCTGCCTGCCGCGGAAAAAAAGGTTGACCTTGACTTTGTCTTTTTTCTTTAAGAAATCTATCGCCTGCTTCACCTTGGTCGCAAAGTCATGCTCGTCGATATTGGGCTTCAGGCGGATCTCTTTCAATTTTCCCTGCTTTTGATGTTTTTTGGCTTCGCGCTCCTTCTTTTCCTGGTCATATTTGAATTTGCTGTAATCGATGATGCGGCAGACCGGAGGCACTGCCGTGGCCGCCACTTCCACCAGGTCTAGCTCATGCTGATTTGCCAGGTCCAGCGCCCTCTGGATTGAAACTACGCCCAGCTGCCCGCCGTCGGGCCCGATAAGGCGGACCTGCGCAACGCGAATTTTGTCGTTAATACGAATGTACTTTTTTATAGCCTGCCTCCTTTTTCTTTACGCATACTGTTCACGCCCGCTGAAGGCGGACTATGAACGTTGTGCGATTTGCTGTTTGATGTTCTCTATAAAAAGGCTTAAAGGGACGCTTCCCTTGTCCCCCTCGCCTTTTTTTCTCACTGCTACCGTTTCCTGCGCTGCCTCGCGCTCCCCGACAACCAAACAGTAAGGGACCTTGCTGACCTCGGCGTTGCGGATGCGCTTATTCAGCGTTTCATTGCTATTATCTATCGAGGCGCGGATGTTATTGGCTTCCAGCGCTTTTTTTACTTTCAAGGCGTAATCGTTGACTGTTTCCTTTATCGGGATCACCACTAGCTGCTGCGGTGAAAGCCATAGCGGCAGCTCCCCGTTATAATGCTCTATCAGCGCGCCGATAAAGCGCTCCAGGCTCCCTAATAAAACCCTGTGCAGCATGATCGGCTGCTTTTCAAGTCCATCGGTATCGATGTAGGTAAGGTCGAACCTTTTGGCGAGCGCGAAATCACATTGGATGGTCGCGCACTGCCAGGACCTTTTCAATGCGTCTTTTAATTTGATATCGATCTTCGGGCCGTAAAATGCCCCGTCTCCTTCATTGATCTCATAATGCAGCCCCTTCGCTTTTAGCGCGCCTTCAAGGGCGTCGGTAGCCTTCTGCCAATCCTCTAAGGAACCGATATATTTTTCTGGCCGCGTGCTTAACTCGATCGCCACATCATCAAACCCGAAGACCTTCATCGTATCAAAAACGAAATCAATGATCGCCTTTATCTCATCGACGAGCTGCCGGGGCAGGCAAAAGATATGCGCATCATCCTGGGTAAAGCCGCGCACGCGCAACAGCCCGTGCAATACCCCGGCTTTTTCATGGCGGTAGACTGTGCCTAGCTCAAAAAACCTTATCGGTAAATCCTTGTAGCTGCGGGTCTTTGATTTGTAAATCAAAATATGACCCGGGCAGTTCATCGGCTTGATCACGAATTCTTTTTCGTCTATCTGGAAGGTGTACATGTTCTCTTTGTAGTAATCCAGGTGGCCGCTGGTCTTCCAGAGCCCCGCCTGCATGATATGCGGGGTGATCACCATCTGATACCCGCGCTTTAAGTGTTCTTCCTTTTCGTAGTCTTCGATGATCTTGCGCAGCAACGCGCCCTTGGGATGGTAAAAGACTAATCCCGCACCCGCCTCCTCATGATAAATATCAAAGAACTCTAATGCCGGGCCAAGTTTACGGTGGTCGCGTTTCTTTGCCTCTTCGACATTCTTTAAATACTCGTCTAATTCTTTCTGGGTTTCAAAGCAGGTGCCGTAAATCCGCTGCAGCATGGGGTTGGTTTCGATCCCATGCCAGTAGGCGCCGGCGACTGACAATAATTTAAAGGCCTTGATTTCGCCGGTTGAATTCACATGCGGGCCGCGGCATAAATCGGTGAAGCTTTTTCCGGTCTGATAAATGGAAACTTTCTCATCCGCCAGTGACTGAATTAAATCTACCTTGTAATCCTCGCGCAATTTCTTGAACAATTCCAGCGCCTGCTGCTTTGTCAATTCCTCTCTCACAAACGGCTCGTTTTTGGCGATGACCTCGCGCATCTTCGCTTCAATCTTGGCCAAATCCTCGTCGGTAAATGGCTCTTTCTTGTCGAAGTCGTAGTAAAACCCGTCTTCGATGGAAGGGCCGATGCCTAATTTGGTTTCCGGCCATAGCTCCTTTACCGCCTGAGCCATTACGTGTGAACAAGAGTGTCGTAGGGTGTTAAGATCCATATGTTTAATTTTTTATGTACTCCGCTCGCTAAGCCGCTTGTCGCGGCTCGCCTCGCTTCGCTCGGCAGCGCTCGCTTGAGTACAATTAAATTTTTCTTTGTCAGAAAAATTTAATTGGGCCCATGAGGATTCGGACCTCAGACCTTTGCGATGTCAACGCAACGCTCTAACCAACTGAGCTATGAGCCCCGAAATTTTTCTTAAATCTTAGTTCTTAATTCTTTTTTTATGGGCAAGAAGGGATTTGAACCCTTACGACCTTGCGGCCAAAGGCTTTTAAGGCCTTCGTGTATACCATTCCACCACTTGCCCGACAATTAAAAACAATTGTGGAGGCGGCAAGCGGATTCGAACCGCTGTATAACTGTTTTGCAGACAGTTGCCTTACCACTTGGCTATGCCGCCATAACAAAGAACTTTAGAATTAAAGAACTTTTATTGTCTCTTTAACGATTGTCTCGACGTCCGCCAAGCATCCTACGCCCACCTTGCCGCAGGCAAGTTTGCCTTTGCGTGGTTCAATAAATTTATAACCTAATGATTCCAATTTCCGGATATTGCCCTGCGTGATCTTATTTTCATACATATTCTCATTCATCGCCGGCGCGATCAAAACAGGCGCTTTTGTAGCGCAGATCGCACAGGTCAATAGATCGTCGCATATGCCGGAGGCGATTTTCCCGATCACGTTCGCGGTTGCCGGCGCGACAACTACCGCATCCGCCTTATCCGCCAGTACAATATGCTCGATCTCCCAGCTCTCAGGCGTATCAAACAATCCGCAATACACCTTGTTGCCCGAGAGGCTCTGGAAGAGAACCGGCTGAATCAGCTCCTGCGCTTCTTTAGTCATCACTACCGTAACTACACACCCCTCATCTTTAAGCCTGCGGACAATCTCGCAGGCTTTATATATCGCGACACTCGCCGTGACTCCTAAAATTATATTTTTCTGCTTGCTCATGTTATTCCGCTACCTTTATCTTTTTCCAATAGAGCTTGCCCTCGGCAATTTCCTGCAAAGCCACAGTAGAAGGCTTCATCTCCAGAGGCGCACTCACCATTTTCGGCTTGCCTTCGGCGATCTCCAGCGCCCTTTTTGATGCCAGGATCACCAGTTTATAAACAGACTCGTTGTTCTTTTCTGAATGACTCTTGTCCAAAAGCTTCTCCAGCGCCATATACCCCATCTCTTCCCTCCTACTGCCTTGCTAAGTTTATCTCCTGTAAGATGATCCCTTTTAATTCCCTAAGCGCCCGCTCCAGGTTTTTATTCACGATAGTATAATCGTACCTGCGCGAGGCACCAAGCTCCTCTTTCGCTAATTTCAGCCGCCTGGCTATCTCTTCTTTTTTGGTTTCATGGCAACGCTTCTTTATCCTTACGCGAAGCGTCTGTATCGAGGGCGGAAGTACGAAGATTGTGACGCTGTCTTTCGGATAAAGCCTTTTGATCCGAAGTGCGCCCTTTAAATCCAGGCACAAGATAATGTTTTTCCCCCGGCTGATCTGTTTTTCCACGAAAAACCTGGGCGTCCCATAATAATAGCCCAAGTATTTCGTCCATTCAAGGATTTCTTTTGCCCCGTCCTTCTTTTTAAAGTCCTCCTCGGTGACGAAGAAATAATCCCGGCCATGCCCTTCGTTTGAGCGTTTTTTGCGCGTGGTAAAAGAAACGGATTTGGTGAGCTTTCTCTTGAACGCCTTATCTTCGAGCAGCTTATCGCGCAGCGTGGTCTTGCCTGAGCCCGACGGGCCGGAGATCACGAAAATCAATCCTTTTTTCTTAGTTCTTAGTCCTGGGTTCTTAAGGTTACTCACTCTATATTCTGCACCTGCTCGCGGATCTTCTCGATCTGGCTCTTCATCTCTACCACTGTGCCGGAAACCTTCACATCAAAGGATTTTGCAGCCAGGGTATTGGCCTCCCGCTGCATCTCCTGGGCGATAAAATCCAGCTCCTTGCCTATGGGGGAGGACTTACCCAACTTGCTTTTGAAATTACGGATATGAAAGGTGAGCCTTTCTATCTCTTCGGTAATATCGCTCTCTCTCAAAAATGAGGCGCGCTCCTCGTCGGTCTCTAGCGAGCCCAGCTTATTCTTGATCGCCTCTTTAAAGCGCGCCTTTATTGCCTGCAAATCCGCAAAAAGGTTCTGCGCGCGGCTCTTTAAATAATTATGCAACGCCTGGCCTTCTTTCCGGCGCATCTTGACAAACTCATCAAGGGCGGCGTTGGCAAGCGCCTTTAAATGCGGCCAGATGCTCGCCTTAGGGATCGCGTTCTCCTCAAGCGATAAAACACCGGGCAGATGGATAAGGGTATTTACGCTAAGGTCGTCCTTGATATGAAACTCCTTTTGCATATGCTTGAATGTGCTCAGGTAATTTTTCAGCAGCTGCTTGTTCACGTAGATATGCGCGGCCTTGCCGCCGGAGATATTCACCGCGCAGGTGATCCTGCCGCGCTTTACCTTGGCTTCGATCTCTGCTTTCAGCCTGTCTTCCAGGGACAAAAACCCTTCGGGCAGATGGAATACTATCTCCAAGAACTTGTGGTTGGTGCTCCTGATCTCCACGGAAATCTTGCCAAAGGGCGCTATCTCCTTTTCCTTGCTGCCAAACCCGGTCATGCTGTTTACCATCTTATGCCCACTCTTTCCTTTTATGTTCTTTTTCCACCACCTCTTTGGTTTGATACAGTTCTACAATGATCTCCTGCGGCTTAAACCACAATTTTATCTCGCGCTGTGCCTCTTCCTCGTTGCTTGATACGTGGATCGCGTTTTCGTAGACGCCGTGGGTAGTGATCCGCCCGTAGGAGCCGCGTATCGATGTGGGGTCTGCCTCCTCGGGGTTAGTCGAACCGGCCAGCTCCCGGCATTTTTTTATCGCGTCCTTGCCCCAGTAAATAAGGGCCATTACTTTTTTGCGGTCGTGCAATTCGCCTTGCAGGTATTTTACCAGCTCGTCGAAAAATGGCTTCTCCCGCAGGTGGACATAGTGCTCCTTGGCTAACTCTTCGGAGACGCGCACCATCTTTGCTGCCACGATCTCAAGCTTTGTTTCGGAAAGCCGGGTTAAAATATTCCCGGTCAGCGACTTCTTCAAGCCGTCCGGCTTGATAAGTATGAGAGCTGCCTGGCTCATCTCTATTTGCCTCCTCTGATAATGTTTGCGATCCTCTGCAGATCCTCCTGTGAATAAAATTCGATAGTGATGTGCCCGCGTTTTTTGCGCTTAGTGATGCGCACTTTCGTAGCCAGGGCGTGCTGCATTTCTTCTTCCAAGACCGCGACCACCGGCTCGCGGTGCGCAGCACTCCCTGCTTTTCTTTTTATTCCGACGGGGCGGCGCGTCTTGATCAGACTTTCCAGTTCCCGCACCGACAGGCCTTTGATGATAATCTCCTGCGCAAGCTTTCTTTGCAAATTTATGTCTTCGACTTCTATCAGCGCCCGGCCATGCCCGTAGCTGATGCGGCCTTTTTTAATTTCCATCTGGATTTCATGCGGCAGCTTTAACAGCCGAAGCGTATTTGTGACAGTTACGCGCGCCTTTCCTAAAACCTCACTGATAGATTCCTGCGTCATATGGAACTTGTCTATCAGGTGCTGATAGGCGTGCGCTTCTTCGATAGGGTTCAAATCCTGGCGCTGAAGATTTTCGATTAAGGCGATTTCCAGAGAATCAACGTCCTCAACATTTTTTATCAAAATAGGTATCTCTTTGAGGCCCAAAGACTTAGCAGCGCGTAACCGCCGCTCTCCGGCGATAAGCTCATAGTTGTCCCCTTTTCGGCGCACCAGCAATGGCTGAATCACTCCCTTTTCGCGGATCGATTGCGCAAGCTCATTAATGCCTGTCTCATCAAATTCTTCGCGCGGTTGAAAAGGATTTGGCCGGATCATTTCAGTTTGGACATAAACCACTTCCTCTCTATGCCCACCTTGTTCAATCTGTTTTTCCGGAATCAATGCGCTAAGACCTTTTCCTAATGCTCTACGATGTTCCATCACCTACTCCTTCCTTCGTCGCCGTACTTGGCGTTAAGGGAATTCCTAAAATCTCCTTACACAGCTCCTCGTATTTTTGCGCGCCCAATGAGTCCTTGTCATAAAGCACGATTGGTTTTCCAAAACTGGGCGCCTCGGTCAGCCGTATATTTCGCGGAACCACGGACTGATAAACTTTATCCTTAAAATGATTGCGCACTTCCAGGATTACTTCCTTGGTAAGGTTGGTCCTGAAATCCGCCATGGTCAAAAGCACGCCTTCAATGACCAGGCTAGAGTTGACATTTTCTTTTATAAGTCTAATAGTATTATGGAGTTGCGTCAACCCTTCCAAGGCATAATATTCACACTGCACCGGGATAATCACCGAGTCTGCTGCGCCCAAACCATTAATGGTCAGCAACCCCAGCGACGGCGGAGAATCAATGATGATGAAATCAAAATTATCTTTTTCTTTTTGCAATGCTCTTTTCAGTCGATACTCGCGGCCGAGCACCCCAACTAATTCTACTTCCGCTCCGGTCAGATCCAAATTGGACGGCGCTAAAAATAGATTTGGTATGGCGGTAGGTTGGAGAATTTCTCTTATTTCTAATTCTTCAAGGAGAACATGGTAGGTGCTTTTTTGGACATTATGCTTATTCACGCCGATACCGCTAGTGGCGTTGGCCTGAGGATCCAGATCGACAAGCATGACTTTCTTCCCGAGCACCGCCAGGTAAGAAGCGATATTTATCGCCGAGGTGGTTTTGCCTGTACCACCCTTCTGATTACAAATCGTGATTATTTTACCCATTGCAATCTATTAAGTTACGAAAGGTTCCACGTGAAAAAACGCTAATTGTTCCACACGAAACATTAATTAATTTTAGTATTTTGGAGTGAATTTGTCAAGCTTTATTTCAGTGTCACGCGCACTTTTGCCGGTTTTGCGCCAGGCATGCCAAAAAGGCCCTTTTTTTCCTCGGAAAGCACCTCAATTTTAACTTTACTGCGGGGAAGGTCCAAATCCTTGAGCGCTTTTTTTACCGCTTCTTCAACTGTCTTGCCTTCAATTTCTACGCTCATTTTTTCTTTCATTATTTAGACCTGCTAACCTTAAGCTGATAGGCCAACATAAGCGCGCTATTAATCACCCAGTATAAAACTAATCCGGACGGCAAATGATAGAAAAATACCAGGAACATGACCGGCATCACGATCATCATTATTTTCTGCTGTTCAGCTGAGCTGGAGCTTGAGCTGACCATGGAAAGCTTTTGCTGGACAAACATTCCGACGGTCATTAAGATCGGCAGGATATTGATCTCATTCCCCATAACTGGGATTGATTGCGGCAAAGTAAATAGGCGGTCCGGCATGGATAAGTCCTTAATCCACAAGAAGTCCGCGCCTCTTAGCGCCACAGAACGCATTAAAACTTGGTAAAGCGCAAAAAGTATGGGCATTTGTAAGAGCATGGGTAGACAACCGCCAAGAGGATTAACTTTATGCTCTTTATAAAGCGCCATGACTTCTTGGTTCATCTTATGCGGATTATCCTTATACTTGGCTCGGATCGCTTCCACCTTGGGCGCTAAAACCTGCATCTCTTTCATCGAGCGCATTTGTTTCAAGGTGAGAGGGAGGCACACCAAATAAACAAGCAGGCTTAAAAGAATAATTGCCCAGCCCCAGTTATGAACTAAACGATAGAAAAATTCCAAAGCCTGCAAAATTATCTGGGCAAAGAAATCAAACATCCCGTAATTGATCACCGCAGACGCCCCGGTATTAAAGCTATTAATTGTCTGTAACGCTTGTGGCCCCAAATAGATATTAAATTTAAAGGTTTGCGGTAAACCCGGAATTATAGTCAACTGCCGCATGATTATGCCTACTTCAGATTCTTCCGCAGAAAGTTTGTGGATAAAAGCTGCGGCTTTATTGTCTTCAGTTTGGACAATGGCGCAAAAGTATCTATCCCTTAAAGCTAAATAATTTACATTTTCAAACGTAAGATCTTTCTTGCCATTTTCCTGCAAGGTTTTTTCTTTCGTCCCAACAGTAACGTTCAGATAAGTCACATCTATCGACTTTGGTTTGAAGTCCATTACCCCCAGGACCAATGGCAAATCCAACTTAATGGGGGCTCCGGAGATGTTTTGGATTTCAACTTCTAACCCTATGGTATATAAGCTGTTAGAGAAAATAAACCTCTTGGTGATTTTTAATTCCCTATCTTTGTAGGAAAAGGCGATTGTCTTTGATGTCGCGCTTTCTTTGCTGAAGATTTTTTTATCGCCGAGAGAAAATCCATTTTTTAAAGGGAACTTATAGTTTTGGTAGGATTTAAAAACCACGTCTTTGATCGCGGCTTGCTGTTCTAAAAAAGTCAAATCTATTTTTTCGTGGCTGAAAGGAATCTCCGCTTCAGGCGTAACGGCTAATGCCGGAACTGCCTCTGCCACAGAAAGGGCCTCTTTTTGTGGAAGCGCGACTGCTTGCAGGCCAAGATCAGCAGAATTTGTTGTCGCAACTCTTTGTGTAGCAATCTTTTGCGGCTTTGGAGCCAAAGCGCTCCAACTGACTAAAACCATTAAAGACAACACTACGGCTAAAAATAAACGTTTTTCCATGGGTTATTTTACGGGATCGAATCCGGACTTTCCGGAATACGGATGACAGTGAAACAATCTGACCAGCGCCTTAAAGGCGCCTCTAAAAAAGCCAAATCTTTCGATTGCCTGCTTAGCATACTCAGAACATGTGGGGGTAAAACGACAGGCGCGAGGCAACATATACCTGAGCGACCCTTGGTATATTTTAATGATTGCGACAGATATGCCTTTAATCATTACCGGGAGATTTTGTTTCTGCCTTTTTGACGCCGGCGCTTTAAAATGCTTTTGCCGCCCCTTGAT
>Ga0315291_10007690_pt1 | contig 13284 bp, 12 predicted proteins | sample YL17G12_20_MG_FD_203070 | JGI IMG/M metagenome (GOLD analysis project Ga0315291, IMG submission 203070) | Sediment microbial communities from Yellowstone Lake, YNP, Wyoming, USA - YL17G12_20 | ecosystem: Environmental > Aquatic > Freshwater > Lake > Sediment | place: USA: Wyoming | collected... | reverse complement strand
GCCTTGACGAACTGGACTACGCTCCTGAGATCATAGCTGCGGGCCTCCTGTTCCAGAGAGGCTGCGACGTCCACGTTGCTTATGGTGTCGGGGCTGTCGCCCGTGATCAGCAGAAGGTCCCTCCACCAACTCAGCCACAGTTCCAACGTTTCCTGTATGCCGTCTGTTTTGCCAGCCAGGCGCCGTGCGTATTCCAGACGGTCAAGACGCCCCATCCTGGGCAGCGCCCCGAGTTCTCGCAGCGTGTCCTCTCTACGCTGGAGCATCGAAGCGTCCTGACTTGCTCGTATGGCCCAGCCTATGCGGCCACCGCCCAGCCTGGCCAGCAGTCTGCCTCGCTCTGCATCTACTCCATGTCGCAGTAGCAGTTCGTCTTCAATGATCTTGAAGGGCACCGGACGAAGGGCGAGGACTTGGCAGCGCGAGACGATGGTTGGCAGCAGCAGGCGCGTATCGGCGGCTGTGAGCACGAGCACGACGTGAGAGGGAGGCTCTTCGAGAGTCTTGAGCAGCGCGTTGGCTGCTTGAGTGGTCATGTTCTCTGCGTCTGGGATGACGAGGATCTTCCTTCTGGCCTCGAAGGGCTTCAGGCCCGCCTCCTGGGTGACGCTCCGGATGGTGTCTATGCCCAGTTCCTTCTGGGCCTCCTCAGGTTCCTCCCGAATACGGGCCTGGTAGCGGAGATCGACCAGACGAACGTCAGGATGTATACCCTTGAGAGTCTTGCGGCAGGGCTCGCAGTCGCCGCAGGGTTTGTCTTTCGCCTCGCACAGGAGGGCTTGAGCCAGGTTGAGAGCCAGCGTACTCTTGCCTATGCCTGGCGGCCCGGTGAAGAGGTAGGCGTGTGACACCCTCCCTTCGGCCAGGCTGCTGTTCAACATATCCACCACCCAGTCGTGTCCGGCCAGCCGCCACATTCTGTCAATCTCCTTATCTATACATTATACAATCAAGGGTCTCTCTCTGCAAAACGTGGAAGCACCGAGCCTGAGCAGCCTAGATAGGAGGGGCGGCTCACATGCCCCGGGCAGGAAAGAGGATATGCTGACGAAGGGATCCACGGTATGGCCCGCGGCCATATCGTGGACCTCCGGAGAAGAACGGCCGATGCAGGCATCTGTGCTCATGGCGGCGCCCACGGCAGTGCCTGCTGGGCTTCCCTCAACGACAGCGTTCGCCGTCCTCTGGGGGTGGAGACCATCACAGACCAGGTTTGGCCGGCAGGGTACGCAAGGCGTGAACGAGGCCTGGACGGAAGGTACGCTGCCAACGCGTCGCATCCCGTGCCACGCCGGCTGCTTCCTTCGAACTGGGGCGCGTGGCAAGGCCGAACGCGGTGTCCCCGGACCGTGATCGATGCGGTGCGATGGAGGGGCGACCAGGGTGTCCTATCTTTAAGGTGCAGCCCTCGATTCTTTAAGGTCCATGTAGGTCAAATCTATGGTACAGTATATGCGGGCTGGGGTAGAATACTCGTGCCCACGTTGCGGCCGGAAGCGGCCGGGGCAGGGCCTTTCTTCCGTGAACCGAGAATTCGTCTCCGGAGATGTCCGTGGTCATCGACGACAACGCTCTAGCTGAAGAGTTCGTGTCCTTCTGCCTCGAAAGGCGCGGCCACAAGTGGCCCGAACTGTACGACGAGATGTGCAGGGTGGCGAGCTATCGACTCTTCAGAGACATGGGCTATCGCGAGTTGCGCGATCACGGAGTCTCCTTGAGTCTGGCGAACATGGAGCGACTGGCCGCTCTGGCCGACGCGCTTTCCTCCTCTGGCACTTCGTACCAGGCCTCCTGATACCTCATCTCCCCCACAACGTCTCATTGCCGGAAGCTCCCGCCCATGTTACAATCGACCGACCAGCGGGATCATGCGCAAGGAGGACAGTGCGTTGGAAGCCCTTGAACACCAGGTAGTGCTTTTCCTGCAGAACCTGATTCAGACCGTGGGCTGGGCCGGCATCGTGCTGGCGATGGCCATCGAGAGTGCGTGCATACCCTTGCCCAGCGAAGTGACCATGCCCCTCGCGGGATGGATGTTGATCCAGGCCCGGGGATTGTCGGTGTGGCACAGCTTCTGGGGCGGCTGGTGGGGTGCGGTGGGGTGCACCGTGGGCTCGGTGATCACCTATTGGATCGGTGCGAAGGGTGGTCGGCCAGTTCTAGAGAGGTATGGAAAATACGTCCTGATCCGGACTCAGGAGATAGAAGTAGCCGATAGATGGTTCGAAAAGTACGGCGAGCACACCGCCTTCTTCTCGCGCCTGTTGCCGGTGGTGCGCACCTTCATCTCCTTGCCGGCTGGCGTGGCCAGAATGAACTTTGGCAAGTTCACCGTCTGGACCTTCGCTGGTTCCTTCATCTGGTGCTGGGTGCTCACCTGGGCAGGGTTCGTCTTCGGTGAGCATTGGGAGAGGGTACGCGAGGTAATGCGTCCCTTCGACATACCTATTCTGATCGTGGTCTGCGGGCTGGCTGGCCTGTTTTTCTACCGCCGCCTGAAGAGCAGAAGGGCAGAGTCAGGGGCGGTGACGGAGGAGGCGTTAGAGTAGAGACGCCTTGGCAGACTTGATCAAGGTCTCCTCGGGCACCCTCGGTGTCTTGGGCATGGTGGATAGTCGGCTGGACGCCCCCCCGACCACTGCCTATCTGATGGTGGGGGGGCGTTGTTCTCGTGACTGCGGCTTCTGTGCCCAGGCGCGGAGCAGCACAGCTTCGGCCATGGCTCTGTCTCGGGTGAACTGGCCATCGTGGGATCAGGGCGAGATTCTTGATACGGTGGAGATGGCCTATACGGATGGCAGGATACAGCGCTGCTGCCTCCAGGTGACGGTCAGTCCGAGAGTTCTCGATGGGGTCAAGGAGATCGCTGCTCGCCTGGGCCGCCGGCTCCCGGTCAGCGCGTCGGCGGTGGCCAACCCCGACCAGGTGGAGGAGTTGCTCGATGCGGGGGTGGAGAGGGCAGGGCTGAGCCTCGACGCGGCAAACGAGAAGGTCTATCGCCGGGTGAAGGGTGGCGACCTGCACGCCGCGCTGGCCATCATCGAGGAGGCGGCGAGACGCTTTCCCAGCCGCATTACCACCCACCTCATGGCCGGCCTGGGGGAGACCGAAGAGGAGCTGGTGCGTATGATGGCGCTGCTCCTCGGTTGGGGCGTGACCCCTTCTCTCTTCGCCTTTACCCCCATCCGGGGGACCGCGATGCAGGATGAGCTTCCGCCGTCCTTGGAGAGCTACCGGCGCCTTCAGGTGGTCCGGCATTTGCTTGTGCAGGGAGCGTGCTCGGTGGAGGATCTCTCCTTTTCGGAGCAGGGACGGATTGCGTCCTTCGGCCCTGCAATGAGCGACCTTGAGAGTGCCCTGGGCGATGGCGAGGCTTTTCAGACGTCAGGCTGCCCGGGGTGCAACCGCCCGTACTATAACGAGCCTCCCAGAGGCCCGTTGTACAACTACCCCTGCCCGCTCACCGGCACAGAGGTGAGTGACGCTTTGAGTGCAGCACTGTCCTAGAGCGCTCTGCCCATGCCCGTCGCGAGCCCAGTGCCGCCCTTGACTACCGACGTGAAAGCGACTATCATAAAAACACGTGGGGGTGGTTGAGACCCGGTGGCCTCCGCGGTCTTCAAAACCGTTGATGGGTAGCGACGAGCTAGCCATGGTGGGTTCGACTCCCATCCACTCCCGCTCCTGCGCCTTATGGTGCGTCATCACTCGCCCTCTTGATCTGCTTTCGGTGTGTGTTTCCACCGTGAGTCTGCGTTCTCGCCCCGTGAGTGAACCTTCTGACCAGTCCTGCTTTGATGCCCTTCTTGTTCCTGGACGCGCGTGGGCCGTGTGGTCTCATTCGACCCAGGCAGAGATACCACCGTGCGCCAGCTCGGGCCGCTTCCGCAGCTGGGCATTGACATTGGGCGAGGGCGGAAGACGAGTGATGTCACGCCCGCGTCTCGCGGTGCCTACATCGATGTGGCCAGTTCGATGATGGCACAGGTTGCCGCGACCAGCAGCATCCCCAGGATGACGAGTGCTGCAGCTAGCCTCCGCTGCCTCTTGATCGCGAGAAGCACTCCGCCTGTTATGGTCAGTAGCAGCCCCATCGGAATGCATATCGATACGGTCATATCGTACGTTCCTTTCATGAAGAGACTTATTCGTTCGTCGTTTTCTTCAGTAAGTTGTAGATGACGGCAGAGGCTGTGGGTCGAGGACGTCTGTTATCGAGCGGATGCGAGTTCAGCTTCCATTCTGCAGCGATGGCCATCAGGGCCGTGGAGTGTGTCTTCCGTGGCCTGCAAAACCGTTGATGGGTAGCGACGAGCTAGCCATGGCGGGTTCGACTCCCATCCACTCCCGCCTCTGCCCCTGATGCTCGTCCTCAACTGCGCTCTCTATCTGGTGTCGCCCTCTGTGTCCGCCGTGCGTCTTCCTGGCGACCGCCAGGGGACGTTTCCCTGGCCAGGGCGAACTCGAACGCAGGCAGCACATGCTCTATCAAGTTGTGGCCGATCGCCCAGTCCCAGATGGGGTCCATCTTCTTCCAGGCAACGTTGTATAGTATTCTCTTCAACGGGTTGGGCAGCCCGACAGATCGCCGAATGATGGACCCGTACCTGTAGAACTGGTCGTAGGACCACCAGTACCCCTTCTCCAGCTGGGATGGGGTCATGTGCCTGGGACTGAAGACTGCGTGGCGTGTGTCATAACGGTCCCAGTCCCGGTGCAGGATGCGTCCTTCCTGGTTCAGTGCTGCAAACAGCCTGGTCTTGGGGAAGGGCGTCAGGATGTGGAACGTCGCCGTCTCGATCTTGTTCTCGATAGCGAACTCGACCGTCCTGGCAAAGACATCCGCATCATCGTCGTCGAACCCATAGACAAAGCTGCCATTGATCATGATCCCGGCGTCATGGAATCTCTCGATGGCTTCGGCGTAGTCGTGCTTCCTGTTCTGCGGCTTGTGGGCACGCTCCATGTTGGCCTTGGAAATGGACTCGAACCCGACGAAGAGGCTCCGGCACCCGCAATCGTACGCCTCTTGGAGGAAGCCCGGAGTGTATGCAGCGTCCAGAGAGGCTGATGCCTGCCAGACGAAGCCATATTCCCTGAGCAGTGCGAAGAGCCTTCTCGCTTCCCTGCGATTGCCCAGGAGATTGTCGTCCAGGAAGAAGACGAACTTGTGCCTGAACGTATCCAACTCTTTTCTGATCTCGCTCAACGGGCGGAACGCATGGTAGTCCCTTCCCCAAAAGCTCTCCTTGTAGCAGAAGTCGCAGCAATACGGGCAGCCTCGGGAAGCGACCATGGTGTTGGGCACCAGGTACTTGCTCTGGTTCATCAAGTCTCGCCGTGCCGTGGGCACGTTAGATAGGTTCGGGTCTCTGTAGCCGTGGTACTGCTTCTTCAACGGTCCGGCCTCGAAGTCCTCGAGCATGTGCAGGAAAACCGATTCTCCAGGACCCAGGCATACGCTGTCCGCATGCTGTGCAGCCTCCTCCGGAAGGGTGGTGGGATGGATCCCACCCAGGAACACCTTGGCTCCCCTCGCTCGATAGTAGTCGCTGAGCTGGTATGCTCGTCTGGCAGAGGATACATACACGGTCATGACCACCAGGTCCACGTCTTCGTCCACGATGACGTCCTCGACGTGCTCGTCTCTGACGAGCATTCTGTACCTATCCCGCGGGACCAGTCCTGCCAGGGTGAGCAGGCTCAGGGGTGGAAAAAGGGAGTACTTGATCTGGCGGAAGTCCTGGGAGAGGACTTCTTGAAGAGCCGGCAGCAAGAACAGGATGGTCTTCATGGTTCTCTACCTCCCGCAAGAAACATGGTCAACTCCGCGGAATGTTCAGCACGCGTGGCGTGGATTGGGACCTGCTATCGAGCCCACGTTCCTTCTACCACATCTAGACTGTCCCGAACTGCCAACGATCCTGCCAGAAACTGCCTACCTTGTCGCTGAGTTTGCAACGCGCTGTCAATAGCCGCCAGAGACTGTCAGGACCCGTCGCTGACACGGCCGGGCAGCTCCCTGGCGGCTCTTCTGCATCCCCAAGCGTTGACGGCCTGGGTGACATGAGAGTTCGATGTCGGTGTGCTCCCTTGGCGGCACAACTTCGCTGGGGCGCGTCTGCTTTGCTCGGCGGTTGCCCTGGGGCGACCGTGTGTCGTTCCCAGGATGCTGACTGAGCTATAATGGTTATCGGCGCCTTGCTTTCCGTGCAGGGCCGTTTTTCGGAACGGGGTGACGTCCAGTGGCACAGAGATTCGAAGTGGGAAAGCTTCCGATAGAGTCCCTGGGACGCTTGCTCGATCGATATCGCCTGGAAGACGAGCGCGTGGTGCTGGGGGCCAGAGTTGGAGAGGACGCTGCCGTCCTCGACATGGGGGACAGGTATCTGGTGGCCAAGACCGATCCCATCACCTTTGCCACGGATCAGATCGGCTGGTACGCCGTCCACGTCAACGCCAACGACATCGTCACCACAGGAGCCGTGCCTCTGTGGTTCCTGGCTACGGTTCTGTTGCCTGAGAAGGGCAGCGATGAGGCCTCTGTAGAGGAGATACTCCGGCAGATGCATGCCGCCTGTAGTGAGCTGGGGGTCTCGCTGGTCGGGGGCCACACTGAGATCACCTACGGCCTGGATCGTCCCATGGTCATCGGACAGATGCTGGGGGAGGTGGAGAAGGAGAGGCTGGTGACTTCTGGAGGTGCCAGGGAAGGAGATGCCATTGTCTTGACCAAGGGTATAGCCATTGAAGGCACCGCCCTCATCGCTCGGGAGAAGGAGGAGGATCTGAGAAAGCGTGGCTACACCGACGACTTCATCGCACGCGCCCAGGCGTATCTTTGCGAGCCGGGGATAAGCGTCTTTCGAGAGGCCAGGCGTGCCTGCCTGGATTTTGTCGTCCACGCCATGCACGATCCCACCGAGGGCGGCTTGGCCACGGGCCTGCGCGAACTGGCGTTGGCCTCCCAGGTGGGGCTGGTGGTGGAAGAGGGAAAGATCGAGGTCCTTCCGGAGTGCCGGCGGCTTTGTGTAGAGTTCGGCCTGGATCCCCTGGGCACCATCGCCTCGGGTGCGTTACTCCTGGCTTTGAGTCTGGAGGACGCGGACGAGTTGGTCAGGGTCCTGGCGGCCGAACAGATTCCGGCGGCCATCATCGGCCGCACTGTGCCGGAGGCGGAAGGAATAATGATGGAGACTCGTGGGGGGATGGTACACCTGCCGCTGTTCCCACGAGACGAGATAGCGAAGCTGTTTGCCCGGTAGAGGCCGCAGAGAGTGGAGGGCATGGTAGAGGGGAAGAGTCTAGAGGACCTTGACGCACGAGAGTTGAACGAGCTAGGAAACGCCTATGGCGCTCAGGGGATGTGGGAGGAGGCCATCGACAGCTATCTCCGCAGCCTGGCGATGCGCAAGTCCAGCGGCGACGCGCGTGGCCAGGGCATCGTGCTCAACAATCTGGGGGCCACCTATTACAGTCAGGGCCGGGTTCACGAAGCGCTGGAGTGTTATGAAGCAAGCTATGAGATTGCGCACGATCAAGGGGAGGAACTGAGCGAACTGGTCGCTCTGATGAATCTGGTGTTCCTTCATTTCGAGGAGGGAGCGTTTGACGAATTCCAACGGCGCGCCGATCAGGCAGAGGCGCTGGCCCTGGAGTTGGACAGGTGGGAGCCCATGGCGAAACTGAGGTCGCTGAGAGGGCGCCTGGCGATCTCCGATGCAGGCAGATATCAAGAGGGGCTGAGCCTGTATTGCGAGGCACTGGACTACGCGTCCCGCCAGGGAGAGGCCGAGCTGCAAGAGATGCTTAACCGAGTTGACGTTCAAGCGCAGCGTCTGGCTTCACAGGGCGCACGCGGCCTGGCCCTGGTGTTCTACGACTATCTCAAGCTTTTCGTTCGCGATCACGGCTTCAGCGAGAGTGTGCTTTCCCACCTCAGCCAAAAGCGAGAGGAGATACTGCGCGCGCCCTCTCTATCCTGATTCTGCCAGCTCCGCGTCGATTATTTCTTGGAACTGTTCGTATGGCACAGCGCCCCTGACCAGGGTCCCGTTGACCAAGAAGCTGGGAGTGGCTTCGACACCGTCCTGCACTCCGATGTTGTAGTCCTCGATGATCCGCTCCACGACTGTGCCCTCCTGAAGGCAGGAGGTGAACTCCTCGGTGTCTATGCCCAGTTCTTCAGCATAGCCCTGAAAGGTGACCAGGATGTCCTGACTCTGGGACCATTCCTCATAGCGCTCCCACAGGAACTTCTGCATCTCCCAGAACTTGCCTTGATCGGCAGCGCACTCCGCGACCATGGCGATAGCCACGGCGGGTTGGCCGTGCACAGGGAAGTCCCTGAAGATGAGCTTCACCTTGCCTGTGTCGATGTACTCTTTCTCTATGAGCGGGAGCGTCTCCAGCGCAAAGCTGCGGCAGAAGGGGCAGAGGTACTCCGAGTATTCGATCATCGTCACCGGTGCGTCCTGGGACCCCATCACTGGATCGTCGTCCAAGGGCACCAGCGGCTCCCTGGTCGCCTCCGGAGTGGAGGCCTCCTCTGGGGTGGAGCCCGCCTCAGACGTTGGCGTGTCAGCTGGGGTCGTCGGCGTGTTGGTGGGAGTGGGCACGGGTGTGCCGCATCCCACCAGTCCGCTCAGCAGCAAGACTACGGCAACGCACAGCGAAAGGGCCGCCACGCGCCACAGAATGCCGGGCGCCGGCAGCCGGTAATTAGTGTGTATAGCCCTCATACCAAATCCTCCATTCGTTCTAGTTGCCCGGTCGAGCCTCTACCTCACCGGGCTCTGATACCATTCTCCCGAGTTATCATCGAAGCTGTCTTCCCAGACCAGGGTGCCTGCCCTATCCCAGACGCTGAGATTGTCGAAGGAGCAGTGCAGATCCCCTTCGGTGAAGGCGCCGCAGCCAAAACCTATCAGTCCCTCACCAAACCGCTGGTCGAGTTCCTGTAGTGCCAGTTGGCCGTTCACGTAAAGTGAGAACATACCTTCCGCCACCTCTAGCCGCAGGCGGTTGACGGCTGATCCTTGGTTGATGGGTTCGGTCGAAGAGAAGGGTGAAATCTGCTCCCACTTCCCTCGCTGTTTGGCGAAGAACCCCGCATACCCATCGCCGGAGATGGCCAATTCGTAGTAGTTGTCGTCGTCCTGGTAACCGCATACCAGTCCATACTCGTTGTCGTCGTCCCCGCTGACCTGCTGGGCATCTACCTCCAGACTGAACTTGTCAAGGGAGAGCCGTTGGCTGACTCCCACAACTAGCTCGCTAGGGTCTACAGCCACGATGTGATACGAGCCATCGGCGAGGTATACGCTTGATGTTGTGCGGTCCGGGCCGCTCACACTCTCATAGACGGAGATGTCGTAGGTCATGCTCCGGTCGGCTCGATCATCCTTGTAGTCGTGCGCCAAAACGTAGACGGTGCCTGCTGTCTCGGCGGTCCAGGTGATGAGCGAAGCTCGCGGCTCACCACCGCCATCGTCGTCTTGTGCCAGTTCCTGGCCATCCTCGTTGTATAGCAAGATGACGGTGTCTATGCCCTCTCCCAGATGGTAGGTCTCCACGACGTAGGTCACACCTTCCTCAACCTGGAAAGACAGCCAGTCGTGATCGGCCTCTAGATGTACGTTGTGGCTCTGGACCTCCCCCAGTTCCATGGTTGTGGCCGAAGCCATGGTGTCGTCCGGTTCATACACATCGGGGAAGAGAAGCTTGGCTCCCTCCTCCAGCACAGCAACCGAGTATTCGGTGCCCGGCCCTGCGGCCGAATCCCCCAGGTCTCTTGTCAAAAGGCAGAGGGTGCCGGTCTCGTGTGCAGCCCAACGGAGCAGAGAAGCCAACTCCTCATCGCCTGAGTCATCATCTTCGGCCAGTTGGCTACCATTCGCATCGTACAGAGCCAGGTACGTATCGGTGTTCTCTCCGAGGTTGAAGGTCTCGATCACGTAATTGGTGCCAGCCGTTGCTTCGAAGCACATCCAATCTTGGTCTCCGGTGTCGTGCAGGTCGTGGTTTTGGTAAGAACCGACCTCGATCGCGCCGGCTTGATCTTGACTGTCGTCGGGCTCGTACGCGTCCGCTTCATAGGCAACACCCTCGACCACGGAAATAGTGTAACCCGTTTCTGGCGTCACTTCGTAGCCGTAGTAGTCCTGGATCACGACGAACAGTGTGCCAGAGGACTCGGCGTTCCAGGTTATGCGGGAAGCCTGGCTCTCCGAGCCGCCGTCATCGTTCTCCGCCAGCTGCTCGCTTCCCTCATCATGGAGGAAGATGATGGTATCCATGCCACCGCGCAGGCCAGACGTCTCTATGACATAGGTCTTGCCTTCCACGGCCTCGAAGAAGACCCAGTCCCTGTCTGCGGGATGGTGAAGACCATGGCTCTGGGGAGTGCCCAGAAGTATCTCCTTGGCCTGCTCGGGGGTGTCGTCGGGCTCGTACTCGTCTTCGTCCACGGGTATGGGCTCGCTTTTGGATACCCAAACATCGTACTCAGTGTTCCCTGGTTCTGCTTCTTCGTCGAAGGATCTCACCTCTACGAAGAGCAGCCCGTCTTCGCGCGCTGTCCAGCTGAGGCGAGAAGCCAGCTCCTGCTCGCCGCCATCATCATCGCTTGTCAACTCAGTTCCATCCTCATCGTACAGAACGAGGACGGTGTCGCAGGCGGCGCCCAGGTTCCCGGTTTCCACCGCATACTGCATTCCTGCCTCGACTTCGAAGAATAGATAGTCGCGATCCCCTGGGGGGTCCAAGGTGTGGGACTGCGGAATGCCGTCGGTCTCGATCGTCGTCGCCAGCGCCATCGTATCATCGGGCTCGAAGGCATCCATGCCCTCGGCGGGTGTGGCGGTGGGCGTGGGCGTGGCGGTCACGGCCGGGCTGAAGGTAGGAGTTGGTGGGACCGTGGCGGTCGGGGTGGATGTTCCCAAAACGAGTGTGCGCCAGGGGTGGTCTGGTATCAGTTCATCCAGCAGGGCGATCCCCACCACAGAGAGACAGCACAGGACCAGCACACCGATGAGCACGGTCGCAATCCAGGGGCCAGGGCTGGTAGGGCTGCCGCCCGTCGTTGCCTGCCTGGCCGAGTTGGCGGAGTCCACCAGGCTCCTGCCACAGGCGGGACAGGATCTTTCACCGCCTGCGCTGGCTGCTCCGCATTCAGGGCATACGCTTGCCATCTCTTCGGTCTCCTTTGTTCACGGAGGAACAAGGTGCCTTTGTCTCGCGAGGGACTAGGGCTCCACCAGGTCGATCCGCACCGTATAGGGCTCTTTCCAGCTGAAGCCGGCGAAGGATTGTACGGTGACGTAGTACGTCCCCGGTGGCAGTGACTGCACGATCGTCTCGCGATCAATCGCACGTGTGGATGAGGCGAGAGGCTCTCCGGCTCCGTTCGATAGAAACAGGTCGTAGTCCGCCACGGCAGTGATGTCGGTCAGGCTGACCTGGATGGTGCCCGGCTGGTCCATTTGAAAGGCGTAGACGTCAACGTCCCCCTCATCCCAGATGTAGGATTGGAGTTCCTGCCCCAGCGCCAGGGGCCCGGCGGCTTGCTCAGGAGTGTCGTTGGGCTCGTATGTATCCTCTCCTGTGGGAGTCGGCGCAGGTGACAACTCCAGGGACAGAGTGTATGGCTCGTCGGGACTGAAGTTGTTGAAGGGCAAGACGAGCACGTAGAAGACCCCCACGCTACTCGTGGTGTACTCGATGTGTTCGTCCTGTTGACCGGAGTTGGACGAGTCGGCGAGCACGTCCTCCTCACCCGTCACCAGGTATAGGTCGTAGTCAACATCTGCAGGCAGGTCGGTCAAGGACAGTCGGATGATCTGGGGGGTATCGATCTCCAGGTAGGAGAAGTCGATGTCGTCCTTCGCACTGATGAAGCCTCGATGCTCCTGTCCCGAAACGAGGGGACCTGACGCCTGGAGCATCGAATCGTTGGGCTCATTGTCGTCCTCGTAGGAAGGCGTTGGGGTAGGGCTGGGTTCCGTCGTCGGGGTGGGGAGCGGAGTGTAGTCGGCCAGCTCGGCCGGCGGGGCCGCCGTCGGTTGGGTTGGCGCGCATGTGGTCAAGAGCGCAAGAGCAACCACCACTGCCAGGCCGTGCGCACTGTGTCGCACGCCTGTGCGTAGGACCGCATAAGGTCGGATGCCGGCTCGTGCCGAGGGGGCTGTCTGCGCTTCTCTGGGCAGGCGGGGTGACGTACGTGCTCCACTTGCTCTCATCTCGCTGTCTGTAGGGCCATGAGCTTGTCCTTGTTCAGACATAGGACCAGGCCTCCTTCGAGGGAGATGCCCGTAACGGGGAGGCAAAGCACAGAAGGGTCCGTGAGAGCTACGAATTGATCGCTCGCGGAGTCCAGCGCCTGGCTCAAGGTGGCCTCCCTGATGATGTGCATCGTTCCCTGGGCGACGAAAGGTCCGGCATAGGCGATAACCCGTTGGGGGATCTTGTGCACGGTGGCGAATTCGGATGCTTTCACCGCGGTCTCCCTGACAAGCCAGACCAGGACGATCTCTGCCTTGTTCAGTACGACTGTTTCGGCACTTGCGGGCTGTGCCTTTCCCCATCGGGACAGGGGCATGACGGATGCATCGCCCACGGTCAAGTATGGTGTCTGCTTGCTGTTCAGCACGTCCAGGATACGTCGGGGAGGCCACGCTCTTACTTCGCCTTTGACCTCCAGTTGGTCCGTGTAGGCCACTATGGTGTGTATGGCCGGCGTTGTCTCTTCCATCGGCCAGTCCTTTGCCTCGCCCAGCACCACGAGCCAAGGCTGACCGTCATTATACCGCCCTTTGACAGGCGACGGCAATAGTCGCTGTGCCTGGTCGAGGCTGGCGCGTCGCCTGGCCTCGTCGTTGCGACTCTGCGGTGCGGGCCATGACCACGCCGGGGACAGGTTCAAGGCCCTGAGTAGACCCAATCTTCCAGGGCAGCGGTCCATTCCGGGGGAAAGCCAGCCCGCTCGAGATACGGCCAGAGGATACCAGCGCACTCTCTAATAGTGTAGTAGCCGCGTAGGGGCAGATCTATTCTATCCAAGTCTGTGGTCGTGGGGCTGGTGTAGACGGTCAGGCCCTCTCTCTCACAGAAGAGCTTGGCGCGATAGAGGTGTAGAGGGTGGCTGACCACCACGGCGCTCTGCCACCCGTGCTGCCGCATGACGGCCGCCACCTCCCGGGCGTCCTCTTCAGTATTGGCCGATCCATCCGCCAGGAAGATCGACTCTGTTGGTGTGCCCAGTTCCACGGCCAGGGCCTTGCACAC
>Ga0315291_10007689_pt1 | contig 13284 bp, 12 predicted proteins | sample YL17G12_20_MG_FD_203070 | JGI IMG/M metagenome (GOLD analysis project Ga0315291, IMG submission 203070) | Sediment microbial communities from Yellowstone Lake, YNP, Wyoming, USA - YL17G12_20 | ecosystem: Environmental > Aquatic > Freshwater > Lake > Sediment | place: USA: Wyoming | collected... | reverse complement strand
GCGCGTCGTGCCCTTCCGCCGGCCTGCTGCGGGGGAGACGAGACTCTTCGAGCGGGCCATCAGGGAGCGCCTCGGCCCGAGGGTCGAGTTCGAAGTGGCCCTCGTGCCCGAGATCGCGTTGGGGCCGGGCGGCAAATTCCAGGTGGCGCTGTCGCACGTGCGTCCGGGTTACTACGCGCAGAGAGATGGTACCCCGGCCGGCGATGGCGTGCCCGTGGCACAGGAGAACGGGGCAGCAGCGACCTGATGCCCGCCACCCAGACGCAATGGCTGCCAACAGGCCCGGCACCTCCACCAAGAGCTCCGGCAGCGCCTCCAGCACGCCGGCCACGTCGAGCAGGCTGAGGTCGGTGTGGACGTTCATGGTCAGGTTCAGGGACGAACGGCGCATCGCGGTCTGGGCCCTGGAGCTCAACGACGGGAACTACACGGCGACCGCGAAGGGCTTGGGCATCGCCATCAACACCTTGAAGGCGTATCTGGCGGGAGAATAGGCGGACGAGACCATGCGGAACTTTAGGCCATACAAACGGCCGCTCGACGTGCGCATGTGGCATCATCTTGCCCGATTCGGACAGATGCTGGCCGGGATGGAACGGTCGGTGGACCAACTCCGAGTTCTGTCTGAGGTCCTTGCCGCCGCTGACAGGATGGAACCAGTGCCGTTTCCGGTATGGGCGGACCGGAAGGTTGTCTACCAGCTGTTCGGCATACCGAGCCGGGTACTGACAAGGCTCCGGACGGAAGGTGTTGTCCGCACGGCCAAGTTTAGGGAGGCCAGACGGTCCGCGACCCTTTGCCGGGTGGAGGATGTGGATCGTGCTCTTTTGGCCATGGCTGCCGGCAGGAACCCGACCCGGCCAAGGCATCAAGCAACACGCACTGTCAAGAGGCGAGAGTAGGGTGAAGGTGCAGCGGTTCAGGGCAGGGACAGAGAAGCAAGATGGAGCCGAGTCACTATGATCCAGGGGAAGCCTGCCACATGCCGCCACGGTGCAGACCATCAGAACCCGAGCCCGGCCCGGCAAGTCCGCCATCGTGGCTCGCAGAAGTCCTTTGGCACCTCGCCATCACCGCTCTGGCTTTCCCGGCGGCGTTCCTGCCCGCACATCAGCCCACTTAAGCAACGACTCAGCGAATCTCTGGGAGATCGGATCGTCATGCCTTCGTACGATAGTGGCGAACTCCTGGAATGAGATCACGTCAAGCCCCGCGCCGTTTGGCTGCACATACACGCCTGAGCACGTTTCAGAAGCGGCCTCGTATTCCGTTTCCGTAGCTTCTGAGAGGAGATCGCCTTGTTCTGGCCCGAGAAAACGTGGGACAGCGGGAAAACCCGGCGAAAGAGGGCCTGCTGGCCTGTTCCGCTGTCGTGAACCTTCTCCGGAAGGCGTTTGCTTGGCCGAATCCAGCAGGTGAGAACACGCGCCGAACTCACCTCTTTGGCTGTTGGGCAAGCCACTCCAGGGCTCCCGGGGTGCTTTTCCAGGCCCGGGCGCATTCAGACGCACAAATGATGGCTTCTTCCTCTGTGCCCGGGGAGTAGCTGTCCGGCACGGGCAAGGTCTCGGCCTTTCCGAGAAGGTACCTGGGAACATGTCGGTTGGCCCGACGCGCCTTCTTGAGCAGCCTTCTCGACTCCGCGCTGTCGCCCTGCGCCCGGTACGCAAGAAGCGCTCCGAGGTAGAGGAAGATGGCATCCCGGTCATTCTCGTACTCATCGAACAGGCTTCTGGCGTCCACGTCCCTGCGCAACTCGATAAGGAGAGGCAAGAGAAGGTAGCGCACGCCCTGGTTGTCATCGGGATTGAGCCGGAGTAGCTCCTGGTAATTGCAGGCGGCCTCCCCGTAATGGCCCAGTTCCTCCTGGCACTGCGCCATGCCAAGCAGCGCTCTCATGAAAGGCCTGGGCTCAAAGGCCTCCCAGAAAGAGCCAGCTTCCTCCTGAAATGCCTTTTCTCCGAGCGCACGCCTTCCGGCTTCAACGCCTTTGCAGTAGAGTTCGAGTGCGGCCTGGTCGTCCCGGGCGTTCTCGGCGAGGATCACATAGGCATCAGCGCAGTCAGGGCAGGCTTCCAGGGCCTTGCGGGCAAGGATGAGTTTTCGGCGGCCAAAGGCGTCGAACGCCTGGTAACAGAGCTCCTGAGCCTTCTCCAGGGCATTTCGGGGCTCATAGCGGACCTCATTGATGCTTCGGCCTACGAACTCCCGTGAGATCATCTCGTTGAGCGCGTCAAGGTCCTCCACGGACTTGTCGTCGAGGAACCGGTGCAGCTCGGCCATGCCGCGTTCCAAGGCCCTTCGGTCGGGAGGGACGCCCCTTCGATAGAGCTCCTGATGGCCGGGCGGGTCGAGTACGAAAGGAAGGGAAAAGGTGTAGGCAGTCGGGCCGTCAGAGGTCTCGACCTCTCTTGTCCAGGAGCCGGAATCGAACTCCTCGGCTTTTGACAAGGACAGCGCACGCAGAACCCCTTCCAGGAAGGAGAGCTTCTTGGCATCCGGCCTTTTCGGTCCTCCAGGGGCACGGCAGCAGATGGCACATGGGTATGCCTTGTCGCCAGCCACAGGCAGCTTGTAGTCCTCCCAGAGATCAGCATCACCAAGGGGCAGGGCGCTGATGTCTTCATAGGTGAGCGACCAGAGCCCGCCGCGTCGGAGAGCAAGGTATGCCTCAGGGCCGTCTGCGACGCAAGCTTCCCAGTACCGGCTCTCTGAGCGGTAGAAACCCAGCCCGTAGACTTCCTTTGAGGCACCCAAGACGACGGCAAAGCGCATATCCAGAGGGCATCGGGGGTTCTCGATCCTTATCAGGTCCTCGGCCCCGAGTTCGTTCCAGGGAGCCGCCTCGAAGAAGACTTTGGCAGCGTCGGCAAAGCGCAACATGCGGTCCAGGGTGACACCCCGGGCGCATAAGGCGCCAGGCGGCAGGTCTTGGCCGTGGAGCGCTTGAGCTGCCTCTTCTATGAACTTCTCCACCGCCGTGAGGCGTTTTTCACACGTCACCACAATGCCCACATCTGCCAGCTCTCCTGCCAGGTGCTCTGCTAAGGCCGAGTCGCTCACCTGCAAACGGCCGGGACAATAACCTGCCAGTAGGCGGTTGGCTGCGAACTCGGCCAGAGCCTTCAGGGCCATGGAGAAGTTTTCGTCACCTGGTTTGCAGGGATCGCTCGCATGGACGAGGCCGGTCTCCACGCTTGCCCAGAACGCTGCCACAGGGCGGAAAGGTTTGCGGCCCTCTTCGGTCACCCAGCCAGGCAGGCGAACGAAACCTCCCTGCCAGGCCTCCTCAGGATGGACCGGCAACTCCTTAAGGCGTCGGATGAACTCTTCTGACATGGGAGGTCATCTCCTGTCCGAACGAGCCCTGGGCTTTGATGTGGAGTCGACACCGCATGCCGGTGCGTTGTGCGATTGCCGCCTCTACCTTCTCAGCCCGGTAGCCGCCAAGGGCAGCTACTGCCTCCTCCAGGGGCTACACCCGCCCAAATGAGGAACGCGCCGCAAAGCCATTGCTCTGTGGTTTGGATCGCGAGCTCATCACCGCGGCAGCTTCGTAGACCAAGGCTCAAGTTTGGCAGGCAAACCGATACTGTGAGTTCGCGTGCTCGGTCCTGACCCGCCTCTCACGGTGTCTGCGGCCACTCTTGGCCCCAGTCTGCGAACGTAGCATCGCAGAGCATCAGACCTCCCCCCCATTGCGCAGTAGCCCCAGACCCAAGCAGTCAGTTCGTCGACCTGCCCACCAAAGTCCCCTACCAGCAAAGAAGGGGTAACATCAATTCGAGGAGTGCGCGTTGCCATCCGGATCTTCCCCTGCCAGAAGCTGAATTGCGTGGTCCAGAGCCGGCGCGATCACATGAAAGCATTCCACTGCACCATCGGGGCTGCCAGGGAGGTTGACGATGAGGCAGCAGCCGCGCACTCCAGCCTCCGCGCGGCTCAGCACCGCGTGCGGGGTGACGGCGAGGCTCTTTGCTCGCATCGCCTCGGCAAGCCCCGGCACCCGTCTCTCTACGACGGCCAGGGTTGCCTCCGGGGTCACATCCCGCGGGCCGACACCAGTGCCGCCCGTTGTGAGAACAAGCTGCACGCGGCCCGAATCCGCAAGAGACCTCAGCCGCCGCTCGATCGCGTCGCGGTCATCGGGCACGATCTCCCGCACCGCGACGGTGAAGCCTGCGCGTTCGCTTGCCAGTGCGAGTGCCGGCCCGCTGAGGTCCTCGCGCTCGCCCCTCGCGCTACGGTCACTCACGGTCAGTATCGCGACGTTCTTCAACTCGCACCTCGTCGTCGGGCCTCACGAGCCCGCCGCGTATCACGCGGGCGAACACGCCCTCGCGCGGCATTACACAGTCGCCAAGCCTGCGATAGATCGCGCAGCCTCGGTGGCACTCCTTGCCGATCCTACTGATCTCAATGACGGCCTCCCTGCCCACTCGTAGGCACGTCCCTACCGGAAGCTTCCAGACCTCAAGTCCGCTGACGGTGAGGTTCTCGGCGAAGGCGCCCGGTGCGAGTTGGGGACCCGCCGTCGGGCATGAAGCTACGCCGCGGCCGTTCGCCGCCGCCAGAAGCGCCTGCTTCTGGCGCTCGATGGACTCGGCTCCGAGCAAGCTGACCTGCCGGTCCCCCGGTCCCGCGTGAGCGTCACCCACAACGCCGTGGCCGGGCCGCAGCTCCGCTTCCGCCACCGGCTCCTTCGGTACGTGCTTCCGAAGGCTGATGTTCACCGACGTAAGCTTGCCCGTCACGTCACCGCTCCTTTCGGATGTAGCTTCCGCTTCGCCCCCCGCGCTTCTCCAGGAGACGGATGTCGGTGATCACCGCCGCGGGGTCGATTGGTTTGCACATGTCGTAGACAGTGAGCGCCGCGGCCGAAACCGCGAAGAGAGCTTCCATTTCGACGCCGGTGCGCTCGCGGGCGGCGGCTGTCGCCGTGATCTCCAGCCCGCAGTCGACGTACGCCAGGTCTACTGCGACATGGGTGAGCCTGATCGGATGGCACAGCGGGACGATGTCCGGCGTGCGTTTTGCGGCCATTATCCCCGCCAGACGTGCGGCGTCGAGGACGTTGCCTTTGGGGATGTGACCGTCACGGACGCGGCGTAGCGTAGCCGGCTTGAGGCAGACAAGGCCCCGGGCGACAGCCGTACGCAGGGTAAGACGCTTCCGGCTCACGTCGGCCATAGAAACGCCCCGCCGGTCCGCCGTCGCCGCCATGATTTCACCCTCCGATACGGGCCATTGCGCCGCAGAATCGCTCGCTGTGCAGCCCTGGCTTCAGCATCATTGTCTTCTCAATCAGCTCGCGGACCGCCTCTGCGTCGGCTCCGCCGCTCAACGCGTGACGGGCGTCCAGTTCGCCCGCGTCGACGAGGCATGCGCGGAGCCTCCTGTCAGCGGTGAGGCGGATCCGGTTGCACTTCCGGCAGAACGGCCGCGTCATCGGCGCGATCAATGCGACCACGCCGCGGAACCCCCTGATCGCGAACCTAGTCGCCGAGCTGCTAGGGTCGAGGCTTGGTTGAGGCGAAAGTTGCCCCAAGCCCTGGAGCTTCGGCAGCACTTCGGCCGCTGGCACGAACAGGTCGCTGTTCTGTGGTGCGTGCCGGAATGGCATGCATTCGATGAAACGCACCTCGACCGGATCGCGGCGGGCGAGAGACGCCAGCGCCGCGACTTCGCCATCGTTTATTCCGCGAAGGACGACGACGTTGAGCTTGACGGGACCGAAACCAGCTCGAAGCGCGGCCTCGAGCCCCGCGAGCACGTTGCCCAGAACCCCGCCTGTGACGCGACGGTACACCTCCGGCGCAAGGGATGGGAGCGAGATGTTCACCGATTGAAGTCCAGCGCGGTGAAGGGCCTGAGCCACCGGCGCCAGTTGCTGCCCGTTGGTCGTTAGGCCGAGAAACCGGACAGCGCCGAGACTACTAAGCTTTCGAACGATACTGATGATGTCCTTGTGCAGTAGCGGCTCGCCGCCCGTCAGCCTGACCTTCGTGACGCCGCAAGCGGAAGCCGCGCGCACGAACCTCACGACCTCTGCCCGCGTCAGGCCATGGTGCTCCTGCCGGGCGGGATCCGCGCGGGGACGGCAGTAAACACAGTGCAGATCGCAACGGTCGGTGACCGAAACTCGGAGGTAGGACGGTGCCTGCTTCATTCGAGGCTCAACGGGAAAACAAGGGCCAGGACTGTGGACCCTGCGGGCAGCTCCAGCGCGTCCGCCGGGACGACAGCGAAAGCATCGGCCCGTGCCGCCCCCACAAGGTCAGCCGAGCCGTGGTAAACGACGGGTTCCGCGTGCCAGCCTTCAGCTGACCGACGCAGCGCTACCGGTCGGAACGAGGTCCGGTTTCCGCCGTGAGGGAGCGGCCCGTCGAGCACGGCGCGGATCATCAGCGGCGACGGATTGCTTTCGCCCATCATCCGGCGGAGGGCGGGCACCAGCAACAACTCGGCAATAACCAGTGTAGAAACCGGGTTCCCCGGCAGCCCGAAGACCATGGTCCTGCCGCGCCGGCCGAACACCGTCGGCCTGCCGGGCTGGACGGCGATCTCGCTGAACAAGAGCTCCACCCCGGCGTCCTTGAGCGCTCCCGGAACGAGATCGTAGTCGCCGGTCGACACGCCGCCGGAGACGACAAAAACGTCCCGCTGCATCCCCTTCTCGAAAGCCGCCTGCAGCACCGCAATGTCGTCGACCGCAATGCCAAGGTAGTCGACCCAGATGCCCTCCTGTCCGAGGCGGGCCGCGAGCGCGTACGAATTGCTGTTCCGTATCTGCCCGGGACGTGGCGTCTGGTCCGGCTCAATGACCTCGTCGCCGGTGGCCAGCACGGCGACGCTCGGAGTGGCGCTGACGCGGAGCGATCTGCGGCCGACCGCGGCAGCAAGTGCGACCTGGAACGGGCGGAGCCTAGTGCCCTCGGCAAGCACGGTCTGCCCGGTCTTCACGTCTTCGCCGCGCAAACAGATGTTGCGACCCTTAGGCGCGGCGCGAAGAATGCGGACCCTCCCAGGCCCTGCCGGTTCGGTGTGTTCAACCATGACGACTGTGTCGGCGCCTTCGGGGACTGGCGCGCCGGTCATGATCCTGGCGCACTCGCCGGAGTGAGTCGCGCGCCGCGGGACCGACCCGGCCGGAACATCTTCGACCACGCGGAGCTCGGCCGGCACGTCGGCGATGTCTTCGCTGCGAACCGCAAAGCCGTCCATCGCGGACTTCTTGAACGGCGGCAGGTCGACGTCCGAGACGACGTTCTCTGCGAGGACGCGGCCTGCGGCGACCTCAAGCCTGACTTCGGTCGACGGCAGCCGCGGCGCCGCTCGCAAGACAACCTCGAGTGCCCGTTCAAGCGAGATCATAGATTGGGCATCCTTCAGCTTATTCCCTCGAGTTGAGCTCGGCCGCTCGATGCGGCGCCACTCTTCGCGCGTGTTGACATTCGTCCAGGCAGTTTGCATGTCGCACGGTGGCTGCGGCTGGAGGACGCGCCCCAGTTGGAGCGCTCGGCGCAGGGAGAACTCGCCACGGGCGGCGGCCAGTTCGACAAACCACCGCGCCGTAGGTTCGTAGACAGCGAACAACGGCTCACACGTCGGACGGCCGGGAAGGACGGGCATGACGGCATCGAGGCCGGGCCTCGCCTGCGCCAGCAGCCAGGCCACGGCGTCCGGCGTGATCATTGCCAGGTCGCATGCCAGCACGAGCCAGCGCGCGCCCGGTCGCCAGCGCATTGCGCTCAGCACGCCCGCCATCGGGCCTTCCGTGCCGGGCGCATCCGGTAGGCGGCCCAGTCCGAGGAGCGACGGGGGCACCTCCCCCGTCCCGATCAGCACCACGTCAGCGATGTGTGCCCCAACTGCCGTCACGACGCGCTCCAGCAGCGTCACCTGCTCCTGCTTGAGCAAGTGCTTCGGGCTGCCCATGCGGCGGCTTCGCCCGCCGATTAGGACAGCCGCCAGCACACGAAGGCCCGCATGAACGCGTTCGACCACCTGCCACACAGCCTGTTCGGCGGCGCGCCCGTGAGAAGCATCTGGCACGACCAACAAGCTCTCACCAGGCACTGCGGGCACCTCGCTGGGTTTCTGTGTCAGCCAGATCTTCGGGATGGCGGCATCGCGGCAGCCTTCAACGAGCACAAGGTCGCACTTGCCTGATACGCGGCGCAGGCACTCCTCGATGCTCATGTGCTCTGCATGGAACCGCGCGAAGGATTCCTGCGGACCGGCGGCGAGCACCTCGGCCCCGGCCTGGAAGACGCGGTCGGAATCCTTGCCGGGCCGGTCCGCCTCGATGCGGTGCGTGCAACGTTTGACGACGGCAGGGCACAGACCCCTGGCGATCAGGCGGGGGACGAGCTGCTGGATGAGCAGCGTCTTGCCACTGCCGCTCTGGCCGCAGACGCCGATGACGGGCGGGTAGAGCGGATCCGGCTTGGCTGCGGTCTCGGGCATCATACTTCGCCTGTAAGCAGGGCCTCGGCGCCGGCGTAGACGGTGATCGTCCCTCCGCGGACAAAGCCGGCCAGAAACATGCCCAGGCGGCGGGCCAGTCGCACCGCCGCGGCGGAGGGCGCGCTGACGCCTGCCACGTCGCAAATCCCTGCGCACGCCGCCTTGGCTACCATCTCGAACGATAGACGGCTTGAAAGCAGCAACAACGACCGGCGCAGATCCAGACCTCGCGCTGCCGCCGCACCGACGGCTTTGTCCAGGGCGTTGTGACGCCCCATGTCCTCGCACACCAGGATACCACCGACGGCAGATTCGAGCGGCGGCTGGGCCAGCGCCGCCGCGTGGGCTCCCCCCGTTGCTTTGAACACGCGCTGGCCTTCGACCATCGCGTCCCGCAGGCGGAGAACGTCGGCGACACGAAGCCTGCCAGTCGGCCTCTCAAACGGCCTCCGCCCTTCGGCGAACCCTTCGATCCAGGCGTCCCCGCAGAGGCTACACGACGAGAACACGTGGCGGTAGCCGCGGACTTTCTCCATCGCCCCGTCCCCGGACAGGCGGACGTCGACCTCGCCCGCGACGCCGAGCGAGCTGTCGCGGCAGAACGTTACGGCGCTCACTTCTGCGGGCGAGCCGACGATGTCTTCAGTGAGAAGGAACCCGAGGGCCAGTGCCGCCTCAGCGCCCGGGGTGCGCATGAGCGTGACGACAGGCACCCCATTGACAGTGATGCGCAACGGCTGCTCCTCGATCACATCGCGCGTCTGCGGCTGTAGGCCTCCGCCCTCCAAGACGTGGCAGTGGAACCGGCGCGTCGGATCGAGTCCGTCGCCGGGAGCTTGCTGTGGGCGATCAGTCGGGGCGTTCACCAGGACTCCGGGAAGGCGGCGTTAGAGAACATGGCCTCGACCCTGGCTTTGTGGCGCCGTTCGATGGCCGCCAGGCGCAGAAGAAGGTCGCGCTCGGCCCCCTGGGGGTACAGCTTCGCCCAGTTCTCGTAGAACTCGACGGCGAGCTTCTCCTTCTGCGCCGCGAGAAGGAAGGCGTCGGCGGGCGACATGTCCGGGCTGAACTCCGGCGCGCCGAAGCTCTCGACGAGCGAGCCGCCGGGCGCGGCACCCTCGGGCAGGGGGCGCGCTCCGCTTCTGAACTCCTCTATGAGCCCCTTGTGCTCGTGCTCGTCGTGCATGAGGTCCTCCAGCGCGTCCCTGGTGGCGGCGTCGGAAGCGCGTCCGGCGGCCTGACGGTAGAAGGCTGCTGCAGCATCTTCATTGGCGATGGCTTGGCCAAGTATAGCCGACATGTCCGCTGCGTCGGGCTGCCGTGCAACCTCGCGCGCCGTCATGATGCCCTCCAGGCGCTTGACAAGGGCCGGGGCGTCAACGGGACAATCGAAGAGGGCGTCCACGTCCAGCCCCCCCGCCGTGCCGAACGTGCGGTCCCAGCCCGAGCGATCCAAGTCCACCACGAGCACGACAGGAGTACCTGAGACCCGCCGGACTGCCTGGACATCGTTGAGCGCCTGTCCGAGGCCGGCTGCATCCGTAGCCAGTATGATGGCATCGGCCGGCGTCGAGTGCGCCTCTTGCGGCTCCCGGGCAACCTTCACCGCCCAACCGGCCGCTGTTAGGAACTGGGCGAGTTCGGTGAGCTGGCCTCTCACGGCGTCAATCAGGAGGACTTGTCTCATGACGGTGCGTGCCCCTTCGTTCAGACATCCGGGGAGTCAGCGCACTCGACTTTGGCGGCGCAGCACTTGTACTCCGCGGTGCGGGTAATGTTGTCGAAAGCGTCGTTTGTGAGCCGGTTGGTGGCGGTCTCGACGAAGTGGAACGGCATCCAGAGTGCGCCGGGCCGCACCGTGTCGCTCACGTGCGTTCGCACGACGAGCGAGCCGCGTCGCGTCGTCACGCGAGCGTTCCCACCGTTGCCGATGCCGAGTCGTTCTGCGTCGTTGGGGTGGATCTCGACGAAGTTCTCGTTCTGCTTCTGGGCGATTGCCAGGTTCTTGCGCGTCATGTTGCCGACGTTGTAATTGTAGAGCGTGCGGCCGGTGGAGAGCACGAAGGGGTATTCTTCATCGGGGACCTCCGCCGGCGGGCGGTACTTGATCACGTGCATGAGCCCCTTGCCGCGCGTGAAGCGTCCCTCGTGCAGGAACGTGGTACCGGGGTGGTCCCTCGTGGGACAGGGCCACTGGAGGCCCACCTTCTCGATCCTTTCGTAGGAGATGCCGCCGTAGCTGGGGGTCAGGCTCGCCATCTCCTCGAAGACGTCCGAGGCGCATTCGTATCGCATCGGATAGCCCATCGCCGTCGAAACGTCGCAGATGATCTGCCAGTCGGCTCGCGCCTGGCCAGGGGGATCGACCGCCTTCCGCACGCGCTGCACGCGACGTTCGCTGTTGGTAAAAGTGCCGTCTTTCTCGGCGAAGCAGGTGGCCGGCAGGACGACGTCCGCCAGCTTCGCCGTTTCGGACATGAAGATCTCCTGGACGAGAAGGAACTCCAGGTTCTCCAGGCTCTCGATGACCTTGGCCTGGTTGGGCTCGCTCAGGACGGGGTCCTCCCCTAGCACATACATTGCCTTGAGCACTCCCTCGCCCGCCTTCTCGATGAAGTCGGTGATGCGACCGCCCACGTTGGACGGGATCTCCACGCCCCAGGCCTTCGCGAACTTCTGCCGGACGGTGGGGTCGGCCGCTCGCTGGTAGCCGGGGAGGACCGAGTGGATTGCGCCCATGTCGCACCCGCCCTGAACGTTGTTCTGGCCACGCAGCGGATTCACGCCGGACGAGGGCTTGCCGATCTGGCCGCAGAGCATCGCCAGATTCGCCAAGTTCTGGACGTTCTCCGTGCCGCAGGTGTGCTCCGTAATGCCGAGCGTGTAGAAGATAGCCGAGGGGTCGCCTTTGGCGTACATCTCCGCAGCGCGCCGGATCGTGCCGGCCTCGACGCCGCAGACGCGTGCCGCCCCCTCAATGCTGTACTCTTTCAGGTTCTCGCGGAAGGCCTCAAAGTCCTCGCACCGGCTCTCGACGAACGCTTGATCGTACCAGCCCCGCTCGATGATGTAATCCATCATTGCGTTGATCAGGAAGTTGTCGGTGCCGGGGATGTGTTGGATGTGGACGTCAGCACGGCGGGCCATCCAGGTCGTGCGCGGATCGCAGACCACCAGCTTCGCCCCGCGCCGGAGCGCCTTCTTCATCTCCATGCCGATGATCGGATGAGCTTCGGTGGGATTAGAGCCGATGATGAAGATCGTGTCCACGTCCTTAATCTCGCCGATCGAGTTGGTCATAGCCCCGGACCCGAAGGCAGAAGCCAGGCCGGCCACTGTGGGCGCGTGGCAGGTGGTGGCGCACTGGTCGACGTTGTTCGTCCTGCCGGCCGTGCGGGCGAGCTTCTGCATCAGGTAGTTCTCTTCGTTCGTGCAACGGCAGGAACTGAGGAAGGCGATGCCGTCGGGTCCATGCCTGTCGCGGATTTCGGCAAGGCGCTTGCCCGCGAAGGCGAGCGCTTCCCCCCACGAAGCGTCGCGGAAAGCACCGTCCTTGCGGATCAGCGGCCGGGTCAGCCGCTCGGGCGAATGCACGAATTGGAATCCAAACCGGCCCTTCACGCAGGTGTTGCCGTCGTTCACGACGCAACCGGGCTCGCTGGTGACCCGGACGATGCGGTTCGTCTTGGGGTTCACGTTCAAATCGATCTGGCAGCCCACGCCGCAGTAGGTGCAGGTGGTGCGCACCTTGGTCAGTTCTTTGGCCCTGCCCTGGCCTTTGGCGGCGCGTTCCCACAGGGCGCCGGTGGGGCACGTGCTCACGCAGAGCCCGCAGATCTCGCAGGTGGTGTCGTTCAAAGGCAGGTCGAAGGCCGTGCTCACCTGGACGCCGAGCGCCCGGCCCTTGAGTGTGAGCGCCTCGGCCATCTCGACCTCGGCGCAGATCCTCACGCACCTCTGGCAGCGAACGCACTTGGACGGATCGTAGACAATGCCCTTGTGGCCGACGGTGTAGGTCTCCGCCGCCTGTGACGAAGGCAGTACTGAGAAGCGGTGCTCGCGCGCCTGGTAGCGGTACGCATAGTCCTGAAGCAGACAGTCGCCGTCTGTGTCGCAGGTCGTGCACGAGACGTTGTGCTCGCTCAGGAGCAGCTCCAGCGTCGCCTTGCGCGAGCGGACCACGGCCTCGCTCTCGGTGCGCACGATCATGCCGGGCTCGGCCAGGCGCGTGCACGAGGTGTGCAGCCCGACCTGCCCCTCGATCTCGACCAGGCAAAGCCGGCAGGCCCCGGCCGGCTCGAGACGTTCGTCGTAGCACAGACGCGGGATGTCAATCCCGTTCGCGAGGGCGACCTGAAGAATCGTCTGCCCATGCCGGGCCGCCAGCTCCCGGCCGTCAATCATCAGGCTGAACCCGCTCATCCCGCCCTCTTCCACGTCCAGATCCCTCAAGCGTTCTCTTCTCGCCTCTTAGCTGGCTATGCGAGCTTCTCCAGATCACAGCGCAGGCACCGCCCGGCTTCAGCACATGCCCCGGCAGGTGTCAAACACCCAACCACCTCGCGGAAGTTGCCCGCCCTTTCCGCCAGGGCCAGCATCGTCTCCTCTACGCGCGGCATCTGCTGTTCCATCTCTGCCTCCGTCGGACGCCGCAAGCTGAAGGACACGTCAGGCGGGAGCACGCCCCGGCCGCCCAGGTAACGGTCTATGGAGACCGCTGCGCGCTGGCCCTGCGCGATGGCCTCTATGACCGACCCGCCCCCGCTGACCACGTCGCCGCCGGCAAAGACCCCATCCAACGAGCCCGCGAGCGTC
>Ga0315291_10007688_pt1 | contig 13288 bp, 8 predicted proteins | sample YL17G12_20_MG_FD_203070 | JGI IMG/M metagenome (GOLD analysis project Ga0315291, IMG submission 203070) | Sediment microbial communities from Yellowstone Lake, YNP, Wyoming, USA - YL17G12_20 | ecosystem: Environmental > Aquatic > Freshwater > Lake > Sediment | place: USA: Wyoming | collected... | reverse complement strand
AAGCTCCGGTCGAGCCGTTCGAAATTCGGCTGGTTCTTCAGCTTGAGCCCCGTCCCCAGGGACCCGGCGAAGGGGAGGGCCTTGTCCGCGGGCATGTCCACGGCGTAGGCGGCATACCAGGAGACGTAAAGGGATCGGCCGACCTCCCGCTCGTACTCCCCCCTGATGCTATAGACAAGCTTGTCCGGCCTGAACTGGGAAAAGAAACCGTCCCCGTATAGGACGGGCGAACTGAATCCCACATCCGTGAACAGCCGGGACCTCCCTTTCCTGTGGACCTCCAGCCGATACTCGCCGGTGGCTGCGAGCTTATAGCGTTCGTCGAAAGGGACGGCGCCGGCGGCGAACTTGAAGTTCTCAAGGGGCTTCCCCCCCGCTTCCCCGGACGCGTATCGGAAGCCGATATAGAACGCGGCGGGGAACCGGTAGGTCCGGGCGCCTCGGAGAAAGAGGGCGGTATTCGGGCCGATGGCCACCGAGAATCCCGCTTCATAGAGCCATTGAGAGAAGTTGATCCACTTGACCTCGGTTTCGATGGTGATCCCTCCGACAGGGACATCGGGCAGGGTCAGGCTGATCATCGCCAGGCGCCGATAGTCGCGGGTCTTGCCGATATAGCCTCCGAATCCCAGGCCGAGCGTGAAGTCCTTTTCGCGGAGCCGGAGGATACCCAGGACCTCGTTGACATCGAAGATGACGGGATTGTCGCGGGAAGTCTCGTGGCGGCACATGTGCCGGACGGCGGCTTCCAGGCTCCAGTTCCCCGGGAGCCGGCGTTCGAGACCGGTCGTCAGCCAGAAGTCAGAGGCCCCCCGCAATCGTCCGTTCAGCCGCTGGTCGTACATCAGCCCCGCGTTCCACCGCCAGGAGGGCGCCCCGAAGACGGGAGACGAGAACCTGAATGTCGGCCGGTAATACCGGCGTTCAAGGGAGTCGATGCCGATTTCCGCCCGGAAATCGGCCGTCCAGCGGGGCTTCGTGGACTTGTCCTCCGGCCGCGACGGACAGGGGATGGCCAGAGCTAGAATCGTAAAAATGGAGACAACGAGGAGGCGCTTCTTCAAGAAGCATTAGTAGCAGATTGAATGCGAAAAGGCAAGGCCTGACTCCCATGCCTTACGACCGGCGCGACCTGATGGCCGCGGCCAAAGGAGGGGCGGCAGGAGGCCGTCGAGCCTCGACAAAGCGCCTAATCTTCCGGCTTCTTCTTGTCTTCTTTTTCTTTCTTCGGCGGGGGCTGGGTCAGCGCGGACTTGAGCTTCTCGGCGAAGAACCCGAACTTCGACTCTTCCTTGGCGGCTTCTTTGGGCTCTTCCTTCTTCTCTTTCTTTTCCTTCTTGTCCTTGGCCTTGGCCCCGCGCAGGCGCTGCTCTTCGAGCCCCTCTTCCTTCTGTTTGATCGCCGTCAGGGCCTCCATCTCGGACTCTTCATCCGCGAGCTTCTCTTCGATAACCCTGCGCTCGCTCCTCTTCGGCCGCGGGCCCATCTCGCCCTCGAGCTTAAGTTTTTTCTTCTTGTGCGGTTTTTCCTTTTTGGTCACAGCACCGGCGGCCGCCTTGGCCTTTTCTTTCTCCGCGGCCCCGATGGCGGCCTGGGCCGCGGCGGGACCCGCCTGCTCGGCGGCTAGCTCTTCGGGCGCCTCCCTCGGCGGGACCTTCGGCCTGGGGACCTGAGGCGTCAAGTCGATGATCTCGGGCGCCCCGCCGGGGAAGGGCTCCTCTTCTTCCTCTTCCTCGAAGCCGATCGTCCCCGGCGGCAGGTAACGCTCGGTCCGGCCTTCGGCCGTAAACGTCTCCCCTTCCTCGGCGGGCGTCTCGAGGGAGACTTCCTCCGGGACGACGTCCAGTTCCGTATAAGGCTCCTGGTAGAAAAAGATCCCCTTCTTTTTCTCGGACTTAATGAACTCCGGCGTGTTGAGCAGGGTGAGTTCCACGTCCTCCTGGGTCGTTTGCTTGAGGACATCCACGAGATGGTAGGCCCTCAGGAAGTGCAGGGCGTGGCCCGGCGCCAGGACGGGGTCCTTGAAGATGAGGAACAGCAGGTCCTTGAGGTCGAGATCGCCGCGATGTTCATAGAGGGGCAGGAGGGCGGGCAGGGTCTCGCGGTCGATAAAGATGATCTTGTTGGGTTCGGCGAATGTAAACGCCTCTTCGCCGGCGCCGCCGAACTTGTCCTCTTTCGGGTCGTAGGTGACCTTCAGGGCCGCCAGCTTCTTCTTGGATTTTTTAATCCAAAAGTGGAATTGGGCGGGTCCCTTCTTCTCCATCGTCAGGCTGGCCCCCTGGGGGATGTTGTTCTTGACATAGTACTCCTGGAGTCCCAGGAAGTAGCTGGAGTTGGGGTAATAGAAAAGCGTGTACGTCTTCCCCTCTTCCGGTTCGGTGAAGGCGTATTCACGGGCGTGGGAAAGCCCCCTATTGAGGCTCCTCGGCACCTTGATCCCGCCCGAATAGATCTCGCGCCAGGTTAGATAGACCTTGATCGGGAAGTCCTGGACGGTGCTCATCTCCGGCTTCTCGAGCTCCTCGAGCTCGGGGAGCTTGGCCAGGGGGGCCGCAAGGGGCAGGCCCTCGGGCAGGGCGTTGAGGATCCGCTTGAGGTGCCATTTGCCCCAGCCGGAGAGGGACAGCGGGAGGAATTCCTTCTTATACTTCTTGTCGAGGACGTGATTGAGGCTCAGGCAGTTGATCTCGAAGAGGTCGTTCGAGGCCTCCAGGCCCAGGTGTTTTTTGACGAGCTCCTCGGTGGACGCGGACGCCCGGGTCCGCTCGAACTCGGTCTCCATCTCTTTGATCGTGGCCTCCAGGATTTCGACCCGTTTGGCCGTGAGCTGCCAGTTGTCGTTCCAGTTGAAGAGCGCCGGGGTCTTGAGGAGGGCGCTTCGGAGGCTCTTTTCCAGGGTCTTGATGTCCCTCTCCGTCATGGGGAGCTCGGTCAGTCTGGGGTCGCTCCCCTTTTCCAGGAGCTCGGGCACAAGGCCTTTGGCCTCCGTATTGGAGGGGAGAAGGATCTGGGTTCGAGTCTTCTTCATATAGTCGATGTATTTTCGGAAAACCCCGCCCCCCGTGTAATCCACCTCGAGCATCTCGCAGTTGAAGGCCCTGTAAAAGGCCTTGCCGACGACCTTGAGGATGACGGCCCCCCGGAAATGCTCGACGTTCTTGCTGCCGACATTCAAGGTCTCGTCGTATTCCTTGTAGATGACATCGCCGATCTCGTATCGGGCGTAGGGGTCATACCGTTTGACGTCCTGGGTCCGCTGGCCGGCCGTCTTCCGGAAGGCGAGCCTCTCAGCCAGGGCGTGCAGGGGGAGAGGCCGGGAGGTTTGGGTCAACTCCTTTTCGATGAGCGCCACGTCCTCCGGCGCGATGGTCGTGGTCAGGGCGTTTTCTGGATTATTCATGTTTTTCTTTTTTTCCCATCAGCAGGAGCATGATGACCTTCTGGACGTGGAGCCGGTTCTCCGCCTCGTCGTAAACGACGGAGTTCGGGGAATCGATGACCTCGTCTGTGACCTCGTCGCCGCGGTGGGCCGGCAGGCAGTGCATAAATAAGGCGTCGGATTTGGCGTGGGACATGAGTTTGGCGTTGACCTGATAGGGCGCGAAAATCCTGGCCCTTTTCTCTTTCTCGGCTTCCTGCCCCATGGAGGCCCAGACGTCCGTGTAGACGGCGTCGGCCCCGCTCACGGCCTCGGCCGCGTCTGCGGTGAGCTTCAGGCTGAAGCCCGTGGCCTCGCCATCCTCCAAGGCCTGCCGGATGATCTCCGGGTTGGGCTCGTAGCCGGCCGGTGTCGCGACGACCATTTTCGTTCCGGACTTGGCGGCCGCGAACATCAGGCTGTGGCAGACATTGTTGCCGTCGCCGACGTAGGTGAACGTCAGCCCGGTGCGGCCTTCCTTCTTCTCCCGGAGCGTGTAAAAGTCGGCCATGGCCTGGCAGGGGTGGAGGAGGTCGGTCAGGGCGTTGATCACGGGGATGCGGGTGCTTGCGGCCAGGTCCAGGATGATCTGGTGGGCGAAGGTCCGGAGCATGATGCCGTCGACCCAGCGCTCGAGGTTCTTGCCGACGTCGAAGATCCCTTCGCGCGATCCGAGCTGGATGTCGGACGGGGCCAGGTAGATCGCCTCGCCTCCGAGCTGGAGCATCCCGACCTCGAAGGTCATCCGCGTCCGGAGCGAGGGCTTCTGGAAGATCATGGCCAGGATCCGGTTCTTGAGCGATTTACGGAAGCGGTGCGGGTGTTTCTTCATGTTATCGGCCATGTTAAGGACCTGGTGGAACTCATCCGGGGTCAAGTCATGGATGCTGATAAAATCTTTTTGCATCATGTCCTCCTACCCTGTTGCGATGATCTTTGTCCCCGAGCGGTTGATGAGGGCGGCTTTGAGGTGGCTGGCCGTCGTGATCAGCACCTCTTCCCCTCCTGCTTCGATATACTCGATCGCGGCCCGGATCTTGGGTCCCATGGACCCGGGCGGGAACTGCCCGTCCTCGAGGTGTTTCCGGGCCTCGTCCACGGTCAGGACGGGCGCCTCCCTCTGGCCGGGCTTGCCGTAGTCGATGTAGACCCGCTCGATGGCCGTGAGGATGACGAACAGGTCCACCTTGACCTCGCGGGCGAGAAGGCTCGCCGCGTAGTCCTTGTCGATGACCGCCTCGACACCCCGGAACAGCCCGTTGCCGTCGATGATGACCGGGACGCCGCCCCCGCCGGCCGCGATGACGATCCGGCCGGCCTGGACCAAGTCCCGGATGATCCACTTGGGGACGACGTCGATGGGCTTCGGCGAGGGGACGACCTTGCGCCATCCCCGGCCGGCGTCCTCGACCATGGTCCATTTCTTCTCAATTTGGAGCTCGATGGCCCGCTCCTTGGTGTAGAACGGGCCCACGGGCTTGGTCGGTTTCTGGAAGGCCGGGTCATCCTTGTCGACAATGACCTGGCTCACGATCGAGGCCACTTCCTTATCCAGGGAATTCCGCCGCAGCTCGTTGATGAGAGCCTTCTCGAGCATGTAGCCCATGCTGCCCTCGGTCATGGCGTCGCCGACGTCGAGCGTGTAGGGAGGGACCTTGCCGGCGGCCGCCTCCATCTGGATGAGCAGGTTGCCGATCTGCGGGCCGTTCCCGTGGACAAGGATCAGCTCATAGCCCTTTTTTAGGACGTGGACCATGAGCTCGGCCGCCTTCTGGGCGTTCTTCTGCTGGTCCTCCTGCTGACCGTGCTTGTTGTCCGGCAGGAGGGCGTTGCCCCCGAAGGCGATCAGGGCGGTCTTACGCTTCATCAAAAACCTTTCAGAACGTCCTTGAGATTGGGTGATCCGATCTCCTCGAGTTCGTATCCGACACGCAGGATCGGCTGGCGGGCCGAGAGGACGCGGGTGATGTCGATCGGCGTCCCGCTGACGATGAGGTCGCAGTCGATCTTGGCGATCGTCTGGGCCAGTTCCTTCGTCTGCTTCTCGCCGTAGCCCATGGCCGGCAGAACCTTGTCCAGGTGGTCGTACTTCTGGAACGTCCGCTTGATGCTGCCGACGGCGTAGGGCCGGGGGTCGATGATCTCGGCCGCGCCGTACATCTGGGCGGCCACGATGCCGGCGCCGTACTTCATCCCGCCATGGGTCAGGGTCGGGCCGTCCTCGATGACCAGGACGCGCTTGCCGCGGATCCGCTCGCCCTTCTCGACCATGATCTTGGAATTGGCACGGATGATCGTCGCCTTGGGGTTGAACTTCCTGATATTGGCGATGACCAGGTCGACGCCCTCCTTCTTGGCCGTGTCCATCTTGTTGATGACGATGACGTCGGCCCGGCGGAAGTTCGTCTCGCCCGGGTGGTAGAGGAGCTCGTGCCCGGCCCGGTGCGGGTCGGCCACGACGATCTCGAGGTCGGACTTGTAGAAAGAGAAGTCGTTGTTGCCTCCGTCCCAGAGGATGACGTCGGCTTCCTTCTCGGCCTGTTTAAGGATGGCGCCGTAGTCCACGCCCGAGTAGATGATGATGCCGTTGTCGATGTGGGGCTCGTACTCCTCCCGCTCCTCGATCGTGCACTCGTGCTTGTCGAGGTCGGAGTACTTGGCGAAGCGCTGGACCTTCTGCTTGGCCAGGTCGCCGTAGGGCATGGGGTGGCGGATCGCGGCGACCTTGAGGCCCTTGGCCTTGAGGACCAGGGCGACCTTGCGGCTCGTCTGGCTTTTGCCGGAGCCTGTCCGGACGGCGCAGACAGAAACGACGGGCTTCCGGCTTTTGATCATCGTCGAGTTAGGGCCGAGGAGGACGAAGTTGGCCCCGGCGGCCATGGCTTGGGAAGCCTTGTGCATGACGTATTCGTGGGGAACATCGCTGTAGGCGAAGTGGACCTCGTCGACCTTGTGCTTGGCGATCAGGGCGTCCATATCGGACTCGGCGTAGATGGGTATCCCCTTGGGGTAAAGCTTCCCGGCCAGGACCGCGGGGTATTTCCGACCCTCGATGTCGGGGATCTGGGTGGCCGTGAAGGCGACGACCTTGTATTCCGGGTTGTCCCTGAAATACGTGTTGAAGTTGTGGAAGTCGCGCCCCGCGGCTCCCAGGATCAGGACCTTTTTCATGCTTGTTACTCCTTTAAAAATGAAAAAACTTCACCTCTCAGAAATTTCGCAAACTCAATTGTCAAAAAATAGACCTTAAGTATAACAAAAAGCAAAGAGCTAGACAAGTTTCCGCAACATGGTTATCAAGGCAAGGGGTTCAAGTTAAAATGGCTTTCAGCCTTCAAAATGGATAAAATGGTCACGAGAGGCAGGCTTTCGATCCACCTTCGGGAAGTAAACTGTCCAAAGAATGGAGAGAGGGTCAAAACCCTTGGCATCGCCAACTCTCGAAAGGAGACAAAATGCAGGGTAGCATCCTTTCAAATCTCTCGATGATTATTGGAAATGTATCATTGCAAATACTGGTTCTATTTTTTATATATTCATTAATTGTAATGAGTTCGTCCATTGTTGGCATTTCATTGTTAAACAGACTCATGTGCAGGCATATGACGGCACTTGGGGTCGATGAATTTGAAATTATGTTTCCATTGTATATGGCCGTTGGCCTCTCCGCCATGATGATGATGACATTCCTGGTTAGCTGGCTAATGCCCATTTATAAGGCAGGTTGGTTTCTTTTGGCCATTTTTTTGATGCCGATTCTCTCTTGGAAATCGATTAAGAAATATAGATTTCACCTTAAACCACTTCTTCTGCTGTTCGCGATAGCGTTTTTATTCGGCTTTTATCATTATGGTCTAAAGGGTCTGACATTGGGAAAATATTATATTATTCCGGGTTTATACTCTGGAGACCTGATGATACATAAAATGTATGCCGATATGATCTGGCTGTTTGGACTTCCTTTGCAAGATCCGACGGGCGTGTCTGAATTTTTCAATAACCGTATTGGAATACAATTGCTGAGCGTTTTCTTTGGGGCAGCATTCCATATGCCAATATTCTTGTGCATGCAAGGAGTGGCCATTTCTTTCTATTTTCTACTCATATCGAGCATAAGGTCGATTCTCGTCGCATTATGGCCTGACGAACGCCGATGGAAAATCAATCTTGTATCAATCACTCCTCTCATTTGGGGTGGTACATTCAGTTTGTTTGTCGATGCGATTTATCATAATTGGAGAGGTTTGATATATCCCTACGTATTCAGCAAGATTCGATTGCTTCCATCCGGCTCCCTATACCACAGCATTACTCAGGCCGGCAGCGTTGCCTTGTCTTCTTCCTCGGTTCTCGCACTTCTTCTATATATGAAGATAAGAAAGGCAGACATGCACACGATAGCCTTGGCTCTTTTATGCGTGGGCGGATTATGTAAGCCATCATTAATAATAGTATTAGCACCTGCATTAGCATTATTACATCTAAGCGATAAGGATTACGGTGCGTTCGGACGGCTCTTGATAATGTCGGCAGTATTCATAGCCATCAACGTGCGGCTTCAATTCACATCTGGAACGGGTCAAAGCCGCGCTGTCGCTTTTGTATTCGATCCCCTGCATAAGCTGTTCCAGCCTGGAATTGGAAGCATACTAATCGGCTATTTGAATACCTGCCTTGTGATCGTATTCGTTATATATGCCGTCCGCAAATGGCTGACTTTTCGAGAAGAAATATCTGCACGGTTGTCCTCATTTCTCTCGGTTGCCTTTTTAGGGGCGCTTGCCTTTTCCTTAATGTTCCATCAGGCGAACACTGGAGCTGGAAACGAGCTTTGGGGGTTGCTGGGTGTTTCCATTCTTATTGTTCCAATCTTTCTTTTAAGCATGCTGGAAAGAGTGTCGAACAATTTTAAGAAACTGGTCATAATTTTATCTATATTGACCGTGACTTCCGGCATAATATATGCGATCAGTTTTCCGGCAGGAAAGATTGAGAGAATAGACGCAAAAGTAGCTCATGATTTAAAACGATTTGGCAAGAAATGTGATGTGTCCGCCACGTTTGCGCTTGATCCGGACCTCGGCGAAAATATAATTACGGCTTCTCTGACGGATCGGAAGACACTTTTGGAACGGAAGATCCTTTGGGGATTTGATTCTGTTAATAAGCCGTCTTACGACCCATTGAAGTCAACCCTCAGTAACCTTAAGTGGTTTCTAAATATGCCATGTGACAGTTTCTATGCAAAGACGGATCTATTTAAAAGAGATTATCTGATCATTACCAGTAAACGCGCAAAAGCAATATCATACATGCAACAGCATAATTTTGTCATAACGGATACATTAGACTGCGGTGCCATCGTCCTTAAGAACAATTTTCTTGGCAAAGAGTAGGTGCTAAAAACCGTGGTCATCGAGGAGTTTTTCGGGTTCAAGAATGCCGGCAAGAAATGTGGGGTCCACCCCATAGGCGTACGGTTGGATATTGGCGAAAGTCGGGCTAATAACTTGGGAACAAGATTTTCTAAAGGTAACCTAAAGATTTTAGATGTTCCTTGATATCCTTTGGTATGTTCTCATCAGCTGACTTATCATAGCCTGAGTTCCACCGCTTAAAGTTATTCCATTCCAATAATTTTCTCTTTAATTCCTTAGCGACATCAGGTTTTAAATGTAATATATTGTTTACTTCCTGATAATTGTCCGTAACGATGTGCAACTCCTCTTTTTTTATGATAAATGGACTAACCCTATTTGCCAGAGGACAATAGCCTGTCGGGTTGTAAATATATCGGTACTTGTCCGTTCGTATGGAAAGTATTTTGCTCTGCCACTCAGCATAGGCATATTTAAAATCGCCGGCATCCTTTTCTGAATAAATTAGAGGGAGCAGACTACGACCTTCAAAATAGTGAGGGATTCTAATTTTAAGGAAATCTAATATTGTTGGTGCGATATCAACACTTTCAACAATTTTATCAATTTTTGCGTTTTTCGGTATTTTCTTGGGAAATTTCATGATATACGGAACTTTTAATACATCATCATGGATAGAGGCATCGTGTCCAAAATAGAATTGAGGTTGGTATAAATTCTCTCCATGGTCAGCGGTAATGATAAGTAAAGTATCATCTTCAATGCCTAACGTTTTTACAGCCTCGAGGGTTTTTTTTATTTGATCATCAACATAATAAATACATCCGTCATATAAAGAAATAATATGATTTAAGTCTGCACTTTTTAGGTTGATTTTTTCTGCAGAAATTTTCTCATGAGTTTTGCCGCTTCCATCAATATCCCCTTTATATTCAGGGTCGAAGATGGAGTTATAGGGTTCAGGCGGCTTATAAGGATCATGGGGTTGAGAATAATGAATCCATAAGAAGAAATTCTTATTATAATTATTTGTTAGCCATGTCGTTGCTTCTTGGGTAAGGGTGGCATCTTCCCAATCTTTAGGAGCTATATAATCAAAGCCTCTCCAGACAGCTCTTCTTGCAAAACTCAAGAAAGCAGCACAGGTATATTTATTTTGCTTTAGAATCTCTGCTATGCTCCTCACTGAACGAGATAGCATATGACCATTTTTCCTGACAGCGTGATTTACAGGATATAAAGAAGTCATTAGTGAAGTCAGCGAGGGCCAAGTTTGTCCTCTTTGCACGAACATATTAGAAAACAACACGCCTTCGTTGGCCACTTTATCTATCGAGGGCGTAGTCTTCCTTTTATACCCATAGCAACTTAGATGGTCGGCTCTTGTCGTTTCGATAGTTATTAAAATGACATTGGGCTTTTTTGAGGCATGGAAATGATTTCTCAGCGTTAAAGCTAGAAAAACTCCACCAATGGTTAAGGATATTAAGATCAATCGAAATAAAAACTTTTTCATTACGACCTTCTTAATATTATTTTACCCTGCTCTTTTAACGCCGATAATTACGCCTTCCTGATGATATAATTCGACCAATAGATTTCACATCATAACGTTAATATTAATAAGTGTAAAGGTTTACCGGAAATGCTGTCATTTACGTTTTAAAAGTGAACAGGCAAAAAACGCGGCATGCTTTATCCTATAAGACAAGAGGTAAAGAATGGCTAAACACATCCACAAACGGTTCACTGACGAAGTGATCAAAGATCTTATGGAAAGCTACAAAGCAGGTGAAATATCCAGGGCCCGATCGGGGCCGATTTTTCACGGCTTACGGAAAAAATGTCATTGGGCATCAGAACGGATAAAATGGTCACGACAGCCAGGTTCTTAATGCTCCGTCAAAGAGCTCCTGAACTGTCCAGACAACGGGGTCCACGTCACTTGTCGTTGCCGCCCCGGATCTTAATCGGCGTCCGTTTTCGTGTCTCCCTTGACGGCCTTGCGTCAGCGCGGCCTGAAGGCTGCGGCCAAAGGCGACGACGTCACTTGCCCTTTTTCGGCAATCGCGAAAATCCTTTTCTCAGGGTCCTGCCGAGGCCGGTCTGTGAGCGGTCCCGCTTGAGGACGGACGGCAAGGGTTTGCGGACCTGCTGCCAGCCCGGCTTAAAACGATTCGAGATGCTCTTGCCCATGGTTACCTCTGGCCGCTCCTACATCTTCCTTGCCGATAGGATCAAATCGTGATTATTTCGACATCCATAGATCGGAGACGCGAACCCGTCTTGCTGATCACCGTATTGTCAAGAAGGGCCGCCGTGCTCCGGCCGTGGAGCCAGCCGCCGGCCTCGCCCGGGTTAACGACCAGAACGCCTCCCTCCATCCTGACCTCCGCCTTGTGTGTGTGTCCGAAGACCAGGACGTCATATGATTGATCGGGGAAAAGCGCCCGCGGAACGCATCCCCGTCCCCTCCGTCTTGTCGAAGGTACGCCTTTCCCTCCGGTCTCCCGTCTTCTCTTGAGGTAACCCTCGACGGGGGCATCCAGGTGAGAAACCAGGAACCTTAGCCCGTCATGCTCGAAAACGAAGGGGGCTTCGACGACGTCGCCCATCTCTTGGAAGGCTTTGGCAAGGCCCGGCTTCTCTCCGTCGCAATTCCCGAAAACGCCTTTTACCGGGCAGGCCAGGTCCCGGAACTCCCTTGCCGCGAAAGGAGCGACGAAGTCGCCGGCGTGGACGACCAGGCTGCATTTTGCGTCATTGAAAAGCCGGACCGCGCGCCGGAGGGCGATCAGGTTGTCATGGGAGTCCGCAAGGATGCCGATCATAGGATTATTATAGAAGAGCAAGACAAGCTGGACAAGTGAAGAGAAAGAGCCCAAAATCGCCGACGGGACTCTTTCTTCTCAAGCGATGACGCCGGCTTCTGGTGATACCCGGAATTCCAGGGACACGATGCCAATTCCAGAGAATTGGCTCATGTCCCGGAATTCCGGCTTGCGTCCTATCGGCAATTTCGGATTTATATTGACAGTTTGCCTCGATTTCTTTAATATATAAAGGCTTTAAAAAGCTGAGGATAGGCGCGTGGCTCAGTGGTAGAGCGCTTCCTTGACACGGAAGAGGCCGTGGGTTCAATTCCCTCCGCGCCTACCATATGTATTCGGGTGTCAGTGTTTCCGAAAGCGTCCTGCGACGCCTTTTGAAGGGCCTGCCCCTGTTGAATTAATACTTGGATGAGCGACGAGATCAAGATCAAAGTCGAGGACTCTGCATTTCCTGCGGAGAAAGGCACTCCTCTGTTTAAGGTCCTTTCCGGACTGGCCCCGGGCCGGAAGCCCGTGCTGGCCAAGTCCGGCGACCGGCTACTGGACCTGAGCTTTCCTGTCGAGGGCGACATGGAGGTCAGCCTCGTCTACCCGGACTCGCCCGAAGCCCTTGATGTCCTCCGGCACAGCGCCGCGCACCTCCTGGCGCATGCCGTTCTGGACCTCTATCCGGAAACCAAGACCGGGATCGGTCCGGCGGTCGAGAACGGCTACTACTACGACTTCCTTCGCGAGACCCCCTTCACCCCCGAGGATCTGGAAGCCATTGAAAAGAGAATGAAGGAGATCGCGGCCGAGAACGCCCCCATCAGGCGGCTCGTTATAGACAAAGAAGAAGCGGTCCGTCTTTTTCGGGAGAAGGGCCAGGACCTCAAGGTCGAGCTCATCCGGGAGAAAGGCGACGCCAGGGTGACCATCTACGAGCAGGGGAGTTTCGCCGACTTCTGCCTCGGTCCGCACGTCCCCTCCACTGGCTTCCTCAAGCACGTGAAGCTCTTCTCGGTGTCCGGGGCCTATTGGAAGGGCGAAGAGAAGGGAATACAGCTTCAGCGCATCTACGGCGCGGTCTTCGCGACAAAAAAGGAGCTCGACGATCATCTCGTTTTCCTTGAAGAGGCCAAAAGGCGCGACCACCGAAGGCTCGGGGCCGAGCTCGACCTCTATAGCACCTCCGAAGATTTGGGCGGCGGCCTCATCCTCTGGCACCCCAAGGGCGCCCGGGTGCGGGCCGAGATCGAGCAGTACTGGCGCGAGCGGCACTGGGAGGGAGGCTACGACGTCCTCTATACCCCCCATATCGGCCGCGAGGTCCTCTGGCAGACCTCGGGCCACCTCGGCTTCTACAAGGACAGCATGTATTCCCCGATGGACATCGACGGGCAGAACTATTATCTCAAGCCGATGAACTGCCCGTTCCACATCCAGATCTATAAATCCAAGCTCCGTTCCTACCGCGATCTGCCCCTCCGCTGGGCCGAGCTGGGGACCGTTTACCGCTATGAACGAAGCGGCACTCTCCACGGCCTGCTCCGGGTGCGCGGCTTCACCCAGGACGACGCCCACATCATCTGCACCCCGGGCCAGATCGAGGCCGAGATCCTCCGGGTCCTGGACTTCTCGATCAGCATCCTGGCCGCCTTCGGCTTCACCGACAATAA
>Ga0315291_10007686_pt1 | contig 13288 bp, 13 predicted proteins | sample YL17G12_20_MG_FD_203070 | JGI IMG/M metagenome (GOLD analysis project Ga0315291, IMG submission 203070) | Sediment microbial communities from Yellowstone Lake, YNP, Wyoming, USA - YL17G12_20 | ecosystem: Environmental > Aquatic > Freshwater > Lake > Sediment | place: USA: Wyoming | collected... | reverse complement strand
TCCCTGCAGACGACTTCTATCGTTCCAATGGACTCCATTTGATTCTGCATCATTCCTCCCCAATTTCCCCTGCGATCTCCCGCATTCCCCGCTCCATCCAGTAACAATCGTGCAGTAACGAGTAAGGCTCCGCCACCTCGGAATCGGGACACGTGATGGTGATCTGAAGATGTCTGGAACAATGCAATGGTTTGAGGGGTTGGTGGAGGCGGCGGGAATCGAACCCGCGTCCAAAAGACCTACCCCAAAGGCTTCTACGAGCATAGCCTGTGTTTTATCTCGCCAGTGGCACTCCCCAGGCAGGATCGCCGCTGGCCAACGCGAGTTTGCTTCTCCTGGCTGCCCTCGCGTCTGGCACACCAGAGAGGCCCTGCTGATTGACGCTCATTCCCGCCCCGCAGGGTGAGAGCCGAGAAGAGCGGCTAACGCTTAAGCGTAAGCTACTTGCGGAGTGTTGGCAATTATTGTGCGCCGCAATGATTTAAGAGGTTTGCGACACCCTCTGCTCGCCGCCGTTGCCTTCGGTCTCTGTCGAAACCTTGCGCCCCCAGCAGTTGCATATTTCCGCAATTCCCATTATAGCAAGTTGAGCGATCAAACGAAACCGCCGTGGTTTCCATCTAATGAACCGATGGAAGGAGTCCCACCTGTGAAGAAAATACTGATCGGATTGATGTTTGGATTGATCCTGGGCACATCCTTTGTGCAAGCTACCCCCCCCGACCCCATCGGTGCTTCTTCCCCTTCGCCGGATTGGCAGAGCATTCGTTCCCAAAACTTCATTTATTACTTCCGCGATCCGTCTATCCAGCCAGCCGTTGAGGGATTATCCAGCCAGGATGAGGAATTCCTCAGCTTTCTGAGCCGGACGTTCCAAGTCACAGCCACGATCTCTCCCATACAGACCTACATCTTCACCGATTGGAAGAGCGCTTTGCAGGAAAACCTGCGGCTGCCGGAAACGGCAATTTGGAACATCTACGAGCAAGGGGTGTTCGAGCGGACCAATGCTCAGTCTCTGCTTGTACGTCAACTGGTGGCGGACAGTGCCTCCTTCGTGCACAGTGGCGTCATCACCAGCCTGCAATACCGATTTCGCGGACAGGACCCTCATGTCCCTGCTCTGCTCTATCGGGCACTTGGTGAACTACAACCGCCGGAAAAGATAATGTTCCAGCCATACTCACAGCATGCCGTGGTCACCTACGCGTCTTTCCTCACATTCCTGGAAAACCAGTACGGTGCCGTCAAGTTGAAGGAATTGATGTACAGCGTGCGATCCGAAGTCTACTACGGATTGGGTCGGACGGGGGAATTCGAAAAAACATGGTTGTTCCTCGATGAGGTGCAGCGGATTTATGGCCGAAAGCTGGAAGATCTATCCAAGGATTGGCTCGCGTTTCTGGCACCGATGCAATCTCCAAGCAGCATTGATCCCAAAGTGTATTACGATATTTCGCAATACTTAAATACGGCTGGTTTCAATTACTATCGCTGGCAAGACTTTCCCAATTTTTTCGAACTGATGTCTGACACCGCCCTTCTCTACTACTGGTTCGATCGTTTGGATCTGGAAAAAAGCCAATTCTATCATCAGCAACTGCTGGAAGGTGATGCCCAAGGACAATGGGCCGTGGATACCCCAACCCGCTATGCCATCGGCGGAGGGATCGGGTTCGGGGTGATCGTGTTCGCCATCATTGGGTACTTTATCTGGAAATCCTGGCGTCGCGGTCAACAAATGCGGGCTTTGGCTAAAGCGGCCAAGCAGGAGCAGTCAGCCTTCAGTGAATTCCTCGGCGAACGAACCAAGGAGCCTCCGGCACAGCAATAGACGGGGCTAAACGCGACGCAGCTTGGCTTTCATCGCGTCAGCCATTACCCGACGCTCTTCTTTTTTGCGAATCGCTTCGCGTTTGTCATACTCTCGCTTTCCGCGAGCCAGGGCAATCTCCAGCTTGACCCGGTGCTGGCGGAAATACATCCGCAGGGGGATGATCGTCAATCCTTTTTCGATGGCCTTGGAACCGAGGCGACGAATCTCAGATTTGTGCAACAGGAGCTTCCTTTTTCGCGTGGCTTCGTGAGCAAAATGCACAGCCGGGCGATAATTGCCAATGTGCAAGTTCCACAGATAGGCCTCCCCCTGATCCACCCGGACATAGGAATCAAGGAAGTTGATCCTGCCTTCACGGATCGCTTTTACTTCCGATCCATGCAAAGCGAGGCCTGCTTCCAGCTTTTCCAGTATTTCATAGTTGTGCAAGGCGCGCCGGTTCACCGACACCACCTTGATGTCATCATTCATCGCCAATGCTCCGTATCGATATCATACCGAAAAGGAAGGATTCTAGAAAGAAATGACACGCTGGAGCTCTTGTGGAAACGAGGGGAAACGGGGAAAATGGCGGAGAGCGATGAGTGAGGAAGTTGCTGAAGTAACCAGCAGAAACAAATCTGTCCTTGATCGGGAGTTACAGCAAAAGCGCGAACGCTTTCAACAAGAGGCGTTTCCTTTGATGCCGATGCTGTACCGTACGGCCCTTAGACTGACGCGCAACCAACACGATGCCGAAGACCTGGTGCAAAACGCGGTCCTCCGCGCTTATACGTTTTTCGATAAGTTTCAGCCGGGAACTTCCTTTAAGGCTTGGGTTTTCAAGATCATGACGAATGTCTTCATCAACGACTACCACAAACGCGTCCGCGCCCCCCTTACCGTTCCTTTAGAAAATCAGAGTGGATTTGAACCAGATCCCGAGAAGCTGTTTTTTGATCAGGTGATGGACACCGATATCAAGAAGGCGGTAGAAGAGCTACCGGAGGTGTATCGGCTGACATTTCTACTAGCTTCCGAGGGATTTTCTTACAAGGAGATCGCTTCCATCACCAGGGCCAACCTGGGCACGGTGATGTCCCGCCTGTATCGCGCCCGCAGACTTCTCCAAGGAAAGCTGTGGGAGTACGCTAAAGGAGTGGAACGATAATGGACTGCCGGCATGAATTGCACGAGCTGTATCGTTTTTTAGACCGCGAGATGTTGCCGGAAGAAGAAGTGGAGTTTGCTAACCACATGACCGTCTGCCTGGAGTGTCTCAAACGCTATGGGTTCGAATGGCAATTCCAACAGTTGGTGGTCCGTCGGATGCAGCAGGAGGAGGTGCCCGAGGACCTGATGGCAAAGGTTAAGGGCGCGTTACGCTTGATCTAGTGCAGACGCCCGCAAATCAGCTCTGCTAGTTCTTTCGCTGCTGCTTCTGCTTCACTGTGATCCAAAGCCTCCACCATCACTCGAACCAGTTTTTCCGTACCGCTGGGGCGCACCAGCACCCGCCCGTGGCCCTTTAATCGTTCCTCGGCAAGAAAAATCGCCTCTTGAATCGCTGGGTCCTCAAACAGGAGCTCTTTGCGTTCCACGGGTACATTCAGCAGGAATTGTGGCACCCTGACCAGCTCTTGACCCAGCTCGCTGAGGTCGAGATTGGTTTCTTCCATCAGCCGTAGCAAAACCAGGGATGATAGGATACCGTCCCCGGCGTGGGCCATTTCCAAAAAAATGATGTGACCCGATTGTTCTCCGCCGACTACTGCCCCGCTCTCCAACATCTGTTCCAACACGTAGCGATCCCCCACCTTGGCCCTCAAAAGCCTGCCGCCGCTGCGAGCCAATGCTAGCTCCAAGCCCAAATTGCTCATCACAGTACCCACGATGGCTTGCTGAGGGAGGGTCCCCTGTGCCAGACGCTGCAGTCCATAGGCGCAGAGCACGGTGTCTCCGTCGAGAATCCGGCCAAGCCGGTCGCAAGCCATCAACCGGTCACCATCTCCATCAAAGGAAAAACCCAGGTCTGCGTGGTAACGCAATACCGTTTCAGCCAGCAACTGGGGATGGGTAGCGCCGCAGTCAACGTTCACCCTGGATCCATCCGGCAAAGCATTGAGGGCGGTTACCTGGAAACCGAGCTCTTCATATAGAGCCGGCGCAAAGGGGCTGGTCGCACCCCAAGCGCAATCCAACACTATATGCAGGCCTGTGAGTTTGGTGGGTGCTTGATGGCGGAGAAACGCCAAGTAGCGTCCCGGAGCCAGGTCAAACCGGGCCAAAGCCGCTGGAAAGCGAGGTCCCACATACGCTAACCCGCGGTAGAATTCTTCGATCCGATTCTCTTCGTCGTCGGTCAATTTCATCCCATTGGCCCCGAAGATTTTAATCCCATTGTCTTCGATCGGGTTATGCGAAGCAGAAATCATCACGGCCGCCTGCGCAGCATATTCTTGCACCAGCAGAGAGAGCGCTGGCGTAGGGACAATTCCGACCAAACCAACCCGGGCGCCACTGGATAGAACACCTCCACTGAAGGAAGCTTCGATCATGTCGGAGGAAAGGCGGGGATCCTTGCCCACCAGGACTAGAGGATCTTCTTGGTTTTGCTTAAGGAATAATCCCAAGGCGCGTCCCACCTTCAAAGCGAGATCGGCGGTTAATTCCCGGTTCGCAATCCCGCGGACGCCATCCGTGCCGAAAATGCGAGTGCTCATGGTGAGGGTTTCACTCCAATCGTGGTCGTACTGGTGTTTAGAAGCGTGATTCCCGTCGGGACCATGACTTGCAGGGGCAAGGAATACTCCCCCATCACCAAACCTTTCAGATTCACTTCCACCAAGAAATCCGACAGGCGCAGGGATTCGATCTCCGACTTCGGTCCGATCACAGTGATTTTTATTTGTGGTGGGTCCATTGCTGCTGGCCAAGACGCATCCAAGGATTCGACCGTTACTTCAAACTCGGCTTGAGCAGCTTCCGCCAATTCTATTGTCACTTGCACAACGCTTTCTGTCAGTAAGCTGGCTGGCAGTTGGCCGGTATCGAGATCGATCGATTCCGTAAACGATTCCCTGCTTCCGTCCACCGAGATCGGCACCGTGGAAATCCCAAGGATGGAATTCAAGGACTCCGATGTCCCTTCCAGCGTAGCAATGGCTGGCTCCACCGTCACCGAACGAATGACGAAACCAGATCCTGGGGAACCCACGATGCGCGGTGTGATCGGAACCGTTTTGATCAAGGATTCCCGATTGACTGGAATCGAAACCTTGACCGTTTCCGGGGTGACTTTTAAAGGAAGCTCTTTGCCTTCCCGGTTGAGAATGCGGACATTTACCGTCTGTGAAACGGAGCTGGACAGATCGGTGAGGTCGACCGCGGCCAAGGCTCGTTGCGCTTGGACCACGACGCTATGCGGGCCTTGCAAGGAAATTGTGTTGGGCTCCACGATTTGGTCTCGACCCAGGCTAAGCCCTTGGGGCAGTCGTCCCAGGAAGACGATTTCCACGGGTAAGGTTGTCGTTTCCACATTCTCCAGCTGCACCAGAAGTTGATCGGGATTGGCTTCCAGCAAATTGGCGCCCGGAATTGGCTTCAGCAGAACGGGTAACAGGAATTGCCCGGCGGCTTTCCCCTCTAGATCCACGAAAGCATGGATATTCTCGGAACCAACCTCCACCCGCACAGAGGCTCGGATCCGGATCGAAACCGGAGGAAGCGTCTTAGCTAGGGAAAGGTCTTGTCCCATATTCTCCGTCTCCACCGGCACCGTCAGTACTCGTTCCAATTGGGGTGCTTCTGCGGACACGACATAAACCCACAGCACTAACGCCAAGACCGCGGAGAGCAGCTTGAGATCCCAGTTGTGCGTAAAAAAACGGAAGAAACGTTTCATCGAACACGCCCTACAAATGTAAAGTCTTTCACTAGTCGATTGCGCAGTTCCGGAATGGACACATCTCGCTGCAACTGTCCCCCGGCCGCGACCGAAATTGCTCCGCTTTGCTCGGAAACGACGACTACAATGGCGTCACTATCTCGCGTGATCGACAGGGCAGCCAAATGGCGAGTGCCCAGGTCTTTCGGCAAGTCGGCTGCTTCGTCCATCGGAATCATCACTCGTGCTGCTTCAATCCGGTTACCATGAATTAACACCGCTCCGTCGTGCAGCGGCGATTTTGGGAAAAAGATCGCTTGCAAAGCCTCAGAGGTGAGCAGAGCATCCATCAATACGCCTTGCGCAACCAATTCAGCCAACCCGGATTTTCGCTCCAGGATGATCAGAGCGCCAATCCGCTTTTGGCTCATGGATGCCACCGCTGTACAGACTTCATCGATCCAGTCTTTTTGCTTGGCCAGGGGACTGCCAAACCGACCCCTTCCGATCTGGGCAAGAAAATGGCGGAGTTCAGGTTGGAAGATCACGGCCAGCACCAAGGGCAAAGTCCCTACAAACATGGTCACGATCGTCCGCAACAACCATTCCAGAGTGATCAAACTGAGCGCCCCTGCTGCCAATGAAGCAATCAACATCACGATCAAAGCAATGGCCAATCCCTGGAACAGTTGCAGGGCGCGCGTGCGCTTAATCAGGACGAACAGTACGTAAAAAAGGAAGGCTATCAATACCACATCCAGCAGGTTTAGCCAGAGGGAAGGGATCTGGATCTTCCCCCAGAAATCCTCTAACCATTGCCAGAAAGAACCCATCGTGTCGCCTTTCCGTCAGGCGCAAGGCTGATCATCAGCCGCACGCCGGTCAAACCTAAAGAAGTAGAGCCAGGATCGCCTTTTGCACGTGTAGGCGGTTTTCTGCCTGGTCAAAGATGGCTGACTGCGGTCCGTCCATCACTTCGTCGGTGATCTCCAGGCCACGGTGAGCAGGGAGGCAATGCATCGCGATCGCATTGGGCTTGGCTTGCGCCAATAGTTGCTGATTGAGTTGGTAAGGCGCAAACACTTTCAATCGCTCCTCCTTTTCGTTCTCCTGACCCATGCTCACCCAGGTGTCGGTGTAAACAACATCCGCACCGGAAACAGCCTGCTTGGGGTCATCAAAAATCTCCAGCGAACCACCGGAGTCGCGCGCATATTCGTTCGCTCTTAGCACAACCAACTCGGCGGGTCGAAAATGGGAAGGCGTACCCAGTCGGATGTGCAAGCCGAGCTTGGTGCCGCCCAGAACCAGGGAGTGCGCCACATTATTGCCATCGCCGACATACGCCAGGGTCAACCCCTCCAGCTTTCCCTTGTGCTCCAGCACGGTATAGAAATCGGTGAGTCCTTGACAGGGGTGCGTGAAATCAGATAGGCCGTTAATCACGGGCACTTCGGATCCTGCGGCCAGGTCCACTACATCCTGGTGCGAATAAACCCGGGCCATAATGCCATCCAGATAGCGACCCAGCACATGCGCGGTATCACCGATCGTCTCCCCGATTTTCAATTGCAGATCGTTGGCGGAAAGGAATAAGGCGTGTCCGCCGAGTTGGGTCATGGCCACCTCAAAGGAAACACGGGTTCGGGTGGATGTCTTTTGAAAAACCATCCCCAGGGTCTTGCCTTCCAAAAGATGTGAGATTTGGCCCGTCTTGCAAGCGGTCTTCAACATCCGGGTCGTGTCGAAAACCAACTCAATCTCTTGCCTGCCCAAGTCCATCAGGGAGAGAAGGTCTCTGCCCTTCAGGTCACGGTTCATCGCTTCCTCCTTCTATCCGCGCGAGCCGAATCGCTCGTGGATCAGATCGCCCAAATCTGGATGGCCAACCTCTTCCAATTCATAATACACCCGTACAGACGGCTTGTTAAAGTAGAGGAAACAGCTCAAATCGATGGGGGTTCCCACCACCACCAAATCACAATCGGTGGCATTGATGGTCTCTTCTAGCTCTTTCATCTGCTTCTGGCCATACCCCATGGCCGGCAGTACATCACAGAGATGACTGTATTTGGCAAAAGTGTCTCGAATGGTGCCTACTGCTTGGGGACGGGGGTCGACCACTTCTTTGGCTCCACCGCGATGCGCAGCCACATACCCGGCGCCATACCCCATTCCGCCGTGCGTCACGGTAGGACCGTCTTCCACAACCAATACCCGCTTTCCCGCCAGCATCTCGGGGTGATCGACCCGAATGGCGGAGCGTGCTTCCAGGATCAGTGCCCTTGGATTCATTTTGGCGATCGAAGCTTTCACCAGATCGATATTCTCCCGGGAGGCGGAATCCACCTTGTTGATCACAACGACATCGGCCAACCGCGCGTTGGTTTGTCCGGGGTGATATAACCGTTCGTGCCCAGGCCGTAGGGGGTCTGCCACCACAATCTGCAAATCAGAAACGTAGAAGGGGAAATCATTATTGCCGCCATCCCAGACCACTACATCCGCTTCTTGTTCCGCCTGACGGAGGATCGCCTGATAATCCACACCGGCGTAGACTACAGCGCCCATGGCAATATGCGGCTCGTATTCCTCCCGCTCTTCAATCGTGCATTTGTACTTGACCAGGTCTTCCAGCGTCGCGAAACGCTGCACGGCCTGCTCTAGCAAATTCCCGTAAGGCATGGGGTGGCGGATCGAAACCACGCGTTTGCCCATTTGACGCAGGATGGACACCACCTTACGCGTCGTTTGGGATTTTCCGGACCCGGTTCGGACGGCGCAGATCGAAATCACCGGTTTTGTGCTGCGGATGGCGGTGCTTCTGGGTCCTAACAGGAGAAAGTCGGCACCAGCCGCCATTACTTCGGCTGCTTTCCCCATGACATACTCGTTGGGCACATCGGAATAGGCGAAGACCGCTTCATCGACATTCAACTTCTTAATCAGCGATGCCAGTTCCTGTTCTCCGTAGATGGGAATACCCTTGGGGTAAAGCTTGCCCGCTAGCTCGGGTGGGTAGAGCCGTCCTTCGATATCCGGGATCTGGGTGGCCGTAAACGCTATCACTTCGTATAAATCGTTGTCTCGGTAGAACACATTGAAGTTGTGGAAGTCGCGACCTGCCGCACCCATGATCAACACGTTTCTACGCACTTTAATCCTCCTCTAGGTTATTGTTGGCGCTTGCGCACTCAGGTAATCCTTGGGACGAAACTGCTTCTGGACGTAGGGGGAAACGCTCGCTCGCAGGATACTGTGGTACCCTGCTGCAAATCCCAAACTCTCTCCGACTCGGATAGACCTCTTTGCGCCACCGAGATCGACAACCAAATGATCGGAACTCGCTCCCACAATCTCAATGCCGGCTTCCAAGGGGAACAGTTCGTCCAATTCCATATCGATTCGACCCAGGGCTAGAATAGCTCGGGGTCGGAGTCCCCGATCGATAAAGTTCGGTTCCTGGCCGAATGCGTTCCGACCCAGAGGACCGGAAGGAACAGATGGTTTGTTCTCCACTTCGATCACCGAAGCGTGCAGCTCAACCGTATCTTGTCGCGTCCCGGGGACGTTTCGATGCCCAGAAGTGTCTGTTCCGCAAAGAATGGCCTCCCCTACTCGAAATTGGCTGATTTCGGTCGGTAGCGTGTTTTGCTCGATTAAGGATAAACTGACCGTGGCCCCGCCAGAGAGGGTATCCAGCTTGCGTCCGATCGCTATTTCTACTTGTCGAGCGATTTCCACAAACATCCGACCATTTTCCGCTGTTGGCAAAACACCGCTCAGGCAGGCGTAATTGGTCGATAGTCCCTCAAGGCGAAGGCCGGGTAATGTCTCAACCGCCTTCGCCAGTGCGGACACGCCTTCGGGCATGACTCCCTCCCGCAAATCTCCGGTTTCTACCGCAAGCAAGACTTTGTGCTTCTGGCCGCGTTGAAGCGCAGCTCCCGATAATGCGACGAGAGTATCCAGCGAGGATTGGATGCTGATATCAGCCCATTTCACCGTTTCCTCCGCTTCCGCGGGCGTCGAGGAACGAAGCAGCAGAAGAGGAATTGCCAGGCCCGCCCGGCGTAAACGGGCCAAGTTGATCAATCGAGCATCCGCTATGCCTTGTACTCCCCCCCGGATCATTGCCGCCGCCACCGGAGGAAAACCCCCGGTCACTTTCGTCACCCCGCAGACGGATACACCAGCATACCGGCAGGTTTGGACAACCTGCCGGGCGTTTTGCTCGATCCGGTCTAGGTGGAAAATCAGCTCGGGAGGCACGCTCTAGGCAGACGCTCTCGCTTCTTGGATGGATTCCCGCAGGATTCCCAAGGCGGTGTCGATTTGTTCGGCATTGACCACCATCGCCGGGGTGAAGCGGATGGAAGACATCCCGCAGGGTAAAAGCAGCAAGCCTTTGCTGCAGCAGGCGTCGATCACCCGGTCGCGCAATGCTCGGGCCGGTTCCTTGCTGGTGCGATCCTCCACCAACTCGATGGCCAGCATCAAACCCAGGCCACGGACGTCGCCGATTTCCTCGAACTCCTGTTGGAGCCCCCGCAGACCATCCGTGAAACGCTGTCCCATTCGTTGACAGTTTTCCAACAGCTTCTCTTCCTGGATCGCTTCTAGCGTGGCCAGGCAGGCCACAGCCGCCAAGGGGTTCCCTCCATAGGTATTGGAGTGGCGTCCCTGCTTGGGGAAATCCAACTCGGCCCGGAAGATGGTCGCTCCCATCGGCACGCCCGAAGCGATAGCCTTTCCCAGGTTGAGGACGTCCGGCACTACCGCGTGGTGCTGGATGGCGAACAGCTTGCCGGTCTTGCCGCAACCGGCCTGCACTTCGTCTGCCACAAAGAGGATGCCGTACTTCTGGCAAATCTGCTGGATCTTCTGTACGAAGGGGGAAGGGGGAACCACGTATCCTCCCTCACCCTGCTCCGGTTCCATGAAAAGGGCCGCCACTTCCTCGGGCGGCAGCACGGACTTGAAGTAGATATCTTCCAGGATCTGGGCGCACCAGAGATCGCAGGAGGGATAGTTCAGCTTGTAGGGACAGCGGTAGCAATAGGCAAAGGGCAGGTGGGTCACACCCGGCATCATCGGGAAGAAGGTTTCCCGCTGCACCACCTTTGAGGCGGTGAGGGCCAGGGCACCCATCGTGCGGCCATGAAACGCCCCCAGGAAGGCGATGAACTGCTTGCGGCCCGTGGCGGAGCGGGCCAGTTTGATAGCGGCTTCGTTGGCTTCGGCACCCGAATTGGAGAGGAATACCTTCTTCCGGTGGTCGCCGGGGGTCACTCGGACCAGGGCTTCAGCCACCTGGGACTGAACCTCATAGTAGAAGTCGGGACCGTTGAAGAAGAGGAACTTGCCGGCCTGCTCCTGGATCGCTTTCGCCACCCGCGGATGTCCATGGCCGGTGCCGGCCACCATCCCGTTGGTGAAATCAAGGAAGCGGTTGCCGTCCAGGTCTTCGAAGACCACCCCCTTCCCCCACTTCACTGCCACCGGGGACCCTTTAGTGCCGGTGGCCAGGTATTGGGTATCCATCGCCACGATTCGCCGGGACTCCGGACCGGGGATAGAACAGATGATTTTGGGACATTCCTGTTCCATGGGGAACCTCCTAACCATTGCTGGATTTAACGGGTTAACTCTAACACGGCCTACTACAGGCAAACAAGGTCGGGGTTGTTTCGAGAGAAAGATGGTCTGGAAAATGAAAGGAGAGAGCGCCCGCCCTCTCCTAGAGATTTAAAAGAATCGTTTGTCTATCGCTTGCGGTATGTAGCAGCCTTCCGAGCACGCTTCAAGCCGTATTTCTTTCGCTCCTTGACCCTTGGGTCGCGTGTTAGCAGGTCGGCATGCTTCAGCGCATCATGCAAATCCGGGTGGGAACGGAGAAGAGCTCGAGCGATCGCATGCCGGATCGCTCCAGCCTGACCCGTAGTTCCGCCACCCACGACAGTAATCCTAGTATCGAACTGCCCCACTGTATTGGTCACAGAGAAGGGTTGTTTGGCCATGTCGACAAGCGTTTGCCTGTGGAAATACTGTTCTAATGGTTTACTGTTGACAGTAAATTGACCGGTGCCGACCTTCAAAAAAGCGCGGGCAACCGCAGTTTTGCGGCTTCCGGATGTGTGAATCTGTTGGGTTCCCTCCACGTAGCTCCTCCTAGATCAATGGTTCTGGGGTCTGCGCAGCATGCGGATGGTCTGCTTCGGCATAAACCCGCAGCTTTTTAAACATATGTCGGCCAAGGGTGCTTTTTGGCAGCATCAACCGCACGGCATGCTCGATCACCCGATCGGGATGATTCTTGAGCATTTCCCGCAGTGTTCTTGCTCGCAGACCGCCTGGGTAGCCGGAATAGTGGCGGTACAGTTTCTGCTCCAGTTTCGCTCCGGTTGTGCGAATATAGCGGGCATTGGTGACGATAACATAATCACCCACGTCCAAAAAAGGCGTGTACTCAGGTTTTTCCTTGCCCATCAGCGTTCGCGCAATTTTGGTCGCCAACCGGCCCAAAGTCTTCGCCTTGGCATCAACCAAAAGCCAACGCCGCTGGATCTGGTCCGGGTTTGGCACAAAGGTCTTCATTGAATTCCTCCAACAGATGCAATCAAGCATTTTATTGTAGGGGATCACTCTAGTAGTGTCAAATCCTAGAGCCTTGCCAGGACACCACTGCGTTGGTTGAATTGTTCGATCCAGCCATCCCATTTCTCCGCCTGGGCAAATGTCTCCTGCCAAAACGCGGGAGACCATAGCGCATTCAACTCCTCACTGGTTTTGCCTTGCTGCTCCACCCAAGTGAAGTATTTCAGGTTGTGTAACGCTTTTCGCTCCCAATAATTCAGTTCTTTAATCCAGTCCGTGCGGATCCCTTGCAGGAACTGGTGGAAATCGACCATGGCATCGCTTTCTCGGTAGATGCCCCGTTCCTCGGTCAATTCCCTGATCCGCGAGCGGTACATATCAGCGGAATCCGTAAAGACAGTGAACACCACGTCCTCTCCGTCCAACTCGTAGTATTTCGTCAAACGGATCGCGCTGAGCAGGTTTGAGATGGAGGAAATCCCCAGCAATGGCAGTTTTTCCACCAGGCTTGCAGGCACCCCCTGCCGTTCCAGGAAGCGATGGCCGGTTTCCTCGTTAAAGAGGCGCAGGAGGCGCATCGGATACTCATCATCGATTGCGATGACGACATCGGTATTCCGGATATTGTGGATCCAGGGAATATGCTTGTCTCCAATCCCCTCAATTCGATGTGCGCCATAACCATTCAGGTAGAGAGTTGGGCATTGCAGGGCTTCGCTGGCAGCCACTTTGACCAACGGGAACTGGGCCCGCAGGTAATCGCCCGCTCCAATCGTACCGGCGGATCCGGTGGCGGAAATATAGCCCGCCATCCGGGAGCGGGGAGTTCTTACTTGTTGAAAAACCTCCTCGATGGCGGGCCCGGTGACGGCATAGTGCCAGATGCTGTTACCGAACTCGTCGAACTGGTTGAAGATCACAATTTGGTCCCCGCGCTCCTTGCGAAGCTCCCAGCATTTGTCATAAATCTCTTTCACGTTGGATTCGGT
>Ga0315291_10007685_pt1 | contig 13290 bp, 16 predicted proteins | sample YL17G12_20_MG_FD_203070 | JGI IMG/M metagenome (GOLD analysis project Ga0315291, IMG submission 203070) | Sediment microbial communities from Yellowstone Lake, YNP, Wyoming, USA - YL17G12_20 | ecosystem: Environmental > Aquatic > Freshwater > Lake > Sediment | place: USA: Wyoming | collected... | reverse complement strand
CCAGCCGGATAAAAGGAATTTTCTGTTTTTTATGAAGCCGTCCCCCAATGCGGCTAATGTCAGTAGCTAGAACATTAAAACCGTCTCTGATTAACTGGTCAACCAGATAGGTGCCGATAAATCCATCGGCACCGAGAACGATTATCATTTAGTCAGCCTCCGATTATTGTTTCGATAAGTTCTGTCTTCCCTTCTCCGATTTCCAACCTTGTGATATTTTCTTGGCGTGGGTCGACAAAGGCAGCACTCGTGAGGACATCTCCAAGCCTATTCATATCCTCTTTACCAAGTGTGGGTACGAATCCTTTAAATCCATCCTTCTGAAACTGATTCTGGTGCCCCACCACCACCGGCGTGCCAACGCACAGGGCTTCAAATACGGAAAGCCCGGGAGAAGCAATAACTAAATCCGCGCTATACATAAGTTCAGCGACATTGTTAATATTCCTATATAGATTTAGGCTCTCTTTTTTGTTTGGGTACTGTGCAAAGACCTGGTTCAAGGCATCAAAATGTTCAAAGTGCGCTCCCACGATTACGTCTATCTTATAATCGTTATCCAGGCGAAGAAGTTCACTCAAAGCTATTGAGGTCAGATTAGAATAATCACTCCCCCCAAAAATCAGCAATATCTTTTCTACCTTGTCAGTTAATCTCTTCCCTTTTTTCTTCAACTCGTAGAATTCCTTCCTTAATACCCAATATTTAGGCCCATAAAAATAAAGGGTATTTGTCTTTTGGTCAAGAAACTTACTATTCTTGAAATTGCTGCCAATAACAGCGCTTACAGCAATATCAGCATACCTATTAGCCAGGGTCAGGTTTGTGAATATTACCAGTTTTGCCCTTAAGGTCTCCTTTAAGTTTTTGGCCAAGCTTTCTGCCACATCCAGCTTATCGATGATAACTATGTTCGGCCTTATTTCATGTAAAAGATCCAACATTTCGTCATCATTATTTAACTTAAATGTGTTAAAGCCAAGATTTCGTATTTGTTTAACTACCGTTTCATCGCTCTTTGTCAGGAAACATATCTCGCCTCTATCCCTTAATTCTTCAGCCAAGGTTGTAGACTGCTGAACATGACCCATCCCCTTTTCCGAACCACCATCAGTAATGAAAGCAATTTTCATCACTTGCCAAGCTCCTTTTGTACTACATGAGCATTTATGGCTACTAACTCAGGATGTCTATCTAAAAGATCAATCACGTCCTCGGTATGAAAGACTTGGGCATCAGCATAAAGTCTCTTATAGATTTCTTTCATTAACTTCAAGTCTTCTTTCGTATCCACAGTGAATCTCAAATCGGGTCGCCTTAACTTTCCAGTAGCTTCGACTGATTTAAGCTTGAAGATCTCTGGATGCATATATATATACGGAGTAACATGTTCCCGCTCATAATCCTTCTGGGCTTCATAATAAGCTCTCTCTAACGTCTCAAAATTGAAAATCTCCGTATCCAAACCTCTTGGGAAACCCCATTCAACGCCATTGCAGGTATAATCTGCGCTTGAATTCAAATGTGCTTCAATAACTTTTTCAGTTACCCTCGGGTCGACTAAAGGACAATCCGAAGTAATGCGTACTACTGCGTCCATCCCATATGCAACTGCAGTTCGGTAATATCTTTCAAGCACATCTTGCTCGTCTCCACGAAAAAAAGGAACGTTTAGCCGCTCACATTCAGCCATAATTACATTATCGGCAATGGAAGTTGTTGTCGCTACAATCACTTTATCTAGTAACTTAGACTGTTGTGTCCGACGTACTACTAATTCGAGCATCGTCCTTCCACAAATATCCATTAGCACTTTGCCGGGCAGGCGGGAACTTCCCATTCGCGCCTGAACGATGGCAGTAATATTCACCGCCCAAATACCTCCATCAATTTGCCCAGGGCAGAGATCACATGATCGACGTCATTGTTGCTCATAAGAGGGAAGATGGGGAGGCTGATGATTCGCTCGTAAGCATTTTCAGCAAATGGACAATCGCCCATCTTTGTTCCAAAGCGATGTCTGTAAAAGGGATGCAAATGGACAGGAATGTAGTGGACATTCACGCCGATCCCTTCTTTTCTTAATGAAGCAAACACCTGAGCTCGGTTCCCTTTCAATCGTTCTATTCCAAGTTTGACGACATAGAGATGATAGGCATGGGAGACCTCATGCCGCACTTCTAATGGAGATATTTCAGACAAACTGGAAAAGGCATGATCGTATTGCCTCGCAATCTCCTGTCTCCTTACCAACCACTTTGGCAATTTTTTTAACTGACTTAGGCCAAGGGCGCACTGTATATCGGTTAGACGGTAGTTGTAACCGAGCTCGGCCATCTCATAGAACCAAGAGTTATCCGCTTGCCGTTGCCGATGGTCACTTGTGATTCCATGGTTGCGGAAAATCCGCATTCTTTGCGCCAGATTTGGATCATCGGTCGTGACCATTCCCCCCTCTCCGGTAGTAATAGACTTCACCGGATGGAAACTGAAGACCGTAAGATCTGCTACCGTGCCGACCTTTCTCCCCTTGTACTCGGCTCCAAGGGCATGACAGGCATCGGCGATGAGGATTAGTCCATGCCTGTCGGCAATCTCTCGCAGCCCATCATAATGGCAAGGTTGCCCAGCATAATCAACGGCCACAATGGCCTTTGTTCGAGAGGTAATTTTCTCTTCAACTTTAGTGGGGTCAATAAGAAGCATATTCGGGTCCACGTCTGCAAAAACCGGAATTCCTCCTTCAAATACTACTGCGTTCGCCGTGGCCACAAAGGTCATTGCCGGTACGATGACTTCATCCCCCGGGCTAATGCCAGCCGCATGCATTGCTGCGTGTAGTGCCGCTGTCCCGCTGGAAAGACTTACCCCATATTTCGCCCCAACAAATTTAGCCAACGCATTTTCAAACTTTTCCACGATAGGTCCTGTAGTCAACCAATCTGACTTAAGCACCTCAACCACTGCTGCAATGTCTTCTTCATCGACCCACTGCCGGCCGTAGGGGATAAAAGAGCGCGTCCGTTGCTGATCGATTTCCCCGCTCCATTCAATCGCCGACTCATTTTTCGTAAACACTTTACAAGCTCCCTTTTTCCTTAATGCGTTCTTCTGAGTTGATGAGATTCAGAACGACTTTATCGTTTAAATGGTGAGTCACCGAAGAGAGTTGATCCATCGAGTCCTTTTCCGTGGGCGAAGAACTTTGGATGATCTCCTTTAAATCATCAATGGTAAGCCATTCTTCATTCTCACCACTGCTATAGAAAAAGCCATCCGGTGTCCTTTTCCCTGTTTTATAATTTTTGCTTTCCCACCAGGACAAGTTGGGCATGATGATGTACATGCCATTGAAGGCTACAGTATTTCTCCCTTCCTCTTCCGTGATAAGCATTTCATGAAGTTTTTCCCCGGGTCTTATCCCGATCAATTCAATCTTACATTCCGGTGCGATGGCCTTAGCTAAATCAATAATCTTCATGCTCGGAAGTCTGGGAACAAAAATTTCTCCCCCTTGCATGTGATGAAGGGCTTTAATCACCAGCTCAACAGCCTCACCGAGGGTAATCCAAAAACGTGTCATCCGCGGGTCTGTGATGGTTATCTTTCCATTCTTTCTCTGGTCCCTAAATAGGGGGATCACGCTTCCACGACTTCCGATGACATTTCCGTAGCGCACACAACTGAAGCGGGTGCCCTTTGATCCCACATAAGCATTTCCTTGGATGAAAATTTTTTCTGCACAGAGTTTGGTAGCCCCATAGAGATTGATCGGACTCACAGCCTTGTCTGTGCTCAATGCGATGACTTTCTTAACTCCTGTGTCAATTGCCGCATCAATCACGTTCTGGGCACCATAAATGTTTGTCTTTACCGCTTCAAAGGGATTGTACTCACAAGAGGGGACCTGTTTGAGGGCCGCCGCGTGTATCACAATATCTACCCTCTCCATTGCTCTCCTCAATCGATCAGGATCCCTAACATCCCCGATAAAGTAACGCATCGGTGAGCCGTTGCCATCCGGAAAACGCTGACGCATCTCAAATTGCTTTAACTCGTCTCTGCTGAAAACAACCAACCGGCGTGGACTATATTTGGTTAAAACCATTTCCACAAATTTATTTCCAAATGAACCCGTGCCACCTGTGATGAGAATACTTAGACGGTTCCATTCCATAACATTTTTCCTCTGGCTCCCAAATTCAAATCTGAAACCTTAAAAGGCTCGCACAGATTTAAACCTAAGTAAGCTACACCCCCTGTAACCCACACACAAAGTGTCATTCTTTTAATCTCTCCATTTCAAAAAAATGGAAGACTTCGGTCTTCACAACCTCGGCAACCCGATTGGCCAGCCGATCGATCTCACTTTCCTGCCCAAGCCCCTCTTCGGCACTATTAGCAAATTCTCTTTTAATCTCTGATAAGTTCATTCCTTTTTCTCTTTGCCTCTTAATCCCCTCAATCACAGTAATATGCTGAGGCGAGAACCTTCTCTGTCCGCCCTTTGTCCGTTGAGGGGTAAGGAAGTCGCCGAACTCCCTCTCCCAGAAGCGCAAGGTGTGTCTTGGAATCTTCAACCTCTCACTAACTTCGGATATGGTCAGAAGCTCTTTTTCCATGTCTGCGGACTCATCCCAATGAACGTATCGGAACACCCAACTCGAACTTTAAGTTTAACTTCAACTTCTGCAAGGGTTGTGCCAGCCTCCAGATTGAAAATAATCGAATAAGTTCAATAAGTTATAATTCTTATGCCCGTTAAACCGGCAAGAACCTCCATCTCTGAGAAATTAAAGTTGAAGAATTTGCCGGGGGGCCTTAAAAAAAGATTAAAGTTTTTTCGTACGATGACGATAATAGAAGTAAGGTCAACCACTATGGTGATCACTAACTTCTGTCTTCAGAATATCTTGAAGGCCTACAGCCAACAGCTATCCAACCGGTCCCGGGTCTCCAGGGATAAGACAAGAGAGATGACGGTCCAGAGGGACGAGGTGATTCTATCCCAGGAGAGCAAGAAGAAGATGATGGCTGACAAAGTCGTCCTTCAAATCGTTGCCCAACTCACTGGCCATTCGGAGCGGAACGAGACCGCCCTGGAAATATTGAATCAATTAAGTCAGGAATATGGACATCCGTTAGATGTCTCCGCCAATGATGAGCAGGGCATCGTTTTTAAGGTCTTGGGTGAAACGTCCAGAGAGGCCTCGGGATACCTCCCCTCTGGAGAGAATGAAAACATGAAGAAGAGACTGTTGGAAGTGACCCGGTCCATCGTCTACGACCACTTAATCGAATAGGAGGAGGATGAATGAAAATCTCCGACATCCAGCAAAAAACCAGTTCGGCGCAACAAGCCAAGGAGACGGATCCAACCCGGCCACCGGAAAAGCAGGGCAACCCGAAGAAGTTGAAGGACCCATCCTCCTCTTCGGACAGGGTGGAACTTTCCGTCCAATCCAAAGAGCTGCAGAAGATCCATGATCTTCTTCAAAAGACCCCGGATGTGAGGTCTGAAAGAGTCTCCAATTTGAAAGAATCGATTCAGGAGGGCCGATATCAGGTGGACAGCGAGGGCTTGGCGAGAAAAATGATCAAAGAAGGGATCCTGGAACTCATCCCATAGACCTTCCGCGGATCGGAGATCCTTCCCCACCTTCAAAATCCCTATCTTAGGAAATCAACGAGGTTTAAGGACAAAATCTGGCTGGCCGAGTAGAGAGCAGATTCGTAGAGGGTCTGCTTGACCTGGAGAAGAGTGATCGCCTGGGCCAAATCCACCTCTTCTATGTCGGACAATCGATTGGTATGAAGGAGATCGAGACCAGAAAGAATCTTCTTGTAGACCTCGATGGACTCCAGTCGGCTTCCCACCTCGGTCCGATGGCCGGTCATGCCGCTTTGGAATTGAACCAAGGGGCCTATGGAATCCCGGATGCCCGTAGGATCGTTAGCTTCCAGAGCATTCTTTAGCCCTGCCAGGACATCCAAAAGATCACTTCCTGCTTCCCCGAATATCTCGTCACCTGTCAGGTTTATTTCCATCCGGCTGGAGCTCCCCGTGACGATCTCAATCTCTCCTGAATTGCCTTGATAGTGGCTCACATCGATGGAAAATCGATCTCCTGGTGCCAGGGTCCCCGAATCGCTAAAGGCGATTCGGACCCCCAGGTCCGCGCTCTCATAGACAGGCGTTGGAGACGTGGAGGTCGCAAAGGCATCGTCAGGTCCCCAGGTCGCGCCGCCATCCTCTGAGACCCGGTACCGGGCCACTCCCACCGCTCCGCCGGTAGTTATCTCAACCACATATTGTTTGCCATAAAGGTCTGTATAGGTCCCTGAGGAGGTCGCCGTCCCAGTGTAGGCCGGATCGTTTCCAGGATCGGCCGATGCGGGACGGATTGCCAAATCATCCGTAAAGGCGGGGGAGTCATCCTGATAGCCGCTGAAGATGTATCGGCCATTGAGCTGCGTATTTCCAATCTGGATGCACTGTTCCAGGAGACGTTGGATCTGCGGGGCAAGGCTCTGTCTTTCGGCCGCAGTTCCTGTTCCGATGGACATCTGGTAAGCGATGCCGATGGTTTGAGAAATCAATTGATCGATCGTCCCCAAGGCCACATCGGTCACCTTTAACCAGGAAGACCCATGCTCAATATTTTCCCTGTATTGATCGATTTGTGACAGGACCTTTCTCAATCGGAGTGCCTGGGTGGTGGCGATGGGATCGTCAGAGGGCTTGTTGATCCGTTTTCCCGTGGCGATCTGTTCCTGGATATTCTTTAGCTCCTCTGTCAGATTCGACAGATTGAAGTTAACATTTTGATAAATCGTTCGATTCGAAATCCTCATGGTCCTATCGGATCTCCATCAAGTACTGCATCATTGCATCGGAGATAGCGATCAGTTTGGAGGCAGCCTCAAAGGCATGCTGGTATTTAGTTAGATTGACCATCTCCTCGTTCAGGTTCACACCCGATATCGAATCCCGCACTTCGTTCAATTGATTGATCAGGGACTCTTCAAAGTCCAGTCCTTGATTGATCTCCTCTCCCAGGAGGCCCATGTCACCCACGAAGATCGTGTAGTACTCATCCGGGGTGAGGGATTGGACCTGACTGGAAGGAGCGCTTCCCCTTTCATAGGTCCATTTTCGAATATCCGCGACCTGGTCCTGAAGACCCAGGATCGCCAGGGCATTCTCATTGTTCCCCAAACCTCCGGCCGCACTGCTGGCTGCAATATTTTGGGGATTCCCCTTTACGTCAGAGCTCAAGGCGATGGCACCGGCGGCACCTGAAAAACTGACAGCCGGAATGCCGGCTACGTAGTCATCCCCTGAGTTGGGGACGAAGAAGGTCTTCCCTGTGGAACCATCGAGGGTATATCCGTTGAAATGGAGCTGGTTCACTTGATAGATCAGGGTCCCTGCCAATTCATCAAGATTGCCCATGTATTGGGGCAAAATCTCGTCCCTCAAGTCCAACCACGCTCCGATCTTTCCTCCTGAAAGACGATCCCGGATGTCAGTCGGGATCTCATTCCAGTGAATCTCCTCCCCTGCTTGAACCAGTGAAAAGGATTGGATGCCATCGACCAGGGAAACCCCTGATGCCGTCATGACCATGACCGATCCATTATCCATTTCAAGGGTGGTGATATCGGCGAACTGGGATATCTTCTCAATCAGGTTATTCCTTTGATCCCGAAGATCGTTGGCCTTTGTCTCTCCTGCCTCAGCAGCCACGATTTTTCCGTTGAGACTGGCCACTTTTTCCGTCAGTTTATTGAGTTCCTGGAGCCCCATGTTTAAATTGGAACTCATCTCATTCTTCATCTGGATGAACTGGCTGTACAGGAAACGGAATCGCTCGGAGAGGGTCGTGGCCTTCTTGAGAAGGATCGACCGTTCGAGGAGACCTCCGGGATTGTTGGAGAGATCCTCCCAGGCATTCCAGAATTCTTCAAGGCTTTGGGTCAGGCCGCTGCCGTCCCCTTCATTGAGGATAGCCTGAAGGAAATCCAACATCGACTTCTTCGACTCAAACTCAGAGAGGGCGGACGTCCTTTGCTGGATGCTCTGGGTCGTGAATCGGTCAAAGGCCTGAACTACTTCAGCCACTTTGACGCCCTGTCCCAATTGGAGCCCATTGTTCAAGACGACCGGATTCGATTCAAAGACCAAACTCTGCCGGCTGTATCCAGGGGTGTTGACATTGGCAATATTATTGCCTGTCACCTCCATGGCTTTCTGCTGGGCCATCATCGCCCCTTGCAGGATGTTCAGGACCGATGAAATCCCTGACATTTCACACCTCCTTGCTCATCCACGAGGGAGGAAGGAGAGGAGAGATCTTCCTGCCATCTTTGACGTAGACAAGCTCGCCCAGGGCTGGGGAGGTCAATAAGGAGAAGAGACCTTTGAAAAAATTCAATACCTCCTGGATGAAATGTTTATTCTTCTCACTGACCCTGACGATTTGTTCTCCTAACCCATTCCTCTTCTTCTGATAACTCCTAAATCGGTCAGCCTGAGAAATAGAAAGACGGGGGATGAGATCGAGAATCGCCTGTTGGGAGGGCGAACTGGAATCACCAAGGAGTTCAGATAAAATCTCACGTACGGATTCCCGGATCTCTTTAATTTGATTGATATGGGTCGTCTTAGCCTGAAGAAGGGAGGGAAAGGTCGAAGGTTCGTCCTTTTTCAGGCTTTCCCACTCCTCCCTCACGTCTTGGAGCAGGACTTGATAAGCGGCGATCTCCTGATCCAAAAGATCCCATAGGCGCTTTAATCGATCTGGGGAGTTGATCATGCTCATTCCGGCGTCTTGAACCTCTTCATCATCTGCTCGTACATCATGTTGCCCAAGCCCATCCCGCCTCCACGGGCAAGACTCCTGCTCAACTCTTCGTCAAAGAGGGATTGGAAGACCTCCTTTTCTGGCCCTTTCCCCAAGAATTCGGACTCTGGTACCGTCTTTCTCATCGACTCTAACATTCGGTTAATGAATAGGGACTCAAAATCGATGCAGGCCTTCTTCAGCTTCTCCTCATCGATCTTTGGATTGCCTTGAGGAGTTGAAGCAAGGGAGAATTCCATTATAGGCATTATAGGTTTTATCGGCATTTTTCTAAATTTCCTTAAGGTTCAAATGATCTCCAGATCGGCCTGGAGGGCTCCGGCTGCCTTGATGCTCTGGAGAATGGAAATGAGATCCCGGGGTGTTGCTCCAATGGCGTTCAAAGCCTTGATCACCTCTCCCAGGCTCACCCCGCTCGGAACGATCATCAATGCTTGCCCTTCTTCCTTGACCGAAACGCTCGACTCCGGCGTAACCACGGTTGCTCCACCAGGCACGACAAGGGTCCCGGGAGACGTGCCCGCAGGACCGGTCGTGGGGGGTGTCCCCTCTGGAGCAGCAGGTGCAAAAGGAAGGGGCTGGGAGACCACTGATCTCTCTTTAATCTGGATGCTCAGATTGCCATGGGCCACGGCCACTGTCGAAATACGGACATGCTCTCCTATTACCACGGTCCCTGTCCTCTCATTCAAGATAATTTTCGCCACCGTATCCGGTGTGACCTCCAACTTTTCCAACGAAGCCATCCACTCAGCCACGTTGCTCTGGCTCGATTCAGGTATGGCAATGGTGAGGGTCCCTGAATCCACGCATTTCGCATAGGATCCACCCATGGAGCGGTTGATCTCCCCTTTCACCTTCTCCGCGGTGGAAAAATCTGGATTAAAGAGACAGAGAGTAGCCTCTCGCCTGCCGTCCAACTGGACCGGCACCTCCCTTTCGATGAGGGCGCCCTTTGTAATCATCCCCACCGTGGGATGATTCTTTGTAACGCCGGTTCCCGAGGCTCCGGACACAGCAAATCCTCCCACGACGATCGGGCCCTGGGCTAAGGCATAGACATGCTGATCCGCTCCTTGCAGCGGCGTCAAGAGCAATGTCCCTCCCTGGAGGCTTTTCGAATCGCCAACGGAGGAGACAACCACATCGATCCGGTTCCCGGTCCTGGAAAAGGGAGGAAGGGTTGCCGTCACCATCACGGCTGCCAAATTCTTCGGTTTGACCTGGATAAGCTTCTCCCGATCGATATGGATGCCCATCCGTTCCATCATGTTGACAATGGACCGGATCGTGAAATCGCTATTCGTCCCATCTCCTGTACCGTTCAGACCGACCACCAATCCATATCCTAACAACTGATTGCTTCGGACTCCCTTGAATACCGAGATATCTTTAAGCCTGGCCCCCCAAGCCGGAGAGGTGAAGAGACAGACCCAAAGAATGACGACTAAATATTTCCCCAGCCTTTTCACTCTGCGACTCCTTTCCGATAGAACTTACGCGCTCCGCCTAAGGTTTCAGGTTCGAGGTTGAAGTGAATATCTTTTGCCTCAGGTCTCCACCTTCAAACCTTAAGCATCGTTCAGAACGGCCAAACCCAATCCACGATCCTCATCAGCCATCCAACATTCTGTTTATCGCTCACCGGGCCGTAACCGCTTAACTCAATCACAGCTTCGGCTATGTAGGTGGAGAGGATGATATTCGAGGAAGCGATATCTTCAGGACGGACGACTCCCTGAACAGAAATATACTGGTTCTCCTGGTTGACCTGGACTTGTCGCGTTCCACGAATCACCAGATTTCCGTTGGAGAGCACATGGGTCACACGGGCCGTGATATAGGCAGTCATCGAAGAGGTTCGGGTTGTCTCTCCTTTTCCATCAAAGGCATCTCCGAGATCGATCTGATGGCTCGTTCCGACCTTTTGGCCATTGAGGCTCCACCCGCTGGTGAGGGCACCGAATGCTCCGCTCCAGCTCGCCTTTAGGCCCGAGTCTCGACTCGTCTTCGTGTTAGCATTCTTCGATGCACTGGCTGATTCGACAACGCTGATGGTCAGAACATCTCCGACATTTCGTGCCCTCACATCCGAATAGGGATTAACGAACCGGTTCGAAGACCAGAGGGACCCTTCCCCAGCCCCAGTAGCCGGAGGAGACGCGGAAAGGATCTCCTTCTCGAGATCTGCGGTGGTCGGCCCTTTCAAATGAATGGTCGGACACCCGGCCAGGACGATCGCGATCAATGTCATCCCCAACACCTGTTTCATCCATTTTACTGATCCTTGTGACTCCATGCCTAAAATCCTTTCCTTCAGAAGTTGATCTCGACCGTTTTCGAATCTAACACCCGACCATAGACTTCTCTCTTGCTCGATAGATTGAGCAGCTTGACTCGCTCCCCTCTCCGGCCTTCCTCCTTTGACTCACCCAGGGCCGTGATTCTGAAAAAAGGGCTCTCCACCAGAAGGAGCACCCGGTCTCCCTTTTTGATGAGAGGAGGTTCTTCGACCATGCCGGTTCTCAAGACTTCGTTGCTATTGATCGAGAGGGTTGCCCGTTTGCCTAAGACCTCCTTCACCTCTGTGACAACATCAGGAGGGAGGAGAGAGATATTTCGGTTCAAAATCTGAAGGTCTGCTTCTCTGATCTCATGGTGCTTCTTCAAGTACTGTCTTGTCACAACCACATCGGCGTAAACATCGACCCGGGCCGTGACCCGGAGGCGCTTAACCTCCTCTCCCTGGGAGAGAAGTCGAAGGGTAGCTGCAACATATCCACCTCGAAGGGCCCCTTCCGGAAGGGTCACCTCACAGGAGACCTGGCCAGCTGGAAGGACGATCTTTTCGTAAACCCGAGGCTCTTTGACCTCGAAGCGAACCCTTCCATCGAGATTCATCTGTAGAAGATGGCTCTCCAGAATTCTGATGATCTCCTCTGGGGGGATGGTCCTGGTCCTTGGATCGATTTCAATCGGGCCAGTAAGATGTCCCGTGCCTCCGTAGGCTGAGAGGGTCAACCCACAAAAGACCAGAGCGATCATCCATCCTCTCGTGACTCGTCGACACTTCATGGTTCAGCTCCTATCGTTTGAGGTTGTTGGTCATCTGGAGCATCTCATCTCCTGCCTGGATGATCTTGGTCCCAATCTCATAGGCCCTCTGGGCCATGATCATGTTGATCATCTCCCCCACGACATCGACATTCGACATCTCCAGGTATCCCTGCAGGATGGTCCCGAATTGATCCGTCCCTGGATTCCCTTGAACGGCATCACCAGAGGCCTCGCTTGGAATGAGAAGATTCCGTCCGATGCTTCGCAGTCCAGCCGAATTAGCAAAATCGAAGAGCTGCATCTGAACGCTGCCCAATTCTGCGCCGTCCGGGCCAGAGGCCACGAGTTTTCCCCCGGAGGCGACTGTGATGGAGACGGTCTTGGCTGGAATCGCGAATTCGGGTTGGAGACGATTCCCATCACTGTCAGAAACATATCCGTCTTTGTTCAATTTAAAAGCTCCGGAACGGGTATAGACTTCAATATTATCATCATTGCTGAGGAGCTTGAAAAACCCCCTGCCTTCAATGGCCATGTCCAGCGAGTTCTTCGTATGAGAGAAATCTCCCTGAAGGAAGATCTTTTCAACGGCCACCACCTTTGCTCCCATGCCGATCTGAATCCCGGAGGGTAATTGCCCACCCGAGGCCGTCGCGGCCCCGGCCGTCCTTAGATTCTGGTACATCAGGTCCTGAAAATTGATCCGGCTCTTCTTAAATCCGTTCGTGTTGACATTGGCCAGATTGTTGGCGATCACATCGATCTGGGTTTGTTGACAGGACATGCCTGTGGCACCTGTCCAGAGTCCACGCATCATAATCGTCTCCCTCCTCATTCATGATGACTAAACCTTCCCCAACTCATTGACCGCTTTGGAATCCATCTCATCTTGAGATTGAACGATCTTGACACAGGATTCAAAGGATCGAAGGGCATCGATGAGATTGACCATCTCCTCGATAGGGTTTACATTCGACGCCTCAAGGGCCCCTTGACGGATTTGACTATTCTGAACTTCTGTCTCCTCTTGAGGGATCTTCAATCCAAAGAGGGTATGCCCCTCCTTCCTCAGAAGATCCAAGTCTTGAAAAGTCACCAGCGCGATCTTGTCCCTTTCTTCTCCGTTCACTTTAACTGTTCCATCCTTCTCCACCGAAATCATCCCGCCGCTCAAGGTGATCTCATCCCGCTTCCCCACGACCGGGAAGCCATCCGCATTCGTCAATACCATGTCTTTGTCGAGACGGAAGTTTCCCGCTCGGGTGTATCGGATCCCCTGAGGGGTCAGGATCTTGAAAAATCCCTCTCCTTCAACGGCGAGATCAAGGGGACTCCCCGTCTCCTGAATACTTCCGTTATGAAACAA
>Ga0315291_10007684_pt1 | contig 13291 bp, 12 predicted proteins | sample YL17G12_20_MG_FD_203070 | JGI IMG/M metagenome (GOLD analysis project Ga0315291, IMG submission 203070) | Sediment microbial communities from Yellowstone Lake, YNP, Wyoming, USA - YL17G12_20 | ecosystem: Environmental > Aquatic > Freshwater > Lake > Sediment | place: USA: Wyoming | collected... | reverse complement strand
CAAGACAACAGTCACGGTCAAGGTAGACATCGGTTGCACAGTATGCCTGTGCGACCTCATCTCCGGGGAACAGTTGCGCTATACCATGGTTAGCCCCAACGAGTCCAATCCAGCTAAGGGCAAGCTCTCCATCGCTTCGCCTACCGGCAAAGCTTTGCTGGATAAAGAGGTCGGCGCTATAGTCGAGGTCACAGCTCCTGTGGGCACCTTCAAGTACAGAGTTGACGAAATAAAAGGATAAAACGGAACCTTAAAGAAAGCAGACAAGGGGCTTAAGCCCCTTGTCTATTTGTTATCTTGCTTGTCCTATGCGTATCAAAACCCTATTGTACTGTCTTTAGGTTGGACAGATGCTCCAACCTGAACCTCGTTAAATCTCCGCCTGGAAATCTATAAGGTCGCCGCGGCAAAAACCTAAAGACTCGAGGAAGGATAGCATCCACCAGTCACGCCAGTTTATCATGACGTGCACCTTCTTAATCCCCCTTTTGCGGCAACGCTCCTTCCAGGCTTCGACCATCTTCCTGCCCACCCCCTGATGCTGATACCCAGGGAGAATGCCAATCAACTCTATCCAGGCGACATCTCGTAACTCAGTGGGCGAGCCCACAACGCGACCCAGCACAAATCCCACAATCTTGTCCTTCGCCTCAGCCACCACGCTGGAACCCAACTCGCCACCGATGCAACTGTCAGGCACAGGTGCGTAGGTTGCTGCCCTCTTATCCCCCTTGGTCACCCTCTCGATTTCCAGAATACCCTCAATATCCTCAGGCCTCATCTCCCGGATTTTCACGATCGCTTTGGGCGCTACAGCTTTTGCCAATTATCCACCCTCCCTTTCAAAAATTACCTGAAGATGAAGAGAAATTAAGAGACACAATGACAATAGGACATTGTTAAATGCACTCCGACAAGTCTATCCGAGCATCACCAGTGATACCAGTACGAAGGCTCGATACCTTACAGCTTCTTTCCCGTGAGCCTGTGATAGGCTTCGCGGTACCTCTCCGATATCTCCTCTACTATCTGGGGAGGAAGCTCCGGGGCAGGGGGCTCCTTGTTCCACCCCGAGGCGGTGAGCCAGTCTCTAAGGGGCTGCTTATCGAAGCTGGGCTGAGCTTTGCCCGGGGTGTATTTCTCCGCATCCCAGAAACGGCTGGAGTCAGGGGTTAGGAGTTCATCTATTAAGGACAGCTTGCCCCCTATCATCCCGAACTCCATCTTGGTATCCGCGATGATTATGCCCCGTCCCAGGGCATACTGTGCCGCATAATTGTAAACAGCTATGGTCTTCTCCATAATCTCCTGGGTCAGCGACTTCCCCACCAGCTTCTCCATCTGCTTGACCGTTATCGGCTCGTCATGCCCTGTATCCGCCTTGGTTGTAGGCGTGAACATAGGCTCTGGTAGTTTATCCGATTCCTTCAAGCCTTTGGGCATGGGCATGCCCGAGATAGTGCCGCTCTGCTTGTATTCAGCCCATGCTGAGCCTGAAATGTATCCCCGCACCACGCACTCGATATCTATACGCTCAGCCCTCCTCACAATCATGGAGCGCCGCTCCACATAATGGGGATAGGAATAATAGGAGACGCAAACCTTCTCCCCGTACACGCGGTTGAGCCAGTTGACATCGTCCACCACCTGCATCATATGATTGGGCACCAGGTGAGCAGTCTTCTCGAACCAGAACCCGGAGAGCTGGTTCAGCACAATGCCCTTATCAGGTATGCCTCCCGGCAGAACGACATCGAAAGCAGAAACACGGTCAGTAGCTATAATAAGGAGCAAGTCATTGCCCATCTCATAGGTATCGCGCACCTTACCCCTATGATAAAGATTCGGCAGATTGCTCTCTCTCAAAACCGACATAGAATACATTCTCCTAGACTTTTAGCAATTATCCCAGCCCTACCCGCTTGAAGACCTCGTCTGTGTAGCGCAAAAAGTAGTTATAATCGAAAATGCCCTCAAGCTCCGACTTGCTAAGGTGCTTAGAAACATCGGTATCTTTCTTCAGCAACCCCAGGAAGCTCACCCTCTCCTTCCAAGACTTCATAGCGTTACGCTGCACCATCCGGTAAGCCTGCTCACGCGGAAGCCCCTTCTCAATCAAAGCCAGCATCACCCTCTGCGAGAAGATAAGCCCCTGGGTTATCTCCAGGTTCTGCTTCATATGCTCAGGATAAACCTGAAGCCCCTTCATAATATAGGTGAAAACGCTGAGCGCGTAATCCAGCACCAGACAAGCGTCAGGCAGAATTATGCGCTCCGTGGAGGAATGTGATATATCGCGCTCGTGCCACAGAGCGTTGTTCTCCATAGCAGTCACGGCGTATCCACGGATAAGCCTGGCAATCCCGCAGATGCGCTCGCACAGCTCGGGATTCCGCTTATGCGGCATCGCCGACGAGCCCGTCTGCCCCAGCTCAAAAGGCTCCTCAGCCTCAAGAACCTCGGTGCGCTGCAGGCTCCGTATCTCTGTGGCGTACTTCTCCAGAGAGCTAGCGATAATAGCCAGGGTAGTTACGAACTGAGCATGGCGGTCGCGCTGTATAATCTGGCTCGATACAGGCGCCACCTCCAACCCCAGCTTGGCGCAGGCTATCTCCTCGACCTTGGGCGACACCGTAGCATGAGTCCCCACCGCACCCGATATCTTGCCCACGGCTATCATTTTCCTCGCCTCAGCGAGCCTGTGGGCATTCCTCTTCATCTCCTCTACCCACAAAGCCAGCTTGAGACCGAAGGTAGTCGGCTCGGCATGGACGCCGTGGGTACGCCCTATGATAATAGTATGCTTGTGTTCCAGAGCGCGCTGTCTGATGGCAGCGGTAAGCTCCTCAATGTCTTTCGCCAAGATATCCGCTGCCTCCACCATCTGAAGGGCAAGCGCCGTATCTATAATATCGGAGGAGGTAAGCCCTAGATGAATGAAGCGGCTTTCGTCTCCCAGGCTCTCCGAGACCGACTTCAGGAAAGCGGTTACATCGTGGTGAGTCTCCTTCAGAATCTCCTCCATGCGCTTCAGGTTGCAGCAGGCTTTCCTGATTTTGGGTATAGCCTTCCTGGGGATGACACCCTGCTCAGCCCACGCCTCGCAAACAGCTACCTCCACCTTGAGCCACTTATCGAACTTGGCCTCGTCCGACCAGACCTTCTTCATCTCCGCCCTGGAATACCGTTCAATCATCCCTCAACCCCTTTGATATTTAATCCGAAACTCCAATTCCCATCACTTTCAACTCTAGCCGCTAGCCAGTTCCTTGCGGTATTTCTCATAGCTTTTCCTGATCTTGTCGTTCTTCAAACCCAGTATCTCAGCAGCAAGATAAGCGGCGTTCTTCGCCCCATTGATGCCCACACACGCTACAGGAATCCCCCCGGGCATCTGAACTATAGAGAGGAGAGCATCGACACCTTTGAGGTCGCTGGTGGGCAGAGGCACACCAATAACCGGTATAGTAGTCCAACTAGCGATAACTCCAGGCAGGTGCGCTGCCATCCCTGCTCCAGCGATAATGACCTCTATCCCCCTCTCGCGTACTTTCTGTCCATACTCCCTGGCTTTCTCCGGGTTACGATGAGCCGAGATTATCGATACCTCGTACTCAACGCCAAGCTGGTCCAGAACCTGCAAAGCAGGCTTCATCAGGTTTGCATCCGATTCACTGCCCATGACTATACCAACTAGCGGCATAACTATCCCTCCTCTGTTGCAATATCCTTCCTGTAATGAACGCTGTCGAAACTGATGCGAGGCACATTAGAGTAAACCCTCTCTCGCGCCTCAGCGATGTTTTTACCGGTGGCAACCACTGTGAGCACCCTCCCACCCGCAGTAAGCGTCTTCCCGCCATCCACCTTGGTTCCCGCATGAAAAACAATGATATCCCGGTCTACGCGCTCCAACCCTGAGATGAGAAACCCTTGCTTGTAATTCCCAGGATAGCCCCCAGACGCGATCACCACCCCAACGCAAGACTCTTTGCTCCACTCAACCTCAGTCTTAGCCAGCTTACCCTCTATCACCGCCATCATTATGTCCACTAAATCGCTCTTGAGGAGCGGAAGCTGCACCTGGGTCTCAGGGTCGCCGAACCTGGCGTTGAACTCCAGAACCTTGGGACCTTCTGCGGTGAGCATCAAGCCTGTGTAAAGCACGCCTTTATACGGCTTGCCCTCCTTCGCCATCGCCTTTATCACAGGCTCCACGATGGTCTCTACAGCCTTATCCCTGGCTCCCTTATCCAGAAACCTGGAAGGGCTATAGCATCCCATGCCGCCGGTATTGAGCCCCTTGTCGTGGTCTAAAGCCCTCTTATAATCACGGGCAGTTACCAGAGGCACAACCGTTACCCCGTCGGTGAAAGCGAGAAGGCTAGTCTCTCGTCCCACGAGGCACTCCTCCACCAGCACCTGATTGCCCGCATCTCCGAAGACCCGCTTCTCCATGATATTGGAAAGGGCATTCAGCGCCTCATCTCTAGATTGAGCCACTATCGCCCCTTTGCCCGCAGCCAGCCCGTCAGCTTTGATTACCACAGGGATTGGCTGCCTTTTTACATAAGCCTCTGCCTCTTTGAAAGAGGTGAAAACAGCATCCCTGGCGCAGGGTATGCCGTACTTCTGCATCAGCTTCTTGGCGAAAACCTTGCTCGATTCGATAAGCGCAGCCTCTTTGGTGGGACCAAAGGCGGGTATGCCCAGGCTCTGCAGCTTATCGACAATGCCCCCAGCCAGAGGAGCCTCAGGACCAATCACCACTAAGTCAATCCTTTTTTCTTGTGCTGCCTTAGTCAGGGCGTCGAGGTTGGTTGGGGATATGTCCAGGTTACTGGCAATCTGCGCGGTGCCGGCGTTGCCGGGGGCTACATATACCTCTTTCACCTTCTTGCTGCGAGCGAGCTTCCACACCAGGGTATGATCCCTGGCTCCCCCGCCAACAACCATCACTCTCATAAATCGACCGCTCCTATCGAATCAGCAACCTCCCTGCCACGTCGAGACCTACACCTTCCCCAGGGAGATTAAATGCTTCGCTTTTTGCCATTCGGAGGGTTTACTCCCACTCTATCGTTGAGGGTGGTTTTGAGGATACATCGTAAACCACGCGGTTTACCTCAGGCACCTCGTTGACAATGCGGCTGGATATCCGTGCCAGCACATCGTAGGGAAGGCGAGCCCAATCGGCGGTCATGGCGTCCTCCGAAGTAACCGCGCGCACCGCCACCATATAGCCGTAAGTCCTGGCATCACCCATCACACCCACGCTCCTCACAGGGGTCAGCACGGCGAAGCTCTGCCAGAGCTGGCGGTAGAGCTTGGCTTTCTTAATCTCATTCATCACAATCCAATCGGCAGCGCGGAGTATTTCCAACCTCTCCCTGGTCACCTCGCCGATGATGCGTATGGCAAGCCCGGGTCCCGGGAAGGGTTGACGATATACCATCTCCTCGGACATTCCCAATGCCAGACCCACCTCACGCACCTCATCCTTGAACAGATAGCGCAGTGGTTCGACCAGAGCAAGCTTCATCCTGCTGGGCAGCCCCCCTACATTGTGGTGGGTCTTAATAGTGGCTACCGCCCGATTCCCCGAGGAAGCGCTTTCGATGACATCCGGATAGAGGGTACCCTGAGCCAGGAAATCTACCTGCCCTATCTTCGCCGCCTCCTCCTCGAAGACATTGACGAACTCCTCGCCGATGATATGGCGCTTCTCCTCAGGGTCAATAATCCCCTTAAGCCGCTCCAGGAACCTAACGCTGGCGTTTACATAAATCATGTTCATCTTCATATTGCGTTGGAAGGTATTGAGTGTGCGCTCCACCTCCTCACGACGCAGCATGCCCGTGTTAACGAAGATACAGGTCAGCTGGTCTCCTATGGCTCGGTGAATCAGGATAGCCGCAACCGCGGAGTCAACCCCTCCGGAGAGAGCGCAGATGACCCGCCCTTTCTCCACCTGTTCCTTAACCCGTTCTATGCTCTCAGCGACAAAGCTGCCCGGAGTCCAGTTGCCGCCGCACCCGCAAATCTTATGCAGGAAGTTCTGCAATATAGCCTTTCCCTGAGGTGTATGTACCACCTCGGGATGAAACTGCAAGCCTATTAGACCATTTTCACTGCCCATAGCAGCTACAGGTGAGTTCTCGGTATAAGCCAGTGAGATAAAGCCGGGCGGCATTTCCTCTATTTTATCGCCATGGCTCATCCAAACCGGCATCTCCTGCGGAAGACCAGAGAAAAGGGGATTGTTTACCGCGTTCTGGTGAAGTACAGCCAGCCCATACTCTCGCTTCACCCCCCGAGCCACTTTGCCACCGAGCTGGTGCGCCATGACCTGCATACCGTAGCAGATGCCCAGCACAGGGAGATGGCTCTCATAGACAAAAGTAGGAGCCTGGGGTGCGTCCTTTTCATAGACGCTGCTCGGACCGCCCGACAGGATGAACCCTTTGGGGCGCAGAGGGGCGACTTTGTCCCAGCTGACATCGTGGGGGACGACCTCGCAGTACACCCGGCACTCCCGCACCCTGCGCGCAATAAGCCAGCTATACTGAGAGCCGAAGTCGATGACTACCACCGCCTCACGTTCAGTTGCGAACTTCCCCTCAGGCTCAGCTAGCGGCTGCTCCCCTACCCTCTCCTTGGCGATCTCCAGATAGGCAGAGACCTCAACATCACCGCTGACCGCTACGCGGTGGCTTTCTGGCTTGTCCTTTTCCATCGTCAAAGCATGTCTCCTATTCTCGACCAAAGCTTACCAAAGTGGTATACTGAAGTCAAGGTAGCAGCCGCGCCAACTGAAGGATACCAGTCGAATGTCCAACCAATCCTACCTGGAGCGACAAGTAAAACAAGCCATAGATGTACTCAAAAATGGTGGCATCGTTGCCTACCCCACAGATACAGTCTACGGGCTTGGCGCCGACCCGCTCAACAGAAGAGCGGTCGATAAAATCTACAGGGTGAAGAAGCGCCCCTACAACCAAGCCCTTCCTCTGCTGCTAGCCGATAAATCCGACCTGTCGAAAGTCGCCAACTCCGTGCCCGACATAGCCCGTAAGCTAGCAGAACTCTTCTTCCCCGGCGGACTGACCCTGGTTCTAAAGAAAAGCACCTGGGTGTCCAGCACCGTGTCTGGAGGGGGGACCACAATTGCTGTACGAATCCCCAATCACCCTGTCCCCATCGCCCTTATTAGAGGGCTGGGCAGCCCCATAATCGGCACCAGTGCCAATGTCTCGGGAAGACCGACCCCGGTTACCGCCGCTGAGGTCAGAGAGCAACTGGCTAGAGAAGTCGACCTCATCATAGATGGGGGCAGGTGTCCCGGAGGCGTTGAGTCCACCGTGCTCGACGTCAGCGGCGAAGTCCCCACCATAGTAAGGGAAGGTGCCGTGCCCCGGGCAGAGCTGGCGAAGGTCTGCAGCGCTCTACTGCCCAAGAAATAAAGTTAATTGCAGGTCGGTACCGACGAAGCACAAAACTTAACCTTTCTTACCATCTCATATCTAGTACATTATGGTATAATATTTCTAATATCTGTCTTATTAAGAGGGAGATTATGCGCATCGCTGTTGGCTCTGACCATGCTGGCTTCTCGCAGAAGCGTGCCGTAATCGGGCTTCTCTCTGAGCTAGGGCATAGCTACCATGACTTCGGCTGCTACGACGAGAGCTCTGTGGATTATCCCGATATCGGGCGTCCTGTGGCTGAGGCAGTAGCACAGGGCAAATTCGACTTAGGCATCCTTGTTTGCGCCACCGGTGTCGGCATGTGCATCGTGGCCAATAAGGTGAAGGGAATCAGAGCCGCTCTATGTCATGACAGCTTCAGCGCCCGACGTGCGCGGGAGCACAACGATGCCAACGTCCTCTGCTTCGGAGGCTGGATTATAGGGCAGGGTCTGATGCGCGATATCGTCACCACATTTCTGAGCACCAAGTTCGAGGGCGGCAGACATGCCCGCAGGCTGGAGAAAATACATTCCAGCGAGAAGTGAGGAGGGGACATCTGTGGCGGACATATTAAACAGAGTAAGCAGTCCTGCCGACCTTAAGAGCCTTACACCGGAGGAGCTAGGCCAGCTCGCTGAGGAAATCCGGCATGAAATGGTTAGCACAGTAACCAAAACCGGCGGGCATCTAGCCTCCAGCCTGGGAGCAGTCGAGCTCACCATTGCCATGCACAGGGTATTCGACAGCCCCAGGGACAAAATTATCTGGGATGTGGGACATCAGAGTTACGCCCATAAGCTTCTCACGGGTCGTAGGATGAGATTCGATACCCTCCGACAACACCGCGGCATATCGGGATTCCCCGACCGCACCGAGAGCCCGCACGATGCCTTCAGCACAGGACATGCCTCCACTTCAGTATCAGCAGCCCTGGGAATCGCCGCGGCTCGAGACCTAGCGGGCGAGGATTTCCATGTCATCGCTGTTATCGGCGATGGCTCATTAACCGGCGGCATGGCTTTCGAGGGATTGAACCATGGTGGTCACCTGGGCACCAGAATGATTGTCATCCTCAACGACAACGCCATGGCTATCTCCCCCAACGTTGGCGCGCTGGCACAGTCACTGAACAAGATAACGCTCGACCCGCGATACTATAAAGCCAAGGAGGAGGCAGGACGAGTAATCCCCATGCTTCCCGGTGGCAAAACCGTATGGTCCTGGATGAAACGGATTAAAACAGGTGTCAAGGGAGTAGTTCTGCAAACTACACTCTGGGATTCTTTGGGATTTAAGTATATCGGTCCTATAGATGGACACAATATAAGCGAACTTGAGGAAGCCCTGATTAAGGCACGCGACTACGCGCCAGGACCTGTTTTCGTGCATGTCATGACCACCAAAGGAAAAGGCTACGAACCCGCCGAGGAAGACAGCATCAAGTTCCACGGCGTATCAGGCAAGGGCAGTGTTAAAAATAATATTCCTTCGTACAGCGAGGTCTTCGGCAAGACCATGATACGCCTGTTCCAGGAAAACGAAAGGATAGTAGCTATCAGCGCTGCCATGACAGAAGGCACAGGCTTGAGCCTGGTCGCCCAGAAGTACCCCAAGAGAGTCTTCGATGTGGGCATCTGCGAGCAGCACGCTGTAACCTTCGCCGCAGGTCTTGCAACCCAGGGCTTCATACCCATTGTCGCCATATACTCAACCTTCCTGCAACGCGCGTTTGACCAGATAATCCACGATGTCTGCACCCAGAACTTGCCAGTTGTCTTCGCCCTCGACCGAGCCGGGATTGTAGGAGAGGATGGCAAGACTCACCAGGGTACACTCGACCTTTCTTACCTGAGTTGCATTCCCAACCTTGTGGTAGCCGCTCCCCGCGATGAAAATGAGCTCGGGCATCTGCTTTACACAGCAACAAGATGCGGCAGCCCCATGGCAATACGTTATCCCAGAGGCAGCGGCTTGGGGGTAACCATTGATGAGAAATTCAAGGAATTGCTTATCGGCAAGGGGGAAGTGCTCAAATCTGGAGCCGACCTGACAATTATCGCCATCGGCTCAACCGTGGCAACAGCCATGGGAACAGCATGGTTGCTGAACAACAAGGGTATCGACTGCGCTATAGTAGACGCCCGTTTCGCCAAACCTCTGGATTCCGAACTCATTCTGGAAACAGTAAGCAAGACAAAGAGATTGGTCACCATAGAGGAGAATGTCCTCACCGGTGGCTTCGGTAGCGCAGTGCTGAGCCTGCTCTCGAGCATGGCTGGTATCCGCGCCCTGCGCATAGGCATCCCTGACGAATTCGTTGAGCATGGCTCACAAGAGATCCTCCGTGCCAATTACAGCCTGGATGCCGAGGGCGTAACACAGCGCATACTGTCTTTCTTCTATCCCGAACTTGCTCGCTCTTCCCAGGCTGCGAAGGCTAAGAGCAAAGAGTAAACCCGTTAGGTCCTTACCCTGGTGAAATAAGGTTCTTCTTACCAACATTACACGTGAGGGACAATGGTAGACCTGGATAATATCTGGCAGCGATTTAGAGGAGATATAGAGGCAGAACTCAAATTCGCTGTGGGCGCAGCTTCCTTACCCATGTATGACATGATGCGCTACCATCTGGGGTGGGTTGATAGACAGGGCAATCCTCAATCGGCAGCAGCAGGCAAGAGGCTACGCCCCATTCTCTGCCTCCTCGCCTGCCAGTCAGTGGGCGATGGAGAGTGGCGACAGGCTCTTCCCGCAGCAGTCGCTGTGGAATTGGTACACAACTTCTCTCTGATTCACGACGACATACAGGACGAAAGCGCAGAACGACGTGGCAGGGCTACCGTGTGGCATCTCTGGGGCGAGCCCCAGGCGATAAATGTCGGCGATGGTATGCACGCCCTGGCGCTATCATCCCTGTTGAGGCTCGAGGAGGTGGGCGTTCCTCATAATAAGGTCGTACGCGCCGCACGCATTCTCGGTGAAGCCAGCCTTAAGATCTGTGAGGGACAGTATCTCGACATCAGCTATGAAAACCGCCTCGACATCGGGATTGATGATTATATGGAGATGATTGGTTGCAAAACAGCCGCCCTCTTCCGCTGCTCCCTTGAAATCGGAGCCCTCCTGGGCACAGATGATGAATCCATACTAGCCCGCCTCAAACTGTTCGGGCATTACCTGGGAATGACCTTCCAGGTGCATGACGACCTCTTGAGCATGTGGGGCGATGAGAAGGTCACTGGCAAACCTAACACCTCCGATATTCAAATGAAGAAGAAGAGCCTGCCTGTGGTCTATGCCCTGGAAAAGGCAAAAGGTATGGACAGGGAAAAATTACGGCTAGTCTATCAGAAGGACGAGGTCAGCCCCCTGGATGCGGAAACCGTGATAAAAGTGCTGAACAGGCTGGATGCTCAGGGCTACGTTCAAGGCACAAGCGAGCGATATTACCGCCAGGCGATTGCCGAACTGAATGCCGCTACTATACCCCCAGCAGCAAAGGAAGAGTTCAAGGCAATCGCTTCCTTCCTCTTGAAGCGCCAATTCTAAAACCAGGAGTGCAGCGTTCTTGCCCTGCCTGGATGAAGAAATTCCGCTAACTCTCAGTAGAACTTTTAACCAAGCCATTGTATAATCAGCACGTCATATGCGATTTATGCGAGGTGCGGACTAAGAGGAGGCAAAGATGTTGAAGCTGGCGATTACAGGAAAAGGAGGAGTGGGCAAAACCACCCTGTCCAGCCTCCTGGCTCGCCTTTACGCTGCAGAGGGAGTCACTGTGCTAGCCATAGATGCCAACCCCGATGCCAACCTGGGGACAGCTTTGGGTATCTCCGCAAATGAACTGAGGCGCATCACCCCCATCGCAGAGATGAAGGAGCTTATAGAGGAACGCACCGGTGGCAAGCCCGGCACCACAGGAGGATTCTTCAAGATCAACCCCAAAGTGGACGATATACCTGAACGCTTCTCAGTCAAGAAAGATGGCATCAGGCTTCTGGTAATGGGCTCAGTGAAAAAAGGTGGCAGCGGCTGCATGTGCCCCGAGAGCGCCCTCCTCCGAAATCTGCTGAACCACCTCATCCTGCGTAAATCCGAGGTCGTGATTATGGACATGGATGCAGGCATAGAGCATTTGGGGCGAGCCACAGCAGCGTCAGTGAACGCCTTTATAGTAGTGGTGGAGCCGGGGCAGAGGAGCATCGAAACAGCGAAAGCCGTGAAGAGATTGGCTAACGATATTGGGATAAAGAAATGCTATGTGGTGGGGAATAAGATTGCCAGCGACGCCGACCGCCAGTTCATAACCGAAAACCTCCCCGATTTCGAGCTTCTAGGCTACATAGGCTTCAGCCTAAAGATCGCTGAGGCGGACCGCAAGGGCATCAGCCCTTACGATAATGACCCCAGGGTAGTATCAGAGGTAAAGGCGATAAAGGAACGCCTGGAAGCAATATCGAGGTGAGACTATGAATAAGAAGACCATCCGAGACATCGACCTCAAGGGCAAAAGGGTGCTGGTCAGGGTTGACTTCAATGTACCCCTCGACCCCCAAACTAAAGCTATCAGCGACGACAGCCGCATAAAGGCAGCGCTGCCTACTATCAAGTACCTGCTGGACAAGAAAAGCAAGGTTATCCTCTGCTCCCATCTGGGTCGTCCCAACGGCAAGGTGGTCGAAGATATGAGGCTGGCTCCTGTGGCAAAGCGCCTCTCGGAACTGCTCAAACGACCCGTCGCAACTACCAAAGACTGCATCGGCGCGGAGGTGGAGGAGGCTGTCTCCAAGATGAAAGAGCGCGATGTCCTCATGCTAGAGAACCTGCGCTTCCATGCTGAGGAGGAGAAAAACGACCCCGCCTTCGCCATGGCGCTGGCGAAAGTGGCAGATGTTTATGTAAACGATGCCTTCGGCACCGCCCACCGCGCCCACGCCTCCACAGAGGGCGTAACCAAGTGCCTGCCCGCTGTATCGGGCTTCCTCATGGAGAAGGAGATAGACTTCCTGGGCAAAGCCCTGGCTGGCGCTGGTCACCCCTTCGCTGCCATCATCGGCGGTGCCAAGGTTAGCGACAAGATGGCGCTTCTGGATAATATCCTGGGGAAGGTAGACTACCTGCTTATCGGCGGCGGCATGTGCTGCACCTTCCTCAAAGCTCAAAACTACGGCGTGGGCAAGTCCCAGGTCGAGGAAGATAAACTCAATGTCGCCAGAGATTTGATTGCCAAATCCGCCAAAGCAAACGTAGAAGTGGTTTTGCCCGAGGATGTGGTAGTGGCTGATAAATTCGCCACAGGTGCTTCCTATAAAACCGTTCCCATCAGCGGCATACCATCCGACTGGTACGTAATGGACATTGGTCCCCAGACCATCAAGAGCTTTAGCGACAGGATTAGGAAATGCAAGACAGCCTTCTGGAACGGCACTATGGGCGTCTTCGAATATAAGGAGTTCAAACAGGGTACCGAAGCCATAGCCAAACAACTGGCAAGCATAAAAGCCACCACCATCACAGGAGGTGGCTCCACTGCCGAGGCGGTGATAGAGCTCGGCTTGGACAAAAAGATGAGCCATGTCTCCACAGGCGGAGGCGCAGCCCTCGAGTTCCTGGAGGGCAAGACCCTGCCCGGCGTGGCAGCGCTGCTGGATAAGAAAAAGTAACGGGGTGAGCCATGCTCAGCTTAGAGCAACTCAAGGAAATCACCAGACAATCGGAATCAAAAATAGTTCTGTTAGTAATCGACGGCTTGGGCGGGCTGCCCCAGCCCGATACCGGCAAGACGGAGCTTGAGACCGCCCGCACCCCGAATTTAGACCGAT
>Ga0315291_10007683_pt1 | contig 13291 bp, 8 predicted proteins | sample YL17G12_20_MG_FD_203070 | JGI IMG/M metagenome (GOLD analysis project Ga0315291, IMG submission 203070) | Sediment microbial communities from Yellowstone Lake, YNP, Wyoming, USA - YL17G12_20 | ecosystem: Environmental > Aquatic > Freshwater > Lake > Sediment | place: USA: Wyoming | collected... | reverse complement strand
GCCGGTATCAGCGTGGCCACCCTGGGCGCCGCCACCGCGCCGCCCGCGGCTCTCGCTCGGCACAAGACCCTGAGCTTTCTCGCCTACGTTCGCGCGCGGGCGGGAGCACGGGCGCACGGCGCCGACGAAGCCCTGCTGCTCAACTCGGCAGGCGAGATCACCGAGGCCAGCACGGCCAACGTATTCTTCGTCACCGACGAGCGCTTGGTCACGCCGTCGCTGCAGTGCGGGTTGCTGCCAGGGATCACGCGCGCCATCGTGCTCGAGTTGGCACGCTTGCGCAGCCTTGATCCCGTCGAGAGAGCGGTGCGGCCGTCCGAGCTGCAGGCCTGCAGCGAGTGCTTCCTGACCAATTCCATCGTCGGCCTCGAGCCCGTGACGCGCATCGACGGCGGCGCAGTCGGCGATGGCAAGCCCGGCCGCGTGTGGTCGGCGCTGTCCGAGGCGTATTCGCGCGCCATAGCGGCCGCTAGCGGCGGGTGAAGGCGGCCGGGTGCAGTTTCCCCGCGATCTGCTCCAACCCCTCGACGATTCGCGGTCCCGCGCGGTCCACCAGATCCGCGTTTACGACGTAGACTCGCCGACGCCGCACGGCCGATAGCGCGCGCATGCTCGGCCGCTGGACGAACCCGCGAAGCTGTGCCTCGTCCTTCTCGCTTCCCATGGAGGTCAGGATGATCACGTCGGGATCGCGCGCCAGGAGCATCTCCACACTGTATTGCTTATAGCCCCGCACGTCGCTTGCGGCGCTGCGGCCGCCCGCGAGTCGAATCAAATGGTCCGGAAACGTGCCTCCCCCGGCCACCCACAGGGGATTCTGCGAATACAGCAGCATGACCGTCGGCTGGGTGCGGCCGTTCACCCGCTCCTGCACCGCCTGCACGTGAGCGCGCAGGCGGTCAGTCAGTTCCTGCGCTTGCCCGCGCCGGCCGGTGAGCGCGCCCACAGCGGCGATGGTGTGCACGACTTGCTCGATATTGTGCGGATCGGCGGCGTAGGTCGGGATTCCCGCGTTGGCGAGGGCGCGCAGCACGGGCTTGGGGTTCAGGCGCATGCCGATGACCAGGTCCGGCGTTTGCGCGAGCACGCGCTCGACGCTGGGGTTGACGATGCCCCCGATCTTGGGCTTGGCCTTGGCCGCCGCCGGGTAATCGCAATACTCGGTCACGCCGACGATGCGGCGTTCGAGCCCGAGCGCGAACAGGATCTCGGTCATCGCCGGCGCCAGGGAGACGATGCGGTCCGGCTTGGCGCCCACCGTCACGCGGTCGCCGAGGGCGTCTCGCTCGGTTACCGGGAAGGCGCCGCCGTGGAGCGCGCCGACGGCGGCGCCCGCGGTAAGCAGTGCCATGACCAGCAAGAGGATGGTGGTTCTCAAGATGCCACCTCCGAGGCGATGGGCGCCGGTTCAGCCCACTCAGTCACGGTCATAGAGCGAGTTGTCGGAGCCCACGAAGCCCAGGCGGCTCTTGTGGAAGGTGGCATCGGGATAGGTCCACCCGCTGCCGCGAGACAGGCCCATCTTCATGGACTTGACATGCCCGTCGCAGAAGGCGACGTTGCAGATCCCGGAGTGACGGAAGTGCATGCTGGGATCCGCGGGCAGGTTGCCATAGGCCTCGTAGAACGGAGCTTCGACAAAAGAGTACTCGATGAGCGCACCGGTGCCGCTTCCGGCCATCATGTCCCAGTCCAGGCTCGCGGTGTCAGCGAGCATGATCGTGTGGTCGGGCGACTCGATCTGGGCCTCCGAGGCCGGGGTCAGTGACTCCGGCCATGGCAGGGGGGAGCCGCCGACATACTGCGAATTGTAGCCGTAGCCCCCCGTGCCCTGCTCAAAAGCCATGCTGCCGCGGGCGTAGCCGCGGAAGGTGGGGCACTCCTTGATTTCACGACTCTTGAGATAGGGATAAATGGGTCCGCGGGTCGGGTCAAATGCGTCCGAGGTCGTGTCGCGCACCCCGTGCCAGCGCGTGAGGTTGGCGGCATCCATCGCCGGGACGAAGTAACCATCGTGGTCATCGGCGTACATCAGCATTGCCAGCGTCAACTGCTTGAGATTCGCCAGGCAGGCCGCCTTGCGCGCAGCTTCCCTGGCGGAAGCGAAAACCGGAAATAGCATTGCCGCCAGGATCGCGATTATCGCTATCACCACCAACAGTTCGATCAACGTGAAGCCTCGAGTCTTCAACCAGATCCTCCGATATTGTCGTTCGAACGCATGATGCTACCGGGTGCGGCAACCCATAAGACGCAAAAAACCCCAGACGCCGGAAGCGCTGGGGCATGCGGAACGCCACGCTCTCACCCCCTTCCCGCGAGGTCGGCTATGAGCAATCCACGGACAGATCGGTCTCCTGGCTTCCGCTTCATCCTCGGCCCGCGCCTTCCCATCCCTCAATCCGCAGGGACAGTGGCTTCGCTGCAGGCCTCGTCAGCGGTTACAGTTGCGGGGCAGCGACGGCTTCGCACCGTCTTCCCATAGCATCTATCCGCGCAAGTATTCAATTATCAATGCCAAACCTACGACAACGTGAGCCTACCATGTCCGCGGCGCGTTTGTCAAGAGCAAGACGAGAAGGGTGTGACCTCGAAAAGTGGGGGTTTGAGCGAAGGACTCCTCTCCCTACCAGGGAGAGGATCAAGCGGAGGGTCGCCTGCCTGGCTATTCACCCTCACCCGGCCCGCCCGCAGCGGGCCGACCTCTCCCTGCAAGGGAGAGGCGTTGCCACCGCACCCACTAAAAACGGTCACACCCGACGAGAACGGGTTCGCGAACCCGGAATCGCCTGGAACAGTGGGCCCGCATCGAAACGCAATGCCGCCTGGTCGCGGACGCCGCAGGCGTCACGCCCCCAACCGGCGGGTCGCCGCCTTGAGGCGCTTGGTGCGGGTGCGATCCTCGGGCGCACGCTTCTCCAAGTCCTCGGCCTGGCGCTCGAAGTCGGCCGCGAGCTGCTCCTCGCCCATCCGCTTGAGCAGGCGGGTCGCTTCGCGCAGCCTGCGGGTGGCGCGCTCGACATCCCCGTCCTGCTGCGCCCATTGCGCATCGCGCTCGGCTCGGTACACCGCCACCCGATCGATCAGGCGCGCGACCTCCGGGTTGCGCTCCGCCAGCTGCAGCGACTTGTGGTAAGGAACGATGACCTGCGCGCGCTGGCTCTTGCGCTGCTGCGAGCCCGCCGGGCGCCACGAAACCTCAATCGTCGCAACGTGCTGCGGCCCATCGGGCAATTCCGGCAGCCCCAGTTGCACCAACACCGCGGTGACCTCGCCCCCGGGCAGCTCGCCCAGTCTCACCCGCGTCCAGCCTTGCTCTGTAACGATCTCCTCGAAACCCTTGATGACGGGGTGCACCTGGTGCACGTCCACCACCACCGCGTCGCGTTCACCGGTGACGCCGACGGCGACATCCTGGGCGGCTGTTGCCTGGAGGCGCGTCAGTTCGGCGGTGAGGTGATCGCCCAGCTCGGCGGGATCGGCCGCGTAGTAATACTGGCCGCCGCTGCGGTCGGCCACGCGCGTGAGGAACTCCTCGTCGAAGTCCTGGCCGATGCCGACCGTGGTTATGCCCACTCCTTTGTCGCGCAGGGCCTGCAGCTGCGTCAGCGTATCACTGGGATCGTGGACGATGCCGTCGGTTATGATGATGACGCGGGAGACGGTCCCGGGCTGAGACGATTGCTCCACCTGCTTGAGCGCGAGCTCGATGGCGCGAGCCATCATCGTGCCGTCGCCGAGGTGGAACGCCGTGGAATCGGTGAGCAGCTCGTTGATCACCTCGAACATCTGGCCTTTGTCCAGGCCGCGGGCGCCGTCGTAAACCGCGCTGGCGCGGTCGGCGAAGGCCACCAGGGAAGCGCTGTCGCGCTCGCCCAGCGCGCCGACGACGCGCTTGATGGCACGCGCGGCGATGACCAGCGGCCTGGTGGCGGCCGCCTGCAGCTCCTGGAGGGTGAGGCCGGTGAAGATGGCGCCTTCGCGCCGGTCGGCGGTGACCATTTGCAGCTCGCCGCGGCCGCGAGCGGTATCGGCCCAGCGGGCGATCTCCTCCGGCGATAGCTGGAAGCGGCGCATGGTGCCGCTGCAGTCCAGGACAAAGCAGATGTCTATCGGCAGGCGGCGGTCCTGCGCGGTTGCGGCCGGAAGCAGCTTGACGAGCAGGTGCGTCTGGCGATCCTCGCCGCTAGGGGCGCCGATCGGCGCACGCTCGGGGGTGATCGTGATGTCGATGTCGTTGCTCATGTATTCCTCTGCTTAGCCGGCGCGGCCGCGCCGCGCGCCGAGGCGCGCGCGCAGTGAATCGTAGATACCGCCGAAGACGTCGATTTGGATATCCACCGCGGCCTGGTGTCCACCTGCGGCGCGGCATTGCATGCGCGCGGCGTGCGAGCCCTTGGGAAGGCGTTGGCCGTCTGCGGCGATGACCAGTTCGGCGGTCTCCAGCGGCTCGAGGTGCACCTCGCTCGGAGCGACGGTGAGGCCCTCCGGCCCGGCGACGGCGCACAGCACATCTGCGGCCTGTTCCCCAATATTGCGCACGCCGACGCGTGTCTCCTGCCGCCGGCCGACCTGAACGCTCATGTACAGTGACGGTTGCGACATCTGCAGCGTCGCAGGTTGGCGCACCACGGCGATGGTGCAGGGCACGACGACCCTTCCCATCTGGTATGTCACTTCCATGTCTGCATGAGCTTCTACGCCCCGCTGCTGAATGCGCTCGGGATAGGCGATGACGGTGATCGACACCTCGTCGCCGGCGAAGTCCACCTCGCGTTCCTCGGCCGACCCGGGCGCGCTGACTCGCAGCCACTCTTGGCGTACGCGCGCTTTGCCCTCCAAGGTCTGCGCGCCCCGGTTGCGCGCGACTACCACCCGCCGCTCGTGGCCCCGCCCGCTGACCTCGCCGAACTCCACCGCGTCGGGGGTAAGCTCCATCGCGGGCGGGCCCTTGACGCGCAAATCAGCCAGCATTTCCTTCGCGTTCTGGTAGCGGTAGTTGCGGTCGAAGCTCATCGCGCGAACCAGCACGCTCACCAACCCCGGGTGCACGTCGCTCAACTGCCGCAGCAGCGGGCCCACCAACCTCCCGCTCCGCGCGTCGATGTCGTCCTGGGTCGGGCGCCGCCCCAGCATCATCTCGTACAGGATCGCGCCCAGGGCGAAAACGTCGATGCGGCGGTGCGCTTCCAGGTCCCCGCGCACCAGCATGTCGCGAATCTCCGGCGCCATGTAGCCATCCGATCCATAGAAGTCAGACTGGCGGTCGCCCGGCACATGAGCCGAGCCCATGTCCAGTATGACCGGGGCGCCGCCGGCGGTGATCTTGATGTTGTCGGGCTTAAGGTCGTGATGGATAACGCCGTGCTCGTGCAGGTATACGGCCGCCTCGCACAGCTTGAGGGCCCACATGACGATCTGGGTCTCGGGCGGGCGCGAGCCGCGCTCCAGGATCTCCCCGAGCGTCGGGCCCTCGACGTACTCTTGCACCAGGTAGTTGTGCCCGTCGAACGTGAACGCATCGAGATAGTCAGACGCCAGGGGGTGGCTGCCCATGCGCTGCAACACCTCGCGCTCCTGCTCGTAGAGGTGCTGGAAATCAACTTTCTGCCGCGGGTCGTGGGGAATGCGATACTCCTTGATCGCGACCTTGACGCCATCGTCGCGGGTGGCGAGGTATACCAGGGCGAAAGTCCCGGTGCCGATCAGGCCCTCAATGCGATAGCGGCCGGATTCGGGAATGGTCTCGTCTGGCGCGAGCCCGATTTCATCGCGGTATCGTCGCCGGGTGGGCATGGGCCGCTCTCGCTAAAGGCGAACCGTGAGCTTGCAGTTCTCCCCGAGACGTATCTCGTCGCCGTCGGCCAGCGGCACCTCCTGCTGACGAGGAATCTGCTTGTCATCGACGACGGTGCCGTTGGTGCTGCCCAGGTCGATTATGCGATAGGCGCCCTGCACGCGCCTGATCTCCGCATGACGCCGCGATACGGCGGTGTCCATGCTCAAATCGATGTCCGGTTGATGCCCGCTAGCGGGGTCCGCCCGCCCGATGCTGGTGACCTCGCGCGCCAGGGATTGGAACCCGGTAAGGTTGCCGACGGTGATCTCCAGGCGCGGCCCGGTTTCTGGCTCCGTCCGCGCACCGGGGGCGACCCCGAGCTCGGCGGAGGGCGCGCCTTCCCGCGCCGGCGGCGCGGTTGGCATGCGCGCCGGTGTCGCCAACTCGAGTTCGTCGAGCGCCTTCTCGGCCTCGGGCGGCGCGCCAATGGGGAAGGCCGTAACCTCTGGCAGGTCAAGCTCCGCGGCGCTCAAGGCCCCGCCACAGGCGGAGCATATGGCCTCGCCCGTCTGAGCTTCCTTGCCGCACTCCTGGCAGTACATGGCAGACTCCTTTGCCCGCGAGCGCTCTCGCCTCGCCCGCACGCGCACGATCACATCGCTCGCCCGACTCCCCAAGGGCACCGCATTGTGCCAACCGTGCGGCGCGGTCCGCGTCGCCCTGGGGCCGGGCACCCCGGTTGAAGGCCCGCGGCGCCTACCTCAGGTTGATGCGCCCTCCAACGACACGAGCATGAGCAGGGCGGCGGTGCAGGACGGATCCTGATTCCAGGCTTGCTCCAGTTCCGACTTGGCGTCGGCCACCTTGCCTTCGGCTAGCAGGGCGTTGCCCAAGTCGTAGTGCAGCACCGACAGGTCGGGCCGCACCTTGAGCGCCCGCTTGAGCGCGTCAGCCGCGTCGCCATAGCGGCGCACCGCATAGTACGCGGCACCCAAATGCGACAGCACGCGCACACTCCGGGGCATGGCTTCCGCCGCCTCCTCCAGCAGGCGCACCGCGTCTTCCATGTTCCCCATCTTGTAAGCCTCAACGCCCGCGTCGGCGCCGCAAGCCGCACTCGCCGACGCGGGCGCGGCCGCTTCGCTCGCGGCCTGCGCGACGGGGCGCTCGGCCGTTATTGTCGGTGCGGCGGATGCAGGAGCTGCCCGTTTGACTGCGGGTTCATCCCGTCGTCGCTCGCCACGCGAGCGCAAGGCCCCCGAGAGCGCGATTGCGACCTGGCGCGCCGTGCGAAATCTCTCGCGCGGGCGCGGCACCAGCAGACGCATGACTACCTCATCCACCTCGGGGGGCACGGCCGCGTTGACCGTGCTGGGGGGCGGAATCGCTTCGCCGCCAGGCAGTTCTCCCACCAGCGCCTCCCACACTATGAGCCCGAGGGAGTACAGGTCGGAGCGAGCGTCCACCGGCAGCCCCATGGCCTGCTCCGGGGACTTGTACGGATAGAGGTTCGAGGGTGTCTCCACCAGCATGCTCTGCGGGTCGATGGCCTTGGCGATGCCAAAGCCGGTCATACGCACCTCGCCGTCTTCGGCCACCAGGATCCCCCCGGGGTGCAGCGCGCCGTGGGCGATGCCGTTCTTGTGCGCATGGTCGAGCGCCTCCAGCGCCTGGCTCAGCAGATTCAAGACCTCCGGTACGGGCAGGGCCCCGCGTTGCTCGATGATCTTGGCCAGGGGGCTGCCCTGAAAGTAGTCGAGCACGACGTAGTAGTTGGGCTCGTCGTGGGCGAAATGGTTGACGTGCAGGATGTTGCGGTGCGCCAGGTTGGCGGCCTTTCGCATGCGGCTGTGGAAGCGGTCGTCAAACTCAGGGTCGCGCGCCAGGTCGCCGGGGATGACCTGGATGATGACCGCGGCGCCAAGCGAGGGGCTGGTGGCCTGGAAGAGGCGGCTCATGGCGTCCCGGCCCATCTCCCCCGTGACCTGGTAATTGTGCGCGATGTGCGCCGTCAGCTTGTCTACCGGCCCGTCGGCCACAGGATCAGCGTCTCCTCGGGTTGATCACGGGTATAGGCTTCTCTGAAATGCGGCCTTTCCCCTTCCGGCGCGGCGGCCACAGGAGGACCATGGGCGAGAGCGCAGAAACATATGCTGGCACGCCGCGACCGACCTGCGCTGCCGCAGCAGGATCGCATCACATTCGCGCAGCGTCCGGCAGGGAGCGATGAGTCCGGCCCACGAGGAATGGCAGGGCACTCTCAGCGTCCTCACCGTTAGGGAGGACGAGGCAACCATTCGCGACTTTCGCTGCGATTGCCGCGGCGAAACGACCTGCCGCGCCGAGTTGGGGGAGCTGCTCCAGCTCCTGGAGCGCCGCCGCGCGGACATCGCCGTATTCTTCTCACATCCGCACCTCGTGCGTTCGCTCATCGAGCAACTGCAGCAGCGGGGCAAGCACGTTCCAGAGATGGTTATCGCACCCGCCGCGGGCGGAGCGGACGCGCGGCTCACCGTGTCGGTTTCCCTGGCCGGGCTATCCGCGTCCGCGCACCCCCAGGAGATCCTTTCGCGCCTGTACGAGGCCCTGCGCAGCGCGCAGGCTATCGCTGGTGGGGAAGACTTCGTCGAGGTCCCGCCGCTGCCGCGGCCGCCGGGCGCTGCCGGCGAGCCGGATAAGCAGGCCGAGGGATCGGACTCAGGCGCCGGAATGGGACCTTCGGACTCACCGCCGCAGGACGAGGCTGAGGCGCCGCTGTTCGACGCTGACACGCGGCCGCAGCGCGATGAAGCTTCGCGCCCTGCCGAGCCGCCGCCCGGACCGGCGGCGCCTGAGACGCGCGTGAGGATCGAAATCGCACCCACTGACCGCGCGCGGTCCGACCAGTTCGACGAACTGAGCGCCAGGTTGGAACGAATACTGAACCAGCGTCTGCGGCAGACATCACCGCCCTGAGGAGCAACCCCATGCCAGAGAACCGCGGCCCCGCGCCGGGCGCGCAGGACGACGGCGTGCTCAGCGCAACGGAGGACACGCAGTTGCCATTTCACTTATTGACGTATCTCGCCCGGCTGTGGCGCCGTGGAACGGAGGAACTGGCGGACAATCTCGAGAGCGGTGACCGCATAGCCCAACTCCATGCCCTGCGCAACTTGGGGTCCCTGTCGGGGCGCAAGCTGCGGCTGCTGGAGCCGGCCCTGCTGCGGCTGCTGGATACGGCGGAGGAGGAGGTCAAGCGAGAGGCGCGCCAGGCCATGCGCGGCCTCTATTCCCTGGAGCAGGTGCAGCGGCGCATCGAGCACGGGGCTCCGCAGGAGCGGGTGGCGGCGGTGCGTATCCTGGCGGCGCTGCGACAGGAATCGACCATTCCGCTGCTGTTCCAGCAGGCGGCCAGCAGCGACAACCCGGTGCGCGAGACTGCGGTGGCCGAGCTGGTGGGCATCGGCGACGAGCAGGTCGTGTGCGGCGCGATCGAGGCGCTGCAGAGGCGGGACCCCGCCGTGCACAGCGCCGCGGTGCACGTGCTGCGGGCGATGGGCGAGGCGGCGACGTCGCTGTTGGTGCGGGCGCTGGAGGCGCCTCAGCGGGAGGTGCGTTTTGGGGCCATCAAGGCGCTGGAGGTAATGCGCGCGACCCAGGCATGCACCCACCTGATCCCTCTGCTCAGCGACCCGGTCGAGGAGATCCGCGCGCAGGCGGCGCGCGTGCTGGCCGCGATGCGCCACCGCGACGCCCTGTCACACCTGGTGCGCGCGCTCAACGATCCGGCGCAATCTGTGCGCATGGAGGCGGCAACCGCGCTGGCGGTTTTCGGTGAGTCGGAGGCGGTGCAGGGCCTGCTGGCGTTCCTGCGGCGCTGCAGCGAGGACTTGTCGTTCGAGGTTGCGGACCAGGACTTCCTGGCGGCGATCGCCGCGATGCCCGATCTGCCGCCGTCGGGATACCTGACAGTGCTAGACGGGGAGAATCAGCCCTTTGCGGTTAGCGTCGCCCTGGCCCTGGAGGATGCAGGCACGGTCAATCGGTGGCTGCATTCCTTGCCCGAGGCGCAGGCCGACGAGCGGCGCACGTTCAACGCGCTCCTGCAGTCGGTGGCGTGCCTGGGTGTGAGGGAGCCATTCATGGAAGGCCTTACCATGCCGGACCCGGAACTGCGCGCGGTGAGCGCGTGGCTGCTCGGGGGCTGCCGCCACGGTGACGCGGTGTCCGCGTTGACCGCGCTGCTGTCGGACACGTCGCCGCTGGTTCGGCATCGCGCGGTGGAGGCCCTGGGCGACATCAAGGACGCTGCCTGCGCACGCGCTCTGTCGAACGCCCTTGGGGACCCCGACCGGGAGGTGCGAGCGGCAGCCGTCGCCGCGCTGGCCGACATGGTCGAGACCGGCGCCATCAGCCCGCCGGTGCAAACGACCGAGATCATGCTGGCCGACGAAGCGGCGCAGCACGAGCTGCCGGCGGGACAGCGCCACGCCCTGCCTGAGCCGCGGCGCAGCCTCTACAGCCTGCCCGCCCGCGTGACCGATGTGCTCGGTGGGTTCGCGCGCACCGCCGCCAGCCCCTCCCAGCAGCTCGGGGTGGACAACGTCCTGAGCGGCGCGTCCGCACTGGTGCGCGCCCTGCATGACCCGGCCGAGAACGTCCGCGCGCAGGTGAGCGAAGCTTTGGGCCGGCTTGGCATCGACTCCGCGGCGCACGATCTGCTCGATCGCGCGCTGCACGACAACAGCCCCCAGGTTCGCACCAATGCGGCGTGCGCTCTGGGCAAGCTCAACGCCTCCGAGGTCGCCCCTGCGCTCATCAAGAGCCTCCAGCATCACGACGCCGACCTGCGGCGTCGCGCCGCCGAGGCCCTCGGTGAACTGGGGGATCCGCTTGCCGGCCCGGCCCTCATCGCCGCACTCGAGGACCCCTCCCCGCCCGTGCGCCAGAAGGCGGCTCGATCGCTGTGGCAGATCGCGGATTCCTCGCTGGTCGAGCCGCTGCGCGAGCACCTGCATAACCCGGATCCCAAGATTCGCGCGGCGGTCACCGGCGTGTTGGGCAAGCTGCGGGTGGTGGCGGCGCTCGACGCCATCGCCGGCCGCCTGGAGGATCCCAACAAGTACGTGCGCGCGGCGGCGCTCAACGCCCTGGCCAACATCGGCGCTGAAGCAAGCCCCGCGCGCTCGCGGGCCGCCAGGCTGCTGGCCGACGGGGATGTGTTCGTGCGGCGACGCACGGCGGAAACGTTGGCGCGGGTGGGCGAGCCGGGCGATGACGAGGTTCGCATGCTTCTGGCGGCGCTTGACGACAGCGCGGAGGAAGTGCGCGGGGCGGCGCGCGTCAGCCTTCTCAACCTGGCCAACAGCGGGGCGGTGGCTCCGATGGTTCAGGCTCTGCGCGACGACCACCATCGCGAGCACGTGCGCAGCGTGTTCCTCGAAACCAATCTGGCGGTGATGCGCTCCCTCCTTGCGACCGCGAAGCAAGCCAACGACTATGTCGGCCACATCCTGCTGGACATCGTCTCCGACGTGCTGCGGGAGCGCGGCTCGATCGAGGACTGCCGGCGCGACCTCATGTCTCTCGATCCCACAGTGCGGCTGGCGGGGCTGGAAGCCCTGGCGCTGCTGCGGACCTCGGAGGCGGTCGATCTCATTGCCGGGGTGCTGTTCAACGACCCGCTGCCGGCTCTGCGCGAGAAAGCGGCGCTCGTCCTCAGCGAGTTGGACGATCCCGCCGCGCTCGCCGCGCTCAAGCGCGCGCGGGAGGCGGTGGCGCAGCGCGAGGAAAGCCCCAGCGGTCGCCTGTGGTCGGGTGGCTAGGCCGAAAGGCCGCCACGGCGGCCCCTAGGGCTTAGCCGCCCGACAGCCGGCGCCTAGCAGGCCCGCGCGAAGGTGCCCGGCGACACCGTGGCCCTAGCGACGAGCCGCAGACACCCGTACCTCCACGTTCGCCCGTGAGTGGTTGAGCTTGAGGAACAGCCAGTGGTTCCCCGCGTCGTAACGCCAGCCCTGGGGTGCGGCGTCCAGGTCTTCGACTTGCTCCACGCGCGCGCCGTCGGCCAGCACGCTCCGCGGGCTGCTGACGCCCGTGACCAGGGTATGACTGGTCTCTCCCTGGAAGTAGTCGAGGCGGAATGAGACAGCCCTGCCATCCAGCCTGGCCTCCCGCACGCGGGCGCCGGAGCTGACATGAACGCGCCCCTCGGCGCCCGGGTCGGCTATCGGATCGGGCAGCACGGCCGTTGAGACATCGGGATCAAATCCCATCTGCGCAAAGAGGTTCACCATGATGTCCTCGGGATTGATCCAGGCGCCCCGTTTGTCCGTGCAGTACTCGTACCAGCCGTCGCAGTAGGTGCCCTTGAGCTTGCCCTCCTCCTCGATCTGCTGCCACGTGCCGCTGACGGTGATGCCTTCAGCGATCTGCCCCCAAGGCAGGGAGGCGTCGTAGGGCGCCAGGTGGCGCAGGCCGTAGGCGTACACCAGGCCGTTCCACTGCACCGGCACCCCCAGCCAGGAATGGGTGAAGAAGGTCGTGCCGAACACGGGGATGGAGGCGAAGCGCATGCCGGGCGTATCGGGCCGGTTCCACGCGTAGAGGAAGGGCAGGCCGGTCTTCGCCCAATACGAGGCCTGGCGCAGCCAGTGCGCGTCGCCCGTAACTCGGTAGGCTTCGACGTAGGCCGGGACTAGAAGGCCGGCGGCCAGGATGTCGGGCTCGTACAGCGGGCACTCCCAACCCTGGGCGCCGCACGGGACGGCATAACCGTCAATGAAGCGCAGGGCCCTGATCCCAGCGGCGAGGGCTTGCTCATCGGCGGTGATTCGCGCGTAGCGCAGCAGCTCGAGCGCCGGTCGCGCACACGTGCCCACCACCGCATCCCCGAACTTGCCGAGGCTGCGGTGCTTCTCGTCGGGCTCGAAGGTCCAGCGGCCGTCGGAGTGCTGGCTGTCCATGGCCCGATAAACCTGGCTGCGCGCCCCGGCCAGCCCTGCGGCGAGTTGGCCGCGGTAGAACGGGAACTCCCAGCGCATGATGTGGCAATTGGCGGGGGAAACCAGGCCGCCCTCAGCCTGCTCGGCGAGGGTCTGAGACGCGATGAGCTCGACGCGATCGCGCAGGCTGCGCTTCGCGGCCGCGTCGTCGGTGAGCAAATAGTCAATCCACATCAGGGCGGCGAAGCCGGGGCTGTTGGCCGGCGCCCAGTCAACGCAGTGGCGATGCTTTCGGGTCTCCGCGTCCCAGATGGTATTCATGAAGCCGTAGCGGCTCAGTTCGATCTCGGCGGCCTGCGAGCGAGGCATGCCAGCGACCTGCGGCAGCCCGATGGCCTGGTAGTAGTGATTGATGGCCCTGAGCACGACCTCGGCCGGCTCGGCATCGGCGACGTGTTCCGCAACCACGTACGCTTTCATGCGCAGCTCGGCGTCGGGAGCCATCACGTATGGCTTCTCGGCCACATCGCTGTTCTCGGCCACCCACTCGGGGGGCGTGGGGAGAAACAACCGCATCAGGTGATCGTCTCGC
>Ga0315291_10007678_pt1 | contig 13299 bp, 21 predicted proteins | sample YL17G12_20_MG_FD_203070 | JGI IMG/M metagenome (GOLD analysis project Ga0315291, IMG submission 203070) | Sediment microbial communities from Yellowstone Lake, YNP, Wyoming, USA - YL17G12_20 | ecosystem: Environmental > Aquatic > Freshwater > Lake > Sediment | place: USA: Wyoming | collected... | reverse complement strand
AACTCTTCAATTTTCTTACAATATTCATTAATAACTTCTATATTTTTTGTTTCTTTTAATTTCTGAAAACAACAAAAAATTGAATCAGTATCACCAGTTACAATATAATCCCTTGATCTATCAGGAAATTTATATAACTCTGGTTGTTTATCAGGATCTGCAAACATCTCTTCTTTTGTTACTGGCTTTGGAGAAGCATAATCTTTCCCTGAATCTAAATGCCTCATAAAAGCATCAGCATAAACAATTGAAGTTTTTAATGCTTCTTGCCCACCCAATGTTATTGCTGAGGCTAATGATAAATCAAAAAATCTGAATGATTTGTTTGCAACAACTCCATAAAGAGTGTTAGCTAAAACTTTATATACCAACTGTCTTGTGTAATAAAAATTTTCTAAATCCTTATCCTTAGCAACAATAGCATCAAACATTTTTGTTTTATAATCTTTTCTTGAAGTCATTAATAAATCAACAACTTCACCAAATACTGAAAATGCTTTTGAATGAGGTTGAAAGAAACAACCATTAATTGTAAATACTAAATTACTTTCTTTAATCTTATCAAGCAATTGCTTTGGAGTAATCTTTATGTGCTTTTCTGAATATAAAGGATCTAAAATAATATCAATTTGCTCTGGTAATTTTTCTGGATTATAAGTCAAATCATAACCAATATATGGGTCTTTAGTTTTCATAACAAAACTATTAATACCGATATTATATGTTATCATCAAACTTGGATATAGAGATGCAAAGTCAAAATCTGTAACCCAATCATAAACACCAGGGATTGGTTCAAATACATACGCACCAGGATATTGTGCTTTAGCAATATTTGGGTCTGCATTCTTTGACGCAATTCCTTTGCTTTTTAAATATGATACCATTAAACTATCAATTTGCCCAAATGATGAAACAGCATCAAAACTAGTATTACAAATAATTCTTAACTCATTTAGCAAATTAATATGCGCCAATTTAAACTCTATTTTTTCAATAAGTTCTGTATCTCTGGCATTATATTTAATTGTTTTATTTAGCATCTTCCAATACATTTCATTGAATGGTAAAGGTAAATCTTCCTTTGTTACTCCCAATTCATGCTGGGCAATAAACCCAAGTTTATAGTTTTCCATTTTAGTAAATGTAAATGTTCGATATAAAAACTCTTGATCAAGTGGAACGCATCCCGGCATATGACAGAAATATTTCTCGCCTTCAACAAAAAATTCCCCATATTTATTAAATGATGCTTGAGGAATTCCAATAATATTTAATCTATTAAAGATATAATACAAATCAAAATTAACCAGATTCCATCCAGCAATATAATCAGGATCGAGTGTATGAAAATCTCTTATAACTTGTAATAACATATCTTTTTCTTTATCGAAAATCTTAAACTCCACATCTGGAAGAGGCAATATTGGTTCAGTTTTGTTATCAACAATATAGTTAATAGCTCGTCCATTATACCTAGTCGAGATTAAATTAATAGGAAATCTTGCTTGCTTTTGACTTGGAAAAACTCTTTCTTTTCCTGTATCAACCTCAATATCAAAAAAATAAATATTGTTAAACTTTCTAGGTGGTTCCCCCTGATTGAAATGATAATAGTCCATAGCGTGCTTAGATGTTAATCTAACATCGCCTTCATATGTTATACCAGGATCAAGATTTCCTCTATCTCTATATTTAATTTTAACTTGATTTAATAATTCATAAGGAACAATCTTTCTTGCTTCAATATCTTTTGGCGCCTGATAGCAAATATAGTCATCATTTTCTTTATGTATAATTTTATTATTTTTACTATCCCTAAACATATATAAAACTTGACTTGTTTTATTTAACATTTGAACATCAACTAATCTATACTCATCTGTATAAAACTTTTCAGGAATTTTATATCTATGGATTCCTTTACCAATTGGTCTAACTTGGTGCTCATCCATTATATTTAACTTTTTACCACTTAGAATTTCGGATACTTGGCTCATTGCTATTTCAAACTTTGAAGTCCAAACTTCCTGATTTCTATTAACAAATGAGGGGTGAACCATTATAAAAACATTATAATTATTCCATGTAGCTGTTTTTCCATGTAAATTTGTAATACCAGTTTTTGCAATTCCAAATGCTGATAATGGGCTGGCTCCCATCAAAACAATTAATTTAGGTTTACACTTTTCAATAATGTTAAAGCAATTAACTTTACACCTTTGTATAACTTCGTCTGTTGGATTTCCTGTAGTCCCATCAGGATTTAAGGTTTGACATAACACAACATTTGTAAGTAAATAATTAGTTCTATCCAAACCAAACTTTGTAAAAAATTGCCGAAACATTTGACCAGCTTTACCAGTCAATGGCTTTTCAGTTTTAATTTCATCCTTACCAGGATTTTCCGCAATAAATATTACATCCACTTTACTTAAATCATCCTGGCAATTTGTTTCCATTATACAAGATTGGGCTTCTAAAAGAGGGCAACTTGAACAATCAGCAAACGAAGATTTAACAGAGAACACAAATGTCCTCCTTATTAGTTTTAATTTTGTTCCAAATTAAAAGATAAACATCTATATATATTAATTTTTGAAGTAATGCCATTTTTTTATTCTAATCTCTAACCCAAGAAAGGAGTATGCATCATGCTGTTCGAACCGGTAACACATCAACAGGCAGAGGCGAAAAAGGCAATTGGTGCTCAGAACTTGGCATTGAAGTCTCTGGGTATGGCGCTCACCAAAGAGGAAAACTTGTGTATTGAGGTTACCCTCAGAAACTTCGAATCCGGGGTCAAGGATGCGAAGATCAAGGGCAACCAGGTTCAAAAACTGGTTGACTCAAAGAACATTCTGGTTCGCTTGATTATTGAGAAGCAGATCAGAGAGAAAGGAACCTTCGAACTCGTGTCTCCTTTCTCCTCCACATGCCCATCCTGCAAGGGCACTGGTGAGTTGTATAAGTTCTATCGCAAGGAGATAGAGCTGGATTGCCTGGCCTGCAACAAAACAGGGCAGAAAAGAATCCCGTGCCCTGCCTGCAAGGGAAGCGGCCTTTACGGGCAAACCAAATGCCTGAAATGCGCCGACAGCAAAGACCACACCATCGTGGTGCAATGTAGAGCCTGCCAGGGAACCGGGAAAAAGAAGAAGCAGGTTCTAGAGGCGAAGATCAAAACCTCAACGATCTGCCCGGCGTGCAATTCATTCGGTTTTCCGTTCAAACTTCCGGAAGGAATTGAAAGTTCACTCAACAAGCCCTTTTCGGATCTTTCGGCCAAAATAAAGGCCGCAAGCCCTCCGATTGAGGCTCCGGTGATTATTCCGGAACCGGAACCACCCGCTGAAGTTGTGGTTGCCACGGAGTAACGCATTTTCGAGAGGAGCATTTCTTTATCTAGCGATAGAGAAATGCTCCTCTAGAAATGCTTTTAATGAAACCTTCTCATCTTTCTTTTTTTTATCAGATTTTTTCAATTTTAATTTTTTTGGTTTATCTAGATCAAATAATTGATAGACACCTTCTTTTGAATCAGATTTATCAATCATATCACATAAAAGAAATAAATCATCGTTTTTTAAAACCGCAATCTTTTCTCTTAACACTTCGAATAATTTAAATCTTTCTTTTCTAGGATAAAATACTAAATCTCCACGGCGAACTCTAAAATCAATGACACATTTTTTAACAAATTTAAACAACTCTTCTCTAGATAAATATCTTAAATTAATATCATTAAAATATTCATCTAAATAATGATTTAGTTCTCCATACCTCATAAATAATGATACAACATAAGTATGCCCAATTGGAGAATTATATTTTAAAATATCGGGAACAATTTCTTTCCCGTTTGCATCAATTTGTGGTTTTGGAATTGGGCTTGTTCTATTACCATCAAACAGCCAATTATTAAAAGTTTTAAAAGGCATGATTTACCTCATCGCATAACAAAGTTCATCATAAAAAGTTTTCATAGAATGATCACTCATTATCTTTGGAATTCCTAATTGCCTAGTTAAAGCTAAATAAATAATCTTTTCAAGACTGTCATAATTATCATATAAATATTCTTTTGGTAATAATTCCGGGTATGATAGTTTATTAGGAGCAATCGGAATACACCCATTAATAACGGCATCAATGATTTGATAACCAAATGTATCTTCTTTTGCTGAAATTAAAAGTATCTTTGAGCTAGATAAGAAACTATAGTAACTATCCCAGCTAGAATGATCCATTCTAACAATTTTATCATTGAATGTTCCTTCAATTGCTTTTTCAATGAAGGTGTCCACCTTTTGTTCAGTTGGTCTTGATGCAGAACAAAATTTATATTTTTTTTCTTTTACTATATTGGTTTTACAAAGTTCAGGAGGGTAAGGTAAATATGTAACTACTGTATTTCGCCAGTCTGAAAGTTTTCGCATATGATAATAACTACCGAGAAAAACTTTTCTAAATAAACTAGCATGCGCAGTTTCGCAAGGGAATTTTGAAGATCTAACAGGTTCAAAATAATCTAAATAATTTAAGCTAGTTGCATGACAAAATGCATAACATTTATGTGGTTTTTTATGATACAATACATTTGAAAAAAAACCTGGAAAACTTAAATCAGCCAAAAATAAAATATCATCATCAAGAATATCCATTGACATATATTCATTAATCTGTTCTACCTCAAAATTAATTGCGGTTGTAATGGGAGAGAACATTTGCGCATCAGCTCTTTGAGTAGTTGATAAATACTTTTCTCCGAGTTTTAGAACATCAAAACCTCTAGCTCTAAACTCTCTTGGAAACTCATTATACCACCACTCAGAATAACGCATAGGGGTTGGATATTGTGGAATAAAAATTAATCTACTCATTCATTTTTACCTTTCGTGAAAAGAAAGAATTTTATTTTGTACTTGTTCTAAATTCTTAAATTCATTTTCCCATAATATTAATGTATCATAACCAACTTTTCTAAAATGATCTATTCTTTCATTTTGGTTCTCATTTTTGTGCCAAAATTCTCCAAAAAATTCTATTATCTTCATTTTATTTTTACAAATAAAATCTGGATTTTTACCATTTACCCAAAAAGAAAAATCTCCAGTAAAAATATATTCCTCTGGTAATATTTTTTCTAACAAAGTTAATAAATACTTTTCAGGTTTATTTGGATGTCTATTAATACCAAAAATAAGCTTCTTTAAATAATTATCATCTTTAAATAATTCTTTTGATTTTTTTCTTCTTTCTTCAACTATATCACTCTTATTCCAAAATAATTTATTTGATTGTCTATTTCTTTCTCTTCTACCCTCATCCTTCCATACTTCTTTTAAACTTTTATTTCGTTTCTTAATAACTTCTTCACTACTTAAAGTATTAGTTTCCACCCACTGTTTTTTAGCATTTATACTTGCTATAAGTTTTCTTTTATCATTATTTTTCCACTTATTTTTAATAGATTCAGATAACTTTTTTCTAAAGGAAGGGCATTTTCTATAATCTAAATTACAGATTTCTTTTCCATTTTTTAACTTAAAGATAGCTTTATTACCACACCCGAAACTACAATCCATTTTTATTCAACTTCCTTTTCAAAGTTTTTTAAACTTTCTTTCAAACAATGAACTACTCCAATTTCAATAAAAAGTTTTTGTTCTTCATCAGACATCTCTAATTCTACTATTGCACTTCCATTTGGTTGTTCTTTTATTGATAGAACTTCCATTTTTTTTATTCTCCTAGTTGTTTTTTTATCATTACTGGCAAATCCAATAACTTTCTATGCTCGCACATTAAACAAATTAGGTCAGCATTTATTACTCTTTTTATTTCACAATACCCTGAATAAGTACAATAAAGTTCCTTATAGAATTTAAGATAACAATGTTTTTCAAATACGGCAGGTTTTAATTCTTCAGGATCTGTAGTAGTAAAGTAATCGGAATTACTCATTGGATTTTCTCCTTTAATTTCCAATAAATATAACCAAAAACATTAAATCCAAATAAAATAATATTTTGAAGTGCTAAAAAATACTGATTAAAAAAATAAAAATAAAATACAAATAAAAACTGTCCAACCCCTATATAAATGAATCCACTTTTTCTTTTTATTGAAACTAAAAATACCCCAATAACACCAAGAATTGAAAAGAATAATTCAAACCATTGCGGAGTTGTTAAAACATCCACTTACATCTCCCTTCGAAAAGAATATATTTTTTCTCACGTTCCCATAGAGATTTCTGACTTGGGTAAATTTTATCTAATAATTCTTCTTTTCTTTTCATATCAGTTTCAGATAGCTCATGAATATATGGAACATTCATAATAACTGAATAAAAGACAACATCATATTTTCCTCTGGCTAATCCTTCTCCAAGCATTCCCCAATGACGATGAAGTGGGTGTGTTTCATGTATCGGATCTGGAAAATAATATGTCATTTCTTTATTTAAAAGATTGGAAGGAATATTTCTGAGAAATAGTTGAACTGTAGGAATTTCATCCTTCAATCTCATAGCCTCTTCTCTTCTTGCTGCAAGAGTATCGCCATCATATATTATAATGGATCCTTCTTTTAAAACTTCAGAACAACCTATAATTTCATCATCTGGGTGCGGGGAAACAATGAGATTCATATACTTCTCCTTTTAAATGTTTGTTCCATTTAATTCAAAATAGCTCTCACAATTGGATTAAATTTTTTATTTTTTTGTTCCAAAATAAAATAATAGTTTCTATATATATTAATACCTGATAGTTGCATTTATTTATTTTTTTAAATAACCAGAAAGGAGGTGATGTAATGCCAGTTGTTATTGTGTACCTCAGTTGGAAGTTGGTTCTAGCTGCTGGTGCAGTTGGTTTGGCTACTGGGTGGTCCATTAGTGAATGGATAAAGCCAACACCAAAAAAGAAAAAGAAGTAAACTATACCACCCCTTATTGCCGCCCGTGGCCATGAAGTTGACGGGTTATTAAAAGCTATATCCTGGTTAATCCCAGGTTTAGTAAACTAGGAGAGCAAAACCGAGTTGGCTTAGCCCTGGTAGTTTGCGGCCAATGGAATGAGCGAAGCGAGCTGGTAGAGCTATGAATCTACAATCGGGTGTCGCTCCTCTCCTAGTTTTTTATTTAACATTTAATCTCAAATAGAAAGGAGAATTATGGGAATCGTACAAGAGTATTTTAAAAAGAATGGACTTGAGGTGTTAGCACAAGAAGAAGAGGATGATTGCGTTCTTCACCTTATTAATGCTCATAAAGATGCAGTAAATACTCTTCAAGAAACAAATAGAAATTATCGTACTTTGGTTAAATACATTCATAGTCGATGGTATCTTAAATGGATTCTTGATATAGCCTATAGCCAAAAAAATTTAGATTGATTTTTTATTCTAATCTAAAAATTATTTAGAACAAATGATTCCATAAACATCTTTGTCGGGGATAGGTCTTGATGGTAAGACGCTCGGTTTGGGGCCGAGAAGTTCCGGGTTCAACTCCCGGATCCCCGACCACACTTTGCCTGGGTGGCGAAATTGGCAAACGCACAAGCCTTAGGAGCTTGCGGGGGCAACCCTTTAGGAGTTCAAGTCTCCTCCCAGGCACCACCTTAAAAATTCAAGATTAAAAAGGAAAGAGAAAAAAATGAAAATCGTTGAAGGCATGAAAGAGTTAAAAGTTATTTTGAAACGTATGGATAAAAACAACAAACAAATCACTGAGTATGCTGCATTGCCTGATAATGAAAGATTGCATTTTGGAAGCAAAGATAGTCAGAGCAAAGAAATCAAAAAACTTATTCAAGCAAATATTGATCTTTCAAAAAATTACCTTGTATTAAAGCAACAGATTGAAAAAACAAATCTTATTACCGTAGTTGAAATTGATGGCAAACCTTATACTATCAGCGAAATGCTTGTGTTAAAAAGAACCTTAGCTAAGATGCTGGTTCAAACATATAAATCTCTTAATGATAGTCAGGCACGAATGAGAATAACTCAAGTTCGTGGGGAAAAACAACCTATTGTTGAAAAGTTTTATGATGAAACAGAAAAGAATGCTGGGGAAAGATTTTGGGATGACTTATATCACACAATTGATTCTCGGTTAGAAGTTATAAATGCAACAACTGAACTATTAGCTCTATAAATAATTTTGGCTTCTACAGTGTAAAGAAACGGAAATAAGAGAGCGTAATTCATCGACGAAATAGATGATACTATAACATGGAATGGCCTTGAAAGCCATTATTCTTTGAGACTGATAATCTCATGATCAAGTTTTAAGCGTTTATGCCTCAAGTTTAAGACACCCCAAGTCGATAAAATGGGGTATCAAGTATTTAGAGTCAAGGTTTAAGCAATCGGAAACTGGATACCCGAAAGGTCAACTAGTGGAAGATAGTAAAAACCCAGGTTAAGTGTTTGTTCACTCTCTGACACCCTAGCACTTCTGGCTGCTGTATGGAGCTTTTTATTTTAAGCCGGCGTCGCATAGTGGAGATTGCACCGGGTTTGTAATCCGGCGACCTTGTGTCCTCGGGGGTTCGAATCCCTCCGCCGGCTCCATTTTCTCCTGCCCCCATAGCTCAACTGAATAGAGTACTGGACTACGGATCCAGATGTTGAGGTTTAAATCCTCATGGGGGTACCAACCTCAAAACAATTAAATTAAAGGAAATATAAATGGCAGATGTCATTCCGTTTCCAAGAAAAAGACCATTAACATATAATGAAAAATTAGTTCTATGGACTGTAAAAGTAATAGATGAAATGGTTAGTATTGGGAAAGCAAAGCAATGTAATTTACACATTACTCCGGAAGGGTTAAAAGACATAGAAAGATTTGAACCTAACCCACTAGATATTCAAAATGCTTACGAATATCTAAAACAAGAAGGAGCAGTTGAATTATGAATGATCAGGTAATTTTTAATTGGATATCAGCCATTTTATTTTTATTTCTTGGTCTTATATGGAACAAAAATAGTTTTGGAAATATGGTTCTAAAATTCATATTATTACTTTTAGGTGGTGCTGGAATTTTTATACTTTTAGTATCATATGGGTATTTAGTAAAAAGATAGATTAGTTATTCTATAAATTTATTGGAACATATAATAAACCTTAGATGCCCTGTTAGCTCAGTGGATAGAGCCACAGACTTCTAATCTGTTTACGGGGGTTCGATTCCCTCACAGGGTACCAAATTTAAAATGCGAGGGGATAATGGGAAAAACTGTTGTTATGAATTGTGAACCTTTAGATGTGGATCAGGTTGTGGCTGATTACTATTGTGATCGCTGTGAAGAAAGACAAGCAAGGATTCCGGTACAAGAAAGTATCTATGCTGGTGCCCCCATGTGTGCTGGGTGTGATATAGAAATGTGCCTGGATAGAATATATTTATTAAAAGAAGCCTAATATGAATTCTCAATCTTTTGGTAAATTTGAGTTATTTTTCGCTTTACATAAAGGACTTTTCAAGAAATCCCCATGTAAAAAATGTTTAGTTAAACCCATGTGCCAAATACCATGTGAAATACATCATGAATACACATTTTTATTTTACCCATATTATAATAATGTAGCAGCAAATATAACAATTTTAGCAATTGATATATCGGTATTGGCTTTTATTATATCATGCATAAAAATGTTATTAAAATCATAGAGGCGTAGCCAAGAGGCTCAAGGCGCCAGACTTTGGATCTGGTATATATCGGAGGTTCGAATCCTCCCGCCTCTTCCAATTTCTAAGGAGTAATCATGCACAGAATAGAACTAAATGAAGCAACCATGATTTGTCAATGTTCAACTTGTAATAGAACTCAAAACCTTACAGTTAAGGAATTCTATGAAATGCTGGATATATCTCCTCCTATTTGTGAAGCCTGTGACCAAGCAATGGCCCCTATTGGTATTGGCTTAAATCTTGTGGAGTTATCAATAAAATACCTCAAACGAAAGTGAGAATAAATGGGAAGATTTCACATATATGCTCATAATAAAATAGATGACGGAATTTTAGAGAATATTAAATCAAAAGATTTTATTACCTCAACAAGTGTTACATTAAGTCACTCAAGACATATTCTTTGGGAAGTAATGTTTGGAAATGTATTAGGAATTAGTCATTACAGAAATAATGATATGAACCCTCCTACTGTGGATAGAATTTATGTAACCCCACTTGAAGATGCAATAAAATGTCTGAATATACTAAAAAAAGTTGATCATCCCTTTGTTCAATCTTTTCATAATCGAGATGAATTTAATGCATTAGTTGAGAGATTTAAATCTCATATTATAAAAAGACTTAACAAAAAATATTTGCTTTACAATATCTATGAAGTTTTAGGATCATATGATGTTGCGAAAACAGAGGTAGAACTTACTACTGCAATGGGAGCTTCGCATTTATTTTATTTTAAAATATTAAATAAAGAAGTATATAATTTTCAAGAAGCTCTGTATGCATTAGCCGGCACTCCTTTTACTGTTAATATTGCTGTTGGAAATCAATTAATCTTTGATCCAAAAAATCCAACCGCTGAAGATTTTTATAATGCAATCGCTGGCTTAGAGGATATGTAATTAAGAAAGGAAAAAGTTATGTCGCATATCACTAGAGGGCGTAAAGATGATGATGATACAGGATTGTGTGTTTCTAACACCAAAGAAGATTTATTTTACTGTAAAAACTGTAAAATAGATTTTGCTTTAGATAGTGAGAAAATAAAAAATGTAAAATATATTGTTTGCCCTATATGTATTCGCAATCTTACAGCGCATCAGAAAAACTGGGGGTAAATTGATAGAAAGGAACTTACATTGAAAGTTAATAAAATTGTAGAAGAATGGTTTTTTAATTTAATTGATATTGGAGAAATTCAAGTATTTAATAATGGAACTATAGAGTCTATAGATAATAAATTAAAATGTGGTAATCAATCAGACGGTTATATAAGGGCATCTTATAAATCTAAAGGCATACAAGCGCATAGATTAGTGTATTATAAATTCAAAGGAATAATACCAGAAAATATTCAAGTTAATCATAAGGATGGAAACAAACAAAATAATAACATTCTTAATTTAGAATTAGTTACAAATTCGCAAAACGTTAAGCATTCATTTGATTTTGGTTTAACAAAAATAACATCAAAAACAAAACAAATAAGAAAAGAAAATATACTAGGAGAAAAAAATTCAAACTCTAAATTTAAAGATAGCGATGTTGTTTTATTAAGAAAAAAATATAAAGAAAATAAAGTTAACATTGCAGAAATTGAAGTAGAATTTAATATAGCTAAAATAACAATAAGGGCAATGCTTTTAGGGCATACTTATAATCATTTACCAAATATTTTAACAAAACAAGAATATAAAAGAAAATAATTAATGGCTGGGTGGTGAAATTGGCATACACAGCGGTCTTAAGAATCGCTGCCTGTAAAGGCTTGCGGGTTCGATTCCCGCCCCGGCCACCACTTTAAAAAAAGGAACCGTATGCTTAATAAAATAAATCAAAATAAAGTTAGATGGTTTATTGTTGCTTTAAACTACTACAACAGCTTCACTTCAACCAATGAGTTTTGGGCATCCTTTAGTTTTTGGTTTTCTGTTTTTATCACATACGATCTTATAGTTGTCAAAGGATGGTTTCAAAACAAAACAAACAACCTGCCAAATAAAGGATTATTTTAATGTGTTTAAAAACTGTTACGAAAAAAGTTACCCCACATAAATATGGATATAAAATATTTACAAGACTAAATCAAAGAGAGTTTAGTTCATATTTTAGGTATAATCATAAGTTAATTTTTAAAATGAATAAATGGATTGAAGACCCACTAAATGCTACCATAATGTCAAGTGATAGAACTCCTTATCAAATTGGATTTCATTATCTTCTGCAAAAACCTAAATTAAATATAGATGAGTTCAATAATCGAATAGCAAAACATATTCTCGCTTTAGTAGAGGTAGACAATGTTGTCGCAACAGGAACTGATGAAATCGCATTTGGAACTTTAAATCCTAAGGCTGGAGTATGTAAAAGAATAAGGATAGTTAAAATATTACAAGGTAAACTGATTAAACAAAAAATTAAAAAATATAAATTTCCAAAAAATTTTAAAACCACGTTAGAACTTTATAGTAAAAGAGATGAAGAAAAAATAAAAGAGTTATTACTTTCCAGTATGGATACCTATATTGACTTTATTGTTTTAGTTGATAGATTCCCAAGAAATTCTTCAATATTTAAATTTATGCAAAGTATTCATCTTGATCTGTTAAGAAATAATAAAACTTATTACACACAATATCTTAAAGTTATTTATATAGGTTCACCGGAATCTAAAAAATTAGAAAATCATGAGTTTTCATCTAGAAAATTACACAATGATAAAGATTTTATGTTCTCATTGCAATGTTTTGTAACAAAAATTACAAAAGAAACTATTGAGGTATTACAATAAACGGCTCGATGGTGAAATTGGCAGACACGCCTGGCTCAAGATCAGGTGCTTAACAGCATGGGGGTTCAAGTCCCTCTCGGGCCACCAAAACTAAAAAAACGAAAGGACTAAATACCCTGAATGTTGGACGCCTATTCCTTTATGATGCGGAATATCAGCAAGTATATTATACCAGAAGATAGGAATGAAAAGATAAAAGGTAAAAGGCGCAAACGATTAGAAGCACAAAACCAAATTGAATTGACAGCTGGAAAATGGTCTGAACCTAAAAGAGTTCTTTATACGGAAGGAGAATAAATTTTGAAATTTAAACTGTCCATTAATGTTGAAGAAGTCGGGATCTATCCAAATTTTGTTGATGCATTTACTGAAATGTATAAGAGAGTTAAAAAATGCTTAGAGGAAGGATATTCATGGCAAGCTCTTGAAACAATGAATTGGATTGAAATTACTAATGAGGAGGATGTTATAGTTTCTGTAATGGAATTTTATAATGCGAGAGATTTTGCCTGTAATATTGGTTTATTGACAAATGGAAAATTAACACCAGAAAAAATTCTAAATACGGGAGCCCTTGAAATTGCATGGCAAGCACATATTACACATCTGACGAACACCATGACCACCTCAACAAGCAAGCAACCGGAATTATAGATTACTGTAAAAGACCTTTTAGAAATATAGATCAAAACTCAAAAGTTATCATTGAAAGATATAATGATACTGTAACAGAAAATGATACAGTAATTCATATTGGTGACTTTTCATTGAGAGGAAACTCTCACTTTTCTTA
>Ga0315291_10007674_pt1 | contig 13302 bp, 6 predicted proteins | sample YL17G12_20_MG_FD_203070 | JGI IMG/M metagenome (GOLD analysis project Ga0315291, IMG submission 203070) | Sediment microbial communities from Yellowstone Lake, YNP, Wyoming, USA - YL17G12_20 | ecosystem: Environmental > Aquatic > Freshwater > Lake > Sediment | place: USA: Wyoming | collected... | reverse complement strand
CTCGCGCCGGGAAGAAGTTGCGACCGGTGAGGGTCACCTCTGTCCCTGCGCCGCCATAGGATGGGGTGATACTGGAAAGCACAGGAGCCGGGGGACGACCGTACCGAATCGTACCAGAGTCACCGGCCGCCCACGCCCGGCCTGTTCCGGCGCATGTTACAGATTGTAGGAGCTCATCTGTCCCGCTCTCCTGCCCCGCCCAGGAGGACCCGTTGTAAAAACGTATCGTGCCGTTCACACCGACTGCCCAGACGTGTCTCGAGTCCAGCGCAAAGACTTCCCACAGCTGGCTGGTCGTGCCGCTCGTCTGCTTCGCCCAGGAATGACCGTCATAGAAGAGGATCGTGCCGTTGTTCCCGACAGCCCACACGTGGTTCGCGTCGAGCGCAAATACGCCGATCAGGAACTCAGGCGTACCGCTGGTCTGCCCGTCCCAGCTGCTACCGTTGAAGAAGCGGATGGTACCGAAAGGTCCAACACACCATACGTGCCTCGCGTCTGCCGCGCTGACACTGTTCATATGCTCGGTCGTGCCGCTTGTCTGTCCGGCCCAGCCGCTCCCGTTGAAGAAGCGGATGGTGCCGTTGCTGCCCGAGGCCCACACGTGTCTCGCGTCCAGCGCCGACACGCAGTAGAGCTTCGCGGCCGTTCCGCTGTTCTGACCCGCCCATGATTTCCCATTGAAGTACCTCACTGTTCCCGGGTTCCCCACCGCCCATACACGGTTGGCGTCGAGTGCGGACACCCCGTATATGTCATTCAAGGTGCCGCTGTTCTGGTCAGCCCATTTGACTCCGTTGAAGAAGCGGATGGTGCCGGCATTCCCGACGGCCCACACGTGCGTCGAATCGAAGGCACACAATGACAGCAGGTCCTCGGTGGTGCCGCTTTTCTGCCCGGTCCAGGTGTAGGCCGCAGCCCCGAGCGAGGTCGCTTGAAAGCCGACTAGCGGGGCCGCTGCAATGAACGCGACCACCACCACCGCAAGGGTTCTCCTGATTTTGTAGCACGTAAAGTGGTGGCTGGAGAGTGATTGTGGGTTCCTCCCTGAGATCACGCTCATGTCCTTCCTCCTGGGTGAGAGGTCCGCTGTGGTTGTTGCCGTTACAGGTGCGCTCGGGTCAAAGAATAGAACCTGGATAATAAACTAAAGTGAATAGTGAGCCCGGGTCAAGTTTTTAGGGTCCGGCCCTTGACTTGAATCCTGGTCTGAATATCCACCGATGGTGTCTGTGCCGGCCCCCTTGAGTTCCAGTACATGGAGCGCTCGTAAAGAAAGGGGTCAGGTCTTGGTGTGTTGGACCTGACCCCAGGTGTTGAATGAAGGGGTAAGGTCCTGGTTTGTTGGACCTGACCACCATGGGTGTCAGGCTGGAGCGTTAACTGGCGGGGGTTGTTAAACTTTTTCGTGACCCCAGGTGTTACGTTCGGAAGGGGTAAGGTCCTGGTTTGTTGGACCTGACCCCAGGTGTTCGCATAAATTCACGATTCAAGACCTGACCCCAGGTTTAGTCCTCGTAGCCACCGATGGTGCCGGTACCGGCCCTTGATGTGACTGACCCGCTCGTTCCCATCCCTCCACCCGAACTACGGCGAGGAGCGGGTATGCGTTTAGTCGGAGTATCCTCCGATGGTGTTAGTTCCCACTCCTCTTGTGTTCCAGTACATGGAGCGCTCGCATATTATCTTCTTACCCGGGGTCTCGCAGGTGACCATGATGGCACCCCGGGAATCGGGAAGGGAACTGGCCATGGAGTAACTTTTCCTCGAGTTCGCGGGTACCGAGCCTGTTATGGTCTTGCTTCCCTCTCCCGTAGAGGTGAAGTAGGAGATCTTTATCGTCACCGCCTGCGGGTTGGGGTTTTGAACCAGGGTCCAGGTTTCCCTCCCGTCGGAGCTCTGCCCGTCGGGGAGGTAGAAGACGGAGTGAGCACTGGCCATCCCGATCGAGCCGTGGCACGCCTCGCCGCTTTCTGAATCCCAGTACATCGCCCGCTCGGCGATGACGGGGACATCAGCGCTTACTGACGTGCTGAGGTCCCTGCCGGGCACTGCATCGTTGACCCTCACGGTTTTTCGCGAGTTGGCAGACATGACGAACGGCTTCTGCTCGATGGCCCCGCGGTCGGTCATGTAGATCAGGGTGACATTCGCTTCCCTGCCGTTCGGGTTCTGCACCAGGACGTATGTAGTGAAACCCCACGCTGTCGACCCTTCCGCGAGGTAATAGTGCTTTGAAGGATGGGTGGTGCCGATAGAGTCGTGCCCTTCTCTACGGTTGTTGCGGTACATCGCCCTCTCGGCTATCAACGGGATGTCGGAGGTTACCTTGATGGATGCATCTTTCGCCCCTATGTCTTCCGCCATGTCGAAGCTCTCTCGGGAGTTCGCGGGGATCTGCTTCTTAACGGTAAATGGGCTTTCACCTTCTATCATGTAGGTGATGGTCGCTGTGGCGGGACTGTCGTTCGGGTTCTGAACGAGGAGCCAGGTCTCGAATCCCCAGGCGGAGGAGCCCTCGGCGAGGTACCAGGTCCTGGCTGGAGAGGTCACTCCGACACAGGAGTGCGCTTCCTCCGAGTCTGCCCCTTCACCCCTCCATGTCACCGTCCTGTCAACAGCTATTGTAAGCTCCTGTCTGCACGCCACTTTCGTCGAGAAGTCCTGGTCCGGCACTTTCTTGTCCGGGTCCACCGTCGCCTGGCTTTTTGCGGGCATGTAGACCGTCCCTCCCGATACGGCTCCGCTCGATGTCATGTAGGTTATGTCCGCGTCTACGGCAGTGGTATTCGGGTTCTCTATCGAAATGTACGTACTGTATCCCCATGCCGTTGAGCCCTCTGCCAGGTACCAGACGGGGTAGGTGGTCGGCGACGGAGGCGGTGTTGGAGGTGGTGGTTCGGGCGGCGATGGAGGTGGAGGGGTAGGCGACGGGGGAGGCGAATCCGTTACTGTGAAAGCTCCTGTTTTTGTCCCGTTTTTACCATCTGTATTAACCACCTCTACAGCGTATGAGCCGGGTGGGGCATCGCCGAGATCGATGTTACAGGTCAACTCGGATGGTGTATCCACAGATACGTCAGCGGCGGCGATGTTCGATTCACCCGTTAACATGACTGAAGCCCCGCTCCGGAACCCGGAGCCGGTAAGACCGGTAACCTGTATCACAGTGCCTGTTTCTCCCTCGTCAGGGGTGATCCCGAGCACCCCGGGTGTGGCAGGGTCCGTTGAGCCATCCACCCAGACCGACGAGGCGATGCCTGCAAACCCGTGTTGCGAAAGGTCGCTTGACCCGGCCGTGATGTCCAGATAACGCCCGGTGTAATCCGTGTTAGAGTGCAGGGTGGTCGAAGACGGTGAGCCCCACGGCCGGACGGATTCTGCGGCGTTATCCCCGATGAAGTTGCCCGCCAGGCTCCCGTCGTTTGCGACGAAAAGCTCACCCCGACCCGAGTAGTCTTTGTCCTCATAGAGGATTACGCCATCTACTTCAGGTTGGGCTGTCTTGCCCCATACGTCGATGACCCTCAAGAAGCCGTCTCCGTCAACTACCGCCGGTGTCTCTACCCCGGGGCAGATGTTGGTCGAACCGTAACTAATATCGAAACTGACGTCACCGTGATCGTGACCACAGCATGCCAGGCCGCAGTAGTTCTCGTTGCTGCCCTGCGCCAGGAAGCTTGCGATCGCGTTGTATTCGTCGGAGGAAAAGGAGTGCGACTCGATTAACAGCGGCTCGTGTGAGAACATCAAGATGTTCTCGGCCGCTTTATACGGATAAGCTTCAAAATGGCTCCTGAGCCAGGGAAGAGTCCCCTGGCACAGCACCGAGTCGAACACTTCCCCGTCTGATATTGTGCCACGGCCGCTGGGCTTGTGGTTTCTGCTGTTGTAATCCGCGCATATGAAGTGATAGCCCGCGTAATCAAAGGAATAATTCTGGAAATAGGAATTGCAGCCCGCGTCCGGTACCGTACGGCTGTCGGCTTCCCCGTTCCAGATAGGGGTATTGCGGGTCCCGTCGTCCCAGTTCGGCAATACGGCGGCGAGCGAGTCGAAACGGTCAGAGAACACCTCCCTGAACACTTGATCACCGCTGGGATAGTCGCTCTCAGCGCTCGTGGTGTACTGCCAGTTGTCGTGGTTCCCGGTCATCGGAACGTAGGGCACTTCGAGGTCATCCAGTATCTCCTTGGCCTTGAGAAACTCGGACTTCTCGGCGCTGTCGGTCATGTCACCGGTGACCATCACGAACTTGATATTGCTGCTGCTCACATGTGAGTTCACCCAGTTGACGGAATTTCTAAGGTTCACCGCCGCGGAACCGACGTCTCCCTCAGGTGGAGCATCATCGTACCCGGGTGTCCCGTAATCGGCGTAGGATTTGCCGATATGCAGGTCTGTGATGTGCACGAAGGAGAACTGGCAGGCACTGTCGCCCAGAACGTCGTTGAGATCGTACTCCAGGGCTGCAACTGCGCTGCGTGCTCCCGGTGCCAGGACCAGGATCATCGAGGCACAGAGAAGAAGCGCCACGGCTAATGAGATTGTCCGGGCCGCACTGGTGCGCATTGCTACCGACCTATGACCGAAATATGGACCGATGAAGGCTTTCACTACTAATATCGGCGAATAACGGTGAAACTGAATGCGGTGCAGCCACATCTGATGGATTATCGCTACCGTTCTGGGAAGCCGGTACCGTGAATGCTTAGTGCCAGGTGCTACCCGGCTCCCTCAAGAAGCGGAGCTCTTTTTTGCGTCTCTGGCGCGATCGCGCTGCCTGGATGCTTCGCTTATTGAGTCTGCGACCTTTTGGAGGTCTTGAGCGAACTGTTCGAGATCGGTTTCTTTTCCACTGACTGCGGGCGGCTTGTAGTCGATAGCGCCCTCAGCGGAGAAATCATCTTCGGAGACCAGAAGCCCGAATTTCCGCCCTATTGATGGTTCAATCACATCCTCCAGTGGATGCTCGAGTCTTTCTTTGACGTCGATCTTTAATCCTGACAGGAACTGCTCGAGCTCTATTTCGGTGAAACCGATGACGACGATTTCCCGCGGGTCGAACGCGTTGATCATGGTGTACATCCTGTTGGCAGTTCCGAATCCGACCGTGTGGTACCAGGCCTTGCGGAAATCCTCGTAGGTCTTGCCCTCTTTGAGCCTGCGAGTGAGAATTGCGACTTGGATCACACGTGATTCCTTTCTGATGTGCGGTTCGGCACTTCACCTCGAACTACGTTACTGCGCTCCCGCGGTGAACCTAGTCCACGGCTCTGTCGGCCTGTCCTTCAGGTAGCCCTCGAGGTTGTTCCACTGAGGATGCTTCTCGAGGAACTCCCCGGCATCGAAAGCTACTCCGCTCGAGCTGCCCCAGCGCGCCACGAAACTCAAATCCTTTGCCATTTCGCTGTCCATCACCTTGCCGTCAACCGCCCCCTGCGGAGAGTAGGGACGCCTCGCCTGCCAGTACGCGAAATCGTCGAGCCAGTAGCAGCCCTCGATGGTACGTGAGCCCGGGTTGTCGGCCTTGTTGAGATACACGTCGTAGTGGTCGGAGAGGATCTCCTTTGCGAGGTCGGTGTCTATCTCTCCGCGGTGCTCCGATATCAGCTGGTTGAGCCTGACCCGCCTTGCGCCCATGGGAGTCCTCACATCGTAGTAGGTGGGGTCGCCTCCGCACTCGAGGTTGCGGATCCTGGGGTCGATGGCGGAGTTGAAGCCGATGTAGTAGCCGTCTGTGGTGCGCTTTATGCTGTGGTATTTCAAACCCAGCTCGAAGCGCATGATCTCGCCCGTGTTCGCGTCTGCAAGCAACCAGGAGTTCGCGTACCCACCGTTGTTGTTCTCCAGCATGTACTTGACCCACTCGTCGATGTTGTTCGCGTACTGTGTGGCCTTTCGCATCCTGTAGAACTCGGCCGTCTTCGTGGGGTCGTAACCGTCGTAATTGCCGATAGTGGTCTCTGTGCCCATTATCCCCGCGTCTGTTGCGAAGTAGTCGGTCATGCTGGCGATGCAGCCCGGGAACGCCTGCATTATCATCCGGTGGCCCTTCGACGGTTTGATGTCCAGGACCATGTTCGCGAACTGCCCGGTGACGAAGTGGTCCCAGTCGTTGTGAGCCATCACCACCTTGCCGCCATCGGTGTAGGAGCCGGTGGCGATGAACGCACTGCAGTGGGTCTTATCGACCGTGTCGGGGAAGTCGCCGGCCAGCAGGTCCGGGTACCAGTAGCCGGTCAGTTCCATGTCACCGTTCCACTCCAGCACCTCCTGCCAGGTGATGTCGGTGCCCGCGCTCTTTGCGCCTTCCGCGATGCCCTTTATCTCCTCGAGGAACTCCTCCTGCCCCTTCTGTACGAACAGGTTCTCCGCGGCCTTGACGAAGTAGTCATAGTCCTGCCCCGTATCGTTGAGCATGATATGCTGCTGGGTCTTCTTGATCTCGGCCAGTTCACGCGCCACCAGCCGACCGTGCTGGTACCCTCTCTCGTAAGGCTCGCCCTCGATGTGGACGTATATCCAGCCGTTGCTGTCGTAGCGGTACCCTTTCTCGTACTTCGTGATTTTTCCGCCCGAGGGACTCGCCGTGACCTCTCTGGTAGCGGTGCTGCCGCAGCCGGAGCTGAAAAGAATAGCGGATAGCGCCAGCAGCGTCAGCGTCGTCAGGATTACGAATGTTCTCTTTCTTCCCTTCATGACTCCCCTCCGTTTCGTTCGTCTGGAATAAGCGACGAGTTCTCCTGTAATAGTTCGTCAAACAGGGCTCTAAATCATCGTAATGAATGTTCAAAAAGTGGGGTCAGATCCCAAAATTTGAATCTTTAGATGAGGTGATTCGTAATCGATCAGGTAATTCAAATTTTGGGATCTGACCCCGGGTGTGAAAGTGGCGTGAATTCACGATTCAAGACCTGACCCCAATGGCTCTTGCTTACGGTTCTATGCCGAACATCTTGTGGATGAAACCTTTCTTCCACAGGAACCGGAAGATGCCGAAGTACAACTGCGGCGAGAGGCGCCAGAGGAGGTACTGCCAGCCGGTCTGGGACCAGGGAGTGATGACTATGCCGATATCCTTCTCGAGAGCACGCAGACCAGCCTTCGCCGGCACCGAGGGGTCCACCCCGTGCTTCTTATAGAACTCTATTATCGGGGGCTTGGCGCTCTCGCCCCTGTCGTCCATCAGGTTGATCCTTCCGTCGCAGATTATGTTGGTGTTGATTATCGCCGGGCAGAGCATGCTCAAGTTGATGTTGTGGTTGGAGAGTTCCACGCGCAGGGTGGTCCCCATGCCCATCACCGCGTGCTTGCTGGTCTGGTAGGCGAGCATCCCGGGAATTGAGAAGAGCCCGGCATCGCTTGCGGTCAAAAGGATGGAGCCCTGCCCGTGCTTCATCATCTCGGGGACGAAGAAGTGCATCATGTAGATCGCTCCCCAGAGGTTGATGTCGAGCACCCACTTCCAGTCCTCGAGCGTCATTTCCTCCAGCCGGCCGCCGCAGCCAACTCCCGCGTTGCTGCAAAGGATGTCCACGTGGCCCCACTCCTCGAAGAAGCGCTTCGAGAAAGTCTCAACCTCCCCGGCGCTGGTGTGGTCGACCCGGTAACCCGCCGTCTCGGCGCCCTTCGCTTTCAACTCCTCGACCACTTCGTCTATCCGCTCCTGGATGATGTCGGTCACAACTACCTTCTTACACCCGGCGTCGGCCAGAGCGTTGGCAAGAGCCCTGCCGATACCCGACCCCGCTCCCGTGACAATCGCCGTCTTGCCGAGAAAAAAGCTCGTCGCGTCTGCCTTACCCTTGAAAAAGCTCATCGACTACACCTCCGATAACCTTGTCGTACCTGCGTCAGTCGGCGCTATGCCACCCACCGCGTCATGCGCCCCCCATTATATTCCTAGGCACGTCCAACATCCTAAAGTTGAAAAGCATACCGTCTGCCTGTAAATTGAGGGGGTAGGATATGGTTACCCTGGATGAAAAGGTCACCCATGAACAGCATTTCCTCCGGACGCGCGACGAAGCTTAAAGAGCGCCTGCTCCAGAGCCCTTACGAGATAGATATAGAACGCGCGAGGCTCTACACGAGGGCGTGGAAGGATGCCCAAGACTCTGCACCCTGCGCGCGAGCAGCCCGGGCGTTCGAGGAGACTCTCCGCGGCATGACAATCCGGATTGACCCCGATGAGCTGCTCGTCGGCGCAAAGACAGCAAAACGCCTTGCGAGCCCGATACCCGTGGAGCGCGGCGAGTTCAACACAGTCATGGACCTCGAGCTCGACAGGCTCACCACCCGGGAGAGCCGCCCGTTTTCGATAGAGGAGGCCGAGCGCAGGGAGCTGGAGCGAGAGATTCTCCCGTACTGGAGGGGCAGGACGGTCCGCGATCGGAAGATAGAGCTCTGGAAAGAAGAGGCCATCTACGAGCCGCTCCGGCTCGGCCCGGTTTCCATCTACAGGATGATAAGGGGGATGGGCCTGAAGACGTCCCGGAAGGTCGCCTGGCTCTCGATCGGGAAGTCGTTCGGCAACATCCCCAAACTCCGGAAGATGCAGCGCGCGCTCGCAGGCATCAGGCCGAACCTCGCCCTCACCGTCTTCGACGTCCAGGGGCACCTCGTGCCGGGGTTCGGCAAAGTGCTCGAGGTCGGCTTCCAGGGCATCGCGGAGCAGGCGCGGACGCGGCTGGAGGGACTCGTCCCGGAAGAAGAGGACTACGAGCGTAAGAAGGACTTCCTGGAGGCGGCCGTCATCTCGGCCGGGGCTGTTTGCGATTATTCGGGCAGGTACGCGAGGCTTGCGAGGGAGAAAGCAGAGGGGGAGGGCGGACCGCGCAGGGGGGAGCTGCTGGAGATAGCGGAGCGCTGCGAGCGGGTTCCGAACCTGCCGCCGCGCACCTTCATGGAAGCTCTTCAGTCCACGTGGATGACGCAGGTCGCACTATCGATAGCCCACGGGATGGCCGGGATACTCTCGCCGGGTCGTGTTGACCGGTACCTCTACCCATACTACGAGGCGGATGTCGCCGCGGGTCGCGTCACGCGGGGAGAGGCGCTCGAAGCGGTCGGGGAGTACCTGGTTAAGCTCGCCGCGGAGATCATCATGCTCATCGAGACCGGCAAAGAGACGGCGAGCGAGATGGGGGTCGGCTCGAACACCATTACCATCGGTGGGCTCGACCGCGAGGGTGATGACGCGACCAACGAGGTCTCGCACCTGTTCCTCGAGGCGTACGGTAACCTGCGGTCGCTCGCGAACAACCTCTGCGTGAGGATATCGTCCAAGACACCGCGCGAGTTCCTGGTCAAAGCCTGCAGGACCCACAGACTGACATCCGGGGTCGCCTTTTTCAACGACGAGCTTATCGTCCGGGAGCTGGTCGAGGACGGCTACGCGCTGGAGGACGCGCGCGACTATTCTATAGTGGGCTGCGTCGAGCCGGCATCGACGGGCAAGTGCTTCGCAAACACGGCGGGCAACGACCTGTCGCTTGCAGGGGTCCTCGAGATGGCGCTGAACAGGGGACGCATGCTTTTCTCAGGGCGGAGAGTCGGGGCCGCGACCCCGGACCCACTTGGCTTCAAGAGCTTCGACGAGGTGAAGGAGGCGTTTCGCGCGCAGCTTGTGGAGAGCGTTGAGAGGCTCGTGCGCGCGGTCGAACTCAAGGACCGGGCGTACAGGGAGATGCTTCCCTGCCCGCTTCTTTCGGCGACGCTCGAGGGCTGCGTCGAGAGCGGGATGGACCTGACCTGGGGCGGCGCAAGGTACAACTTCGGCTCAGTGACCGGTCGCGGACTCGGGACGGTCGCGGACTCGCTCGCGGCGGTGCGCTGGGCGGTCTTCGAACGGGGGCTCGTGACCATGAGTGAGCTCGTGTGCATGCTCCGGACGAACTTCCGGGGGGCGAAGGCCGAGCGTGTGCGGCAGGAGCTCTTAAGGCGCGCGCCCAAGTACGGCAATGACGACGGGGAAGTCGATGAGGTAGCCGCCTGGGTGACGGGAGTTTTCAGCCAGGAGGTAAGAAAGCACTCGTGCAGGCGGGGGGGCAGCTATCGGGCGGGTATATTCTCCTACGGCGTGCATGTGCTGGATGGGCAGTACCTCGGCGCGACCCCTGACGGCAGGCGAGCCGGGGAGCCGGTCTCCAACGGGATATCCCCGGTAAACGGGACTGAAATGCTGGGGCCGACCGCAGTGATGCGCTCCGCCGCGAAGGCCGGCTCTTCCTCCTTGAGCGACGGAACGGCTCTCAACATGCGGTTCTCGCCCGCGCTGCTCGCATCCGACGAGTCGGTCGACAAGCTTGCCTCGCTGATACAGGGATACTTCACGCTGGGGGGGAGGCACGTCCAGTTCAACGTCGTGGATACCGAGACCCTGAAGGACGCCCAGGCCCACCCGGAGAAATACCCTGACCTCGTGGTCCGGGTCTCAGGCTACTGCGCGTACTTCACCGACCTCGGGCGCTCCGTCCAGGAAGACATCATCGCCCGCACGGAGTTCGGCGAGGTCTGATATATGTTAAGTTATATGGAACTGATTTGCAGCCGTTTCGTTGTAGACACGGTTCGCAGAGGTGTGATTCAAATCCTGGGGTCAGATCTGAAAACTAGAAGTACTTCAGGGTTAGAAAGAGGGCGCCTCCCTTTCGGGAGACGCCCTCTCCCCTCAGTGTCCGGTGCTCTGTTCTACAAGGCTCAGCAGGTTACTTCTACGCCGAACGCTTCAGCGATCCGAACAGCTTCCTGCGCGATCGTATGAATCCAGCGGCTGACAGAAGCCCGAGAAGGCCCACAGCCAGGGCGGTTGCGGCACCAGCGCCCGGACCGCACTGTGCAACCGTGAACTTGGCCGTCATCGCTGCTTCTTCCCCGTTGGTGTTTTTGACGTAAACGGTATATGCACCCGCAGTGGCGCCCGTGAGGTTGACCTTACACGTTATGATCGTGTCGTTTAAGACCGTCACATTGGTTGCGTTGATATCTGGATAACCGGCCAGGCGCAGCCTCACGGTCGCGCCGGGCTCAAAGCCGGTACCGTTGAGGCTCGATATCACGACTGTCGTGCCGATGAATCCAAGATTAGGCTTGATGCTCTTGACCGAGATGTTCGCCAACTGCATCGCCTGATACGCGTCTATCCTGCCGGCGCCGAACTTTTCATCGAATCCCGGTGCTCCAAGGTCGTCGGCCGAGGACCTCATTATCTCCCTTACCCGCTCGTTGCTGATGGTGGGCAGTTCGGACAGGACGAGCGCTGCAAGGCCAGCGACGTGCGGTGCGGCCATAGAGGTGCCGGCGCACCGATAGTAGTTCGTTCCTACTATGCAGTGCCCGCCGCCGACCATGTCAGTCCCGGTTGCCCGCAGGGAGAGCACGTTATAGAAGTTGGTATAGGGCGGCGTCCAGTTCACGTGGCCTCCTCCCGGGGCCGCCACGTCGATACCCGCCCCCACGTTGGAGAAATCGCTCAGCTGGTCGTTCTGCGTGACTGATGATACGGTGATGACCTGATCCATGTTCGCAGGAAAGAAGTTCGCGACGTCAGCCCCATAATCGTTACCCGCAGCCGCGACCAGGACGGATCCGTTGGCGTACGCGTCAATGATCGCCAACCGTGTCGCCGGAAACAAAAGTGCCAACGAGCTGCCCCAGGAGTAGTTCTGAATGTCGGCACCGTTGTTTGTCGCGTAGCGGATAGCCTCGGCCATGTCCGCGTCAGTGCCTCCCCCGGAATCATCCAGACCCTTCAGGGGCATGACCCTGGCCTGAGGAGCAAGGCCGATGACTCCGATGGTGTTGTCGACCGCGGCTATCGTCCCGGCGACGTGAGTCCCGTGCCCGTCACCGTCCGCAGGGTTGTTGTCATTGTAGGCCATGTCATATCCGTAGCGGTCGTCGACGTAGCCGTTGTGGTCGTCGTCGATACCGTTGCTGGCGACCTCATCGGCATTCGTCCAGACGTTCGCCTGCAAGTCGGTGTGGGTTCTGTCGACACCGGTGTCCACCACAGCAACAGTTATGCCAGAGCCGCGCGCTACGTCCCAGGCGTGTTCCGCATCGATGTTCCTGAGATTCCACATGTCGGGGTAACTCTGACCCCAGGAGCCGGTGGAGCGGAAGTAGGGGTCGTCAGGCAAGTACATGGCTTTGAGCCTGTTGTTGGGTTCCGCGAACTCGGCATTCTGGTCGTTCCTGTAGTCGGCGGCCACTGCGTTCACGTCGGCATCCTCGGGGAACTTGAGCAAGAATACGCCGCTCAAGTCCGGTGGAATCGCTTCGGTAGGGGCGCGCTTGGCCCGCACAGGGAACTCGGCCTTGGCGTCCGCCGCTATCTGCGCCGCCGTCTTACCTTCGTCCTTCATCTGCCTGTGGAGACCTTTGAAGACGGGCTCAATCGAGTAAACGCCGTGTTTTGCGCCCAGGTCCTTCAAGGATTTGACGTCAATATCGCTGCCGCTTACCTTCAGATTCTCACTCTCCTGGACCCCCGCGATTATTCCCGCGCTTGCCGGGGATTTGAACTTCACGATGATCTCACCCGGCGCGGGCTCGGGCTGCCCGGCCTGGCCCCCCCCTTTTACCGCAGCGACGGGGCCTGCGGTGGCCACCATCGAGGCGCAGAGCGTGAGCAGAACCACGAGCGTCGCGATAGCCACCAAACGCATTCGGATCATTCTTTTCAAGCAATGAATCATTTGTCCTCCCCCGGTTTTTACCCTAGATTACCCCTGGCCAGGATGCCCCCCTCATCACCTCCAGTTCGCTCTCGTAACCCACGACGAGGTCAGACCCCGTCGTGGGCCTCTTTGCGGACTTAATTTGTGCTCAAGGTAAAGCAGTCTAGCCGCTACCTGATGTGCGCGGCTCCGTATGCCTGAAGTCAGATAAGAATGAAGTACTTGCGTATGTCTAGTTGATATCGGCTTAAGTTCCAACAACACACTGAATCAAGCCCCGTTCCAATTAAATACTTCGTGGATATCAGAGGGTCGAGAGAATAATACTATTCCCAGCTTGCTGTTGTCAAGGAGTTCATTACTATTAATTAAGGATATACTGGACTAATAGGATAGAAAACATGTCGGCTGATTGAACGGGCCCGAACTTAAATTACTCGCTCAGGTCCAAGGACTTGAGTCGTCCATGACTTAGACGGGTGCCCACCCACCTGTGTTGGCAGGCTTTAACGAGGCTCTTGGGTCCGAGCGATATCGTCAGTTGTCAGTCTATGTTGAAGACACCGGTTTCATGGTGTATGCAACGACAACCACGGCAATGCCCGGAAGTAACCCC
>Ga0315291_10007673_pt1 | contig 13304 bp, 10 predicted proteins | sample YL17G12_20_MG_FD_203070 | JGI IMG/M metagenome (GOLD analysis project Ga0315291, IMG submission 203070) | Sediment microbial communities from Yellowstone Lake, YNP, Wyoming, USA - YL17G12_20 | ecosystem: Environmental > Aquatic > Freshwater > Lake > Sediment | place: USA: Wyoming | collected... | reverse complement strand
ACGACGTTCTGAACCCAGCTCACGTACCGCTTTAATGGGCGAACAGACCAACCCTTGGGACCTTATTCAGCCCCAGGATGCGATGAGCCGACATCGAGGTGCCAAACCGGGCCGTCGATGTGAACTCTTGGGCCCGATCAGCCTGTTATCCCCAGAGTACCTTTTATCCGTTGAGCGATGACCCTTCCACACAGAAATCACCGGATCACTAGACCCGACTTTCGTCCCTGTTCGAGTTGTGACTCTCACAGTCAGACCGGCTTATGCTCTTACACTCCACACACGGTTACCGTTCGTGTTGAGCCGATCTTTGGGCGCCTCCGTTACTTTTTGGGAGGCGACCGCCCCAGTCAAACTGCCCGCCTGCCACTGTTCCCAAACAGGATTCACTGTTTAGGTTAGAATTCCAACAAAACAAGGGTGGTATTTCACTGATGACTCAGCCCCACCTAGCGGCAGAGCTTCAAAGTCTCCCACCTATGCTACACATGCATTGCCAAAATCCAATAGCAAGTTACAGTAAAGGTTCACGGGGTCTTTTTGTCCAATCGCGGGCAGGCGGCATCTTCACCGCCACTACAGTTTCGCCGGGCTCCTCGTCAAGACAGCGTTCTACTCGTTACACCATTCGTGCAGGTCGGAACTTACCCGACAAGGAATTTCGCTACCTTAGGACCGTTAGAGTTACGGCCGCCGTTTACTGGGGCTTCGGTTAAATGCTGCCCCGGTATTGCTACCGGATGACATCCTTCCTTAACCTTCCAGCACCGGGCAGGTGTCAGTCCCTATACATTGACTTGCGTCTTAGCAGAGACCTGTGTTTTTGTTAAACAGTCGGTAGAACCACTTCACTGCGACCCGTCTTACGACGGGCACCCCTTCTTCCGAAGTTACGGGGTTAGATTGCCGAGTTCCTTAACAAGGGCTCACCCGAGCGCCTTTGGATATTCTCCTCACCCACCTGTGTCGGTTTACGGTACGGTCAGACTAATTTCTGGCTTAGAGGATTTTCTCGGCAGACAGGCATGCTGAGTTCTCCTGATTGCTCAGGATCCCATTCCCAAACAGGAATTACGAGCGCGGATTTGCCAACGCTCCATCCCATTTGGTTAGACCGGGACTTCCAACACCCGGCCCAGCAATTCCATCTGCGTCCCCCCATAGCTCGTAACGAAATTATTCTGGTTGCCGAATATTAACGGCATTTCCATCGCCTACGCTTCTCAGCCTCGGCTTAGGGGCCGACTGACCCTGGGCGGATTAACCTTCCCCAGGAACCCTTGGGTTTTCGGCGTGCTGATTTTTCATCAGCATTATCGCTACTCGTTCTGACATAATCACTTCTGCCTCGTCGAATGTATCTCGCGATACATCTTCATCCTACTACAGAACGCTCCCCTACCCAGCATATCTTACGATACACTGCCACAGCTTCGGTACCTAGCTTGAGCCCCGATACATTTTCAGCGCAAAACCACTTGACTGGTGAGCTGTTACGCACTCTTTAAATGATTGCTGCTTCTAAGCCAACATCCCAGCTGTCTTAGTAATTTCACATCTTTTCCCACTTAGCTAGAATTTAGGGACCTTAGCCGGTGGTCTGGGTTATTCCCCTCTCGGCAATGAAGCTTAGCCCCCACTGCCTCTTTCCTTGGCTCTAGAATAGCGGCATTCGGAGTTTAATTGAGCTCTTTCCGACTTAGTCGGAAATTGCTCATTTAGTGCTCTACCACCGCCATTGAACACCAAAGACTGTTCCTAGAAACATTTCGGGGAGAACCAGCTATCACCCGGTTTGGTAAGTCTTTCGCTCCTATCCACAGCTCATCCAAGAGTATTGCAAGACTCACTGGTTCGGACCTTCCTCCGATGTTACTCGGAGTTCATCCTGGCCATGGATAGCTCACGCGGGCTTCGGGTCTATTACTGCGAACTTAGCGCCCATTTCGGACTCGCTTTCGCTCCGACTCCTCTCATTAATGAGATTAATCTTGCTCGCAACAATAACTCGTCAGATCATTATGCAAAAGGCACGCGGTCACCACTATGTCCGAACCTTGCGGAAAGGATATAACGGCTCCCGCTGATTGTAAGCACATGGTTTCAGGTTCTATTTCACTCCCCGCCAGGGGTTCTTTTCACCTTTCCCTCACGGTACTTGTTCTCTATCGGTCAACCGCAAGTATTTAGCCTTATCAGATGGTCCTGACAGCTTCCCACGGAATTTCTCGTGCTCCGTGGTACTTGGGATTTTAATCTAAGGAGAACTTTCTAATTTCGCCTACTGGACTATCACCGTCTATGGCTCGTCCTTCCCAGAACGTTTCGGCTATTAAAAAGTCTTTGTAACTCCTCCAACTCTGAGCAGTTGTTGTAATTAAGTCCCGCAACCCCGCCGGTGCAACGCCTGCACGCTTTAACGCACCAGTCGGTTTAGGCTGTTTCCCTTTCGCTCGCCACTACTCGGGAAATAGAAATTTCTTTTTCTTCCTCCACTTACTGAGATGTTTCACTTCAGCGGGTTAGCTTCCCTGGACCGAAATCCAAGGATGTACGGAGTTTATCCGTACGGGTTTCCCCATTCGGAGATCGCCGGGTCGACGGTTGTGTGCACCTCACCGACGCTTATCGCAGCTTGCCACGTCCTTCTTCGCCTGCGGTTGCCAAGGCATTCACCATATGCTCTTAGTAGCTTATGAAGAGCCTGCCACATATGAAACTAAAAAAACTTTCCGAATTTTCAAAGAACAATTAGTCATAAAATTTATTTTTACCGGCAGAACTACATTCGGTAATTCTGAGGGTAACCAATATTATATAAATATTTCTGATTTTGTCAAGAGATAATTTCCCTGCGAAGAATAGTAAAAAAAGTGTATAAAAATCCCGTTAAAGCTTTTACTATTGATGCAAATTAAGGGATGTCAAAGAACCAAATTAAAGTTCCAATAATAACTATAACAATATTTTAATATTTGTCAAGGAAATTCTTAGATTGCGCTGAGAAAAACACTCTCTTGATTACACGGATTATATTAAAACCAACGTGTTTAGAATCCCTGCCTGTAGGTAGCAACTGAATACATTTCGAATCAATGTCAAAAGACTTAATTTCTAAATATTCCGAAATTCGAATTTAATTCTAAATTAAAATTAGAAATTTTTCTTTTACACCGCTATAATTCCTGCTTTATATCTTACTTGAATACCTTTTCGAATTTCTGTTGCTCCCTGCGTTAGACTTCACCTTAAACCTCATCGTAAAATTCCAATCAGATTTTCACTTACAGAATTTATTAGATAATCGTTAAAATAAATAATTATGAACCGATTTTTAAATCTGTTTATAATCCTAATTTTACCATTAATCCCCAGTTCCCAACCCCAAAATCCTCCAAAACCTACTCCATGGAGGGACTGCCTCCCCTATGTTAAGAGAACATAGAATATGGAAGTTAGAATTTAGAATTCAGAATGTTAGAGGAAAAATTTGCTCGATTTTTACTCTGCCTTCAGGTAGGATTTTTCATGTGGTGAAAATTAATTTTTTAAGCTTTTCCGCCGGGTGCTTCGAGCGGAATACCATTGTTACACAACGGACAATTATTGGGGTCAAAATTCTCCACTGCAACTTTGTGGCAGGAAAAAAATTCTGCGTCAGGAACAAGTTCATTAAACTTTATTTGTTCTGCGCTTCGGTCGATTAGAACGGCAATTCCAATAATCTTACCCGGAAACAATTTTAACGCTTCGACCGTATCTTTAACTGAACCACCGGTCGTCAATATATCATCAACTAATAATATATTAGCACGCTCCGACACGGTAAATCCGCGTCGGATTATTCTTCCGCCATCCGGTTTAGCTTCGGCGAAAATACATTTGACGCCGAGTTTCCGTGCAATCTCATAAGCGATTATCACCCCACCGGTTGTTGGTCCGCAGACAATCGAAACATTTTTATCTCTGAAATGATTAGCAATCATTCCGCAGAACATTTTTACCAGTTCTGAGTTCTCCAGAATCCGAAACTTCTCAAAATACTTTCCGCTATGTAATCCGGATGAAAGCAAAAAATGTCCAATTTTTAAAACATTATTATCTTTCAAAATCTTCTCAATATCCATATTTTCCTCGCTACTCACTACTCGCTACTTATTACTAGTTCCTTTCTTAATATCTTCGCGGATTTTCTCAATAACTGCTACTGGATCAATTGCTCGAATAATTGGTCTTCCGACTACGATATAATCCGCACCCAACCTTGCTGCTGCTTCTGGGGTATCAAATCTTGCCTGGTCATCATGAAGGACCTTTGTTCCTTCCATGCCTTCAACCTGTTCCGATTCTGGTAGAATTACGCGTATACCAGGTACAACGGTTAAAAAGTCTTTTCCGCACTCTTTTTTAATCGCGGCGACTTCATGTGCTGAACAGACAACGCCATCGACACCGGACTTCTTTGCCAACGAGGCAAGTCTTGTGATGTGTACCGACATATCAACTTTACCTCCAGTGCCCCAGAGCGTTGCAAACTCTTTATCCGAAATGCTGGTTAATATCGTCACGCCCAAGATTAACGGTCGGATTTTGATGTGTTTCTTAATGCAAAACTCATTTAAATGGTCAGCGCACATCTTCATCATTTCGATACCGCCCATCGTATGAATCGTAAACATTGTAACTTTTAACTTAGCACAGGTCTCGATTGCTCGCGCAACTACGGTCGGGATGTCGGCAAATTTTAAATCTAAAAATACTTTTGCGTCCTGGTCAGCAAACCAGTTAATTAAACGGGTTCCTGAATGTGTGAATATATCGATGCCAATCTTATAAACATCAACCCATCCCTTAGTTGCTGTGTAGATGCGTTTTGCTTTCTGCGCTGAATCACCCTGAACTGCTAAAATCAATTGCGTCATATCTGCCCCCCGAGCCCTTTTAAAATTTCTAAACCGGCATAAGGGTTACGCAAATTAGCTGAGCCAACCTCAACTAATTTACTGCCCGCTAAAAGATGCTCTTTTACATCATTTGCATTTACAATGCCGCCGCAACCAATAATCGGGATTTTCACTTTTGAAGCCACATACCAGACACAATATAACGCAAATGGCTTAATTGCCGGACCAGACAATCCACCCGTGATACTGCCCAAAATTGGTTTGCCCGTCTTCGCATCAAATGCAACCCCATATAAAGTGTTGATTAGACATATCGCATCCGTACCCGCATCGACCGAAGCTTGGGCGGTCAAGGCAGGGTCGATAAAATTTGCGGTTAACTTAGTAATGAGAAATTTCTTAGTCTTTTTACGAACGTTGCTAACAACTTGATAGACTAATTTCGAGTTCTGTCCAATCATCTGAAAATTTGATTTGTCTGTGATGTTCGGGCAAGAGACATTTATCTCTAAGGCATCGATTTTCGTGTCTTGTAACGTTTCCGCCAATTTCTCATAATCCGATGGACTATTACCAGCAATATTAACAATCAGATTTGTTTTTAAAGAGTTTAATTTAGGCAAGGTATCTTTTTTGAATTTATCAACGCCGGGGTTTTCTAAACCAACTGAATTAAGAATACCGGCCGGCGTCTCGCAAATTCTCGGCACAGGATTCCCGGCACGCGGTTTCAATGTAATGCCTTTTGTTACGATTCCACCCATCTTATTCGCAACCTCAATGAACTTATCGCCAAACCCAAACGTTCCGGATGCTAAGATAATAGGATTTTTGAATGTGAGATTCTTTATTTTAATCATAATTCAATTTCAGATAAATCAAATACCGGCCCATCAGTACAAACCCTTAGATAACCATCGTCTTTTTTCTTTACGCCACAACCGAAACATATCCCACAACCACAACCCATCCGTTCTTCCAAGAAACCGTAAATTTTTATATTCGTGACAATAGAGCGAATTTTCTTAAGCATGCCAAAAGGTCCGGCTGCATATAAAATAGGGGGGCGGGGACTTGGGATTAACTTTGCTAACAGTAAATCAGTTACAAATCCCTTTGTGCCTTTTGAACCATCTTCGGTTGTTAAGAAAATGGTTTCACATAATTGTTTAAATTCATCAAGCAAGATTAACTCTTTCTTATTCTTTGCGCCAAAGCATAGAAATAGTTGGTTGTTTTTACTTAATTGCTTCGCTAAGAATAATAACGGTGCAATACCAACTCCACCCGCACATAAAATCACATTCTTGTTTTTTGCTAGCTCAGCCTGATTCCCCAAAGGACCAAGTAGATATACGCTGTCATCAACTTTCTTATCTTTCAAAAGTTCGGTTCCTTTACCAATGATTCTAAAAATAATTCGTAATTTGTTCTTATTGACATTCGCAATTGACAGTGGACGACACAAAAACGGATCGATTGAATCTGATATCTGAACCTGTACGAATTGACCAGGTCTTGCTCGCTTTGCGATTACGGGCGACACAAGCCACATAGAATAAATATCCGGTGACAATTTCTCGATTTTGTAAACCTTTGATAATTCTCTTATCATGGTCTTAGCATATTCCGAGCTGCGGTTGCGTATTCGGTATTGGGATATTTATTGATAATCGTATTTAAGGTCCGTTTAAAGTTAGAATTGTATTGGCTCGTATCGGCTTGAGCTCCTAATATATTTTTATAAATCCACGCTTCCGCAAATAATGCTTTTGGTGCAAAGTTGCTTTTTGGGTACCTCTCGTATACTTTCTCATACTCGGTTAACGCCCGTTCATATTTTTTTAGATTGAGATTATAAATCTCGGCCAAATGAAACTGGACTGCCGCCGAATCGACTGGTGAGGTTGTATCCTTTTCAATTTTAGGTTTTACCGTGTCTTTTATTGTAGGTTTTATAGTATCCGTCACTACCTGCTTTAAAGTGTCAATAAAATCAGGACTAATCGTATCCTCTGGCAAGGGCAAGGAATCGAATGCAAAAGAATCCGGTAAAGGTAATTCCGGGTATTTCTCCAGCGTATCTTTTTTTACGACTAAAGTGTCTTTTTTAATTGGGGTTGTATCTTTTTTGGCGGTTGGCGGTGCAACAACTAATTTCAAAAGCTCGAGACGACTTTGGGCTAAAGTCGTAACTTCATTGTCTGTTCTTCTTATTACGACGCTATCATAATAAGCTTTTGCGGTATCGAACTTTGACTCCGACTCGTAACTATTACCTAACATGTAAAGCGCTTCAATAATATCCGGGGAAGTTCTAACTTTCTTAAGATACACCCGCGATTTTTCTGGGTCATTAATTCTTAAAAACAGTTTGCCTAATTCCAAATAAGCTTTTGCGTCTAACTTTGTCTGTTTGGATGCCATGGTATCGATTCCTGTTATCTCGTCTAAGATTTTCAACCCCTCGTCTTGGCGTTCGGATTCGATAAGACATTCGGCCAATCGTAAGACACCTTGAATTCGTTCACTCGCGGTGTCTGCTTTGGACAGTTGGGACTTCTCTTTTAACTTTTTCAGATACGTCTCATAAGTTGTAATTGCATCGGAATAATTCTTTAATTCACGCTCGGCATCGCCGAGCATTAATAAAGCATCTTTTTGGTATTCCGATTTTGGGTATTTGCTTACAAAATTCTTTAATTCACGCTCGGCTTGCTCATAATCTTTCTTAACATAATATAGTTCGGCTGTTTTATACAATGCGATTTCGTCAAGTGCCTTTGGCAGCGCTTTCTGTAAACTTATTTGTTTTAAATTCTGTAATCGCTCAATCGCGGCATTGTATTCTTTTGTTTCAATTAGGCAAGCCGCCCAATATAAGTTGGCCTCTGGGATAAATTTAGAATTTGGGAAAACCAATAGTAAATTTTCAAACTTCGATATCGCTTTAGCGTACTCGCCCGTGTAATAATACGACACACCGATAACAAACAGCGCCTGATGAGTGTATTTTGAAGTAGGGTAATTAGTTATAACAAGTGCTGATTTCTCAATCGCCTTGGTGAAACTTGATTTTGCTGCGGAAGGATTGGTTTTTTGTTTGTTTAATCCGTCTTTATAATATTTCTCGGCATTATAAAAAGTGTTATAGTAAGCACAATTAATAAATACTAACAACGCTACCGCACCGATAACAAATCGTACATAAGCGAAATGTCTCCTCGCGGTCACTCCTAATAATAATATACTATTTACAAATTTGTCAATAATCAAAAATATTTATTGAATCGCTATTTGATTACCCCGTATTTCTTGCCGATTTTTGTAAATGCTTCGATTGCTTTATCGATGTGCTCTTTTTCGTGAGCGGCGGAAAGCTGCACCCTGATTCTTGCCTGTCCTTTCTGAACAACCGGATAGAAAAATCCAATCACATAGATCCCTTCGTAATACAAATCCCGCGCAAAATCTTGTGATAACTTCGCATCATAGAGCATAATCGGACAGATTGGATGCACGCCCGGCTTAATATCAAAACCCTTCGCCGTCATTTCTTTTCTGAAATACATCGTGTTCCATTCTAATTTGTCTCTTAAGGCAGTCGTTTCCGAAAGCATATCGATTACCTGTATCGTCGTGGTAGTGATGATTGGTGATAGCGTATTAGAAAAGAGGTACGGTCGTGAGCGCTGTCTGAGCATTTCGATAATCTCTTTTCTCCCGCTGGTGCAACCGCCGGACGCACCGCCCATCGCCTTACCAAAGGTCGTTGTGATTATATCGATTCTTCCCATTACACCATTATGTTCGTGGGTACCACGTCCGGTCTTGCCCATAAAACCGGTTGCATGAGAATCGTCAACCATTACTAATGCATCATATTTATCGGCCAATTCACATATATAAGACAACTTCGCAATATCGCCATCCATCGAGAAAGCCCCGTCAGTAGCGATCATCCTGAATCGATTCTTCTGGGTTGTTTTGAGATGTTCTTCCAATTCTTTCATGTCAGCGTGCGCGTAGCGATATCGCTCAGCTTTGCAGAGTCGGATCCCGTCGATCACCGAAGCATGGTTCAATTGGTCGGAAATAATTGCGTCTTGTTCATTTAAGAGTGCTTCAAATAAGCCGCCATTTGCATCAAAGCAGGAAGTATAAAGAATTGTTGCTTCGGTTCCTAAAAACTCGCTCGTTTTTCTTTCTAATGTGCGATGCACGTCTTGAGTTCCACAGATAAACCGGACCGATGACATACCGTATCCCCATATTTGAATCGCTTCGCGGGCAGCTTGAAGAACTTTCGGATGGCTGGAGAGCCCCAAATAATTATTAGCGCAGAAATTAAGGACTTCCTTAGAAGGCGCTCCGGCCGGATATTCGACTCGGATATCAGCACCTTGATGTGATAAAATATACCTTTCTTCTTTATATAGTCCTTGTTCTCTTACTGACTTGAGTTCTTGTTGCAAAAACTCTTGAAATTTTTTATATGCCATATTAACTCCTTAGTTATCAATTATAAGATTGTAAATTTCCAAAATTGAAAGACGACAAGGTCGTTGCGAGCGTATGCGAAGCAATCTCGAATTGAGATTCCTCGTTTCACTCGGAACGGCGTCTTTAATCTTTTAATCACTTTACTTTTGTCTTTTCTTGGCTTGTTCTAATTCATTCTTATCCGGGAACAAAACCACTTTTGCTGATGCTCGGGGACGAGCGAGCATTTTGTCAAAACCCTTTTTATAATCATCCAAGGTAAACATATCGGTAATTACTGGACTCGGGTCAAGTCGATTCGAAGCCAAAAGATTACGAACTCGATACCAGGTATCAAAGATTTTTCTGCCATTAATACCATGAATCTGACACCCTTTAAAAATAATACCATTATTATAGTCAAAGCCAAACGGCAAAGGTGATTGTGGAGCAATACCAAATGCGGTAACTCGGCCTGCTCTTCGCACCATCTTGAAGCAGTCAACAATTGAATCCTCACTGCCGACCATTTCTAATGCGATATCAACCCCATTACCATTAGTTAGTTCTTTTACAGTTTTCAAACGTTCTTCCGGTTTAGTCTTATTAGTCCAGATTTGGAAATCAGCGCCCATTTTTTTACCAATCTCCATATTATAGTCGTATTTTCCAAGATGGATAATTTTAGCAACACCGCAAGCGCAAGCAACGCCAATTGCAAATAGTGAAATTGGTCCGTCGCCGGTAATAACCATTGTTTTACCTGCTACATCATTATCTTCGCCCAGGACAGCGTAGGTCGCATTGCCCAACGGTTCCTGAATCGTAGCAAACTCCGGCGGGATAGATTTATCATTAATCCAGCAGACCGATTCCGGGATGGCAAAATATTCAGCAAAAGCACCATCATAGTCTACCCCCAGAATTTTCATATGTTCCCCGACATGGAATTCACACAAAAGAGCGGTCAGGTCACCAGGGTCATAGATGTGAGTTTCAGCTGAAATGTAGTCACCGATTTTAATTCTTTTGCAGTGAGGTCCGACTTCAATCACCTCGCCGGCTACTTCATGACCTAAGGTCTGGGGTAATTTTTTCTCGCCGATTCGATTTTTCGACCAATCATCCCATTTATAAATATGAACATCGGTCCCACATATCGAAGTCGCCCGAACTTTTACCAGCACCCAATCGGGCAGGATTTTTGGCATATCAAGTTCTACTAATTCTGCGCCTAGTTCAGGTTTGATTTTTCTAACTGCTTTCATCTTCATTTTGCCTCCATCTAATAAGCTTTTGTTTCTTTACTCTTGCTTTTTTTAGATAATGACTCGTTTACAATTTTTACACCACTGCTTGTGCCGATTCGATTAGCGCCGACTTCAATCATTGCCATTGCAGTTTTATAATCTCGGATTCCGCCCGATGCTTTAACGCCCATTTTCGCACCAACCACCTTCCGTAACAGTTTTATATCATCAACCGTTGCGCCGCCAGTTGAAAATCCAGTCGACGTTTTAACAAACCAGGCTCCAGTTTTTTTAGCAATTTTTGCAACTTTTACCTTTTCTTGGTTGGTTAAAAGGCAAGTTTCTAAAATCGTCTTGACTCCGATTGGTTTTACTGCTTTTACAACACTTTTTATATCGTTTTCAATAAGCTTGTAATTCTTTGATTTCACTGCACTGACATTTATCACCATGTCAATTTCTTGAGCGCCATTTTTAATTGCCTGTAAAGCTTCCATAACTTTCACTTCAGTTGTAGTTGCACCTAACGGAAACCCGACCGCACAACCAACCTTTACACCAGAACCTTTTAGTAATTTTGCGGCCAACTTGATATAACTCGGATTAACAAATACCGTTGCAAATTTATATTTCTTTGCCTCGGCGCATAATTTCTTAATGTCCTGTTCTGAGGCGTCTGCTTTAAGGACCGTGTGGTCAATGTATTTATTAAGATTTGTAATTTTCGTCATAAAATCTTTAACTCTTTCTTTTAATCCTTGTTCCTTTGTCCGTATCTTCTAAGGTATAACCCATTTCTTCTAATCCTTTTCGTAATAAATCACTAATCTCAAATTGTTTGTTTTTTCTTGATAAGTTTCTTGCTTCAACAATCTTCTGCGAAATTTGACCCCACGAGAATTGTTTGATAGTGTTTGCAACCTGAACAAGATTTTCAAATAACTCCCTTGTTTTTGTATTAATTTCTTTAGTAGGCTGTATCTTTATGTCAGAAAGTGCCTTTGCCATTGATTCTCTTATGTCGTCTATCTTCTTATAGTCAATAGATTCAACTGATTTTTTAATGCTTTCATAAAGTTGAACATAAGTAGAAGATATGTCGGTTAAACCCATTTTCACAGAGCGCGCTTCGATTTCAGTCCTGAATCCTAAATTCTGTAAATAAAACAATACTTCTGAATAATATTTACTCAATTCATCTATATTCTTATTCTGTATTACCGAAAAACCATCTTTAACCGCATCGAATACCAGAGCAATAACCTTTGGCGTATTCAAATCATCATCCATGACCTCGGCGAATTTTGAATTTCGAATTTCCAATTTTAAATTTTCTACAGCTCCTGCTTCTTCGGCAGAGTATAAAAATTCTTCTATTCTTTTCCAGGCTTCTTTATTGGCGTCGAGAATTTTGAAATCAAATTCCTGTGGACTGCGGTAATGGGATTTTAAGAAATATAATCTTATAACATTGGGTGAATATTTTTCTAACAACTCTTTTGCAGTAATAAAATGTTTGGTTGACTTAGACATTTTCTCGCCGGTCAGATTGAGCATTGAATTATGAATCCAATAACGAACAAATGGTTTGCCGCTTGCCGCTTCTGATTGTGCAATTTCGTTTTCGTGATGCGGAAATATTAAATCTTCTCCACCTAAATGTAAATCTAATGTTTCGCCCAGATAATGCATCGACATTGCCGAGCATTCAATAGCCCAGCCCGGTCGACCTCGACCCCATGGACTTTCCCACCACGGTTCGTTAGGCTTCGACGTTTTCCATAAAGCAAAATCAGCTGGATTCTTTTTCTGTTCTCTAATTTCAACTCTTGCCCCGGCAATTAAATCATCAAGCTTTTTCTTAGATAATTTTCCATAATCAGCAAATTTTTCTACCGCAAAATAAACATCGCCTTTTGATTCATAGGCATAATTTTTATTCTCGAGAATCTTAATCAAATCAATTATTTCCTGAATGTGCTGCGTTGCATTGGGATAAAAATCCGCGCGTTTAATATTCATCTTATCCGCAACTTCAAAATATTCATCAATATGGTTTTTGGCAATTATCCGATAATCAATTTTTTCTTCTAAGGATTTTTCAATAACCTTATCATCAATGTCGGTAAAGTTCTGAATTACTTTCAATTTATAGCCGGAAAATTCAAGATGTCTTACAAGGATGTCCGAAGTGATATACGCCCGCATATGACCAAAATGCGGCGGTCCTTGTACGGTCATTCCGCAGATATAAATTTTTACGGTATCGCCGATTGGTTTAAAAACTTCTTTCTTCCCGGTTAAAGTATTGGTTAGAACGAGTCCCATCTGAATTTTATTCTATTTTAAAAACAATGAAAAGTCAACTCATTTCTGCTAAATATAGGGCGTGCCTGGGTACATCATGACCCCCAATAACAGATTTAGATAAAACTGATTCTACCCGATTTTCTAACGCTAAGTCAAGATCTATTACTGGTAACATTAAGATGCCCGGATTAATTTCAGGCGCAATCTCTCTTAAAATGTCAAACGGACTTTTATCACCACGATTACAATTCTTCCGTACACAGTTATACCACAACTGATAAGCAGTTGCTTTCTGAAAAAACTCAACTCGACTGGCAAACTGCTCTACCTCAAAAAACTCAAACTCGATCGTATTGTG